>Ga0308163_10003630_pt1 | contig 12801 bp, 9 predicted proteins | sample PhyTR1_FD_201037 | JGI IMG/M metagenome (GOLD analysis project Ga0308163, IMG submission 201037) | Phyllosphere microbial communities from UC Gill Tract Community Farm, Albany, California, United States - DLSLT.R1 | ecosystem: Host-associated > Plants > Phyllosphere > Unclassified | place: USA... | reverse complement strand
GTTCGACGAGCTGCTCGGCGGAACGATCCTGGCGCCCCACTTGGTGGTCGAGACCCAGTAGATACGGGATGACGCGGTACCGTTGGCGGTCGTCTGGATGCCGCCCGCATAGGTGCCCGGAGCGACCCAGACGGTGGTGCCGGCCTTGGTCGCGGCCTTGGCGGCGCGCGCCAGGGTCTTGAACGGCGCAGCCTTGGTGCCGGCCGCGGTGTCCGAACCGTTCGGCGACACATAGTAATTGTTGGCGGTGGCCGGCGTGGTCAGCGAGGCGCTGGTGTTCACCGACGTCACGGAGGCCAGCAATCGAGGTGCGCCATCCTTCGGCGTAGCCTGGGCCGATGCGTCCTGCGCTTCTTGCGCGTTCGCATCGGCCGCTGCCAGCGGATTGGCGTCGTAGCCGACCAGTTCGAAGTTGCCGGCGGCAGCTTCGGGCGCCGGCGCCTGGGCTGCATCAGCCGCGTTGGGCGCCATGGCGGCACTGTTTGCCGACGGTGCGTCCACACTGGCGACCGCGGCGGCGGTCCGTGCACCCTGGCCGGCGTCGCCCATGCTGCCGCCACAGGCGGTGAGCACGACAGCGGTGCCGCAGGACAGGAGCGTGGTCAGGCGCAGATCCGAGGCAAAAGTAACTAGTTTTTTCATCTAAAGATTCCTGGCATCAAAAGTAAAGTAACCCTTTGAGGCTAGGAAACTGACTAGGTTCAACTTTTCTTCAAATAAATTTGCGTTAATAAACTTATGGATAGATGTCCTGAACTTTTACATGCATGGGTGTTTTTTTGGAATATCAGCATTAGAAATCAAACCGTCTTCTCAAAATGTTCGGATATGACAATTGCACCCATGCGCGCAGAATTACACAAACCTCGGAGCAAGTTCTATAAAGAGCGTTATGAGCTAGGTCGAGTCTATTGTCGCAACCAAGCGCAGCGATCCGGGTCATACAAGACCGCTAGCGATCACGAAAGGACTGCGCGATGGGCGACTACCTGAGGATTCAAGAAATGCTGAAGGAAGGCGAAACCTATGCCGGGCTCATTCTCGGCAAAAATGGCGAGCCCGACTATCACCTGGTGCTGCTGGCCGAGGAGGCGTCCGACGTAAGCTGGCCTTCCGCCGGCGAGTGGGCGGTGGCGCGGGGGGGCGGCTTGCCGACCCGGCGCGAACTCGCCCTGCTGTTCGCCAACCTGCGCGAATCGTTCGACCGCGTCTGGTACTGGTCGTCCGAGCAGCACGAAACGCGGCCGCAACTGGTCTGGGGGCAGAACTTCGCCAGTGGCATCCAGACCGTGTACGGCCGGCCATTCCGCGGACATGCGCGCGCAATGCGGCGCATCAACGGCGGCTAAAGCGGCGGGCCGCCCCCTTCATGTCCGCCTGAAGCGGACAGGGGCGGGTCGCGCCCGCATTTCCTGTCACGCGCCCACGGCGGCGCAGTGTCTGTGCCGCCGTGAATGTGCCAGCCGCGCTGTCCCTCTGCCTATATAGAAAGGCAGCGCGGCTTACTTCGCCTTGGCGGCAGCGCCGGCATTGGCCGCCGCATTGGCGCCGGCTGCCACGGCATTGCTTGCCGCCTGGCCAGGCTTGGCGATGTTGGAGCGGCCGATTGGCTGGTCCATATTTGCCAGGAACCAGGCCGTGGTCGCCATGACGGCTGCATGGCGGCGCAGGTTGTCCGGATCCACCTTGTCGAAGGTGTCGGCCGGCGTATGGTGGTAATTGAAATAATCCGAGGAGTCGATCCAGGGCTCGAAGCTGGGCACACCGGAAACCTCGAGGGAGCGCAGGTCGCCGGAGGCGATCACGTCCTCGCGCCGCAGGGCGCCGGCGCCGATCGGGTACAGCGCCGCCTGCAGCGGGGCCAGCAGCTTGATCGATTGCTGGCTGATACCGGCGCGCAAGCCGAACGGACGGCCCGAGCCATTGTCGTCCTCGTAGGCGGCGAAATGCTTTTCGGCCGTGGACTGGTAGGCCGCGTCGTAGCCGATGCCGCCACGGCCGCCGTTTTCCTCGTTCATCCAGGCCACCACCCGGATGGTGCGGCGCGGACGGTAGTCGAGCTTGCGCAGTGTATTGATGACTTCCATGGCGCTGACCACGCCGGAGGCATCGTCGTTGGCGCCGGTTGCCAGGTCCCAGGAATCGAGGTGGCCCGACACCAGCACGATCTCGTCGGCCTTGTCGGTGCCCGGCCAGTCGGCGATCACATTGAAGCTGTCGGCGTCGGGCAGGTTTTGCGGGGTCAGGGTCAGGTGCATCGTCACCGGGCCGCGCTTCGACAGGCGCGCGATCAGCATCGCATCCTCGATCGTGATCGCGGCGGCGGGAATGCGGGCGCCGTCCTGCAGGCCGGTGCCGCCGACGTGGACGATGCGGTAGGCGGCGCCGCCGACGGCGCGCACCAGGGCAGCGGCGGCGCCCATCTCGGCCGCCATGCGCGGGCCGGCGCTGCGGAAGGCAACGGCCTGCCCGTAGGCGGTGCCGGCCAGGCCACGGTCGGCCATCTTCTGGTCGAAAGGCACGTCGAACAGCACGATGCGGCCCTTCACCTCGGCCGCCCTCGCCTTCAGTTCCTCGAAGCTGCGCACCACGATCACCTGGGCCTTGATGCCTTCTGCCGGGGTCGCGCTTGAACCGCCGAGGGCGCTCAGCACCACGCGCTGGGTCACGCCTTCCGGACGGCCGGCATACTCGACCACCGAACCGGTCTCGACGCCGCGTACCCAGTGCGGCACCTTGACCGGCTGCAGCGTCACCTTGGCGCCCAGTTTGCGCAGTTCCTCGGCCACCTGCTTGACGGCGGCGGCAGCGCCAACCGATCCCGACAGGCGCGGGCCGACCAGGTCGGTCAAGTCTTCCAGGCGCTGGTAGGCATAGTCGCTCTGCATCGCCGCATCGCGCACCTTGGCCAGCGCGGCCGGATCGTTGCCCGGCGTGGCGGCATGGACGAGGCCACCGAACAGGGAGGCGGCGAGGAGAGTCAGGGCGGGAAGACGGCTACGGCGGTTCATGCGCACAATCCTTTGCGTGGGGGCTAAAAGACCCAGACGATAGCGCATTCCCCTAATTGTTGGGAAAAAATTGTTGCTGTAAATATATGCCTCAAGCCGGACGGGCGGGCACCAGCTTGACCAGGGTGATCTCGGATGGGGCGCCGAAGCGCTTGGGCGGCCCCCAGTAGCCGGTGCCGCGGCTGGTGTACACCCAGAGCGAGCGCACCCGGTTCAGGCCGGCGACGAAAGGCTGTTGCAAGGGCACAAACAGATTCCACGGAAAGAATTGCCCGCCATGCGTGTGGCCGGACAACTGCAGGTCGAAACCGGCATCGGCCGCGGCCGGCGCGCTGCGCGGCTGGTGCGCCAGCAGGATGCGCACCGCGACACCGTCCGGCGCACCGGCGGCGGCCTGGCGCGGGCTGCTCTTGTGGGCCGGATTGAAATGCTCGGCCGTGAAATCGGTGACGCCGGCGATCATCAGGGCCGCGCCGCCGCGGTACCGGATCACGTGTTCGTTCAGCAGCACGCGCAAGCCGAGACGCCGCACTTCGGCGATCCACTGCTCGGCGCCCGAATAATATTCATGGTTGCCGGTGACAAAGAACGTACCGTCCGGTGCCGACAGCCGGGACAGCGGTTCCGTATGCAAGGACAGGCGCTGCACGCTGCCGTCGACCAAGTCGCCGGTCACCGCGATCGCATCCGGCCGCAAGGCGTTGACCTTGGTGACGATGGCGTTCAGGTAGGGACGGCGGATGGTCGGTCCGACGTGGATGTCCGAGATCTGGGCGATCGAGTAACCGTGGAATTCCTGTGGCAGGCCGGCGATCGGCACGTCGACCCGGACCACCCGCGCCACCCGGCGCGCGTTGATGAAGCCGATCGTGGTGACGCCCAGCGCCAGCAGCGGTACCGCGACGGCGCTGTCGCGCGTCAGTGCCGCAGCGCCGAAGCCGGTCAGGTGCAGCGCCAGCAGCAGCACGTCGCGCAGCACGGTCAGCACGAACAGCGAGGAAAACAGGCCCATGGCCAGCACGCCGGCCCAGGCCATCTGCTCCGACCAGCGCGAGCGCCGCAAGGTCGGCGCCACCAGGCCGATGCGCACCAGTACTGCCGAGACCGCCAACAGCGCGGCCCCCAGCACCATGCCGCCCATTCCCACTTCCATCGCCGGCAGCAGGCGCAGCCAGATATACGCGTGCAATAACACCAGGAGGGCAAGGAAGGCGAGCGGGGATCGTCGACGCGACATGGGTGTGCAGAAAAGTAAGAGGGGATTCATAGATGGGGCGGGCCGGGCCGAGTGCAAGAGCGGGCTGCGCCTGCCAAAAGACAGGCGCCCTGCCGTGTTACGGATGGCCGGTTTTGAGGAGGACGTGGCGCCCTGCCCGGCCGCGCGCAGTAACGGCCGGTCGCAGGCATGCGCACCCATTTGTTACGGCCCCTGATGCACATGTAAGAATTCGTATTAACACGTGGAAGGATTAAACGCCAGCGCTAAGATGCATGCATGCCTGACGTCGGCGCGATCATTCCGATCCCCCCGTAAGGGCTCAAGGAAAAGCCATGTTGAACAAAAAATGCTTTGGTGCGGTGCTCCTGGCCGCGGCCGCTGTGTCCTCCACGGCAATGGCTCAGGATCGGGGCGTGAATACCGCAATCGGCGCGCTGGCCGGTGCCGCCATCGGCGGCAGTGCAGGCGGACGTGACGGTGCAATCGTGGGCGGCGTGATCGGCGCCGCAGTGGGCAATTCAATTCGCAGCGACGACGACCGCTACTACCGCAATCGCGGCGGCTACTCGTCGGGTTATTACCAGTCCGGCTATTCGTCCGGTTATGCGCCTGGCTATTATCAGCCGGCCCCGGTCTACGTCGCGCCGCGCCCGGTCTACGTGGAGCCGCCGCGCTACTATTATGACTCGCGTCCGGACGTGGTCGTGATCGACCGCGGCGGCCGCGGCTGGGACCGTGGACGCGGCTGGGACCGTGGCCGCGACCACGGCTGGGATCGCGGTGGCCATGGCGGCCATGGCGGCCGCGGCGGCTGGGATCGCCGCTAGGCTTGTGACGTCTCCACCGAGAACCGCGCCGCGTGCGCGGTTTTTTTTCGCCTGCCCCGCCGCGCTTTCCCTCTCCCCCCGCTAGACCCGGGCGGCGGCATCCGGCCGCCGGCACAGGAGAGGATAGATGGCCGAAGCGGGCGAGATCATCACATTGGACGGCGGCGCCTGGCGCCTGGCGGCGCCGCTGGCGAGTTCGAGCTACGGCATCGTATGGCGCGCCACCGGGCTGGCGAACGGCGCGGCGGCCGCGCTCAAGCTGGTCAACCGGTCGCAGATGGCGCTGGCCCTGCCGCCGCAGCGCGAACGCTGGAGCGCCTGCGCCGCCGCCGAAATCGCCTTCCTGCGCGCGCTCCAGCCCTGGGACCGCCGCCACATCGTGCGCCTGCTCGACAGCGGCCTGCACGAAGGCCAGCCGGCGATGGCGCTGGAACTGCTCGACGGCGACCTGGCGCAGCACCTGGCCAGCCTGCGCGCCGGCGGCCGCGCGCCCGATTGCCTGCAGGCGCTGGACTGGATCGGCCAGGTCAACCAGGCGCTGGCCAAGGTGCACCAGTACGGCTGGCGCTACCTCGACCTGAAACCCTCGAACCTGCTGCTCGATGCCGGCCGCGGCGCCCTCAAGCTGGCCGATTTCGGCACCAACCGCCCGCTGCTCGACGCCACCGCCCACTCGTATGCCGGCACCGCCGGCTGGCAGGCGCCGGAACAGGTCTTCCCCGCCGGCCTCGAACGCTATCGCACCGATGCGAGGAGCGATTATTTCGTCCTCGGCGCCCTGCTCTATTACCTCGTCACCGGCGCCGTGCTGCGCTGGTGCGCGCGTTGCGCCCAGGCCTATCGCGAACACGGCGCCGCGGAAGCCGCGCGCCTGCTCGGCGCCCACGGCCAGTCCGAGCCGCTGGCGCCGGACGAAGCGGCGCTGTTCCTGAATCATGCGGGCGCCGGTGGCGCCGCGCGCGAGGCCCTGCAGGCTTTGCTGCGCGCCCTGCTGGCGCCGCAGCCCGAAAAACGCGCGCGCCACGCGCTCGACATCAGCCGCCTGCTCGGCACGGCCGTCGCCGCCCTGCGCGCCCAGCCCGCGCAGGACATGGCGCAGCGGAGAGCCGCATGAGCGCCGCCCGCATCTCCGCGCGCCTGCTGGCCGGCGCCGTGCTGCTGCTGCTCTGCGGCCTGCAGCTGCTGGCCCTGCTGCGCGCCCCGGCCGCCTGGATGCCGCAGCAGATCGCCGTCACGCTCGAACGCGGCGCCGCGCTCACGCTCGGACGACGCACCCTGGCCGCGCCGCTGGCCGACGACGAGCAGCTGCGCTTGCGGCGCGACGTCGCCGGCGACTGGTGGATCGCCAACACCGGCCCTTCGCGCCTGCTGTTGCAGGATGGCGCCGTCCAGCGCCGCAGCGGCAGCGTTGCGCCGCGCGCCGGCCAGCGCTTCCAGCTCGGCGCCGCCGCCTTCGCAGTCGACACGGCCGACCCAGGCGCGCTGTCGCTGTCCCGCGCCGGCACGCGCTGGCGCTACGACGGCGCCCTGCTGCTGCGCGACGGCGCGGCGCAGCCGGCCTGCCCCGAGGCGCGCCTCGGCACCCGCCTGGCCTTCGCCTGGAACCGGATCGCGCCGTCCTGGCTGACCCTGGCCCGGCCGCTGGTCTTCGGCGGCAACCTCGATTGCGGCAACCGCATCGCCATCGCCGGCGTGGATGCCGGCGCCGCCACCATCGCAAGGGAGCACGGCGCGCTGCGCCTGGGCGCGGCCTCCGCTCCGGGTGCGGCGCCGCTGCTGCTGCAGGACGGCGCCGGTGTCGGCCTGCTGGCGCAGCGCGAAGAGCGCATCGGCGCGGACCGGGACCAGGCGCTGGTGGCCGGCCGCAGCCGCCTGCTGCTGGAGCCGAACGGCGACGTGCTGCACCTGCTGCCGGTGTCCGGCACCGGCCTGTATGCCGAGCCGCGCGTGCGCCTGCCCGAGGGTGTCGCCTGGAGCTGGCGCGAACGCACGCTCTGGCAGTTGCCGGAACAGGCCTGGCTGGCGCTGCCGCTGCTGGCCGCATCGGCCCTGGCTGGCGGCGTGGCCGCCGCGCTGCGCGCCCGCCGCGGCCAGCGCCTGGCCGCGGGCCTGCGCGCCGGCGCCGGCGTGCTGCTGGTAGGCTGCGGCCTGGCGCTGCTGTGGCTGCAGCGCAGCGGCGCGCCGGCCGGCGCCGGCATCGCCCTGTTGCCGGCCTGGGGCGCGCTGTGGCTGGCCTTGCTGGCGCCACGCCGCCTCGATCCGGCCCTGGGCGCGGCGGTGCTGCTGCTGGCCATCGGCCTGCTGGCCCAGCTGGAACTGGGGCTGGGCGCCGCCGATTCGTCCTGGCTGCGCCACGCCGGCAAGACCGGCGCGCTGCTGGCGCTCGGGACTGGCATCTGCACGCTGGCAGGCATGACGCTGCCGGCGCGCCCGCCGGCGCAGGCGCGCGTCGAGCTGGCGCTGCTGGGGCTCACCGGCGCCGCCCTCGCCGGCCTTGTGCTGCAGGTGGCCTTCGGCAGCGAGACCGGGGTGTTCGATCTGCAGCCGGTCGAATTCGCCAAGCTGGCGCTGGCCCTGCTGAGCGCCCACTGCCTGGCCCTGGCCAGCGCCGGCCAGCCACTGCCCGGCGGCGCCTGGCGCCAGGCGCTGCGTCTCACCGCGCCGGCCCTGCTGTTCATGCTGCTGCTGGCGGTGGCAGTGGTCCAGGTCGACGATTTTTCGCCGCTGGTGCTGCTGGCGCTGTGGGGCGGCGCGATGGCGCTGGCCCAGGCCCTGGCCGCGCGCCGGCCACTGGCGGCGGGTTTGCTGGTGGCCTGCGCCGGCCTGGCGGTGCTGGGCGTGGCCGGCCTGCGCGACGCCGGCCCGGGAGAAATCGCACGCTGGGATTTCTATGCCGACCGCTTCCTGGTCTGGCTCGACCCCGCCGGCCATCCGCACACCGGCCAGCAACTGCTGCTGGGCGCGCGCGCCATCTTCGAGGGCGGCTGGTGGGGTGCGGACGGCATGCTCGGCCTGGCCGCGCCCGGTCCCTCGGCGGCGCTGCGCATCCCGGCCGTGCAGGACGACTTCGCCCCCTCCTTCTTCCTCGACCGCCACGGCCTGGCCGCCGCGCTGGGGCTGTGGCTGCTGCAGGCGCTGCTGCTGGCCGGCCTGCTGCGCCTGGCGCTGCGCTGCTGGCAGCAGGGCGCCGGCGCGCGCGACTTCCGCCTGGCCTGGCTGGCGCGCTTCCGCTGCTTCTTCCTGGCCGGCGGCGCCGCCTTCCTGTTCGGCCACATGCTGCTGTCCTGGGGCACCAACCTGGCGATCTTCCCGGTGATGGGGCAACCCATGAGCTTCCTGTCGGCCGGCGGCTCGCACCTGCTGTTTTTCATCTTCCCCCTGCTAGGCTTCGCTGCCGCCAGCAGCCAATCTTTAGAGGAGAACGATCATGCCGGTCTACGTGCAACATGAAACCCTGGGCAAGGTGCCCGACGTCTTCGATGCCGACGCCCTCTGGCGCGCCCCCGGCCTGGCGCTGTTCGCCCGCCGCCCGCTGCTGCGCGACCTGCTCGAACGGGCGCCGCGCGAACAGCGTGGCCGCGCCGCCACCCGCTGTTTCTCGCACATCACCCTGATGCTGCCGCAGGAAGAAGTCGACGACGACCGCCACCTGACCCGCGGCGCCCGTGCGCGCGACCTGGCGCAGGGCCTGGCGGCGCTGCACCAGAAGGATTTCGGCGACCTGCTCGGCGGCGACGAGGTGCGCTACCACGTGGTCGGCGCCGAACGGCTGGAGCCGGGCGAGGTGGAAGTGAAATTCGGCCACGCCGTCTACCTGCCGGCGCCCAGCGAACAACTGCAGTACAGCGTCAGCGTGTCGCGCGACAGCGCGGTCTGGAAGACCGTCTGCGCGATTTATCCGCACCAGCGCCTGACGGTGATCGGCCAGGACGACTCCGGCGCCACCTGCGCCGCGCCCGGCTGGCCCTTCGGCGCCGAGGGCGCGGTCCTGCTGATCAACGACGGTCCAGGCACCCCGCTCGAAGTCCAGCTGCGCCCGCGCGACGCCTTCGACTGCAGCTGGGATGCCGGCGCCGGCTACTACACGATCCGCTCGCGGCGCGGCGCGGTGGATGCCAGCGGCGCGCCGCTGCGCCTGCTGCTGCGGGTGACGCCGGCGCAGCAGCGCCAGCCGGTCCAGGCGCCCGCGCTGCCGGCCGCACCGGCTGCGCTGCGGCCGATCGCCAGCGGCCCGGCGCCATCGGCCCGCTCCGCCGTATGGAAGCCGCGCGCCATGCCGGCGCCCGAACCGACCGCCGTGCCGCCGGCCATGCGGCCGGCGCCGGCCGCGCTCGCGCCGGAAAACGAAGCGACCTATGCGCCGCTCGCGCGCCAGCGCGTGACGCTGGCCGCGCTGGCCCTGCCGCGCCTGTCGCGCTACCGCGAGACCGGCGCGCAAGTGCTGGAGATCGGCCTGGATCGGGCGCTGGCGCCGGTGGCGGCCGGACCGGATGCCGTGATCAGCTTTGCCGTCGACGAGCAGGACGGCCTGCACGCGATTACCGCCGCCGGGCGCGAGCGCATCGGCCCGGCGTCCAGCTTCAGCCCGGTCGACGGCGCCCGCGTCGAATTGCGGGCGCCGGCGCCGGCGATGGCCGAGCGCTACTGCGCCCTGCTGCGCCTGCCGGAGCCGCCGGCCGTGCCGGTAACGCCCGGCACCCGCTTCGTGTTCGGCCGCGGCGCACCGATGCTGGCCAGCCTGCGCGTGCTGGATTCGCCGCGCTTCCTGCGCAGCGCCGGCGCATCGAGCTCCAGCGCCGACCGCCTCGGCCTGTCGCGCAGCGCCTTCAGCTTCGAGGCCGACGCCGACGGCTGGCGCATCGCGCGCCTGAGCGCGACCCAGGCCCTGTACCACCTGAACGAGGAACTCGGCTTCGTCGCCGCGATCGGCGACGCGACGCCGGAATCCCCGTATCGCCTGCCGGCCGGGCACCACCTGGTGGCCGGCCACTACGTGCTGCGCTTCGAGGCATGAACACCACCCTCGCCGTCGGCCTGGCCTGGGCCGCGGCCCTGGTCCTGACGCTGGTGCTGGCGGCCTGGCTGACGCCGCGCGCCTGGTGGCGCCGGCCCAACCTGCGCGCGCTGGCCTTCACCGCCATCGGCACCCTGGCGCTGGGCACGCTGTTCGGCGGCTGGCGCGCACCGGCGCCCAGGCTGGCCGTGGCGGCGCCCGCCGTGGCTGGGCAGGCCGGCCAGCGCCCCAAGGCCGGCGCCAGCTACCGCGTGGTCGACGGCCTGAACCTGCGCAGCGACACCGGCACCGGCGCTCCGCGCCTGCGCGTGCTGGCGGCCGGCACCGTGGTCGAGGCGACCGGCGCCACCGACGGCGACTGGTGGCGGGTGCGCACCCGCGTCGACGGCGAGGCGCTCGAAGGATGGGCCAGCAGCCTGTGGCTGCGCCGCGCCGACGAAGCGTACGCCGCGGCGCGCAACTGAGGCCGCTTCCAGGCCCGATCGGCCCTTGGCTTTTGCTGTCATTTGCGCTTAGAGTAAAGGCATGTCCACCGCCCTTCCGACCGCGGCCGATCCGGCCATCCCTTTTTCGCGCCGTATCGGCGCCTTCGACGTCGCCGCCTGTTCGCGGCGCGGCGCCGGCCCGCGCCTGCGCGAGGAAAACCAGGACAACTTCCTGCTGATCGACGACGGCGGCGGCGCCACCTGGCTCGCCGGCCAGCACTTGCAGCGGCGCCAGGTGGCCGGCTGGCGCGCCGGCCATGCGCGCCTGGCGGTACTGGACGGGATGGGCGGCCATGGCCACGGACGCGAAGCCGCCGAGGCCGTGGTCGAGGGCCTGCTGGCGCTGCCGCCCTGCGCCGACGCCGCCGCACTGGCGCAGCACCTCGACCTGCTGCACGCCCGGCTCCAGCAGCGCTTTGCCGGCAGCGCCGGCCCGCGTCCCGGCACCACGCTGACCATGCTGGAAGTGCGCCCGGATGCGGCGCCGCTGCTGTACCACGTGGGCGATTCGCGCCTGTACGAGATCACGCCCGCGCGCGTCACGCCGCTCACCGTCGACCACGTGCCCGCCACCGCCTTCGCCCTCGGCGGCCTGGTCGACGAAGCCGAATGGTGGCGCCAGGTGCACGGCGAACACCGTCCGCAGCTGTCGCAGGCTTTCATCTTGGGGAATGCCTTCGCCGATCCGGCGCGCCTGAGCGATCCGCTGTTCGCACTGTCGGCGCAGAACCTGCCGCCCTGGCTGGCCTCGCTGGGCGACCGCCGCGTGCTCGAACTGCAGCCGGGCGCATCCTACCTGCTGGCCACCGATGGCCTGTGGTCGTGCTCGGACCCCTATGGCTGGGCCGGCCAATGGCCGCAATTGCTGGGCAGGGAAGCCGATGCGCGCCGCATGCTGGGTGCGCTGCTCGACGCCTACGAAGCCCATCCGGCCGCGTTTTTCCATCCTGACAACGTTACCGCTGTGCTGTTGCGGGTTCCCGCCTTCCCGGCCACCGCGGCGCTGGCCGACGAGACCGTATTGCCCGGCGCTTGATCCTTGCCGTTGCAAAATAGTGCAATTTGGAAAAAACTCGTGTCGTAAACTGGCTCGTGCGCGCCGCTGCTTGCCACAATCGCTTAAACTTCCTGCAATACCGTCATCCGCTCCAGGCCACATGAAACGCTGCAGCAGCCCTGCTCATCCGCATTGCACCGTCTGGGTCGAACCCGGCGCGGGCGAATGCGCGCACGGCCATGCGCAGCCGCCGACAGCTGTCACGCCTGCTGCCGACTCCCTCGGATCGAGCTTCGACATGCTGAGCCGCCTGCGCGCCGACCGCGCCGCCGGCGACGCGATCCGTCCGCGCACGGAGCACGGCCTGCCAGCGCGGGTGGCGCCGCGTCCGCACCTGCACGTCAGCGGCTTCGACCCACGCGCGGCCGGCGGGCGCCAGGCGGTCAAGCTCGAACTGCGCGGCATGCCGGCCGACGTACCGCCACAGCTGACGCTGCTGCTGCAGTCAGAGCTGCTGCCGGCCGGCGCTGCGCGCCAGCAGTTCGCGCGCAGCCTGAACGGCGAGTGGCGTCCCCTGTTCATCGACTTTTCCTCGCGCGGGCGCGAGCATGGCCAGTACCGCATCGACGCCGAGCTGCATGCCTGCCATCCCGGCCAGCCAGGCGCCGCGCGCAGCTGGGTTGCGACCCTGGTGCTGCTGGTGCCGCGCGCCGACGCCTCGCTCGGCGAGATCCACCAGACCTTCCTGTCGACCCACAAGAACGTGCGTATCAGCGCCGACGACGCCTCGATCGCGCGCGTGCACGGCCTCGAGGCGGGCGGGCCGATGAACATCGAGATCCAGGCCCGCAACGCCGCCATCGCGCAACTGCACTTCGACGCCGCGGCGGCCGGCACAGGCGGCAAGATCGCGGTCGGCCTGCCGACCATCGCCTGGGACGAGGACCTGATCGAGATCGACCAGCCGGCCGCGCGCGCGCATCCGGCCCCCGCCTCCAGCGCCTGCCTGGTGCATGCCGAGCCGGACGCCGGCAGCCAGCGCCACATGCGCCTGTTCGCGCTCGAGGAATGCGTGCTGGGCCGTTTCGATACCGCCGCTGCCGAAGCCGACCTGCTGCTCCAGCACTACGGCGAACACGGCCCGGAACGCGGCGGCCTCACGCGCCGCCTGTCCGGGCGCCACGCCATCATCCGCGCGGTGCCGCAAGCCAGCGGCCAGGCCGGCTTCGAGATCGAAGACGTGTCGCG
>Ga0308163_10003628_pt1 | contig 12801 bp, 18 predicted proteins | sample PhyTR1_FD_201037 | JGI IMG/M metagenome (GOLD analysis project Ga0308163, IMG submission 201037) | Phyllosphere microbial communities from UC Gill Tract Community Farm, Albany, California, United States - DLSLT.R1 | ecosystem: Host-associated > Plants > Phyllosphere > Unclassified | place: USA... | reverse complement strand
GTGCTCCAAATACTGACACAAGGTAAACGCTTACACCTAAGGTACACCAAATGTTTGACACTGTTAAGACGACCTCAAGCCAAGCTCGACCTGTATTTACTCATGCCATCCGTAAAGCGGACTCGGTCGTTACTCATAGTGACCAGAAAGGAGTCCACATTTACCAGCAAGGCCCAACTGTGCGCACCATGACGCTAGGTCTCATCATGGAGTTATCAATCGGTTCTGATTTAGCGTGTTGGTCAATTGTTGATTATAAAACTGCGGGTCCACATACCGTTCTCTATCAGGTCAGTTATTCACTCCTCGATAACCCGGTTGCTCACGAGATTACCATTGAGTTGAACGCAAAAGAGGAGGGCGCTCTGTGATGTGTGCTGCTGAGTCTTTTTCTTTGAGTAACTTCCCGTGGGTCACATTGATTATTTCATCTGTGCTTTTCGTCTACTTACTGAGTTTGATCTGTCTGGTCTACTGGTGCATGACAGCACCTGATTATGTTGATGCTGATTTCAACCCACAAAGGGAAGGAAGCCATTTAACACCCACTTACGGGAGTGAGGAGGTAATTGCGACTCACGATTTGGGAGAGGGCAGTGTGTCCACTCAAAGCGAGTCAAAAGGAATCACATCATGAATAATCAGTCATTATTGCTATCAAGGCTGGCTATACCACAACTCGTTAGACGTAAGGTCTCAGGCCGCTATACTGTGCGGCTTCGCAAAGTAGGCTCAGTGTCATCTCTGGTCAGTATTGGATTGCGCACCACGAACAAACAGGAAGCTGTAAAAAGAATGAATGGAGTAGCACAGACCGCGAAGGCTTTTCTTCTCGATAATCCACAGGCCACAGCAAGTGCCTTAAACGAACACCTCAAGAGCATGGCTTTAACGTTTCTTACTGACAAAGTAGGGGACTTCTGGTCAGGGCTGGAGGTGGACCACATCGAAGACGCCAGTGTTAACCTGCGGTCACTCGCAAAGGAATCAATGACGGTAGACCAGCAAGCACACATAGTTAAGGCACTGGAGGTCCTGCAAGCTGCTCGGAGTCGTGCACACAGTGGAGACACTCAGCCTTTACTGTCTGTGCTGGCCTCGTTGGACGGTGATAATGATAAGGGAGTGAACAGAGCAGACGCTCCTACGCGAAATCTGAGAGATGACCAAGCAGTTACCTTTGGAGAATCCAAGCAGGAGCCTCTTAGTTTTGAAGCATTATCAGAAATGTATATCGAGGAACACACGGTCAACCTCAAGCCAGCCAGCGTGAGAGACATTCAGTCCGCACATAAGGCGCTCAAGCTGTTCACTGGTTCGATTGATTGGCGTACTCATACAAGGGCTGAGGTTTCCGCGATGCGAGATGCTATGCGTGACTCAGGGCGATACGCTGATGCTACGGTCAATAAGATGCTCGCTAAACTGTGCGCCGTTATGAATTGGGCCTATCAGAATGGACACATCAGACACGACTACACAAAGGGTCTGAAAGTGAAGGGCGTAAAGAGCGTGCGCCGTGCTTACTCTGAGGCTGAACTGGTCAAGGTGTTGGATCGGGTGACCACTGAACGCGAACCCAATAAGCGCCTATTTGGTCTGGTCGCTACCATCACAGGAGCACGCGCCGGGGAACTCACACAGCTAACTAAGGCTGATGTAGTAGAGGAAGCTGGTCATCTCTGTATCGACATTAACGATAATGGAGACAAGAGCATTAAGAACGCTGCAAGTGCTCGTCTGGTCCCGCTGACTGATGGCGCTAAGGGTTTCTCGCTGATTGAGTTCCGGGAGTGGGTCAAGGAGTTACCCTCTGAGGATTCCTTAGTGTTCGGTATGTCCAGAGACACAGCGTCACAGTGGTTTAACAGGGAGGTCTTACCGCAAGCACTACCAGACCGCACAGGTGATCTCGTGCTGCACTCTCTGCGTCACACTATGGCTACCCTTTTTAAGAATGCTGGCGTAGCTGAGAGCCTCGCTGGTGACGTGCTGGGACACTCCGGGCAGGGCATTACGTTTGGTCTGTACGGGAAAGCTAAAGCTGTGGACCAGATGGCTAACGCTTTGGCTCAGGCTCTGATCTAATAGTTATTCTTTGGGGCCGCTCCGGTGGTCCCTTGTTTGTACTATGAATAATAATTCACTTTAATTGCATATCTTAAGGCTACATCATTATGTCTAAATCGTTCGGTTCCTCTATGGCCCTGTTTGTCCTCCTATGTGCTTCTCTCTATGCTGGCTTCGCTAAAGCTGACCAATCGTTAGCCGCACTGCGTACCTTCTCAACCAAGATAGAGAAGACTGGCTTCTATTATGCTGAGGGTCATCTGATGGTCGTTGACAATCGGGACGCTGAGTTTCCTAAAGTTGCCTCGTGCAAACTGACCGACAAGATGCGCATGACCGAGCATGACAGCGGCGCTCCTTTCACGCTCTATATCTTCGCTCAATGTGTGAAGGCTGAAGGGACCACTTTACCCGCTGCCGCTGTGGGCCTTAAGGTAACAGACGGTGGACTGATAGGAATCAACAGCGAGGGCCAAGCGAGGTCCTTAGGTTTACCGCCTAAAGTGCTGGTCACCACGGCTGTCTACAATGGCACCCCTTATCAGTATGTTTCGCTAGACTAGGACAGTTAGACCAAAAGGGAACACTTTGAGGGCTGGCTTTATGCTGGCCCTTTGTCATTCTGTAAATCACTGATTCATAATGTCTTTCAATTACAACTCACTAATGAGAAGACTACCACTCTCAATTAACACCCACCATTGGGAGAGTCTCCGCAATTAAGACTCAGTAACGGGAGAAGACAACTCTATAAATCACACACGTAGTTATCACGCTGGCTTTCAGGGTGGACACATTGACACGCTATCCGGTCTTTAAGACTGGCTCTGGCTACAGGTCGATGAGTGGTTAACTTTAAGATGAATGGCTAACATATTTATTTATGACCATTCTCTACAGGGTGGAAACTTAAAGGCTCTTATAGTCTTAATAATAAGATTTAAATAATAAGATTATTAACTCTAAGAGTAACTCAATGAGTAATCTTAAAGATACCTTGTTGTCCGATGGTCATTATGCGATAGCAACTATCCCTCTTAGGTCTCCTCCTGTCATCCCTGTATGATCCTCTCAGCGCCTCAGCGATTACCTCAAGCAAACACATGGCCTAACTCAGTGCGTGGCTCTACGCTGCTCCTGTGCGGTCTGGTAAGTGTTTGACTGTAGGTGCCCTGCTGGTGTCCCTCCTTTATATATAGAATGACCTGTCCTGATGGTCCCGCTTACGGTTCCGGCTGTAAGTAGTCATCGGGTGTCCCTTGTGAGGACAACAGGTCATCCCTCCATGTAGAACCGTGAGTGACTATTAGTCTGCAATTATAACTCACTACCGGGAGAGCAACCCGCCGATCCAATGACTCATAGCTTTTACCTATTGTTTACCTTTACTCTGATAGGCTGGGAGTTGACACCCACTATTGGGAACAACACAGCCACACATCCCGATCACCTCCACGGTTCTCACTGACTATGCTCAGTTCCCGTATCTCATGGTGGTCACTTTATGTGTGTGTGTTTGTTTTGCTCAACATTGAATACCCCGTCGATTAGACGCCTTATTAACTACCCCTCATTTCAGGGGATAGATTGAATACCTAACGCGCCTCACAGCGCACCAACATTAATCATAAACACAGTCATTCTGATTGCATTCTCAGTGCCTCTTGCGGTTCCCTTGTTGTGGGACTGTGTGGCTGCTTGAGGGTGTGACTCTGAGAATGTAATCAAAAGGAAATACAACATGAAACACGTTAAACACAAACACGCTGACCATATCATTATCATTGAAGACCACGCCTTTAAAGCTAACGCTGACGGGATGTGGAATCTTACAGAGATCTGGAAGGTGCTCGGACTTCCTAACAATAAGCTGCCATCACAGTGGCGTGGGAAGATCACAAAGAGACTTGCCGACATGCAAAAAATGCACGTCGAGAAAATTGGAATTGAAAGCATAACCTATGCAACCAAGCAAGCAGCCCTCAAGTATGCAGGATGGGTCTCAGAGGATTTTGAGGATGCTGTCTACTCAGCCTTTGAGGCGATCCTAGAAATGCCTGAAGTTGCCGCTGTGGTAGCTAACAAGATGGTAGAGCTAGGCGACCGTAGAGGAGCTGAGATCGTTGAGCGCATGGCTACCAATGCTGACCGCGATTATGCTCATGATGAAATGCGCAAGTGGAGAGACCCGACGACCAATAAGAAATTACACTTAGCGGTTCTCAATGGTCACTTGACGTTAGCGCAGGCAGTGACGCAGGGCCTTAAGGGAATCTGGTTGAAACGCTGTAGTGCCGCCATTGATGCTGTAGCGTCTGCCCGGTAAGAACAGCCTACAGGTCCAGAAGCATAACTCATAAGGTAACGGCTGGGGCTGAGAAAGACTTCCTGTGACAACTCGAAGTTAACGCCCTCAAAACTGAGGTGGGCTAAATTTCAAACATTGACGCACAGGGCATCATAGAAACCCTTTGTAAATCAATGAGTTCAATTATAACTCGCTAACGGGAGACCATCCCGCCAACCAATTTATACCCACCATGGAGAGAGAGACACATCCAGCCCGGTTCTTACTGACTATGCTCAGTTCCCACGGCTCGTGTCTCGCCTCCGCTCCACCCATCAAGTCAATCGGCCAGTGCTCCATTAAGGCAGCACCTAACGCATACAAACGCTAGACGCTCATTTAAACCTCAATACATATACAACCGATTGTCCATCGGAATGTGTGTAATAGGTCCTCATCTTGAAGTTAACTCACTTGAGTATGCGCAAGAGTCTAGCGGTGAGCACCCGGAGCACTGCCCGATTCACTTGATGTGATTACCTTCCTACGGTCCTTTATTGGGCCGTTCTTTTTGCTCAACTCTGAATACCTCCAACTATCCGCATCTATCACAAAGGATTCCTACCATGACCACTACCCGTAAACCCGCCACGGTTGACCGTGAGTCGCTCCGTGAGCACTTATCGGCGTGGCTCAATGATCCTCAAGGCTACACGGTCTCACTCGAAGACCTAGCCGTTATCACTGGCAAAGTGAAACGAAACGTCAAGCGTGACGTAAAGCGCCTGATGACCCTAAAGAACCAACCTGATTGGGACGGTGAGTTTATCCACGGTTCCGACTTCGTGACCCTATTAGCTAGCTATCAATCCGCTGTGAGTTTCATTGTGGTTGACACATTGGCTGAACTCTACGCCGAACAACAGGAGCAACCACTATGACATTCCCTAACGTATTCGATACGAGCAAACCAGAAGGCCGCAAGGCTCTCAGATTAGCCACAGTAAGCAGCAAAGCATTAGCTGACAGATTAGCACTCGGACCACTTGAAGGCCGCGAGAAGCTATCTAAAGCGACCCTGTGTCACATGGCTGTTGCCGCTGGTCTGACCCTGCGTGACTTCGTGTAACTAACATCAACTTAACATTTATTTAATTGAGGACAATATCATGCCTATCAATCCAAACTTACCGACCCCCGGCCTGATCAACGAAAAGCTGACCTTAAGCGCGGACCTGCAAACCGTACTCTATGCGGGTCAGGAAATCCCTACAGTCCACTTTGTGAAGGTCACTGTACCGAGTCTGCTGGCTTTCTATGGTGCTGGCTCTGGTCCTGCCTTTGCGTTGCTCTCTGAGATGAACGCTCACGGCTTCTCATTGCGTGGCTATGGCAATCATACGACCCGCTGGGGCGAACAGGTCACCGCTAACCGTGACGAAATGGCTCGCCGCGAGAAAGAAATCCGTGAGCACAATGAGCGCATGGCTGCTCTACATGCGACACCTGCTGAGATCGCTAAGGCCGTGGCTGAACGTAAAGCGCGTGAAGATGAGATTGCCCGTAAGTTCGGCGCTCGTGGTCAGGCTGCACACTTCGGCGGTTTCTAATAGTCCCCTCCAAAGTAACACCTCTGGTCACCTTGCGGGTTCATATCCTTTGTGGACCTGCTGACCACCAATCTTAATTAACTCATTCATTTAAATTAACTTTATAAGGTACATACCATGTCTTTTAACTCAACCCCAAAATTCACTACCCCGGCCCGTAACGCAGACGCACAGGTTAAACCCTTCGCACCTAAGATGGCTGACGTAAACAACTCTACCTATATCGAGGCAACTGGTGAGGACACTGTAGCCTCCGGCATCCTACAGGTGAACGGCACAGGCTTTAATGACCTGCCGTTACCGGGTGGCAATGACAGCGCGGCTTACTCAAAGGCCCTCGCTGCTTCACTTGATGCGACCTTTAATGACGGTGAGTTTAAAGTGGGTATTAACGAAGTCGTCTTACCGTCCGAGTTCCGTGATTTCCGCAATGACCCAACTCCGGTACAGCGTCACACTCTGGTTGACCGCTCAGTCATTTATGACCGTAACAGCCCGTTTGACCCTGCTAAGGATGCACCAGAGGTGACCATTCCGGCTAACTCAACGATCATCATTAACCCGCTGTTGAACCCTCGTGACGATAAGCCTATGGCTACTGGAATCATGGTCTCTGTTGCGACCTTCGTTAGCGACTTCAATATGATTGGTGGTTACACACACGGTTCACTGGATGCAGCCGTTAAGGATGTTAAGTATCAATTTGAACAGAAGATGTTCGCACAGGTGGCGGGTGTTCTCGATAAGGCTGCAACGCTGAACGATGTGAGCCGCTTCACTGCGCCAACTCTGGTCAACGTGTTACCAAGCAAAGCCGCTGAGGAAATCTTAGATTGGCTGACCGAGTACATGCCGACCCACTTAGGCGACTCTCTGTCTGACTTCGCTATCCTGCTGCCCGCCAAGATGCACGGTAAGTTAGAACGCGCTGCACACAAGGCGGGTCTGGATGACGTAAGCGACCTGATTGGTGCCTCAGTGTTCTCTTACTCAGATGAAGGCAAAGCAACCGTCTACATGTTGCCTAAGCGTTACGCTATGTTGTCTTTCCGTACCGTCAATGGTGATGTAGCTAAGGTTTTCCGTAGCCGTGATGCTGGTCGCCAAGGCTGGAACGTTGAGATCATTCTGATGCTTGAGGTTATGGCTGCGCCGTCCATCAAGATTAAAGACGGTGACGGCTTCCCTATTGAATTACAGAATGGGTTTCCGTTAGTCACCGCGATCGACTTCTCTGGCGAACGAGCCAAGTAATCCCACTCCTAGCAAACCCGAAGGCTCACCCTTAGTTAATTCTATCGGTGGGCCTTTTGTTTTCTTATCAGTTACCTACAGACGCTCTCTGTTGAAATCTAGCAGGGTAACACCTCTGGCCAACTCTCAGATTTCAATGTAGTGCGCCTACTCAGTACAAGGAATAACCAATCATGAGTAACTCAACACAAAGTATTCACCCTAAGGCAGAGACCATTAATGCTGCTGTGTCCTCACTGTTAACTACTGGTGACCGCACAGCCTTTGAGTCTTTACCTCAAAAGACCCAAGCGGCCCTGATGGGTTAATCAAAGTTGGTCGCTATGGCGCTCTTTGAGCCTGCTATGTCCCACTCTAAGCACAAGGAGTCATCCCATGCTTAAGCCAATCAAGGACCTAATAGGCAACCCTCAGGACTTACCTGATGTCCCTAGTCACCTCAAAGAGCACTTACAGGCTTCTTTCAGTCACACCTATCTACGTGAGTCTGGCTTGCTTAAGAAGCTACGCACAGAGGGTCACTCAGAGTCGTTTATAGCAGGAGTCATTGAGGGCTTCGCTATGGCCTCATCACGACTAGACGAAGTGGAGACCCGTAAGGCTCTACTCATCGAAGAAGATTTCTAAGGAAGGAGACAAGCACATGAAACGCTTCAACCCTAAGGAGGACACTAAGGAATCTATGCGGCTCTGTAAGAAGAAGAAGGCCAAGCAGGAGAAGGCTCAGCGCACTAAGAGCCTACCTGTAGAGGACCACATAGCCAGTGAGCTACGTCACCTGACCAGTAAGCCAACCTTAGCGAAGGGGATCAAGGCTATGGGCCTGACCGTTGAGGTCTATGCGACTGCTGTAGGAACAGTGCGTCACTTTATGGTCGCTGAGTCTCCACGCTTCGATAGCCGAAAGTTCGCTGTAAGGGTGGCTGTGGTCACAGACCAGTTAACTAAGAGTGACCTTATCGCTGACTATCTGGCTCTCCCTATGCCTCTCAGAGAGGCCCTCAAGGAGTCTGTAGGCATACCCACTAAAGAGGCGTGCTTACTGGACCTCTTAGAACCATACACGTTTGACGCAGAGGGCAACCCTCAGACCATTGAGTGAGAGGATGCTTAATGTAATTGATTTTATAATTCACATATAAAGAAAAAATCATTGAAATAAAAGTAAACATTTAATATTTTGGACGTGTTCAAACTTAACATTTAAATCATTAATCCCTGAATTATTTTGGTGCTTTAATTTAATCATAAGGAAAGACAATGTCCTTTTCAGCAACGGTTTTGAACGTCCTGATCGCATCTCCTTCGGATGTACCTGAAGAACGAGAAGCTATAACTGAGAGCCTATATGAGTGGAATGCTTTGAACTCACAAGAGACAGGTTTTGTTTTATTACCAGTAAAGTGGGAATCACATAGTGCTCCCACAATGGGAGACAGGCCACAAGGTATCATTAATAATCAGGTGGTTAGAAACTGTGATATGTTGATAGGGGCTTTTTGGACACGGTTGGGTTCACCCACTGGTGTTGAAGAAAGCGGTACTGTAGAAGAGATCAAGTGGTTTCTTAAACAACAAAAGCCAGTGATGCTTTACTACTCCAAAAAACAGGTAGATTTAGATTTAATTGATACACAACAACTAGAAAAGTTGAAAGATTTTAAAAAAAGTATCAGAGATAAAGGTATTCAAGAGCAGTATAACACTGCTGATGAACTCAAAATGAAACTTTCTCGTCAATTGACTATTGTTCTCAGAGAGGTTTCTGTAAATACAGTAGTGGATGTTAAAGCAGTAAAAGCTGCTAAAAATCACGATGACGCACTCACAGAAGAAAATTCAGATGTAGTAGTTAAGAAAACCACTAAAGCAACTAAGTCTTCTTCAAGTGCGAGTAGTATCAGCCTTGTTGATTATACCGTAAAAGCATTTGTTATTACTGGTGACACTACTAAGTTTAGCCAAGAACTTAAAGAGTTAGGTGGAAAGTGGATCTCATTACGCAGTGGCGGTAAGGGATGGATGTTTTCTAAGAAACGGCTTGAGGAAGTCGCCTCTCTGCTAGGCATTCCACCAGTCTTGAAATAAAATAAGTTGCTTTTAAGTTTTAATTAAAGGCTAGCCAGTAAGGGCTTGAAGATTAGGCCCTTTAATATACATGCTGTGTTAATATTTTTTCAATTAGTCATTTATTTATAATGAACGAGGTAATACTTGGCGTATTATTTTACTGGTTAAGCTGAGGTATGAGGGGGGAGTTGTTAGAGACGTGTATATGGTTGATGAGTGGCTCAAGTCTACCCGTGAGAATTTCCCTGAGATACCATTGTGGGACACAAATGATGAATTTGAAGCTGCACAGAGTACACGCTATGGGTTTCGTGGTAGAGAAGCTGACCCAGAAGTCACACAGCTTTATCTTGGTAAAAGGATTCCTGATGGTCTCAGGAAGAAGGGCGCTATGTCTCCTGTGAGATACTCTCCGGGATTTTCAATCGGTCAACATCAATTAATTTAAGATTTAGAATAAAATATCATTGATGACTTAAATGTGGTTGCTGTATTAAAGTGCACCTTGCTATTTTCAATTGCTTGGTGAAGAATCGGGCCTTATCTTTTAGTTTATAGTCCACTTGGCCTGCTGCGTGTAACTTACCTGTTAATCTTTCAAGCAGTTTAATTCTAAGTTGTACGTCTTGACTTGCCAAAGATAAATTGTCAAATTCATTTTTAATTGAGGCATTATGCGCCCATCTAACTTTAAGCTCGCCGTTTTGAATGACAACACCTGTGAGTAGCTTCCCTTTGCTCGAAGGATAGAAGATTTCTTTCTTTCTCTTTGAGATTAGGCCATTGGAGCTAATAATAGATTTAACTTGCGAGGCAAATCCTTTAGGAATCTTTTCCCCTGAAAATGCTAGGTCGTCAACATACACTGTGAATACTAGGTCATGTGAGATCGCGAGTTTATTTATTTCATCAAACATTTCCCAGTTAGCCCAAAATGCCAAGGCCATGCTTATAGGACTACCAGTGGGTATCCTTCCAGAGTAAGTTACAAAGTTTGTAATTAAATATGCGACATCTGGAGACATATCAAATTTACGATGGAAAAGATTGTAAACTCTTGCGGCAGTTGTAGATGGAAAGAAATGATGAATATCTAACTTGAGTAATTCATTTGCTTTTATGTGCGCTCTGGCATTTGTAAGGGTGGAATGCTTCTTTCTTCCAGAATGCAGATAACTAGGCATTTCAATACGAGAGAGGATTTTCCCGATACGCTTATGAGCTAATTTGAGTTGCGGGATGGGTTCCTGAATAGTCCTCCCATTTTCATTGGTAAAGACGTTGTAAGATTTATCTTGTGAAAGCTTCGCAAGTTGAGATTTAGTAATGCCAAGTAACTGGAATAACTTATTCTTTACTTTTAGTTTATACAATGGGGACTGATGCAAAGGATAAAGCTTGGGTTTCGAATGAAGACTAGGGGTACGCTTTGTGTTTTTCATGCTACTACTCCTTTCTGTTAAGGCTCCCATTGGATTAACTCCTTAAGCGCCGTCCAGATAGAAGCAATGCTCTCTGAATGAAAGATCTCTGAGATTGTCTCTCTAATGAACAGACCAAGAAAATACTTGGCTACACCTTTGAGTATCCCTTTGATACCACCATTCACACAAAACGTTTGCTGAACACTAGCCTGGTACTTCTTATGCGTCTTACGACTCATAATTACATCTCCTCTTCAGTTCCCAATGCCCGGAATGGACACCAGCCTCGCCTGAACTGACAGGAATAAGAGATGTTCAGCAATTAACCCCAGTATTCGACGTCACATGTGACGTCACCCTCGCCACGATACGAGCTTATCAGACCGTTACAGATTGACCGGATGGAAGGATGCGTAACATCAGATTCATCGGCAACTGTGCGACAGATGCGCTGTGTGGGGAGAGAATAGAGGTAAAACCTCCACAATGGCTGCTTAGCAGACCATCAAGCTTTGCGAGGAGCTCTCTCCTAAGTACTAGCGCAATCATCATACGATCAACTTTGTTAGCTTCTCAATACATCCAGTAATTATTTTTAATATTTAGAAAGATCATCTTTCAGTTTCAGTTTGTTCAGATTGAAAACCTACTATGGAGTACATCATGTCCTACATCATCAATCCAAAGTGGCCTGTAAGCGGCCCCAAGTACATCACCAAGCCCAAAGTATCCTCAACTATCAAATCTAATAAGGCACGTATCACTACCTTCACGGGCGGTCCTGAGGTTCAGTCAGTTGTCACTGAGTTCCTGACATTAGATGCTGAGTCACCAACGGGCATCTCTTGGGCCAAAGAGAATCACAACAAGCACCATTTAATTTCATATCGTGCGGCAGGTTCACCAGCAGGCCGCAAGGAGGGTGACTCCTCATTAGTCATCAAGGGCTACCGTGTGACCGTTCAACGTGCCATTGATATGCTGAAAGCTGCTCAGCAAGGACGAGTATTGGCTAACACTCATACTCAATGGGTTAACACTTCAGGGCGGCATAGTGAGAGCACTAAGCTCGGAAAGTGAAATAAAAACCTTATTAATCAATGAGTATGATTAAACCCTCACTAAAGGGAACAGACACTAAAGAGTCACGTCTCGACCCGCTTGTAGTCTCGCTGTTTTTTCAGGGGTGAGCACATTGGTACGCTTCGCGGTCTGTAAGACTGCTTCTTAGCTATTGGCTGGTGAGAGACTATGAGCTTATGACAACAATGTCACAGGGGTGGAAACTCTAAGAAGTACAAAGAGTGACCGATGAGTGATGGTGATTATCTGGCGATAGCCGACACCTTACTTAAAGTTATTCTTTTGATTTAACTTCAAGAGACTTAAAGACACTTTAGCTACTTTGAGTTTAAAGGTATTGATTTAATTAAAAGATAATACTCTTTGAGTTACTTTAAGTTTCACTTTTTAGATAGATGGTCATCATGCGATAGCAACCATCCCTCTATATTCCTCTCAGGGTCACTCAGACCTATTCGCTTCGATGTAATCAAGTGGATCACTTTATGACCACACCCATTCAGACACTCTACGACCCACGGAGGGCAACGCAATGTCTAACCTAACAATAGACCTGCGTGATTTCCTTATGCTCCTCTCTGTGCTCCTGTGGGCCTTAGACAAGCTATGATAAACGTCGGTAACCCTTTAAGAAAATCTCACAGAAATCTGAGAGCATATCTAATAGAACAACTTCCCACAGTTCCCCCCCGGTGGGTGCCTCTCTGCGGTCCTCTCAGATCACCCTATGTGATTCCCTCCTTTATACGTTGCGTGTCTCTCCATGATTCCTATGTCATCTAGTGGTGCATCTCAGTGCCACCAAGTGACACAAGAAGGAACACAAGAAGTGATACAAATTGATTGACAGGCTGTGTAACCCTTTGATCTAATCAGGGTCCTCCATCTAGTCACACCTCTTGAGTCGTTCTTCTGAGACGTCTGGACATGAAGGACTCCGTTAGCAAAGTATCGTGTCGCTCTCAAGTGACACGTAGTGTTCATCTATTCTATATGATCGATG
>Ga0308163_10003627_pt1 | contig 12803 bp, 10 predicted proteins | sample PhyTR1_FD_201037 | JGI IMG/M metagenome (GOLD analysis project Ga0308163, IMG submission 201037) | Phyllosphere microbial communities from UC Gill Tract Community Farm, Albany, California, United States - DLSLT.R1 | ecosystem: Host-associated > Plants > Phyllosphere > Unclassified | place: USA... | reverse complement strand
GCCGCTTCCTCGACCAGCGCGGCATTTTGCTGGGTCACTTCATCCATCTGGCCGACCGCCTGGTTGACCTGCTCGATGCCGATGCTCTGCTCGGCGCTGGCGGCGGCGATTTCCTGCATCTTGCCGCTGACGCTGGCGATGCTGTCAACGATCTCGCCCATGGTCTGGCCGGCTTCGCGCACCAGCCGCGTGCCGGCCTGCACCTTGCCGCTGGAGTCGCCGATCAGGTCCTTGATCTGTTTCGCCGCGCCGGCCGAGCGTTGCGCCAGGTTGCGCACTTCGGTGGCGACGACGGCAAAGCCGCGCCCCTGGTCGCCGGCGCGCGCCGCTTCCACCGCCGCGTTCAGCGCCAGGATATTGGTCTGGAAGGCGATGCCGTCGATGACGCCGATGATCTCGGCGATCTTGCCGGCCGAGGCATCGATCTGCGCCATGGTCCGGATCACCTGCGCCACCACCTCGCCGCCTTTTTTCGCCACCGCCGTCGCCGCCGCCGCGTAGTCATTGGCCTGGTGGGCGTTGGCCGTGGTCTGGCGCACCGTCGCCGTCAGCTCTTCCATCGAGGCGGCCGTCTGTTCGAGCGAGCTGGCTTGCTCCTCGGTACGCGCCGACAAATCCAGGTTGCCGGCCGCGATCTGGCTGGTGGCGCTGGCGATGCTGTCCGAGCCGCCGCGGATGGTGCCAACGGTACGCGCCAGCATCGCTTGCATCATCTGCATCGCGTGCAGCATGCTGCTGCTGTCGCCAGGCCGCGTTTGTACCGGTACGTCAAGGTCGCCGGCGGCGATGCGCGTAGCGATCTGCGCCGCATACGCCGGCTCGCCGCCCAGTTCGCGCAGCAGGCCACGGTTAATCACCAGCACCACGCCGGCCAGCGCGGCGCACACCGCCGCCACGATGCCCAGCGCATGCAGCAGCGAGCGGTGGAAGGCCTTGTCGATATCGTCGACATACACGCCGGTGCTGATGTTCCAGTCCCACGCGCCGAAATGCACCACGCGCATCAGCTTGGGTTCTTCTTTGGTACTTCCCGGACGCGGAAAATCATAGCGGACAAATCCCGCACCGCCGCGCTTGCCGATCTGCGCCACTTCGCGAAACACGTGCACGCCATTGACATCCTGGAAGGCGTCGAGGTTCTTGCCGGTCGATTCAGGCATGAACGGGTGCATGATGACGGTGGCGTTCGAATCGGTCACGGTGACATAGCCATCCTTGCCATACCTGAAATGCTTCAGGCGCGACAGCGCATCGTGCCTGGCGTCGGCGACATCGAGCTTGCCGCTGCGCGCCAGCGCCTCGTATTCGCCGGCGATGCCGACGGCGGCGTCGACCAGGTTGGTCAGATCGGCGCGCCGCTCCTCGACGCGCAGGTCGCGCTGCGACCAGGCGTTGAAGGTCGACAGCCCCGCCACGCACAGCAGCGCGAGCACCGAGGGTATCCACAGCTTTTGGGAAAACGACAAAGTCCTCATTACCACTCCTTGATATATCGATGCAATCTGGTTGAGCCTTCAGGCCTTGCCAGTCTGTGCATTTTCGATCAAGGGGGCCAATTAGTTTTGCTCGCCGTTAGCGATAAGCGCGGCAGCACGCTCAGTTCGTCAGCTGGTCGCCGTCCACGCGCGCCGCATCGGCCTTGAGCAGCTGCGCCACCGCCCACTCGGCCAGGGCCGCGGTTTCCTGGCGCAGGAAGCGGCGGTTCGCCTCGCGAAACAGCGACATCGCCTGCAATAGCGCGGGCACGTCGGCGAGCGGGATGCGCTGGCGTTCCAGCAGCAGGAATTTGAGCAGCACCTTGACGGCGTTTTGCGCATTGCGCGCCGGTTCGGACGCCAGGTAATCGAGGCGCGAAAAGGCCCGCGCCAAAGCCCCTTTCGCGTCCGCAAACGGCCGGCCATGCCCCGGTATCACCACCGCCACGTCCAGCCCGGCGATCAGCTCCAGAGTGGCGCGCGCCTCGGCAAAACCGGACGCGCCTTCCAGCTCCGGAAAGATCACGCCAAAGCCGTTTTCCCACAGCGCGTCGGCCGACACCAGGATGCCCTCGGCGGCGCAGTAAAAGATCAGGGAATGGGGATCGTGGCCTGGCGCGCCCAGCGCCTGCCAGGCCAGATCGGCCAGGATCAGGGTGTCGCCCGGCGCGGTGGTGGCGTCAAAGCCGAAGCGCGGGCATTGCTGGCCGGTGGCCTGGAAGCTCAGCGCGTCGACATCCCAGGCGCGCACCTTGTCCGCTTCCGAGACGGGAATCGCGGTGTGGCAACCGTATGTGGCCTGCAGCAGCGCGTTGCCGCCGCAATGGTCGGAATGCAGATGGGTGTTGAACAGGCGGTCCAGGGGCCGGCCCTGCAGGCTGTGGCGCAGCAGCGCCAGGGTTTGCGGCGCATGCGTGACATAGCCGCTGTCGATCAGCGCCACCTCGTCGCGGCCGTGCAGCACGATATTGTTCGACGACAGCCAGCCGCGCTCGAACACTTCGATGGAGTCGGGCAGCAGCGTCATGGCGTTCTCAGTAATCGGGCTCGAAATCGAGCAGCGACTCGCGCCCGGGAAGCTGGGCCCAGACGGCGCGCTTGAAGTCGTCGTCGGCCTTGCCCCAGGCGATGATCTCGTCGAGCGTGCGCAGGCAGCCTTCGCACAAGCCGCTGCCGCGGTTCATCTTGCACAGGCTGACGCAGGGCGACGGCACCGGTCCTGGAAACGGCATATCGGCGGGAACAACTGGCGGGGTATCGACCATCATGAAAGGCATCTGTGAATAGAACCGCCATTATGCCGCGAAACGCCGGACCGGTGGCATGCCGGGAAAATGCTGCCGGATCAACAAGAGTGCACACTTTTTTGCACTGATTTCACATTCTGTAGGACAAGAACCCCGGCCAAAATCAGACGGGAATGACTTGACTGGTATTATTTCAGGCCTATACTACCATCCATACAGATGGCAATTGGATGCCACATGGAGTTTATGGAGCGCTATGGCCACGCAAGAAAACAAACCCAAAATTGGGGAATCAGAAAAAATTACCATCAACCTGGGCCTGATTGATCTGGGTCAGATTGATCTCTTGGTGCAGGAGGGATTTTATTCCAACCGCACGGATCTGATCCGTACGGCGATACGCAACCAGCTGGGCACGCACGCCGACGTGGTGAAGCAGACGGTGGCGCGGCGCAGCCTGGTGTTGGGCATGCAGCATTATTCACGCGCCGACCTCGAGGCTATCCAGGCGGCCGGCCAGCGCCTGCAGATACAGGTACTGGGGCTGGCCAGCATCGCCAGCGACGTGTCGGTGGAACTGGCCCTGGCCACCATCGAATCGATTTTTGTATTAGGTGCCCTGCACGCCAGCACCGTCGTCAAGACGGCGCTCGCAGGGCGAATTCACTAGCGCGACGGTCGCGGCAAGCTGCCGGACCCGTTGCGCAAACCCAAGCAACAGTTAAGGACTGCCATGAAACTTCCGCACGACATGATGGCGCAAATGCGCGCCGCCACCAGCAAACTGATGGGCAACGGCCCGCACGCCGCCACCGAAGCGATCCAGAGCGCGCTGTCTGCCGCCGGCCTGATGCCGGCGGCGACACCGGCTCCGGCGCCGCAAGCGGCCGGCACGCCGCAACAGCGCACTATGCAGGACATCAATCCGCCGCCGGCCAACAGCCAGGCGAAAGCCGCACGGCCCGAGCCTGAAGTGACGCAGGCCCAGCCTCAAGCCACGCCGGTGCCGCCCTCGCCCGCGCAGGCGGCCCAGGAATTCGCCCAGGACTTCATGGCGCGCCTGGGCGTGCCGGCCGGCCTGGGCCAGCACAGCTTCGACATGCCCAGCTTCGAGATGCCGAACTTCCAGCCATCCGGCATTCCCGGCTTTGGCGGTGCCGCCGCGACCCGCGCGCCGCTGCCCGAAGGCGCGCAGTTCATCGACGGCAGCTACGCCAACCATGCCGGCACGCGCGCCTATAAACTGTATATCCCCAGCAGCTACCATGGCCAGGCCATGCCGCTGATCGTGATGCTGCACGGCTGTACCCAGAACCCGGACGACTTCGCCGCCGGCACGCAGATGAACGCGGTGGCCGAGGAAAAGCAGTGCTTTGTGGTCTATCCGGCGCAAACTCAGGGCGCCAACAGCTCGCGCTGCTGGAACTGGTTCAATGCGATCGACCAGCAGCGCGGCCAGGGCGAGCCCTCGCTGATCGCCGGCATTACCCAGCAGATCATCGAACAATACCCGGTCAATGAACGCGAAGTGTTTGTCGCCGGCCTGTCGGCGGGCGGCGCCATGGCCGTCATCGTCGGCACCCTGTACCCGGAACTGTTTGCCGGCGTGGGCGTGCATTCCGGCCTGCCCTTCGCCTCGGCGCAGGACTTGCCGTCGGCGCTGTCGGCGATGAAGGGTGGCGCCATGTCCAAACGCCAGGCGCCCGAGGGCGGCGTGCCGATCATCGTCTTCCACGGCGACCGCGACACCACCGTCAACCTGCGCAATGGCGAAGAAGTGATTGCGCAGGCGGTGCGTGGCCAGGATGCGCGCGCCGACTCCGTCGACGGCAGCGTGCCGAATGGCCACCGCTACACGCGCACCACGCACAGCCAGCCGGACGGCTCGCCGCTCGGCGAATACTGGGTCATCCACGGCGCCGGCCACGCCTGGTCGGGCGGCAGCGACAGCGGCAGCTATACCGACGGCAAGGGGCCGGACGCCAGCCGCGAAATGATGCGCTTCTTTACGACCCTGGGCTGAACGCCGCCACCTGGCGCCGCTTGTCCGCCACTTCGCGCACGCCGTCGGCGTAGCGGCTGGAAATGGCCTGGAATTCGTGCTGGATGCGCAGAAAGGCGTCGACGATGTCGGCGTCAAAATGCGTGCCGCGCCCTTCCGCGATGATTTTCACGGCGTCTTCGTGGCGCATGCCGTCCTTGTAGATGCGGCAGCTGATCAGGGCGTCGTAGACGTCGGCCAGCGCCATCAGGCGCGCCGAGATCGGGATCTGTTCGCCGGCCAGCCCTTGCGGATAGCCGCTGCCGTCCCATTTTTCATGGTGGCTGTAGGCGATCTCTTTCGCGTATTTCAAAAAATCGACCTCGATGCCCAGTTCGCGCTCGGCCGCCAGGATGGCGTCGCGCCCCAGGGTGGTATGGGTCTTCATGATGGCCATTTCATGCGGCTCGAAGCGGCCCGGTTTGAGCAGGATATGGTCGGGAATGCCCACCTTGCCGATGTCGTGCAGCGGCGCCGTCTTGAACAATAATTCGATATTCTTGTCGGTCAAAAAATCGCGGAAGCGCGGCAAGTGGCGCACCTGCTCGGCCAGCGCTTTGAGGTAATGCGAGGTGCGGCGGATATGGTTGCCGGTCTCGCTGTCGCGCGTTTCGGCCAGCGAGGCCATGGCGTGGATGGTGACGTCCTGCAGCGCCGCCACCTCCCGCACCCGGCGTTCCACTTCGCTTTCCAGGTAATGGTTCTGGTCGCGCAAAAAATCCTGCATGCGCTTCATGCCCAGCTGGGTCTTGATGCGCGCCAGCACCAGCGGCGCCGAGATCGGCTTGGTGATGTAGTCGACGGCGCCCAGCGCCAGGCCCAGCTGCTCGTCGGCCACCTCGCTCATGGCGGTCACAAAAATGACGGGGATATTGGCGGTGGCCGGATCGGCCTTCAGCGCGCGGCACACGTCGTAGCCGCTCATGCCGGGCATCATGATGTCGAGCAGGATCAGATCGGGCTGGTCGGCACCGGCGGCGATCTTCAGGGCGCGCTCGCCGTTGACGGCGATCTTGGTGCGGTAATCGTCTTCCAGCACCGCGCGCAGCAGGTCGATATTGTCGGGGGTGTCGTCGACCACCAGGATGGTCGGCTTGCTGTTGAATGCCTTCATGGATGTCCTGTCTGCGGTGAATGCAGTGTCAAATCGAGCGCCGCGGCCACGTCGCCCAGCTGCGCCAGCGCGCCTTCAAAATCGTATTGTCCCAGCATGCGTTTCAACTGGCGCGCATGTTCGGCCTGGCCGGCCGCCACCAGCATCGGCGCGATGCCGTCGAGATGTTTGACCGCCTGCGCATCGTCCTGCAGCAGCAGTTGCGACAGCTCGCGCAAACGCGTTTCCAGCTGCCCGCGGTCCACCGCCACCATCGCCGGGCTTTGCTTCGGTACGGCCCCGCCCTGCATCGCCTGCGCGATCTTCGGCACCAGTTCATCGAGCGCCAGGGTGCACGCTTCCAGGGCCTGCGGCAAGCCGTCGTGCGAACCGAGACTGAGCAAATGCTCGACCCGCGCCGCGCTGTCGGCCAGGCCGCCGGCGCCGATATTGCCGGCCAGTCCCTTCAGGGTATGGGCGACACGGATCGCCGTTTCCAGCTGGTTGTTTTCGATCGCGCCAGCGATGCGCAGCATGGCGTCGAACTGGGTTTCGACGAAGCGGTCCAGCAATTTTCGCATCAAACCGGCATTCCCGCCCACGCGGCGCAAGGCCTCGGCCATCATCAAACCCGGCACCACCGGCAAGGCGCCATCGAGCTGCGGCTGCGGCTGTGCCATCTCGGGCGCCACGGCACGCGGCGCGCTTGGCGCCACCCAGCGCGCCAGAGTGCCGAACAGCTGCGCCACGTCGATCGGCTTGGCGATGAAATCGTTCATGCCGGCGTCCAGGCATTTCTCCTTGTCGCCGACCATCGCGTTGGCCGTCATGGCGATCACCGGCAGGTTCGAATAGCGGGCGTCCTGGCGCAGCTTTCGCGTGGCCTGGTAGCCGTCCATCACCGGCATCTGGCAATCCATCAGCACGCCGTCGTAGGCGTTTTCGGCGATTTTCGCCAGCGCGATGGCGCCGTTGCCGGCGATATCGACCCGGATGCCGGCGTCGCTGAGAATTTGATGCGCGACTTCCTGGTTCACCTCATTGTCTTCCACCAGCAGCAGCCAGGCGCCGCGCAGGGCCCGCTCGTCTTCCTTGTAGCTGCTCTGGCGCTGCGTCTTGCGGCTTTGCCCGGTGACGCCGCCAAACACAAAGGCGATCTGGTCGAGCAGGGTCGAGGCGCTGACCGGCTTGTTCAACACGCCGTCGAGCGGCAGCTCGCGCTGGCGCGCCGCTTCCAACAGCGCTTCGCGGTGGTAGGCGGTGACCATGATGCAGGCCGGCGTGGACTCGATGCCGGCCGCCTCGGCGCGGATGGCCGCCAGGGTATCGAGGCCGTTCATGCCCGGCATTTTCCAGTCCATCAGCAGCAAGCCAAACGGGCGCCCTTCGAGGCGCGCCTGCGCCACCTGGCCGATCGCCAGCACGCCGCCACTGACGGCGCGCGCCTCGAAGCCCAGTGCCGCCAGCATGCTGAGGAAGATCTCGCGCGCGCTGGGGTTGTCGTCGACCACCAGCACCCGCAGGCCGGCAAATTGTGGTGGCACCGGAAGCTGATCGCGGCGCACGGCGGCCAGGCCGAAGCGGGCCGTGAAGAAAAAGGTGCTGCCCACGCCCGCTTCGCTGTCGAGGCCGATCTCGCCTTCCATCATCTCCACCAGGCGCTTGCTGATGGTCAGCCCCAGGCCCGTGCCGCCATGGTGGCGCGTGGTCGAGGTATCGGCCTGCGTAAACGCCTGGAACAATTTGCTGCGCTGGGGCGGCGTCAGGCCGATGCCGGTGTCGCGCACGTCGACCCGCAGCACGGCCGCATGGTCCTCCAATGCCTGCAGGCGGATGGTGACGACGATCTCGCCCTTGTCGGTAAACTTGATGGCGTTGTTGGTCAGGTTGATCAGCACCTGGCCCAGGCGCAGCGGGTCGCCCTGCAGCGCATTGGGCACGTCGGCGGCCACGTCGAACAGCAGTTCCAGGCCCTTGTCCTGGGCCCGCATCACCGATAGATCGGCGATCTGCGCCAGCACGTCTTCGAGGAAAAAATCGACTTTTTCAAACGTCATCTTGCCGGCCTCGATCTTGGAAAAATCGAGGATGTCGTCGATGATGGCCAACAGGTTTTTTGACGCCGATTCAACCTTGTCGAGGTAGTTGCGCTGGGTCGGCGTCAGCTCCGTCTGCAAGGCCAGGTGGGTCATGCCGATAATGCCGTTCATCGGCGTGCGGATTTCATGCGACATATTGGCCAGGAAATCGGACTTCATCTTGGTCGCGTCTTCGGCCACCTCGACCGCATGGCGCAGGTCCTGTTCCAGCGCCAGGCTGATGCTCATGTTTTTCAGCGCCTGCATCAATTCGCCCGTCTCGTCGCGCGAATCGACGTCGATCACGGAACTCAAGTCGCCATTGGCCACCCGCGTGGCGATCGCCACCGCCTGGCCCAGCGGGCGCGTGATCGAACGGGCCGACCACGCAAACGCCAGCCCCACCAGCAGCGCCGCCAGGCCGATGCCGCCCATCAGCAGCAAAGAGGTGTCGATATCGCCGCGGATGCGCGCCGCGCTGTCGCTGATCTGCCGCTGCTGCAAGCCGTCGAGCTGGCCGACGTACAGCAGCACTTGCTCCAGCGTCGGCAGGGCGCTCGTCTGCAAGGTGGTTTCGGCGGCCGCATGCTCGCCACGCGCCACTTGCGCGAAGATCTGGCGCAGCGCGACAAAGTAATCGGCGCGCGCAGTGCGGATCTGCCGCAGCAGCTGCCTTTCTTCGGCACGCGCATCAAGGCTTTCCAGGATGCGCATCTGGCCATCGATGCCCTGCTTGATCGCTTCCAGGCGGGCCTGGTTTTCCTGCCGCAGCGGATCGCTTTGCAGGATCGGCAGGCTGACGATGCGGGTGGCCGCTTCACGCGCCATCGCATGGATCTTGCTGGTGGCCTTGGAGGCGACCCAGTCGCGCTGCAGGATATCGTCGGTCTCGGCGCGGATGGCATAGATGCGGCTGCCCGACAGCACGATCACCACCAGCATCAGCACAATCAGAATGGCGTAGCCCGCATTGATGCGCACGCCGATGCGGATATCCCTGAAACGCATGACTATTTCCTAAAAGAAACTCTCAAAAGCGCCAGTCTGAGGCGCTTGCCATGGCCATGGCAAGCTCACAGGCAAAGGAAACGGACAGTGGCCGCGCTTATTTCGCCGGGGTGCCGTCAGCTGGCGGCAGCGGCAGGCCGGCGATATGCGCCTGCAGGCAGGCCGGGCACCAGCAGCCGGTGGCGATGTCGCCGGGCACCGGCACGGCAGGTGGCAGGGCCGTGCACCAGCATGGTTCGCTGGACGACGGGTCGGCCTGGCCGCAGCTGAAGGGGGCGCCGCAAAGCGTGCAGAGACTCATGGATACTGATGAATTGACAACTGTGTGACACACGCCTGTCGGGCGCGAAGCAGGTGTAACTGGCGGTAAAAAGGCTGGTTGACGTGCATATCGGGCCAGACTATAGGATCGCCAGGGAAAATACAACAAGTTAGTCCTATAATGCCTCCAAGATTTTCGTCTTCCCTGTAAAATCCCACCTATCTATTTTCCGGACTCGCCATGAATCAACTCGCTAAATTGAACCTGGACATGAATGACGACTTGACGGCCGTATCGCCGCAAATCAAGGCGCAGATTCTGGCCGAGGCCCTGCCCTACATCCGTAATTTCCACGGCAAGACCATCGTCATCAAATACGGTGGCAACGCCATGACCGACGAGCGCCTCAAGCACGGCTTCGCGCGCGACGTGATCCTGCTCAAGCTGGTCGGCATGAACCCTGTCGTGGTGCACGGCGGCGGACCGCAGATCGACAATGCGCTGAAAAAAATCGGCAAGCAAGGCACCTTCGTGCAGGGCATGCGCATTACCGACGAAGAAACCATGGAAGTGGTGGAGTGGGTGCTGGGCGGCGAAGTGCAGCAGGACATCGTCATGCTGATCAACCACTACGGCGGCCAGGCTGTCGGCCTGACCGGCAAGGACGGCGGCTTGATCCGCGCGCGCCGCATGCAGATGCCGGACCGCGAAAAACCGGGTGAATTCCTCGACATCGGTTTTGTCGGCGAGATCGACGCCATCAATCCGGCCGTCGTCAAGGCGCTGCAGGACGACGCCTTCATTCCCATCATTTCGCCGATCGGCTTCGGCCAGGACGGCCAGGCCTACAATATCAATGCCGATGTGGTGGCCGGCAAGATCGCGGAAATCCTGAAAGCGGAAAAGCTGATCATGATGACCAATATCGCCGGCGTGCAGGACAAGCAGGGCAACCTGGTGACCGACCTGTCGGCGCGCGAGATCGACGAGATGTTCGCCGACGGCACGATTTCGGGTGGCATGCTGCCAAAAATCTCGTCCGCCCTCGACGCCGCCAAGTCCGGCGTGAACACCGTGCACATCATCGATGGCCGCATCGAACACTCTTTGTTGCTGGAAGTGTTGACCGAGCAGGCTTTTGGTACTATGATCCGTTCGCACTAAAAAATTCGCAGCACATCGCGAGCAGCACGGCGGCGCACTCACCTGGCGCCGCTTTCAATTTGCCCTTGTAGCTCAGTGGTAGAGCACTCCCTTGGTAAGGGAGAGGCCACGTGTTCGATCCACGTCAAGGGCACCATCAGCTTCGATCCGTATCTGAAAAATGTCCATGGCGGCGTTGCCTTTCCTCGCCGTACATTCGTACTGTCTTCGTCAAGGCGCCTGGCCCTGAACACTTTTCATCTACTCTGCCGTCATCTTCTCATAGTTCAAAAATGCCCATGACTGCGTTGTACCGCCTTGCCGCACATTCGTACTGTCTGCGGCGATACGCCTTGTCCTGAACATTTTTCCATCTACTCTGCCGCCGGGTTTGCGAGGCTGAGCTTCCGTTAGCTTATTTCTCTGCTGTTCAATAAATCCGCTCCACCTTCAGGCCCTTCTTGCGCAGGAGGTCGGGGACGCTTTTCTGACCGACCAGGTGCAGCACGCCGATGGCGGCCAGGCTGGATTTTTCTTGCTTGAGCAGCTTGGCGATGCCGTCGGCGAGGTTCGGGTTGCGGCCGTCGAGCAGCACTTTTTGCACGAACCGGGCGGCGAAGGAGGGGTCGGTGGCGGCTTTGGCGGCCAGGCGCTCGAAGGCGGCGGCGTCTGCCGTGCGCCAGGCATTGGCGATTTCGCGCGCTTCTTCTTTCTGGTCCTTGTCCTCGATCGAGGCGATGCTGTCTTCCAGGAAGCGGCATTGGTCGGCGGGCGCCATGCCGGCGAACAGCGCCAGCTGGCTTTCCATCGATTCGAGTTCCAGTACCGGGATGCTGCGCTGCTTGGCCTGCTGCGCCAGATAACTGTCGACGGCCAGGTCGGCGCGGTAGCCGAGGGTGGAAAATTCGCTGATGGCCAGCACGCTGGCCAGCATCCATGGCTTCATCGGCGCCGCCGCCTCGGCGGGAATGCCGTATTTTTGCAACAGCGGCGATACGCGCGGCGCCAGCGCCTGGCGGCAGTCGGCCGGCAGCTTGACGCCCGGCGCATCCATGCCATATTTCAGCACCGCGCCGGCGGCCAGGCGCGGGTCGGCGGTGGGGTCGATCTCCAGCGCCAGCGCGCCGGCCTCGTGCAGCGCGCGCGTGACGGTGGGCTCCAATGGATAAAAGTCGGGCGCGCCGACGTGGATGGTGCCGAACAAATACAGGGTATGGCTCGCATCCTGCACCTTGAACAGCGCGCCCCGGTTGACGGCCGCCGGCGGCGCCTCGGCAAAGGCCGGCGGAAGCGGCAGCAAGAATAATCCGCAGAACATCACTATAATCTGGCGTCGCATGGTTTTCCTGATGGTTGGTTTCGTCGTTAATTTTTATATATTGATTGCTGAAGACTCTCGTGCCCGTGCTCCATCTTAATCGCTCCTCGCCCGTCTGGCTGTTCGACCTCGACAACACCCTGCACAACGCCTCGCACGCCATCTTCCCGCTCATTACCGCCAATATGAACACCTATATTGCGCGCGTGCTCGGCGATGGCGTGACGCCGGCCGACGACGCCATCGTCAACGCAGCGCGCGCGGCCTACTGGCGCCGCTATGGCGCCACCTTGCTGGGCATGGTCAAGCACCACCAGGTACCGGCCGCGCATTTTCTCAGCGAGACGCATGCCTTTAGCGACCTGCCGTCAATGATACGCGCCGAGCGCGGCCTGGGCGCCTTGCTGCGGCGCCTGCCTGGCCGTAAAATTTTGCTGACCAATGCGCCGCTGCGCTATTCGAGCGACGTGATGCGCCACTTGCGGCTGCGCCGGCATTTTACCCATCACGTGGCGATCGAAGCGATGCATGTGCACCGCCAGCTGCGGCCGAAACCGTCGACCCTGATGCTGCGCAAGTTGCTGCGCAAGCACCACATCCAGCCCGGCCGTTGTATTTTGGTTGAAGATACGCTGGCCAATCTGAAGGGCGCCAAAAAGATCGGTTTGCGCACGGCGTGGGTCACGCAATATCTGAAAATGGCCGATCCGATCGGCATGGCGCGGCTGCCAAAAGCGTTAAATCGCCCCGCTTACGTCGATGTCAAAGTAAAATCTGTCCGGCATTTGACACGCCGCCTTCATCGCCTGCGCTGAAGGGGACCTTCTCCGCCGTCCGGTTGATCCCGGATCGCGGGCCGCTAGCGGCGGTTTCGAACTCCCCTCAAGGCAGCATTTTTTTTAACTATAAGAGAAAACATGGCAAGCACACCGCCGGGCCAACGCAGGCTACAAATTCTTCAGGCCCTCGCCGCAATGCTGGAGCAGCCGAAAGGCGAAAAGATCACCACGGCCGCACTGGCCGCCAGGCTGGCCGTCTCCGAAGCGGCGCTGTACCGCCATTTCGCCAGCAAGGCGCAGATGTTCGAAGGGCTGATCGAATTCATCGAGTCGAGCGTCTTCGGCCTGATCAACCAGAT
>Ga0308163_10003623_pt1 | contig 12810 bp, 8 predicted proteins | sample PhyTR1_FD_201037 | JGI IMG/M metagenome (GOLD analysis project Ga0308163, IMG submission 201037) | Phyllosphere microbial communities from UC Gill Tract Community Farm, Albany, California, United States - DLSLT.R1 | ecosystem: Host-associated > Plants > Phyllosphere > Unclassified | place: USA... | reverse complement strand
AACCTGCCGGTGACCCACGTGGGCGGCGCGAGGATCACCCTCCTGAGGGGCTGAGGCCGGGAGTCGGAACCGGTCGGCGTCGACGCACTCGTCGACCTCCTGGCGCCGGTTCCGATCGCCCCGGTCACGGCCCGTCACTCCTGAGCGGACGGTCCTAGCGCGACCCGCGAAGTCGAGCCGGTATTCTGGTCCGAGGATCGGAACCGTGTTCCGAGGAGTGGGACGGCGGACATGGGCGAGGATAGCGATCGGATCGTCGGAGCGGAGCGGGTCCTCGCGGTCCTCTCGGAGCTCGCCGAGCATCCCTCGGGCATCACGCTGGACGAGATGGCGCAGCGGCTGAAGAGCTCCAAATCGACCGTGCATCGCGCGCTGGCCGTGCTCCGGCGGGCCGGCTTCGCCGAGCTGATGTCGCGCGGCGTCTACGTCCTGGGCGACGAGTACCTGCGGCTCGCGTTCCGCAATCACGCCGGACGCCCGGAGGGCCTGCGGATCGAGCCGGTGCTGCAGGAGCTGGCGGGCCGGTACGGCGAGACGGTCCACTACGCGGTGCTCGACGGCAACGAGGTGGTGTACCGGGCGAAGGTGGATCCCCCGGTGGGTTCCGTCCGCCTCACCTCGGAGATCGGCGGACGGAACCCCGCCTACCGCACGGGAGTGGGCAAGATGCTCCTGAGCCTCGACGTCGAAACCGAGGAGGAGCTCGCCGAGCGGCTGGGGACGGACGAGCTGCCGCGCCGCACGGCACGCACGATCACCTCGGTCCCCGCCCTGTGGGACGAGCTCCAGGCGACGCGGGAACGCGGGTACGCGGTGGACGACCAGGAGAACGAACTCGGCATCAACTGCATCGCGGTGCCGGTGCGACTGGCCGAGGGACTGCGCCCGGTCGGCGCCGTCAGCATCAGCGCTCTCGCCTTCCGCACGCCGCTCGAGAAGCTCGTCGCCGAGGAGGCCGGGATCCGGGCCGTCGTGGACGAGCGGCTCGGATCCCGGGGTCGAGGGGACGCCTGATCAGTAGGTGGCGCGTCCGCCGCTGATGTCGTAGACGGCGCCGGTCGAGAAGGAGACCTTCTCGGAGGAGAGCCAGGCGACGAGCTCGGCGACCTCCTCCGCTCGACCGGTCCGCTTCATCGGGATCAGGCTGGTGATGTGCGCCAGTGCCTCGGGCGCGGTCTCGGCGTTCATCGGGGTCGCGATGACGGCCGGGGCGATCGCGTTCACGAGCACTCCCGTGGTCGCGAGCTCCTTGCCGGCCGACTTGGTCAGCGCGATGACGGCGGCCTTGGACGCGGAGTAGATCGACAGGTTCGGGTTCCCGTCCTTGCCCGCCATGCTCGCGAAGTTGACCACGCGGCCCCAGCCCCGCTCGACCATCCCCGGCACGAAGGCGCGCATCGTGGCGACCGTGCCGAGAACGTTGACGTCCAGCACCTTCCGCCAGTCGTCCGCCGCGGTCGAGACGAGCGGCACGCCCGGTCCGACGATCCCGGCCGAGTTGATGAGGATGTCGACGGCGCCGATCCGCGCGGCGACGTCCTGCAGCGCCGCCTCGTCCGTGATGTCGACGCGGTGGTCGACGTCGCCGGCGACATCGAGGGTCACCACGGTGACCCCGTCCTCGCGCAGGCGTTCGGCGGTCGCGGCTCCGAGCCCTCGGGCTCCTCCTGTGATGACAGCGGTTCTCATGGGTCAGCTCTCCTGGTTCTGCAGGGCGGCGGCGATGCCGACCTGGATCTTGGGCCCCGGGCCCGCGCCGTCGGGGCGCTCGCCCCGGAGGACCGGCGCGAGCTCGGCGAGGTCGACCGTCGCCGCCACGAGGGGTCGGGGATCGACGGCGCCGCTCGCGTAGGCGTCGATGGTCCCGGACAGTCCGGGCGACGCGCTGAGGATCCCGACGGCGGTCACATCCTTGAGGGCGAGGGTCCGGGTGTCGATCAGGCTGGGACTGCCGGCGAGGCCCACGTAGACCACCCGCCTGCCCGGCTCGACGAGATCCAGTGCCTTCGCCGGCAGCTGGGGAGCGTTCGACGAGTCGATGACGGCGTCCCAGGTGAGCTCCGGGAGCTCGTCCTCGGTCCAGACCCCGTCGAAGCCGAGGGTGCGAGCGAAGCCCACCGAGCGCGCGCTGCGCCCCATGAGGTGCACCTCGGCGCCCGCCGCCCGGGCGAACATCGCGACGAGGAGTCCGATGGTGCCGGGTCCGAGGACCAGGGCGCGATCTCCCGGCTGGAGTGCCGCCGCCTGCACGGAGCGCAGAGCATTGCCTCCCGGCTCGACGAGAGCGCCGAGCGCGTCGTCGACGGAGTCGGGGAGCTCGCGCAGAGAGCGCGCCGGGACGGCCGTCGCGCACGCCGAGCTCCCCGCGGAACCCGCACACCCACTGCTGGCCGCGACGGCACCGGTGGCAGACCCCGCAGCCGAGCATGGTGTCGCCGGTCACCCGGCGGCCGAGCCACCGGGGATCGACCCCGTCGCCCAGAGCGGACACGGTGCCCATCCACTCGTGCCCGATGCGGATCGGGTAGGTGGTCGCACCGTCGGCGAGGTACTGCATCTCGCCGGTGAACAGCTCGATGTCGGTCCCGCAGACACCGGCGCGCTGGACGTCGACGACCACGTCGCCGAACGCGGCGAACGGCGGCTCGACGTCCTGGACGCCGGCCTCCCCCGGGCCCGTGATGACGAAGGCCCTCATCGCGGAGGGAGGACGTTCTGGCGCTGCCGTCCGAGGCCCTCGATGCCGAGCTCCATCACGTCGCCGGGCTGCAGCCAGATCGGGGGCTGGAAGCCCATCCCGACTCCGGGCGGGGTCCCGGTGTTGATCAGATCGCCGGGCTCCAGGACGAGGAACTGGCTGAGGTAGTGGACGATGAAGTAGGGGTCGAAGATCATCGTCGAGGTCGAGCCGGTCTGGCGGCGGACGCCGTTGACGTCGAGCCACATGTCCAGCGACAGCACGTCGTCGATCTCGTCCGGGGTGACGAGCCAGGGACCCGCCGGGTTGAAGGTCTCGGCCGACTTGCCCTTGCTCCACTGGCCACCGCGCTCGAGCTGGAAGGCGCGCTCGCTGACGTCGTTGACGGCGACGAAGCCCGCGATCGCTCCTCGGGCGTCCTCGACGGAGTCGAGGTAGCTGGTGCGGGCGCCGATGACGATGCCCAGCTCGACCTCCCAGTCGGGCTTCGTCGAGCCGCGGGGGATGCGGACGTCGTCGTCGGGGCCGATGAGCGTGTTGGGGGACTTGGTGAAGAGGATCGGCTCGGAGGGGACCGCCTGCCCCGTCTCGGCCGCGTGATCGCTGTAGTTCAGGCCGATGCACAGGATCTGGTGCGGACGGGAGATCGGGGCACCGACGCGCAGGCCGGCGAGCGGTGCGACGGCGCCGGAGGCGAGGCGGTCGGCGACGATCGGCCGCACGCGCTCGAGTCCCCCGGAACCGAAGAACCGCTCGTCGAAGTCGTCGACGACGTCCGAGAGGTCGATGTACGAGTCGTCCGATGCCAGCGCGGCGGGCTTCTCGGATCCGGCGGGGCCGATGCGGAGCAGTTTCATGGTGTCCTCGGGGTTGAATCGTGGGAGGGGGCGACGCATCCGGCTGCATGCACCGCTCGACGGCGACCTCGCCGCCTCTCGGGGAGGGTCCACCCCGCAGACCCATGCTAGTCAGAGATTCGGATTGTTGAACAGCTGTTCCGAGAATTGGGATTGCGCCGACTCGCCGCGCGGCCTGCTCCCGCTCTCCGTGCTCACGGGGCAGGGACCAGCACGGGTTCCCCCTCGGTGATCCCCGTCTCCCCGAACGAGTCCACCGCGACCCAGTAGTCCCGTCCTGCCGTGAGGGTCGGAAGCTGCAACCGGGTCCGGTCGTAGACCATCCACGAGTGGTAGAGCTTGTCGGGAGCGAGTCCGTAGCGGACGTTGTACCCGTCCGCTCCCGCGACGGGCACCCATTGGAGCTCGGCGGTCAGCTGGTCGACCCGGGCGGACATCACCTCGACGTCGACCGGCAGAGGCCCCTCCTTCGTTCCGAAGACCCGGAGGCCGCTGACGGCGAACGGCGACCCGAAGGGCATCCTGCCCGCGGTGACCCGGACGAAGCGCGCCGGGCGCGGACTCTCGAGCACGGTCATGCGGTGAGGAGCATCGACTCCGGAACCGCGCGTGTCCGAGATGGCCTGCCACACCACGCCGTCCTCCGACACCTCGATGAGCATCTCTGTGGGCTCGGAGTCGGGATACACGGCGCGGAGGGCGTCGATGACCGGCCTCCCGTCCGCACAGCGAGGCGCGAAACGGGCCACACCCGCGTCGGCGAGATTGACCTGGATCGCCGCGACCACGCGATCCTCGCCGAGATCGACCTGGATCCACTCGCCCTCCTCGGGCGAGCCCGCCGTCCACCAGCTCCGGATGTCCTCGTTCACCGCCAGAGACCCCGGGCGACCGTCGGCCTCGGAGGAGGTGACGACGCTCTTGTGATAGGAGAGCAGCATCCATCCGGCGAACGCGTCGCGCCACGGGTCGAACGGACCGTCGGGCACCACCATCGGGTAGTCCGCGAAGTTCTGGTTGCAGAACAAGACGCCGTCGGCGTCGAAGCCGGCGGGGAACAGACCGATCCGGCGCTCGAAGACGTGGTTCACCGAGATGCGCATCGTCGCGGTGTGCCACCAGTTGCCGTGGACGTCCTGGAACGTGCTGCCGTGACCGGCGCCGGTGACGAAGCCACCGGGCTTGGAGGAGTAGGGATTGTGCGGCGAGGGCTCGAACGGCCCGAGCGGCGACGAGGCCGTGACGACGCCGTCCGCGTAGGCGCTGCTCTGGGTGGCCGGGGCGGCGTACTGGAGGTGGTACTGATCACCGTGCCGCGTCATCCACGCACCCTCGAGGAAGGGACCGTCGCCGAGGATCGCGTCCGAGATCCGATCGACGAGGGTCGGTGACGTCTCCCGCACGGAGTCCCCTCCCCTGCGCTCCCATCCGTGCCGGCCCGCATCCGACGAGATCAGATCCCGGCGCTCGCCCCTCCCCTGGAAGGTCGACGGGTCGACTTCCCTCCCGCGCACCGGCGCCCGGCTCGAGCAGCCCCAGTAGAGGTACGTCCTCCCGTCGTCGTCCTGGAACAGGTGGGGGTCCCAGAACGGGAAGCCGCCCGTGGCGATCTCGGTGAAGTCGTCCTCGAGCGGATCGACGCTGCGGAAGATCGGGGACGCCCGCAGCCGCCGGGACGCGCAGATGTAGAGCGCTCCGTCGATCACGCTCACATCGGGCGCGTAGTCGAGGGCGGGCAGCCTGTCCGTGCTCCGGAACGACCAGGTGCGCAGATCCGACGAGTGGAAGAACCCGCGCGACAGGGAGACGAAGAGGTAGTACCTCCCCCGGAACAGGACCACGGACGGGTCCGCTCCCTCACGGTGCACGGACCTCCGCCCGAGGAGCGGACGGACGTCCTGATAGCGGTAGGGCAGGTCCACCGGATTGCAGACGACAGCGGGAGGCAGTGGCACGGGATCCGTCCTTCACGAGCGCTGAGGCGAGGTGCACGCGGGAGGGAGACTTCCCGGCTCCGCCGTCGGCACCACGGCGCAGCGAGGCGGATCAGCCGGACGAGCTGCGGAGTGGGATTCCCGGGTCGACCGGCGCTCCGCCCAGGTGCGGGGCTATGCTAGCCCTAGTTTCGAACTGCTAAACAGTCATTCCGAAAGTTGGCAAAGCAATGGCGTCTCACCTCCGAAGCTCCGAGTGGTACAGCGGCGACGACCGGAACGCGTACATCCATCGCGCGTGGATGCGACGGGGAGCGCCGTCCAGCGCCTTCGAGGGCCGCCCGCAGATCGCGATCGCCAACACCGCGTCGGATCTGACCCCGTGCAACTCCCACCTCGACGAGGTCGCGCAGGCGGTGAAGAACGGCGTGTACGAGGCCGGTGGGATCCCCCTCAACCTGCCGGTCGTCTCCCTCGGTGAGACCCAGGTGCGCCCCACCGCGATGCTGTGGCGGAACATGGCGGCCATGGCGACGGAGGAGATGCTCCGCGCGAACCCCATCGACGGCGTCGTCCTCCTCGGCGGCTGCGACAAGACGATCCCGTCCCTCCTCATGGCGGCGGCCTCCGTCGACCTCCCCGCTGTCGTGGTGCCGGGCGGCCCGATGATCACCGGGACGTTCCGGGGCCAGGACCTGGGCTGCGGCACGGACGTGTGGCGGCTGAGCGAGGAGGTGAGAGCCGGAGAGCTGCGGCCGAGCGACTTCCTGAAGTCCGAGTCGTCGATGATCCGCAGCAAGGGCCACTGCAACACGATGGGGACCGCGTCGACGATGGCGCTCGTGGCGGAGGCGCTCGGCACGATCCTCCCGGGCCTGGCAGGCACACCGGCTCCCGACAGCCGGCTCCTCGAGGCCGCTCACGAGACCGGACGCCTCGCTGTAGAACTCGTGCGCCAGGACCGCCGCCCGAGCACGTTCCTCACCAAGGCCAGCTTCCACAATGCGATCGTGGCCCTCGCCGCGATCGGCGGATCGACGAACGCGGTGGTCCACCTGCTCGCCATCGCCGGCAGACTCGGCATCGACCTCACCATCGACGACTTCGACCGCATCGGCGCAGACGTCCCGCTGCTGGTGAACCTGCAGCCGGCCGGACGCTACCTCATGGACGACTTCCACCGGGCGGGCGGGTTCCTCGCCGTGCTCCGCCAGGTGAAGGACCTCCTCGATCCCGATGCGCTGACCATCACCGGGCAGCCACTCGTCGATTACCTCGACGACGCCCACGTCTGGGACGCGGACGTCATCATGCCCAGGGACGCCCCGCTGATCCCGCGCGCGGGGATCTCCGTCCTGCGTGGCAGCCTCGCGCCGGGCGGCGCCATCATCAAGCCCGCCGCCGCCTCCCCTCACCTGCTGAAGCACCGCGGTCCGGCGGTCGTCTTCCACAGCATCGAGGACTTCCACGCCCGGATCGACGACCCGGACCTCGACATCGACGAGAACTCGATCATGGTGCTCCGCGGCTGCGGCCCGAAGGGCTACCCCGGGATGCCCGAGGTGTCGAACATGCCGCTGCCGAAGAAGCTGCTCGAGCGCGGCGTCCGCGACATGGTCCGCATCTGCGACGGCCGGATGAGCGGCACCGCCTACGGCACCGTCGTCCTCCACGTCACACCGGAGGCCGCAGCGGGTGGTCCGCTGGCACTGGTGCGCACCGGGGACAGCATCCTCCTCGACGTCCGCGCCGGGCGCCTCGAGCTCGAGGTGCCGGCGGAGGAGCTCGCCGCCCGGACCCCCGACGAGCAGACCGTGCAGGCGTACGCGAACCCGCGCAGCGGCTGGGAGCGCCTCTACGTCGACCACGTCCTCCAGGCCGACACCGGCGCCGACCTCGACTTCCTGCGCGGCTCGCGCGGATCGGACGTGTCCCGTGAGTCGCACTGAGCGCTCGACCACTCTCGCGCCAGTGTCCGATGCGCTGATCGCCGAGCTCGAGGTGGCCGCGCCAGGAGGAGTCGCCACTCGCGCGACCGACCGACTCGCCTCCGCCCACGACGCCTCGCACTACCAGCTGACCCCGCAGGCGGTCGTCACCCCCTCCTCCGCCCGCCAGGTGGCGGACGTGCTGGCCGCCTCCCGCCGCCGCGGCGTGCCCGTGACCTTCCGCTCCGGGGGGACGAGCCTCAGTGGACAGGCCGGCTCCTCGGGCGTCCTCCTCGACACCCGTCGGCACTTCCGCTCCATCGAGGTCCTCGAGGGAGGAGCTCTGGTCCGCTCCGGCCCGGGAGCGACCGTCCGCGCCGTGAACACCCGGCTCGCGCGCTACAAGCGCAAGCTCGGCCCCGACCCCGCGAGCGAGATCGCCTGCACCATCGGCGGCGTCATCGCCAACAACTCCAGCGGCATGGCCTGCGGGATCACCGGCAACACCTACCGCACCCTCGCGTCCGCGGTCCTCGTCCTGCCGAGCGGCACGATCGTCGACACCTCCGCTGCGGACGCGGACGAGCAGCTGCACCGCGCCGAGCCCGCTCTCGCGCAGGGACTCCTGCGCCTGCGGGACCGGGTCCGCGCGGACCCCGCCTCCCTCGACACGATCCGTGCGCTCTACTCGATCAAGAACACGATGGGGTACGGCCTCAACTCCTTCCTCGACCACGACAGCGCGATCGACCTCCTCGCCCACCTCGTGATCGGGAGCGAGGGCACGCTGGCCTTCGTCGCGGAAGCCGTCTTCCGGACGGTGCCCGTCCACTCCTCCGTCGCCACCGGCCTTCTCGTGTTCCCGGATCTCGCGGCCGCGACCAGCTCCCTCCCCGCACTCGTCGCCGCGGGCTTCGCCACGATCGAGCTGCTGGACGCCACCAGCCTCCGAGTCGCCCAGCGCGACCCCGAGGCGACCGCCGACCTCCTCGCGCTGCGCGTCGTCGACCAGGCCGCGCTGCTCGTCGAGTACCAGGAGGACTCAGGGGAGTCGCTCGCCGTCCGCCTGGCTCAGGCGGTGGAGGTCCTCGCGACTCTGCCGCTCGCCGGGGAGGCGGTCCTCAGTACCGATCCCGTCCGCCGGGCTCAGCTGTGGCACATCCGGAAAGGCCTGTACACGCTCGTCGCCGGCGCGAGACCCTCGGGGACGACGGCGCTCCTCGAGGACATCGCGGTACCGGTCGAGAAGCTGTACGGCACCTGCACCGAGCTCATCCGGCTCTTCGACCGGCACGGTTACGAGGACAGCGTGATCTTCGGGCACGCCAAGGACGGCAACATCCACTTCATGCTCAACGAGCGCTTCGACGACCCCGTCTCGCTCCGGCGCTACGAGGCGTTCACGGAGGAGATGGTCGCCCTCGTCCTCTCGCAGGGAGGGACTCTGAAGGCCGAGCACGGAACGGGCCGGATCATGGCTCCCTTCGTGCGTCGCCAGTACGGCGACGAGCTCTACGACGTGATGCTCGGCGTGAAGGCGCTCGTCGACCCCGACGGCCTGCTGAACCCCGGCGTGCTCCTGAACGAGGATCCCGATTCGCACATCCGCGACCTCAAGACCACTCCCACGGTCGAGGAGGAGGTCGACCGCTGCGTCGAGTGCGGGTACTGCGAGCCGGTCTGCCCGAGCAAGGACATCACCACCACCCCGCGCGAGCGGATCGTGCTGCGCCGCGAGATCGCCCGGGCGAAGGAGGCCGGCGACACCGTCCTGCTCCGGACCCTCGAGAAGGAGTACGAGTACGACGCCGTCGAGACCTGCGCCGTCGACGGGATGTGCCAGACCGCGTGCCCGGTGCTCATCAACACCGGCGATCTCACCCGTCGGCTCCGCGCCGAGAGCGCCGACGCCCTCAGTCAGGGAGGCTGGAAGGCGCTCGCGAAGAACTGGGACGCGGTCAGTCGCGGCGGCGGGATCGCGCTCTCGGTCGCCAAGAAGGTGCCGTCGGTCCTGCCCGCGCTCGCGACGGCCGCAGCACGCGCGGTGATCAGCCACGACGTCATGCCGCAGTACTCGAGCGAGCTCCCCGGCGGCGGTCGCCGGCGGCCCGTGCTCACCGCTGACGAGCCCGTCGCCGTGTACTTCTCGAGCTGCACGACGACCATGTTCGGCTCGGAGGGAGGCGGAGGCGTGGGCGAGTCCTTCGTCCGGCTCTGCGAGCGCGCGGGGGTCGCGATCTCGACCCCCGACGATCTGCCCTCACTCTGCTGCGGGACGCCGTGGAAGTCGAAGGGACTGACACAGGGGTACGCGGTGATGAAGGACCGGGTCGCCGCGTCGCTGCTCCGGGCGACCCGGGGAGGCGCACTGCCGGTCGTCTGCGATGCGTCGTCCTGCACCGAGGGGCTCCACGTCCTCCTCGAGAGCGCCGGCGAGCTCGGCATCCGGGTCGTCGACGCGGTGGCGTTCGTGGACGAGACCGTCCTGCCCCGGCTCCCCGAGGCGTCGAAGGTCTCCTCCCTCGCCCTGCACCCCACCTGCTCCTCGAAGAGGCTCGGGATCGACGGTGCGCTGTCGCGGGTGGCCGCGGCCGCCGCGGACGACGTGCTGATCCCCGAGGACTGGGGCTGCTGCGCCTTCGCGGGCGACCGCGGCATGCTGCACCCCGAGCTCACGGCCTCGGCGACCGGTCCGGAGGCGGAGGAGGTGCGGCGCGCGGACGCCGCCGTGCACGCCTCCGTGAACCGCACGTGCGAACTCGGCATGACGCGGGCGACGGGCGAGCCGTACCGTCACGTCCTCCAGGTGCTGGACGACGTGACCCGCTCCTGAACGGGGAGGCGCTGAGCGCCTCCCCGTGTCACGAGCGGGCGTGCCGTTCGAGGTAGCCGTAGATCTCGGCCTCGTCCACGCCCGGGAACCGCCCGGTCGGCAGCGAGGCGAGGATCTGCGCGTGCAGTCGGGCGCTCGGCCACGCCTTGCCCGCCCACCGCGCCTCGAGGTCGCTCGGCGGACGTCGGCAGCACGACGGGTCGGGACAGGTGGACGTCTGCCGGTGCGTGGTCTCCCTGCCGCGGAACCATCGGGCGTCGTCGAACGGCACGCCGAAGGTGATCGCGAACGGCCCCTGGGTCGACTGGCCCGTCTGCACGGACGCCCAGTAGGTGCCGACGGGGGTGTCGGTGTACTGCCGGTACTCGGTCGTGCGGTGCGCCATCTCGGCGGCTCTGCGGGCTCCCCACCTGCGGCACACGATCTGCCCCTCCACCGCCCCCGTGACGTCGACGGGCAGCGGGAGGTCGTCGTTCTCGTACGCCTTCAGCACCTCGCCGTCCGCTCCGACCCGGAGGAAGTGGACGCGGATGCCGAAGTGCTCGGTCATGAGGTTCGTCATCCGTAGCGCCGCGGCCTCGTGAGTCACGCCGAACGCGTCCCGGAAGTCCTCGACGGCCAGATCGCGCGCCGTCTTCCGGTTCGCGAGGAACTCGACCGACTGACGCTGCGGCATCAGGCAGGCGGCGGCGAAGTAGTTGATCTCGAGCCGCTGATGGAGGAAGTCGGCGTAGGACTCGGGCGGCGTGTGCCCGAGGAGCTGGTGGGCGACCGCCTGGAGCGCGATCGACCGCAGGCCGTGCCCGCCCGGGATCGACGCCGGCGGGAGGTAGATGCGCCCGTTCTCCACGTCCGTGATGCTCCGAGTGGAGCGCGGGAGATCGTCCACGTAGACGACCTCGAGTCCGAGCTGCTCGACCATCAGGTGCACTTCGCGATGGGTGAGCGCGCCCGAGACGTGCCCGACCGCGCGGAGGCGCTCCTCGGCCAGGCCCTCGATCTCGGGCAGGTGGTTGTTCCGAGTGCGCATCGCGGCGCGCTGCTGGGTGTTCCGCAGGCGCGCCTCCTCCGGCGTCGCCGACGCCGTCCGCACGCGGCGTTCGAGCTCGCGGTGCAGCCCGACGAGGACCTCGAGCACGTCGTCCGAGATGCCGCGGCCCACCTTCACCGCGGGCAGACCCAGTCCCGAGAACGAGGGCGAGTCCTGGAAGCGCCGCAGCTCCAGCTCGAGGCCCGAGCGGTCGTTCGGGGCCTCGAGCCTGATGAGCTCCTCGACGGACACTCCGAGCACGCGTGCGAACGCCGGCAGCTCGGACGGACGCGGCTCCCGATGCCCGTTCTCGATCAAGGAGATCCGGCTGGCGCTCGTGCCCAGGGCGGCGGCGAGGTCGTCCAGGGTCATCCCCGCGCCGGTGCGGTAGTGGCGGAGACGCGCGCCGAGCACCAGGGCGTGGTCGTCGTCGGCGGGGAGGGGTCGGACGGGAGGCACGAGAAGCGCTCCTTCACACGGTGCGTCGGGCGGAGCACGATCCGGGGCGGGTCGGCGTCACGGGCAGGAACGGCCCGTCCGTCCGGCCGCGTCGCCGCGGATCGGAGGGAGGACTCGGGCTCGCGATCGTCTCGCTTGACGAAAGCGCAAGAACCGGAGTTCTTCACGCCAGCCGATCGGGTCGACGGCCCGAGTAACGGACCACCATCAGTTTGACCGACGTTCCACCAAACGAAAAGGGCCACGCCAATGACGCTGCTCCACGACCTCGAGGTCACGCACCGCACAGTCCTTCCGTTCGCCGCCGTGCGCCTGACCGATCTGCCGGAGGTGGGCGGCAAGAACGCGTCCCTCGGCGAGCTGATCGCGACGTTGAGCGCGGCCGGCGTCCGGGTGCCCGGCGGCTTCGCCACCACCGCCTCCGCCTTCCGTCGGCACTTCGCCGCCTCCGGCCTGGCGGACTGGATCGCCGAGAAGCTCATCGGCCTCGACGTCGAGGACGTGACCGCTCTCGTCGAGACCGGCGCCCGCATCCGGGCCCAGATCGAGAGCGTCCCACTCGAGGCCGAGCTGGCCGACGCGATCCGCGAGGCGTACCGCGATCTCGAAGCGGACTCGCGCGGAACGAGCTTCGCGGTGCGCTCCAGCGCGACCGCCGAGGACCTCCCCGACGCCTCCTTCGCCGGCCAGCAGGAGACCTTCCTGAACATCCGCGGGATCGACAACATCCTCGACGCGACCCGCCGCGTCTTCGCCTCGTTGTTCACCGACCGGGCCATCGCCTACCGGGTGCACCAGGGATTCGGCGAGACCGACATCGCCATCTCCGTCGGAGTGCAGCGGATGGTCCGCTCCGACCAGGCCGCCTCCGGCGTCATGTTCACCCTCGACACCGAGTCGGGCCACGACGGCGCGGTCTTCATCACCAGCGCCTACGGCCTGGGAGAGGGCGTCGTCCAGGGCGCGGTCGACCCGGACGAGTTCACCGTGCACAAGCACGCGCTGCGCCGAGGCCGCCCGGCCGTCCTCTCGCGACGCGTCGGCTCGAAGGCGATCAAGATGGTCTTCACC
>Ga0308163_10003622_pt1 | contig 12811 bp, 11 predicted proteins | sample PhyTR1_FD_201037 | JGI IMG/M metagenome (GOLD analysis project Ga0308163, IMG submission 201037) | Phyllosphere microbial communities from UC Gill Tract Community Farm, Albany, California, United States - DLSLT.R1 | ecosystem: Host-associated > Plants > Phyllosphere > Unclassified | place: USA... | reverse complement strand
ACCAACAGGAGTGTCGCCATGCGCGAACAGGATTACGCAGTTAATAACAGCGTGCAGGCTGAGCAGCTAGAGGTTAGCCGCGTCCTGCGCAACACTTACGGCCTACTGGCTCTGACCCTCGCATTCAGCGGCGTCATGGCTTTCGTTGCTCAGCAGATGCGCGTTGGCTACCCGAACATTTTCGTGGTGCTGATCGGCTTCTACGGGCTGTTCTTCCTCACCAACAAACTCCGTGACTCCGCTTGGGGCCTGGTGTCCGCTTTTGCGCTGACCGGTTTCATGGGTTTCCTGCTCGGCCCGATCCTCAACCGTTACCTGGGCATGCAGGGCGGCGCTGAAGTGGTCAGCTCGGCGTTCGCGATGACCGCGCTGGTGTTCGGTGGTCTGTCGGCCTACGTGCTGATCACCCGCAAGGACATGAGCTTCCTCGGCGGTTTCATCACCGCTGGTTTCTTCGTGTTGCTGGGTGCAACGCTGGCGAGCTTCTTCTTCCAGATCAGCGGCCTGCAACTGGCGATCAGCGCAGGTTTCGTGCTGTTCTCGTCGGTGTGCATCCTGTTCCAGACCAGCGCCATCATCCACGGTGGCGAGCGTAACTACATCATGGCGACCATCAGCCTGTACGTATCGATCTACAACCTGTTCATCAGCTTGTTGCAGATCTTCGGCATCATGAGCCGTGACGACTGATCGCTGTCCTGAAATAACGAAAAACCCGCCTCGGCGGGTTTTTTGTTGTCTGCGAAAAACAACAGGCGCGATCAGTTGATCACGATGCTGCCATCGGTCTGTTGCTTGTAAATCGTGTAGGGCAGCAACAAGGTATCGAGCACCCCCGAAACCGCTGCATCGACCACCAGGCCGGGGGAGGCGTTGTTGTAGTTGAACGCATCGACGTCATCCGGTCGTTCTGCGTGCAGCATGCAAAAGTCGTAGGTTGCGCCGCTGTAGATTCGCGGTACGGCGCCGCAGTAGGTTTTTTTTGCCTTCAACTGGTCGACGGAGGCTTTGTCGCTGAATGCTACGGTCTGCACCGTCCCGCACCCGGTGAGCATCAATGCCGCCAGTAGCACTGTCTGAATGTTCATTACCGCCAATCCTTCGCCGGAAAAACCTCAATCTACGCCGAACATGCGTTAAAAGCACTCACGCCATCGGCGGCAACCGGCGTTTGACCGGGGTTTTCTTGACGATCGCGGTGTTGGTCTCTGCCAGGGTGTTGAGCCGGTCAAGCAGGGTGTCCAACTGCTCCATCGAACGCACGTGCAGACGGGCGATGAAGCAGTCTTCGCCCGTGACTTTGTCGCATTCGGTGAACTCCGGAATCGACATAATCTGCCGCTCCACTTCCTGTAATTGCCCTGGCAGTGGCCGTACCCGGACGATGGCCTGCAATTGATAACCGAAGCATTTGGGGTCGATTTCGACGGTATAGCCCTTGAGCACGCCGCGCTCTTCCAGGCGGCGTAATCGTTCGGCCACGCTGGGCGACGACAGGCCGCTGATCTGCGCCAAAGCCTTGAGCGAGCGGCGCGAGTCTTCCATCAAGGCACTGATGAGGATCTGGTCGATATCGTCGGTCATGGGGCAACTCCGGTATTAGGCATTTGAAGGAAACCACCCGCGATAAAAAAGGTAGAAATCGAGTTTAGCCTGCTTTTTGCGCTGGAGGCATGCGCGGTCGGCTTGGCATACTTTTGCCACGCTTTCGTCAAACGCTTAGGGAGAACGATGATGGAAAAAACAATCCGGCGCGGCTCGTTTGAAATGACCGCTGCCATGCTGATTTCCGGGACCATCGGCTGGTTCGTGCTGGTGTCCGGGCAACCGGTGCTGGACGTGGTGTTCTGGCGCTGTGTGTTTGGTGCCGGCACCTTGCTGCTGATTTGCGCCGCGTTCGGCTTCTTGCGCCCGGGCATTCTGACCCGCACCACGTTCCTGTTGGCGGTGCTCAGCGGCGTCGCGATTGTCGGCAACTGGGTGCTGTTGTTCGCCTCGTATTCCCGGGCTTCGATTGCCATCGGCACCGCGGTCTATAACGTGCAGCCGTTCATGCTGGTCGGCCTGGCGGCGCTGTTTCTCGGTGAGAAGATCACTCTGCAGAAGCTGTTCTGGCTGGCGATTTCCTTTCTCGGCATGTTGGCGATCGTCAGCGCCCACGGCGGGCAGGGCGAGAGTGGTGGCGACTATCTGTCGGGGATTGCGCTGGCGCTGGGGGCGGCGTTGCTCTATGCGATAGCGGCGCTGATCATCAAGCGCCTGACCGGCACACCGCCGCATCTGATCGCGCTGATTCAGGTCTGCACCGGGGTGTTGTTGCTCGCGCCATTTGCGCACTTCAATGGCTTGCCGCAAACGGGCGGCGCATGGGCCAGCCTGGTGACGCTGGGCATCGTCCACACCGGCCTGATGTACGTGCTGCTGTACGGCGCGATCCAGAAACTGCCGACGGCCCTGACCGGTGCGCTGTCGTTCATCTACCCGATTGCGGCGATCTTCGTCGACTGGTTCGCCTTCGGCCATCGCCTGGAGCCGCTGCAATGGCTGGGTGTGGCAGCGATTCTGCTGGCCGCCGCCGGGATGCAGCAAGGCTGGGGTCTGAAAGCCCAGCGTCAGCTCAAATCGGTTTGATCAGATCGCGGAACAGTCCTTTCAACTGCTGGTTGCCGGCATCCACCAGATGGTTGTCATCAAAATACAGCGGCACGCCGTTCCTGGAACCCATGCAATTGCCGTCGGGGCACAGATACGGCGTCGGGTCGATTACCGTCGCATGGCAGCGCCTGGCCGCCTCTTCAATTGTTGCGATGGCGATGCGGTTGCGCTTCTCATACGCCGGCAACGGCAGTGAAATGTCGCTGATATGTCGAAACAATCGCTGATTCAGGTTCAAGCCCTTGTAGACGCTGAACGGCATTTCCGGGATCGGTTTGACGATATAGACCGGGTGGTTTTCTGCGATCGAGCAGACGGTGCTGACGTACTCTTCGGTGTAAGCCTCGGCAAACGGCACCGGCCGCTCGGGAAAGGAAATCCGATAGCTGTTTTCCCGACCCGAATCCGCATACAGCGCCGCACGACTGAACAGCACCACGGGAATGCCCGTGTAGGCGGTTTTGAGCTGCTGCAGCTTTTCCTGATTGAAGCCCCGGCATTGGCTTTCGACGGTTTTGTCGTGCATTGCAAAATGGGCCAGGGTCGGGCAACCGCCCCGCGACCATGACAGCGCCGCCTGAGGGTTTTCCATCTGCACCGCCGCCGCAGTGGACTGTGCATGACTGTCGCCGTACAGAATTACCGACACTTCGCCCGTGCCCAGTTTGCAATCCGCCGCCGCATAGGCGTTGGCGTAGCACTCCTGCGGATACAGTTTGCTGGTGTATTGCGGCTGGCCGAGTTCGACCAGCGCCGGGCGCCAATCGGGGTGTTGCTTGACCAGCGAAGACATCACTGCCGACAGGGCAACCACACCCACCGTCAGCGAAGCGAACTTGATCACCGTGCGTGTCGCTGTCGGACCTTTTCTCACCTTCGATTCAACCAGGTAGAAGGAGAAGGCGCCGAGAGCGAGCGACGCGATGACCGCGCCGATCACGTGCGGCCAACTGGTCAACAGCCCGCACAGGTACAGCAACACCACCAGCGGCCAATGCCACAGGTACACCGAGTAGGAAATGCTCCCGATAAATTGCAGCGCAGGATTGCTGCTGAACAGCGACCGGGTATTGCCGTGAATCACCAGCATCGTCCCCAGCACCGGAACCAGTGCCAGATAACCCGGCCATAGATCCTGTTCGGAGAAGCACAGCACACTGACGGCAACCGCCGCCAGTCCAAGCACCTCACAGATCAAACCGCCGCGCAGGCTGAGCCGCAGGGGAAACAGAAAGACCAGCCCGCCAGCGATCATTTCCCACGCCCGGGTGGGCAGCATGTAGAACGCGAAAGTCGGGTTGGGGCCGGTGACAACGATGGACGCACAGAGCGAAGTCAGCGCCAGGGCGATCAAGGCAAAGCGGGTTCTGTCGGCGCCGAAAAACCTGTGCAAGCCCATGATCAACACCGGATACAACATATAAAACTGCCACTCCACCGACAGCGACCAGGTGTGCAGCAACCAGTTTTCATGCAGCGGCGCCGCAAAATAGTTGCCGCTCTGGGCGAAGCTGAAGTTCGAGCTGAACAGCAGGCTGCTCTTGATTGTGCGGATCGTCTCGCGCAAGTCGTCCAGTGGCAGATACACGTAGCCGAAGATCAGCAGCGCAATGCACAGGGTCAGCAGGGCGGGAATGATGCGTCGGGCACGCGAGGCGTAGAAACCGAGGAGGGAAAAATTCTGTTGTTGCACGCCGTTGAAGATGATGCCGGTCATCAGGAAGCCGGAAATGACGAAGAACACGTCTACGCCAACGAACCCGCCCTCAAAACCTGGAGTCCTGAAATGGAACAGCACGACCGCCAAAACGGCGAGCGCACGTAACGCATTGATATTCGTCCTGAACTGCATTTTGCATCCATGTACACATCCGTTGTGAGCCGCATTGTAGTGATGATGTCGGCTTTGTTACATGGGTTTTTTCCGAGAACTCAGATGTTCCAGCGCGGCGCGGTTTTCCCCAGGCGTTGGCGCAGTTCGCCGATGTTGGCCGCCAGTTGCCGGGTCAGCAGGCGGTAACCGTCCAGGGTGCTGTAGACCGGCGTGTCGAGGCTGGCGTCGGGCAACTCGAGCGGGCGTTCCAGGCGTTGTGTGGCGCCGGACTTCAAGGCCCGGGCCATGCCGATCAGTTGCACGCGAATCACCCGGTGCTCGGCCCGCAGCGCCGATTGCAGGTGCGCCATGGCGTCGGGGTCATTGGCATCCGGTCGAGTGTTGCCAAGGATTTCCAGGGTGCTGACGCACATGCGCAGGTTGCGTTGAATCGCGTCCAGCTCAGTCATGGAAATCTTCACTTCCTTGGACACCGAAGGCATCAGCGAGCGCAGTTGCACCATCACCGTGGTCACCCGGCCCATCAGCTTCAGGTGTTCATCGGCGCTGACCGGCTGGCCGCTGATGATCCGTCCGTACAGCGTGGCGCAGTCGCGCAAGGCATCGGCCAGGTTGTAGCGCCACGAATACACCGCGTACAGCGGCAGGGCGAAGGAGAATGCGAGGGCCAGGGCGATGCCGATCAGGATGTCGACCCCGCGCCACAAGCCGTCGGTGATCGGATTGTCGCCATGCCCGGCGACAATGAACACGGTGATCGCCGAGAGCAGGGCGGTATAACCACCCTTGCCGATGGCGTGATAGGAGAAAAATCCGCAGACCACCGCCATGGCAAAGTACGTCAGCCATGGCAGGCCCAGCCACGCCTGTTGCGCCACCAGCACCAGACCGACGCCGGCACCGATCAGCGTGCCAGTGGCGCGTTCGGCGGCTTTCTTGCCGATGTTGCCGTGGTGTTGCAGACCGCCGATCACCACCAGCATGGTCACCGAGGCCCACTCACCGTGGGGCAGGTTGATGCCGGTGGTCAGCAGGATGGTCGCCAGCAACCCCAAGGCCACGCGCACCGCGTGAATGAGCCGGGCGTGCTGGTAGCGGCGGTACGGGTCCAGCAGCGGACGCAGGATTCGCCGCAACAGCGGTGGCAGTCGGTGGGTGCTGAATATACTCAGTGCAACGTCCTCGTCAGAAGATGTAGTCGGTGGTCAGGAAGCTCGAATCGCGGCCGCGAATGATCTCGCTGAGCAGATCCTTGTTGCTGTCCTGGAATTTGGTCGCCACCAGCGTGCGGATCGAAAACACCCGCAATGCATCATGTACCGACAGCGTGCCCTCGGCGGAGTTCTTGCGCCCGTTGAACGGGTAGGTGTCCGGGCCGCGCTGGCACTGGGCGTTGAGGTTGATCCGCCCGACCTGGTTGGCGAAGGTGTCGACCAGTCGGCCGATCGCCACCGGGTTGGTGCCGAACAGGCTCAGTTGCTGGCCGAAATCCGATTCCAGTACGTAGTCGATTACGGTATCGAGGTGACGGTACGGCACGATCGGCACCACCGGGCCAAATTGTTCCTCGTTGTACACGCGCATCTGCGGCGTTACCGGGTACAGCACGGCCGGGTAGAAGAACGATTCGCGACTCTCACCCCCGTTCGGGTTGACCACTTGCGCGCCCTTGCTCTGCGCATCGGCCACCAGGCTGTGCAGGTAATCGACCTTGCCCGACTCCGGCAAGGGTGTCAGTGCCACGCCGCTGTCCCAAGGCATGCCTGGTTTCAGCGTCGCCAGCTTGGCGTTGAATTTCTCGATGAAGGCGTCGACCACGTCTTCATGCACGAAGAGGATCTTCAGCGCGGTGCAGCGCTGGCCGTTGAACGACAGCGAACCGGTCACCGCTTCATTGACGGCGTTGTCCAGATCGACTTCCGGCAACACGATGCCGGGGTTCTTCGCATCCAGCCCCAGCGCAGCGCGCAAACGGTGCGGTTTCGGGTGCAGCTTTTTCAGGTCGCTGGCGGCCTTGTTGGTGCCGATGAAGGCGAAGATGTCGATCTTGCCGCTGGCCATCAGCGCGCTGACCGTTTCGCGGCCGCTGCCGTAGATCACGTTGATCACGCCGGTGGGGAAGCTGTCGCGGAACGCTTCGAGCAACGGGCGGATCAGCAGCACACCGAGCTTGGCCGGCTTGAACACCACGGTGTTGCCCATGATCAGCGCCGGAATCAGCGTGGTGAAAGTTTCGTTGAGTGGATAGTTGTAAGGCCCCATGCACAATGCCACGCCAAGCGGCACGCGGCGGATCTGGCCGAGGGTGTCCTGTTCCAGCTCGAAACGGCTGGAGCGGCGGTCGAGTTCTTTCAGTGCGTTGATGGTGTCGACGATGTAGTCGCAGGTGCGATCGAACTCTTTCTCCGAGTCCTTGAGGTTCTTGCCGATCTCCCACATCAGCAGTTTCACCACCGCATCGCGCTGCTGGCGCATGCGCCCGAGAAACGCTTCAACGTGCTGGATACGTTCGGCCACACGCATGGTCGGCCACAGGCCCTGACCTCGATCGTAGGCCCGCACGGCGGCGTCGAGGGCGGTGAGGGCCGTGTCGGCGTCGAGCAGCGGCGTGCTGCCGAGGATCACTTGTTCAGCGCCATTTTCGCCGTGCAGGTACACAGGGCTGCGCACCTGGGCGAGCGGGCCGTCCCAGCGCCGCAATTGACCATCGACGAGGTATTCGCGTTGCTCGACCTGACCGTCGAGGCGGTATTTTTCCGGGATGTCGCTGACAGAAGGGAACAGGTTGCCAAGGATGTTTGCTGTGGTCATGTCGCTACCCCGTGTTGATGTCCGCATACAGATCAAAAAGTCTTTACAGGTTATACGCCTGAATACGTTGAAATTTAAACCCGCGAATGTCACGCGAAGGCCCGGAACAGAGCGGCAATGCTCACACCCAACCCTGTAGGAGCTGCCGAAGGCTGCGATCTTTTGATCTTGCTCTTGAAAAACAAAGTCAAAAGATCGCAGCCTTCGGCAGCTCCTACTGGGGGGATGTCCCCGGATGGCCCCCTCGTTGTCCCGCAATGCCCTCAACCCGCTGACGTCGCTGCCTTAAGGTGTGATCACAACAATAAGCGATGCCACCCTTGAGGATCGTTATGCGGGCCATCCGATTCACTTTACTGCTGGCGCTGTCCATGACGCTGTGCGGCTGCGGCGAAAAAGCCGAGCCGCCAACGACCACCCGCAACGCCACACCGTCCGACCCGGCACTGGCGCAGATCTACACCAACAGCTGCCAGTTGTGCCACGCCAACCCGGCCGCCAACGCACCGCTCACTGGCGATCGAAAAGCCTGGGAACCGCGAATTCGGCAGGGCGTCGACACGCTGCTCGACCACGCCATCAATGGCTACAACGGCATGCCGCCGATGGGCCAGTGCATCGAATGTTCGGAAGAACAATTCCTGCAACTGATCGGCTTCATGGCCGACCAGCCCCTCCCACAGTAAGGGCCCGCGCATGACCATGGATCTGACACGGCGTCAGTTGTTGCAACGGGCAAGCATCGTTGGTGCGTTCAGTGCGCTGGCGGCGAACCCGGCATTGGGCCAGTTGATGCGCGCACCGCGACTGATCCCCTGGCGTAACTGGTCAGGCGGGCAGAGTTGCCTGCCGGCAGCGCGACTGGCGCCGAAAAATCTCGATGAACTGACGACGGTAATTCGCCAGGCCCAGGGCAAGATTCGCCCGGTCGGTTCGGCGCATTCCTTCAGCGCCCTGGTGCCCACCGATGGCACGCTGCTGTCGCTGAGCTACTTCAACGGGCTGCTTGATCACGACGCGAAAACCCTGCAAGCCGAATTCGCCGCCGGCACGCCGATGTCGCGCATGGGCGTGCCGTTGAAGGGCGTCGGTCAGGCCCTGCAAAACATGGCCGACATCGATTACCAGACCCTCGCCGGAGCCATCGCCACGTCCACCCATGGCACCGGCAAAACCTTTCAGTCTTACTCGGCGCACGTCTGCGGCATGCAACTGGTGACGGCCAGCGGCGAGGTGCTCGACTGCGACAGCCAGCGCCATCCCGAGGTATTCAACGCCGCGCGCGTCTCCCTCGGTGCACTGGGCGTGGCGACGAAAATCCGCCTGCAAAATCGCCCGGCCTATCGTCTGCGTGAACGGCAGTGGATCGCCAAGACCGAAGAATTGCTGGAAGACCTCGACAAGAACACCCGGGAAAACCAGCACTGGGAAATGCTTGTGGTCACCCATTCCGACTACGCACTGTCCATCGCCCTCAACGAAACCAGCGACCCGGCCACACCGCCGATTCCGCCCGAAGAGGAGGGCGGCAACGAGTTCGTGACCCTGATCGAGAAGATCGACAAATACGGCAGCGACTTCCCTGACATGCGCCGCACGCTGCTCAACAGCCTGCGCCATCTGGCCAGCTTCGATGATCGGGTGGGCGACTCCTTCGACATCTATGCCAACGTGCGCACCGTGCGCTTCAATGAGATGGAGTACTCGGTGCCCGCCGAACACGGCCCGGCCTGCCTGCGCGAAATCCTCAAGCTGATTCAGGACAAGGACCTGCGCACCTGGTTTCCCATCGAGTACCGCTACGTCAAGGCCGACGACATCCCGCTGAGCATGTTCGAGGGCCGCGACAGCTGTTCGATCTCGGTGCACCAGCATTACCAGATGGATCATCACAATTTTTTTGCGGCGGTCGAGCCGATCTTCTGGAAGTACAACGGCCGGCCGCACTGGGGCAAGCTGCACACGCTCAATGCAAAAAACCTGCAGCCGCTGTATCCGCGCTGGCGCGAGTTTATCGATGTGCGTCAGGCGCTCGATCCAAGCGGGCGCTTTCTCAATGCGCATCTGTCGTCGATTCTGGGGGTGAACTGATGGCGGTCAATCGACGCAATTTTCTGCTTGGCACGTTGGGTGTCGGTGCGTTGCTGGCAGGCGTTGGCGCATGGCTGAGGCCGGGCGATCATGGCGCGCCGTACAGCGATTATTTTCGTGTGCTGAACAATGAGTTGAAGGACAAAGGGCCGATGCGCCCGGTGTTGCTGATCGACCTGGATCGCCTCGATCACAACATTGATGTGGTGATGCAGTCGGTCAGACGCGGCGGCAAGCAACTGCGCCTGGTGGAAAAGTCGCTGCCATCGCCGGGGCTGTTGAACTACATCGCGCAGCGTGCCGGGACGCAGAAACTGATGTCGTTTCATCAGCCGTTTCTCAATCACGATGCGCAGGTGTTCCCGCAGTCCGACATTTTGCTGGGCAAGCCATTGCCGGTGCGCTCGGCCGAGCTGTTCTATCAAACCCACAAAGGTCCGTTCGATCCCGCGAAACAACTGCAATGGCTGCTCGACGGCCCCGAACGATTGCAGCAATACCTCGCGCTGGCTCAGGGTTTGGGCACGCGGATGCGCATCAACATCGAACTGGACGTTGGCCTGCACCGCGGCGGGATCAGTGATGTGACGGTGCTTGGGCAAATGCTCACGCTGATCAGCGCCAACCCGCAGCATCTGGAATTCTCCGGGCTCATGGGCTACGACCCGTTCGTGGGCATGGGCGTGCCGGGGATTCTCGGCTCGCCCGACGAACTGTTTGCCAAGGTCATGGTGATTTACCAAAACTGCGTTGATTACACCCGGCAGCAGTTTCCCGCGTTGTGGCATGACGGTTTGTGTCTGAACACCGCTGGCAGCCCGAGTTATCGTATCCATGAAAACGAAAAGCTCAGCAGCGAGGTTTCAGTCGGAACCGCGATGCTCAAACCGACGCACTATGACCTGCCGTCGCTGAGCGAGCATGTGCCCGCGGTCTACATCGCCACGCCTGTTCTAAAAAGCACCGGCCCAGTGAACATCCCGGCGCTGGACAACAAGTCGCAGCTGTTCTCGTGGTGGGACACCAACCAGCGCCAGACCTTTTTCATCTACGGCGGCAACTGGATGGCCGAGTTCGAATCGCCGCCGGGATTGCAGAGCAACGGCGTGTACGGGCGCAGTTCGAATCAGGAGATGGTCAATGGCTCGAATGCCGTGGGCCTGACGGTGGAGGATCAAGTGTTCCTGCGCCCGACTCAGACCGAAGCGGTGCTGCTGCAGTTCGGTGATCTGCTGGCGGTGCGTGGCGGCAGGATCGTCGATACCTGGCCGGCTTACACCTGAATCCTATCTCATCACAAATCCCTGCAGGAGCCAGTTCAGTGGGCTGGCTTTTACAATGTTCTTGACTTTGATGGGTTTCTTGCATCGTCACTTCAGAAATACCGAGTTGCCGGGGTGGCTACATTCTTGCCAGAAAAATCAATAATTATTGCTCAAGTTTTCTCTATGTCTACTGTCAGTTCTGACAGTAGTAACTGAAAGCTTTCAGGTGTATTACTTTATGGGTTACGTCGTTTTTTGAAGTATCTCAGGCGTTAAAATAAGCACTTTGATAATAGGTGAATATTATGGCTACAACAGGAACGTTTGAAATCTATACTAATGCTTGGAAAAGAAATAGTCCGGGAACTGTTGCGCTGACTGAGTCGGATGGTCGCTACCACGCCACTTTTCGAAAAGAGATTGGGGTGAAGGCTCATACGGAGCTGAAAATAAGTTTTCCGAAAATCCTTGAATTGAAACAACTTGATGTGAAGGAATTTAGTGGGTTTTTAAACGTTCGGTCTGATGATGTAATGATGAGTTACATTGCGGTTGAAGGAACTTTGACTGCTTGGATCGGCGTAGGTGATATTGCAGTTAACGCAATGTTTAATATGAAAATGAAGCGAGACGATACTAGTGATCCACAGGGGCCGGACGTTGTAACGGTTCACGGTATTTTAAGTTTGGCTAATTGAAAGGTAGCGCTTTATCGTTGTTGGCGTTATATCAAGCATTCGGTCGCTTGATATAACGCTGGCTCCGTCAGAAATATTGCCTGTGGTCTCCTCCTCGCGGCGTATCCTGCTTGTCCTCGGTTAAAAAATGAAGCTTTCATGACAAAAGTTCGGTAGCACATAGCCAGTCCGGTCATGCCGCCCAGCGAGCAGCAGCTGTATGAACAGTTCAATTACAACCTGCTGTTCCGCTGTTCCGCTGGTTCGTCGGCCTCGGCCTGAAACAGAAAGTCTGGAGCTTCAACGTCCTCCGCGACATCGCCACGCTGCTCAACGAGCCGCGTGCGGTGCTGCTCATTCAAAAAATCATCGGCGAAGTGTTCTGCGGTGCCTTACTGCAAATGCCCGAGTTCTCCTTGAACTTCGCGCTGTTGCACACTTGGCTTGGCAGGCACAGCGGTGTCGCGCACTTTCGTGCATTTGTCTACTGTCAAGTCTGACAGTAGTTTTAGTCGTGGAATAAGGTTGTCTATCGTGCGACAGAGCCAGTCTTAGCGGCTCTGTTTGAATTTCACGGCAAAATAAAGAGTCGCGGGTACCTCGTGCCGTTGTAGCCGGGTTCACGTCTGCGGTCGCAATTGATGCAGTTCATGTCTGACCTGCTGAGTCAGCAATTTGCAAAATATCAGTTGGAGAATGCGAAAATGAAAAACGATATTGAAATCAAAGGTAACGAAAATACCCACGGCGTTTTTAACACAGAGATCATTGGCGGTCTGCGCCCTTTGTATCATGACCTGCTTTCGTTCGATAAGAATGACCAGCATATCCAGATTTTTGCATATGAGGGTAGTGGTGGAGGCGTCATGAGGCCTCGTAGGTATCTGGTTTTTGAGTTTGCATCCGATACGCCGAGTGGAAATTACGATATCAAGGATATTTTGAAAGCAGAATTACTCGCCTATTCAGATAGTTATAACTGGACGTACATTCCCGAGTCAGGATGGATCTCAATTATCCTCTCCGAATCATCGCCGCGAGTGCGCGGTCTGTTTACCATGAATATGAAGAATATCGGTGAGTCTACAGGTCCGGCGCATATTAAAGTCTCGGGTGATTTTAATCTGTCCAACGAATGATGAGTAGCAGGTTCCCAGTAGCTATCGAAGTATCGCAGACCTAGCGCTTGCGCAAGTAAGACCGCACCCACTCTTGATGAGTGGGTGCCCACGATTCAACTCCAAAATGATCTTGAGTAATGAAGCTTTTATGACAAAAGTTCGGTAGCACATAGCCAGTCCGGTCATGCCTATGTAACGCGCTTGAGGGGCCCAACGGGGCGCTTTTCACAAGCCGAGGCGGGACGCCGGGAGTGAGGCAATGGGGACTATGGAACGCTACTCGAAAGTGGGCATGCAGGAGCTCGATCAGCGCCTGTCGAAGATCGTCGAAGCGGCGCGCAAGAAACCGGTTTCGGT
>Ga0308163_10003619_pt1 | contig 12819 bp, 15 predicted proteins | sample PhyTR1_FD_201037 | JGI IMG/M metagenome (GOLD analysis project Ga0308163, IMG submission 201037) | Phyllosphere microbial communities from UC Gill Tract Community Farm, Albany, California, United States - DLSLT.R1 | ecosystem: Host-associated > Plants > Phyllosphere > Unclassified | place: USA... | reverse complement strand
TAGAAATTAAAGGCCTAACTATGCGTCATTATATTAATTTTGTGGCCGATATACAAGAATAAACTATCTACCCTTCATGACCAGTAAAAATATTGATTCAAATAAAGTAGTTGATGTGGTGTTAATTTGCGCAGGCATTATGAGTGCGACCCTGGGCGTACTCTTAAAGGAGCTTGCACCGGAATTGAGCATAGAAATCTTTGAACGGCTGGATGTAGCCGCCGCAGAGAGCTCGGATGCATGGAATAACGCCGGCACAGGACACTCAGCTTTTTGTGAGTTAAATTATACGCCGCAGTTAGCAGACGGATCTGTGGAAACAGTAAAAGCTGTAGCCATCGCAGAATCATTTGAAATATCAAAGCAGTTCTGGTCGTTTCTGGTACAGAAGAAACTTGTGGATTCTCCGGAGACTTTCATCAAAAGTATACCTCATATGAGTTTTGTATGGGGAAAAGACAATGTAGACTTTCTGAAAAAACGTTACGCAAAATTACAGGAGTGTGAGCTCTTTAAGGGAATGACCTTTTCTGAGGATACCAAACAACTGGCTGAATGGATGCCGCTGGTTATGACAGGAAGAGATCCGAATGAAAAAGTAGCTGCAACAAGAATGTTGCTGGGTACTGATGTCAACTTTGGTGCATTAACGAGGATGATGCTGAATACTTTGATGACCAAACCTGATGTGGATATGGAATTCAACAAGGAGGTACGCAAGCTGAAGCAGAAAAATGGTATCTGGGAAGTAAAGATAAAGGATCAGGAAACTGGTGACACCAGAACGGTAAAGGCAAAGTTTGTATTTATTGGTGCGGGTGGTGGTTCTCTGCCCTTGCTTGAGAAATCAGATATTCCTGAAGGTAAAGGATTTGGCGGTTTCCCGGTAAGCGGTCAGTGGCTCAAATGTGTGAATCCTGAAGTAATCGAACGCCACAATGCAAAAGTATATGGTAAAGCATCTGTAGGTGCACCTCCAATGTCTGTTCCTCACCTGGATACCAGGATGATCGACGGAAAAAAAGCTTTGTTATTTGGTCCGTATGCTGGATTCTCTACGCGTTTCCTGAAAAACGGTTCACTGCTGGATCTTCCAATGTCTATAAAAGTTAATAATATCAGACCGATGATTGCTGCAGGTCTGGACAATATACCACTGACAAAATACCTGATCGACCAGGTAAGACAGTCGCCCGAAGACCGTTTGGATGCATTAAAAGAGTACCTTCCTGATGCAGTGATGGCAGACTGGGAACTGGAAACTGCTGGTCAGCGTGTTCAGGTAATTAAAAAAAGTGCCGAACACGGGGGTATACTGGAATTTGGTACTGAGGTCGTAACTGCTGCCGATGGCTCTATCGCTGCCTTATTGGGTGCTTCTCCTGGTGCGTCTACTGCAGTTTCTATCATGGTAACCCTGATGGAACGCTGCTTTAAAGACAAAATGAAAACCCCGGAATGGGAGGCTAAACTGAAAGAAATGATCCCATCTTACGGAAAGACTTTAAGTGACGACGCAGCACTGGCATCAACGATAAGAAACCATACTACCAGTGTACTGAACCTTCAGGTTACTGAGTAGGCTGGTGTTTCCATCTTTTATGGCTCCACAACCAGTATTCCGGTTTTTCCCGAATGATATTTTCAAGCAGCCGGGTGTGGAGAGCTGTAATTTCCTGCTGCGTACTTGCAGCAGGATCCAGACAAAGCGGGATACATTCCACCTCGTAATATCCTTTTTTCAGTACGGATAATTTTAAATAAAATACCGGCCTGTTGGTTTTTATCGCAATCTTCTCCATTCCTTGTTGAAATGAAGTCTCCTGATTAAGAAAGGTCATCCACTGATGCGATTCTTCTTTGGGCGGCGCCTGATCATTGCCAAAAAGGAACATTGTAGTAGTATTCCTGCTTTCCGCTATCGCCCTGTAAGTTTGGCGCATCGCTATCAGCTTGTTGCCAAAACGGGTCCGGATATGATTAAACCACTGGTCAAATGCTTTATTGGACAGCGGCCTGTAAATAGGATAATTATCACCTTTATAGCTGATTCCAATAGCTAACGTTCCCCATTCCCAATTTCCATAATGTCCGGAACAGGCGAGTACGCTGATCCCATTTTCGGCGTATTGATTGAGCTGCTCTAAGTTTTTGAAGGTAAAACGACGCTGTAGTTCTGCCTTTGAAATGGTAGACATTTTGATAATCTCAAAGATCAGTGCTGCAAGAAATTTAAAATAACGTTTTTCAATCAGCTGTATTTCTGAGTTGCTTTTTTCAGGAAACGAATTTTTGAGATTTGCTGTAACAACAGCCCTGCGGTATCCAAAAACGTAATACAGCATCCAGTAAAGCACTGTAGCAAAAAGATAGAGTACCCGAAGTGGCAGGAGGGAAAGTGCATAGATAAAAAACAAGCCAGCGTAGGAGGGCACCCTTTTCAACATTTTTAAGAATTAAGATGCAAACTTAGTTGTTTTTAATGGTTATGAAGCGATCATCACTATGTTTATTAAAACTTTGGCCAGGCTTAATTGTGTTCAAATGCGAATTTATCTTTGATAAAGCGATTGAAATACCTGCCTTTGGAGCCTGCAATGTTTAAGGAACGGTAAATCTTTTGTGGCACATCTTTATAATGATAGACGTTTCCTGATACAAACGTAATTGTCAGGGTTGATGTAGCTGAATCGTAATAAAAATTCTGTATAACCGTAGATGGCATAATCATAAGTTTATCTGGTTTAAACCTGGCGTGGAGAAAATTGTTTGGGCAATACTACCCCGAAAGCTGAGAGGCATGTCCTTCGGGGTTGTATCTTTAGTTTGCCGGATTAAAAATGATAGCCCTTATCGGGAATAATTTCTTCCAGTAACATTTTAGTTTTCACTACTGTCACATGAGGAATGCTCGCGATTCTGTCTTTGATACGGTTGAATGCTCTTGTATTTTCAGCAGCAATTTTTACCTCGAGACTAGTCGTTCCGGTGATACTGATACAGCTGCATATACCCTTTATCAGATCAAGTTGCGTCTTCAACTCTTGCATCGTAGTATCGGATTGCCGCTCAACACTCAGTTCAACAAAACCGATAGCGTCAATGTTCAGAAACGCAGGATTAAGCTGCGCTTTGATACTATCCAACGCCCCCATTTTTTCAAGTTTTTTTCGACGATTACAGACCGTTGCTTCTGATTTATTCACCTTCCTTGCCATCTGTCTGTTAGTTAAGGATGCATTGTCTTGATAATGGCGTAAAAGCTCCATGTCTAATCCATTCAATTCTTCTTTCATTTCTTTTATACTTAATATGTTAATCTTTGAAATACTAAATTACATTAATAATTAATTAAATGATGATAATTTAATATTTACACACACATATATTGTTTAATTAAAATAATATTAAGCAAATGCGGAATCTTTTAAATTTTCTTTCGAATTAAAGCCAGCGCTTTCAATATTAATTACTAAAGCAAATATTTGTGCAACTATTATTTAGATGAGAGAATTAAAACTACTTCCGTCCATCACCGAAAGGGATGCAGATTCAATTAGCCGATACCTCGCTGAGATAGCCAGAATCCCGTTGCTTAGTGTGGAGGAAGAGGTGGGGCTGGCAAAAAAAGTGAAGGAGGGGGATCAGGCAGCACTCGAACGTTTAGTAAACGCAAATCTGAGATTTGTTGTGTCAGTCGCGAAGAATTACCAGCACAGAGGGCTGGGATTAGGTGACCTGATCAATGAAGGCAACCTGGGTCTGATCAAGGCAGCAACCAGGTTTGACCATACCAAAGGCTTTAAATTCATTTCCTTTGCAGTATGGTGGATCAGGCAAACTATCATACTGGCAATTGCTGATCAGACCCGAGTCATCCGTTTACCGCTCAATCTTGTCAATTCGATATCTGCCATCAACAAAACTTCCTCGATATTGGAACAGCAGCTGGAACGCCTCCCCACGCAGGAAGAAATTGCTGCAGAAATTAATCTTACAGATCTTAAAGTAAAAGATTACCTCCACCGAGCCGACAAACATATCTACCTGGAAACCACATTAAACAGCGATACTCAAACGACTGTTCTCCATACTATTGCTGACCATTATGCAAGCCCTGATCTGCAGTTCAATTACTCCGATAAAGTCTATGAAGTGCAGAGAATGCTAAGCATGTTATCCGCGAGGGAAGGGATGATTATCCGGCTGCACTATGGGTTATCAGGAATGACGCCAATGTCTCTGGACGATATAGCCAGTCAATTTAATCTCAGCAAGGAAAGGATCAGACAACTCAGGGACGGGGGCTTAAAAAAGCTGAGATTGAAAATTAACAGAAGAACAGATTAATCATATGATATCAATTAAAAAAACCAACCATGCTTTATTATGATTAATGAAACAACCATGCTTTATAATGAATTGGCCAAAAGTTTAACTGAGCTGGACAAGCTCAGTCATATGATTAAGAAATTGGAAACGACGGGTGCTCCGGTTTGGGAACTACTGAATGGCACTTTTTTAAAAGATGAGATGTGCAGGATCAAAGCCCGCGCTAAAGTAGACATTCTTATATTCGAAAGATATGCACACGTTTATTTCGACTATAACAATAGTGAAATTAGGCGGTTGATTATTAGGGTAAATCATTTGAGGATCTATCTACTAGGGTTGTGTTTTATGGAAGAAAAGGAAAAAGACCTGTATAAAATTTGTCTGTTCATGACAGAAGAATTGTCAGAACTGGCGGTTTTCTTTTATAACCTTCACAAGGACTACTCTGATCGCAACACTTACCCCGGAGAAGATTAGTGTAAAAAAAAGAGTAGTGCTTTTTACAGCTTCTAAAAGAAGTTTTGTACTGATGCACTACTCTTATATTAATTAATAAATCTGCAACAATTTTATACAAAGGCAGGTGTAGGACTTGTGGGATCATTGCCCTGGATCTGGTTTCTACGTATCTGGGAAACCTCAGTAGGTTGTTGCGGATATGTTTCTTTAATCCCGCTGACGGCATCATAAATCAAAAACACACCCAGTAAGGTCTCCTGTATACTCGTCACCGGATGTTTGGTTACACTCCTGATCCCTCTCTGGAATATGTAGGCACCAGCAACAATTGACAACAGTCGTTTTGCAGTGCTCAATGTCTCCTTTTTATTTGTATCCAGCAATTTCCTTGCTGCTGAAATAGTTAGATTGTGTGATAGTTTGCTGAACATATGTATAAAAGTTTGAACTTTAATTGTTATGAAACCTGCATAAGTTTTTAATTACTCTTTTTCAAATGTAATCTTATCCAGATTTCATTGCATCTTTAAATTGAACATCTGCCCGCTTTTTTTGTTTGGTGTTTTTTAGAAATGACTAAACTTTTTAATGGCCATTTCGTTATAAATGCTAAGCTACCTAATTTACGAAAGAACTAAAATTATTTGAATGACAGCAGCAGCTCCGGACCGTACACTCCAATTTTATGATAAAGCTTTTAACTGGATTATTGACAAAGGTCCGAACATCATTATCGGTATAGCGATCCTCCTGATCGGCCTCTGGCTGATCAAACTCTTCTCTGGATGGATGCAGAAGGGACTGCATAAAAAGAATGTAGACGCATCCATTAAGCCTTTCTTTATCAGTCTCTCTGTGGTAGTGCTGCGCATATTGCTTGTTTTTACCGTAATGCAGTTTATTGGTATCCAAATGACCATTTTTGCCGCACTGATTGGGGCACTGGGTGTGGCAGCAGGTCTGGCGCTCTCAGGAACACTGCAGAATTTTGCCAGCGGGGTCCTGATCCTGATGCTTAAACCATTCAAAGTGGGCGACAACATAATCGCGCAAGGCCAGGAAGGGACGGTTACCAAGATCGAAATCTTCTATACCACAGTTACCACATTTGACAACAGGCTGGTAATCGTACCGAATGGAAAACTGTCAAATGAGGTCATTATTAATATCAGTACACAAGGAAGCCGCCGGCTCGATATTGAAATGAAGTTCAGCTTCGGTATACCCTACGAAGAGGTCCAAAAGCTCACAGAGGAAACCATAAGAGAGTCGCAGGATATCCTTAAAACTCCCGAGCACCGCATAGGTATTTCGGTACTGGAGGAAAGCGGATATAAGGTAATGACCAGCGTATGGCTAAATTCACACGGCTTTAATGATGCAAGGCTGCTCTTTCAGGAAAAGCTGATGAAGGCATTCAAAGATGGTGGTATTGCGCTGCCCGGGATGCCTGCAAAGCAATAACAGCCAAATTAATGAAAAGCGACAGCACCGTCTTTACCGGCTTCTACTTTAGTTTTAATTGTTTTCCTTCCAAAATACAGAATCGCTAAGGCCAGTAGTGATGTAGAAGCCATGATAGCAACAAGGGGAAGGGATGATCGTGTATCAAACATACTCACACCGATCGAAGCCAGCGTACCTAGCCCCATTTGTATAGCACCCATTAGCGCAGAAGCACTTCCTGCATTTTTCGTGAAAGGCGCCAGCGATAAAGCAGAGGTATTTGGACTCGCAATTCCCAGGCAGCTCAAAAAGACAAACAGCAAAAATATCGTTTCAGGCAGGCCCCACCATCCATTGAAACTTCCGGCAAGAAAAACTATTCCTGTGATGCCCTGGCAGATCAGCGCTGCAAAAATGAGCTGTTCACTGCTGTATTTCCTGAGCAAAATGGTGTTTACCTGACTGGAACCAATCAGTCCAATTGACAAAAATGCGAAGATCCATCCGTAAGTTTCTTCCTTCACAGCAAAAATATCCATGAACAGGAGTGGGGAGCCTGCCACATAAGCAAACAGACCAGAAAAGGCAACCGCTCCGGTTAAAGCGTAGGTATAAAATTGTGGCTCAGTGAGCACTTCCAAAAAGTTCTTAAGGATTGGCCTGGGTTTCAGGAAAATACTTTTGTCCGGCTTATAACTGTCCGGCAGACCAAAAATGCTGGCCAGCAGGTTAATTACGCCCAGCAGCATCAGTACAATAAATACAGAGTGCCATCCGAATGCAGTCGTCACATACCCGCCGACCGTAGGGGCAATCATTGGCGAAACGCCCACCACAAGCATCAATAAGGCAAAAACCTTGGCATTTTCTGAAACAGGGAACAAATCTCTCACCATTGCAATTGATGCTACCGCAGCTGCGCAACTGCCTATAGCCTGGATGCATCTGAGGATAATCAACATATTGATCGTGGATGCATAAGCACAGCCTATAGAAGCAAGTATATAGACAGTCAGTCCGATATAGAGTGGTTTCTTCCTGCCAAAACGATCAAGTAACGGCCCATACAAAAGCTGCCCGGCCGAAATTCCAATAAAAAATCCGGAAAGGGAGAGCGAAACTTTGGCCACTGTGGTATGAAGGTCTGCCGCTATTGCAGGAAAACCAGGAAGATACATATCAATAGAAAATGGGCCTAAAGCCGTAAGTGAACCTAAAAGCAGAATCAGGAAAAAGTGTCTTTTCTTCGTCATTGAGGGAGATGTCATATTAAGCCTGCAAATGTAGGTCAATTTTAAGTGGTACCAAGATATTTTGATTCAATTCCGGCCTGCTTTTCAATTCGTTGCAATACTTTGTTCAATTGTGATTTCCTGACTTCAAAAACAATACTGCAGTCATTATCAAACTGCTGTTCCAGTACATTCAGCTGCTCTTCCTTAATCAGGCGCATCACGTCGTTCATAATGAGGTAATCAAACCTGATTGCATACCTCTCGTTTACGGTTTTTTCGATTATCTCTGCAAGGCCAAGCGCTTCGGCGGCGGCAGATTTATAGGCATTGATCAATCCGGGAACTCCAAGAAGGGTTCCGCCAAAATACCGTACTACAACAATAAGGATATTAGTTACGTCTGCCGATAAAAGCGTATTCAAAATTGGTCTGCCGGCAGTGCCCGAAGGTTCACCATCATCATTTACACGATAGACATTCCGATCGGGACTCAACCGGTAAGCATAGCAGAAGTGGTTCGCTTTGGTATGTTCTGCACGGAGGCCCAGCAGTATAGGTTTTACCTCCGACTCCGAAAGTATAGGATACGCAAAGGCAATAAACTTACTTCCTTTATCTTTAAACAACCCTTCGGCGCGACTTTCTATAGTTTTGTAGGTGTCATCAAACAGCATTGGCCTGGGATAAGGTAATTAACAGGATTGCCGCCAGAGCAAGGGTAATTCCTATGTAGTTGATCCTGCTGACTTTTTCTCTGAAAAGGACAATACCCACAAGACTTCCAAGCAAGATCACGCCCATATTCATCGCTGCAAATACCGTTGAGGGATTACCAGATAATGCCCGGTGCGCCTTCATGTAAAAAAGGATATTGCCGAAATTGAAACAGCCCAGTACGATTCCGCAGGCAAAATTGATCAGCTGAACCTTCTGCTTTTTAACGGCAACCGTATATAATAATATCAGCATGGCTACTAGAAAAGAAACGCAGAAAACAATCAGCAGCGCACTGGTATAGGGAATCGACTGATCCAGGGCAAGTTGCTTGAATATCACATCGATCACCCCGAACCCAATGAACACAAGGACAGGGTAGAGATAACTGAATTTTTCTGACCTGCCGGTGGATTTACGGAAAAGCGTAAGGAAGATGGCGATAAAACCCACAATAAGCCCTGCAATCCTGAAATTACTAAACTGTTCACCAAAAAGGAACAATGCTGCAAGAATCGGAATAAAGAGGGATAAGCGCTGTGCAATATCGGTCTTTACAATACCTATATTTCTTACAGAGGCAGCAAGTACTAAAAACAATACCGGCAGCAGAACTCCCAATACCAGCGTTAGGGCGGGCGGTACAACTGTAATTGTACTGATAGCTGGTTTGAAAAATACGAAACTCAGCAGGATGGCAGCCATGTAATTCCACATGACTGCCTGCAAAACATTGATCTGATACCTTCTGGCCAGTTTAAGAAGCACAGCTACAGTGACGCTGCAGCAAATACTTAAAAATATGTATATCATTAATTCCTGACGTTTTCATAAATGGTTAAATAATCCTGATCAATCTCGGTTACTGAAGTGATCTTTCCGTTGATTTGGGGCGAGTATATCCCTGTTTCCCAGTTGCTTTTGGAATTGAATACTCTTGCTTCATCCCACAGGCCGGCAGAAATAAACTGGTTCAGGATGTTGGCACCCCCTTCAATGATTATAGACTGAATATCCATCAGGTACAATTGATAAGCTATTTTTTGCGGCAGATAATACTGCATATCTTCCATTGATATATAATGCAGATTATTGATCACATCGGTTTTGACTTCATTGAGGATCACAGTTCTTGCCCCGGCAGTAAATACATGATTGTCCTCCGGAACCTGGAGTGTGCGGTCAACTATAATTCTGACAGGATTACTACCCGTCCATTCCCGTGCATTCAGCTGAGGGTTATCTGCAATAGCAGTTTGTTTTCCAACCAGGACTGCATCTTCCTCAGTTCGCCATTTGTGCACCAGTTTCTTAGCCAGAGGACCACTGATCCACTGTTGTGTACTGTTTTTTGGCGCAAAGTACCCATTTGCAGTTCTGGCCCATTTTAAAATAATGTAAGGCCGCTGCTCTCTGATTCTGGTGAAGAAACGCCGGTTGAGCTGCAGCCCTTCTTCATGAAGTACACCGTAAACAACCTCTATACCTGCAGCCTCCAGTTTTCCTATTCCTTTACCATCTACATCCGGGAAAGGGTCCCTGTTGCAGATAACAACTTTCTTTACCTGATGACGAACCAGGAGATCCGCACAGGGAGGGGTTTTGCCAAAATGGGCACAGGGTTCAAGACTTACATAAACAGTTGATACTTTAAGCAAAGCGGATGCCGCGTCTCCATAAGTTAGAAGCACAGCATTTACTGCATTTACCTCGGCATGTGCTTTACCATATTGCTGATGATACCCTTCGCCGATGATTTTTCCTTCGCTGACGATCACACAGCCCACCATCGGATTCGGGCTTACGCTGCCCTTTCCCAATTCCGCCAATTCGAGACAGCGTTTTATGAATACTTCATCGCTCATGAAACAAAAGTACCTTCAATTTATGAGATGTTATAATATTTCAAACATTGACATGCAACATTATTAACTACTTTTGCCCTTCATGACACTGAAACAATTAGAAAAATACTTTATTGATGAACTGATACCTGTGTACGGTTCGGACGAAGCAGCACAGTTGTTTTATCTTACTGCGGAACATATTTCAGGACTAAACCGGAGCGAGCTTATCCTGAAAAACGATTTTCAATTGGATGCGAAGACAGAAGATGCATACAAAAATACACTCTCAGCATTGACAGAAGGCAAGCCCCTGCAGCATATTTTTGAGGAAGCCTGGTTCTATGGGTTAAAGTTCAGGGTGAACAGTTCAGTACTTATTCCCCGTCCGGAGACGGAAGAACTTGTACACTGGATCCTGGAAACAGCTTCAGGCTTTCCTTTTTCGCACCTGCTGGATGTAGGTACGGGAACTGGCTGTATAGCTATAACCTTACAGAAAAAGCTGGATTCTGTTAAGGCCGAGGCGATGGATATTTCTTCTGATGCGCTGATGATAGCCAAACAAAATGCAGTGGCAAATGAAGCTGACATTGCCTTTATTCAGGCAGATATTCTGGGGTACGAAGGTATTGAAAGTTACGATCTGATCGTGAGTAATCCGCCATACATAACGCCAAAGGAGCGTCAGGAAATGCATCACAATGTACTGGGCTATGAGCCTGAACTGGCGCTGTTTGTAACAGAAGAAAATCCGCTGATCTTTTATAAAAGCATAGCTGATTTTGCGGTAAGGCACCTTGATGCCAGGGGATTTCTATTTTTTGAAATCAATGAATATCTGGGTAAAGAAATGATAGAGATGTTAGAAGATAAAGGTTTTGCAAACATACACTTGAAAAAAGATATGCAGGGCAAGGACAGGATGATAAGGTGCAACAAAGCACAATGATATAAACAGTTATCCAGGTCAGGTACGGGGATGAAATTCAGTAATAATTCCTTTGAGATAATCTCTGTCCAGGTGGGTATAAACCTCGGTTGTTGTAATACTGGAATGTCCGAGCATTTCCTGTACAGCCCTTAAATCGGCCCCGCCTTCGATCAGATGAGTAGCAAAGGAATGTCTGAAAGTATGTGGACTGATGCTCTTTTTCAGTCCGGTCTGCTTAGCCAGCGCTTTAATCATTGTAAAAACCGAGATCCGGGAAAGCTGCGTACCAAGCCTGTTCAAAAAAATATAATCCTCATTTCCCTTTTTGATATCCTGATGATTCCTGATCTGGCTCAGGTAAATATCTATAAATTTGAGGGCTGTATCACCGATAGGAACAATGCGCTCCTTATTTCCTTTACCTATGACTTTGATATAACCTTGCGAAGCATGCAGATCTGATATCCGTAAGGTAATCAGCTCAGTTACCCGCAGGCCGCAACCATAAAGTACCTCAATGATGGCCTTACTGCGCATACCTTCAGGTTTGGAAGCATCAATCGCTGAAATCAATTCGTTGATCTCTACAATATTCAGTACATCAGGAAGTTTGCGGCTCAGTTTGGGTGCCTCCAGCTGTGCTGAAGGATCTGTTTCTATCAGGCCCTCAAGGAGCAGAAAACCGAAAAAAGATTTCAGACCCGAGATCACACGGGCCTGGCTGTTAGGCAACATTCCCAGTTCACTAAGCCAGGTCACAAATCCATATAAATCACTGTCTTTAATATCTTTGACATTAAAATCCTTATGTTGTACTTCATAATATTGTACCAGTTTATCCACGTCATTCAGATAGGCTTCTATTGAATTTGCAGACAAACCTCTTTCCAGTTTCAGGAAGTTTTTAAAGGCGACATGATGGGGGTAATTCACACAAAAATTTTAATTGTTGTTTTTAAAGATTAAGTTTGGATGGATGAAGATACAAATTATTAACGGACCGAATTTAAATCTCCTTGGCAAACGGGAACCGGGAATCTATGGAAGCAAAAGTTTCGAAACCTATTTTACTGAGTTACAAGCAAAATATACAGGTACTGCTGAACTGTCATATTACCAGAGTAATGTTGAAGGGGAACTGATCAACAAGCTGCATGAAGTTGGTTTTTCCTATGATGGCATTGTAATTAACATGGGAGCATATACGCACACTTCAGTAGCCATTGCTGACGCAATTGCCGGCATCAAAACTCCGGTAATAGAAGTTCATATCTCTAACATTTATGCACGTGAGGAATTTCGTCACATCTCGCTGAGCGGCAGAAACTGCAGGGGGGTGTTAACCGGTTTTGGTCTGGATGGCTACCGCCTTGCTATCGAAAATCTTTTAGCTGGCTAAAGTATCTGATACCTTTTACAAAAAAGTTCCATACAATACTGGAAGGATAGACACCGGTGAGTTTGGCATAGGGAATCTGGTTATTTTTCCTCTTTGAAGCTGTTTTCCTGGTACTCCTGATAAACTGGTAATGTGCTTTATTCACCGCTGCTGCAAATTTAGTTTCACCTTTTAGCAGAAACTGCAGCAGCGCTACAAAATCTATGCACATGCGGACACTAAGTCCCCATACAGCTTCCCAGAAAGGGAGATTTTTCTGCATGATGATCAGGTTATTCCTGAAATTCAAAAATACTTTATAAGGACTATTGGTAGCAAGTGTGCCACCACCAACATGGTACACTTCTGCTCCGGGGCAATAAATAATTTTATAACCCATATTTTGTAAGCGCCAGCAAAGATCGATCTCCTCCATATGTGCAAATAAATCGGCATCGAAGCCACCGCTTTCTT
>Ga0308163_10003616_pt1 | contig 12824 bp, 13 predicted proteins | sample PhyTR1_FD_201037 | JGI IMG/M metagenome (GOLD analysis project Ga0308163, IMG submission 201037) | Phyllosphere microbial communities from UC Gill Tract Community Farm, Albany, California, United States - DLSLT.R1 | ecosystem: Host-associated > Plants > Phyllosphere > Unclassified | place: USA... | reverse complement strand
TTTTGGCAAAATTATTTTTTGGAAAATGTACAATCTTAAAATGATGAACAAATCCCGTCACTCTATTTTCTAAAAAACACGAACAGAAATGGCAGAACTTCAGCTCTGCGAAGCGCGCCCCGACCTGAGTGGAGCTCTTTTTCTGACATTGCGATTGTAGAAAATGCCTAATTCTATGCTCCCGGGATTCGCAAGGGCAGAAAAAAGCGGGAACGGAGGGCGGATGTAGGCGCCCAAATTATTGAGGTGAAGAGAGTTGGAGAGTTGGAGAGTAAAATAGAAAAACCTGACTCGTTTGAATCAGGTTTTGTGGTTGTAATGATTGCTAATTATGGTTTTCTTTCCAGAACTTCGTCTACCATTCCGTATTCTTTGGCTTCGGTAGAGGTCATCCAGTAATCTCTGTCCGAGGCTTTTTCTACCCATTCGTAGGTTTGCCCGGAGTGGTCGGAAATGATGTCATACAGTTCTTTTTTCAACTTCAGCATCTCTCTCAGGTTGATTTCCATATCGGAAGCTACCCCTTGTGCGCCGCCGCTTGGCTGGTGGATCATCACTCTGGAGTGCTTCAAAGCGGAACGTTTTCCTTTTTCGCCTGCTACCAGAAGTACTGCGCCCATAGACGCTGCAATTCCCGTACAGATTGTCGCTACGTTTGGTTTGATGATCTGCATCGTGTCATAGATTCCCAAACCTGCGTACACGCTTCCACCAGGGGAATTGATGTAGATTTGAATGTCTTTTGCGGAGTCAGAACTTTCTAAGAAAAGAAGCTGTGCTGTTACGATATTCGCCACCTGATCGTCGATGCCCGTTCCCAGAAAAATGATCCTGTCCATCATCAATCGGGAGAAGACGTCCATCTGTGCAACGTTCATTCTTCTCTCTTCCATAATATACGGCGTAAGATTGGTCGGGTTAAACATTCCCATATATTGATCGGTTACCAAACCGTTGTTTCCCAAATGTTTTACTGAGAAATCTCTGAATTCTTTTTTAATGTCCATATTATCTGTGGTTGTTTTTTAAATCTTTTATTGAGTTTGCAATTTCTATTCCTTTGCTAAAGTAGGACTTTCTGTCACAAAATACGAAATAATTCTTTGTCTAAATTGTTCTTGAGTTGTGTGAGAAGGATGATCTGCTGGTAGATTGGTGTTCTGTCTTCCTCGTCATTCATTGCGTTTTTAAGATCATTGATAATCTTTACCACATACTCTCTTTTATGCCTCAAAACCACGTCTGAGACCATTTTGGGAACGACTTCTTCTTCCGAACTGAAATAGATATTGTGCTGATTCCAATCGCTGGTCTGGTAATTATCAATCAGTGCGTTTGCTAATTTGCCCGAGACTTCCTCATCCATAAAATTAAAAAAAAACTGGCCGGAGCGCAATTCCTTTTTCTCGATGCCTTCTTTGATTTCGGAAATGATTTTCTGATTGATGTTAAGCTGTATTTCACATTCGTCCTCTTCCAGATGATTGAGGATTTCCTCGATGACTGTAATCTGATATTCTTTGCCTTCGTGATCTTTTCTGTCGAGGATCAGATCGCCGTATTTCAGCATCAGATCTACCAATTTCTCTTCCAGCACCAGAAGCGGATTGATGGTGATGAGCGCTTCCTGAACTACCTCCAGCTTCTGAGGCGCCTGTTTTTCCTGAAAAGAGGAAGGTTTTCTCTCCTGATTGGGCGCGTTTTTATGAATCTCGAGTTCATTAAACAAACTTTGCTCACTGAGTCCGAACTTGTTTGAAACTTCTTTCAGATATACCTCGCGCTTCAGCCCATTCTGAACAAAAGCGACCGACTTTACGATATCCCTGATGGCTTCTGCCTTTCTGATAGGATCATCTTTGGCTTCTTTCAGGAGAATTTCTGCCTTAAAATCGATAAAATCCTTGGCTTCTTTATCAATGAAATTTTCAACAAATTCCTGCGGGTGCTTTCTTGCAAAGGAATCGGGATCGTCACCATCCGGAAAAAGCAGAACACGGATGTTCATCCCTTCGGATAATAACATATCAATACTTCGGAAACTGGCTTTGATACCGGCATTGTCACCATCGAAAAGGATGGTTACATTTTCTGTAAGGCGCTTTATTAATTTAATCTGCTCTGTAGTCAACGACGTGCCGGAACTTGCTACCACATTTTCGATTCCCGATTGATGAAGCGAAACCACGTCCATATAACCTTCCACCAAAAGGCAGAGATTCTTGCGGGAAATAGCCTGCTTACCTTGATTTAGGCCATAAAGAACGTTGGATTTGTGGTAAATTTCAGTTTCCGGAGAATTGAGGTATTTGGCTGTTTTGACATTATTTTTAAGAATTCTTGCGCCAAAACCTAAAACCCTACCCGAGAAACTGTGAATCGGGAAAACGACACGGTCCCGAAATCTGTCAATTCCCGACGGTGTATTTTCAGGGAAAATAGAAAGTCCCGATTTCTCTAATATTTCTTTAGAATAAGCTTTATCTAAAGCAAACTCGGTAAAGGCATTTTTCTTTTCCGGAGAATAGCCGAGCTGGAATTTCTTAATGATATCATCCCGAAGTTCTCTCTCTTTGAAATACGAATAGGCGATCATCCTGCCTTCCTCAGATTCCCAAAGCTGATCCTGAAAAAAGTCGTTGGCTACCTCGTGAATTTTGTAAAGAATATCACGCTCTGTCTGCGCCTGTTTTTGTTCCTCAGAATATTCTTTGACGTCTTCCTGAATTTCTATGCCGTATTTTTTCGCTGCGTGGCGAAGTGCTTCCGGATAGGTAAAATTCTCGATTTCCATCAGAAAAGAAATCGCGGTACCGCCTTTCCCGGTTGAGAAATCCTTCCAAATCTGTTTGCTTGGAGACACTACAAAACTAGGCGACTTCTCTTCATGAAAAGGACTCAGACCCTTGAAGTTGGAGCCTGCTCGTTTCAACTGAACATATTCGCCAATAATTTCCTCCACGCGGATGGTGGAAAATATTTTGTCTATCGTCTCTTTTGTAATCACGAGGTAAATTTATAATATTTAATTCTGCAAACAAAAAAAATCCCCGAAAACGGGGATCCTTCATTAATCTATCACTTGTGTTTTATTTCCAAAAATTCCAGTAAGCACCATCAAAAACAGCTATTGTATTGCTGCTGGTATCGTAACATATCGTACCAGGATAAGGTGATTTTATATTTAAATGAGGTCTGTCAACCTTTGGCAACGTTAAAGACAGGTTTGACGATTCCAGTATCAGAACACCGTTTGCACTACTAGTTGCTGCACCCATAATCACGCCGCTCCCCGCTTCCGGACTTGGATTGCCAATCACACCAGTTGCGTTGCCATTCCCTTCAGTCATCGCGACTGATGCGCCATTCTGCCTCATATACACAATTGCATCTTCCCTGTTGAAGTATATTGTACCATTTAAAAGCGGCGAGGGAACAGTTGTAACGGCAGGCAGAATAATACCTCTCGTATTATTAGTCTCATTAAAGTCCAATATAGAAGAGCCTTCTACAGTAGATTTACCTACTGCTACCTGACCTTTTGTAATGTTAACGAAAGCGAGAAGTACCAATAATAGTAGCGTATTCTTTTTCATAACTAATATTTTTACTCGTTGCAGGTTTGCGAAATACAGTGCCAGACTGTCCCGTTATAAAGACTGAAACAATTGTTGGCTGTGTCGTAAATCAACATTCCTTTGACTGGTGTGGTGATGCTAGCAGTGGTCGTTCTGGTAATTACGAAACCTTTGTTTGTAGATTCCATAGCAATAAATCCATTGGCAACATTCTCCGGCCAGCCAGCAGTTTTTGTAGCCTGAGTTGTGATTCCCACTTTGGTATAACCATCAGGCGTTCCCGGAGCCGGACTTTTTCTGCATTTGCATTCCTGAATCAGGATATTAACTTTAGCCGATGCAGGACTGTAACAGTTACCCACAGAATCGTAATAAAATGCATAATAACTGCCGGAAGATGTGATAAACGTATTGGTAAGTGCAGTCCCCGTATGAGCGGCGTTGTTGAACCATACTAAAGAAGAGCCTGGCGGAACAGCTCCTATGTGAAGATCATTTAACTGCACACCTTTTGGTGGAACAACGTCTATATCAGGCGTTGGACAGATGTTGGTGGCAGTAAACTCCGGCAATGCTGTGGGTGTAATTTTAGCGAAAGCCGAATTATTATTATAATTAGTTTCAAAATTAACAGTACTGATAGTGGCAATATTAGTGTAATGCGTATCCGCTTTTACTGTTCCTGTAATGGTGATCGTTCTGGGCGTCCCGGTGGAAAGATTTCCTACAGACCAGTTGGGAGCAGACCACGTCCCGGCGGAAGGCGTTGCGGAAACCAGCGTGAAGCCTGCAGGCAAAGCATCATTCACCACAACATTGGTAGCTGTAGATCCTGCAACGGTATTACTGGCAGTCACGGTGAATACAACATTATTACCAATGGCAGGCGTTGGATTATCCACAGTTTTTGTAATGGTAAGATCTGCACATAAAAGATTACTGGTTCCTGTAAACGTCCGAAAATACAAATATCCCCAACTGTTTATTGTACGGGCATTTCCAAAGTAAGAGAAAAAATTGGTTCCTGTCCCCGCCGTCCAGGTATGCGAAGGAGAAGGAGTTCCGATAGTGCCGTTATTGGTACCGGCACCAGTAGCGTTCCCATCCTGATCAGCAGTATTGAAAGCAGTCAAAGCAGAATCGTCCCAGAAGAGATTGGAGACCTGCGCACCAGCAGGCGCTATAGTACTGACCTGCGTGCCGCCGGAGTTACGCTCTGCATCATAGATAGGGACATTGAAACGGTCAGCAAAAGCCGTCAGTTCAAAATTGAGCATCGTGCTTGTGACTACAGGAGTTCCCGCACCATCATTACCATCCCAGAGCATATTGTAGGTGCCAGGTGCCAGATTGTAAAAATACAGTATCCGGTCTGTGTAACCAGGCCCTCGGATGATTACTCTGTAATCACCATATTCCTGAGTAACAAAATTAATATAATAAGGCGCCACATTACAAGTGGTGACCGGTGTAATAATGGAAGTACTGAAAGAAGGCGGACCACCTTTTACCACGCCATATGGGAATATCACCGGGTCGGGCGCATTGAGAAAGACATTGAACCCACCCGGAAGAGCAGGCGCATTGGCGCCACTGTTGACAGAACGTCTGTCGGACGCAAAATTATTGGTGTCTGTAATCCCGTAATTGTTAACCCCAACCGTATATGCTAATGGCTGGATATTCGGAAGGTCTAGTTTTAATACATTATTTGCATCCGTATAGACATAAAAGCTGGGAGAACCTACGGATGCAATGTCTGTGAAATACTGGGATGTAGCATTAGCTGTAGTAGTTACCAATCCCCATTTGGTGGCAAAGATTCTTCCCGTTTTGAAAGTGTAACTTGTGGGAGTGGTAACAGGTGAAGGAGCTGCTACAGTAAAATCGAATAACGGAGATAATGCCGCTGTATTATTGATCACAGAACTGGTTGCACTTGTACCGCGCCAGTACTGGATGATATAGGTATCATTCTTTGCAGGCGTGAACTGAATTGGTATGTATCCGGTAGGATTGAGCGTTCCGATGCGGGGTCCGGCAACTGCCTGAGCATACGAACCGATCTGTCCCGGCGATCCTGCAGCCTGAGCCAGAAGCGTTGGGCCGGCAACGACATTCCCCGTCGAATCCAATATCCTATAGTAGAAAAATGCAGTCTGAGTCAGGTAATTAAGTAAAGTTGTGGCACCGGCAGTATTAGAATAGGTTGTCCAGCTGAATCCAAAATAAAACCTCTCACTATTAAAATCAGAAATAACGAATTTGATATTATTATCATCGGGGCCGCTGAGGTAGGAGCCATAATTTGAAGTTGGATTATAAAACAGCCCGGATAAGGTAGCTGCCGTGGGAGACACCTGCTTTGTACCTTCCTGCGCGGAAAATAGCATCGGCAAAATCAGTATAAAAGTGAATAAGCACTTTAGGATCAGTATCTTATTTTTCATCCCGTTATATTTATAGCTTAAGTTGTGGCGCTGTGCTGCCGCCTTTACAAACAGTTACATTGATTGTAGCCGTATTATTGGCCGTCACGTCGTCTGGCATTGCAACAGAATTTACCGTTGCTGTGTTATTGTAAATCCCTGTGTCATTTACCATTGCCGTAATGTTAAGGGAAACTGTGGTGTTTGCAGCCAGATTCCCTACGCTCCAGACACCCGTGGCACTACTATAGGATGCTTGGCTGGCCGATATGAATCTGTAGCCGGTTGGCAGAAGATCTGTTACCTGGACACTTGAAGCAGCATTTGTTGGATTATTATTTCTCGCATTTATTGTAAAGATGACGACATCGCCGGCAAGCGGCGTAGAATTCGAAATTGATTTAGTAACACTTAGGTCAATATAATTAATAATGTAACTCACCACAACGCGTCCGCCAGCTCCTGAGCCACCGCTGGTTGTAGAGTTAAAAGTACCTGACGATCTTCCACCGCCGCCAGCTCCTGGCACAACGCCTGCGGTACCTGCGCCTGCAGTGTAATTAAGAATGCTTCCGGTACGTGTCCCACCAGCTCCACCAGTTGCTCCCGCCGGTGTACCAGCCCCTGTAGCCCCGCCCGCTCCGCCTGATGTAGCTGTACCAGCAGAACCGGTTCCTCCGTTACCAGTGCTGCCTGCAGATCCGCCGCCACCGCCGCCATTGGTAGAACCATTGCCTCCGTTGCCGCCAGAAAATCTGGCACCGCCGGTAGCTGGCAAACCTGCTGTAGCAAGACCGCCGGCACCACCAGTTGTACCATTACCTCCGCTACCACCGGCTGCCAAGGCGTACGTTGTGGCACCCAGATAAAATGAAGTACTGCCTCCCGCACCTCCTGGATTGGAAGTCCCTATTCCACCCTGTCCTACTACCAGGCTGTAAACAGTTCCTGATGTGGTAGTTAATATATTTCTTGAGTAGGCACCGCCACCGCCGCCGCCGCGAGTCGCATTGGTATTAGCGCCGCCGCCACCGCCGCCGGCTCCCCAAGCTTCTATAGTAATGGATGTAACACCGAATGGAACGGTAAAAGTCTGGACTGCACCATTGTTTGTAAAATTGAAAGTTTGCGTAGCGGTTGTCTGCGATTTAATTACAATAAAATTCGCGAAGAAAGTAAGCATCGAAAAAATGCACATTCTTGTATTTAGCTGTTTTTTTATCATAATTCTTCGCTGTTTTTCTTCGTAAACTATAATCTGTTCCTAATATAAAAATTAATTATAAATAATACCATATGATAAGAAATTAATTAAAAATAGATTGATATTTTATAGATTAAACAACTGAAAGCATCGATGTACAGCATAGTTCGCAATTTCAAAATAAAATTTAGAAATATTATTTTAATTTAAAAAATCACAACAAAAGCTCAATTTACTTATGTTTTACGCTTTAAAAAATCACCGAAAAAACTTCAGAAAAGCCTTTTCTCATTAATGCAAAATTTATTTCATGTTAATTTTATGTTCTATGTCATAATAATTGATTATTTATATTAATTTAGCAAAATGAATAAGTTCGTGCAGTCTTTCAACTTCACATTACTAATTGGCACTGTTTTACAATGTAAAATTCAGTCACTTCGTTTATTAATGTTTTTTTTATTTTGTGGAATATGTTCGGCGCAGGCAAAACCGACAAAGAAAAAACAACAGACAAACCGCTCATCTTTGTTACCGGCAACGCGATGATCTATTCTAAGGATGATGATTTTAACAAGCAAATCCTTAATGATAAAAAGATCCAGGAAAATTCAAAAGTTGAGTTTGGCAAAAACAAAGCGCTGAAAATCAGTTCTAAAACCAGCCAGAAAAAGCTCAACGAGGAACAGCCTCTTCAAGAAAAAAGTGACAGTATAGCTATTGAGACAAAAAAGAAAAAGGAGAAGTCAATCAAATCCAGAAAAAAGTCGACATCATAATTATCAATGACAGAAATTTGTTTTTGGCGCATCAATCTTCGCGACACCAGATGATTATGTATCTCAAAAAACTTCATTGCGGGTTATTTCTTAACAAATACTTCATTATTCAAAGCAATCGGGAAATCAACCAAAAAGTCAATATATATTATAATAGGAGAAAGAGAAATCATTCTCCTTTTTTATTTACCTTCTATAAATCGTAAATTTGCCTGAAATTCTTTCACCGTTTTAATTTTAAAAAAAAGAAAATGAAATTCTCGATCAATAATCTTGATGAATGGAATACTGTCGTACAGCAAATTCTGCCTGAGATCAAACGTCCGATTCTGCTTCTAAAAGGCAATCTGGGCGCAGGTAAAACCACATTCTCTCAATTTCTGATGAGAGAACTGGGAAGCAAAGACGAAATCTCCTCTCCTACCTACTCTATTGTCAATGAATATGATACACCAAAAGGAAAAGTTTTTCATTTTGATTTGTACCGCCTGAAGTCTGTGGACGAGTCCTACGATTTTGGAATTGAAGAATACCTGGACAACTGCTACCTTTCTATTATAGAATGGCCGGAGATTTATATGGATGAGCTTCAGGGCTATGATTATCACCAAATGACGATTACGAATACAGAATCCTCAAGAGAGATCGAATTTAAGTAATCCTTCCCATAAAATGTTTTATCTTTGTCCTTTATTATGATAAACGATTCATTTTCATGAGCAGTACATCTACCATATTTACGCCTTTTAAAGAGGAAGATCTCATCCCAAAAGAAGAGAAACTTGAAGTTGTAAAAAAACAGGGTAAAACATTCAGCATCGGGATCCCGAAGGAGACCTGCCTGAACGAAAAAAGGACTTGTATCATCCCGGATGCAGTTCAGATTTTGGTAAATAACGGCCACAAAGTCATTATAGAAGCGGGAACAGGACTTGGCTCGCATTATTCCGACCTACTCTATTCCGAAGCTGGCGCTGAGATTACAGACGATCCAAAGGTGGCATTTGCGCAGGATCTGGTTCTGAAAATCAATCCGCCAACAGAAGAGGAAATTGAGTACCTGCGGCCGATGACTTACCTCATCTCTGCTTTACAGATCAACCTTCGGGACAAAGATTACTTCCTGAAACTGGCCTGTAAAAAAGTCAATGCAATCGCTTTTGAATTCATCATGGATGAGTACAAGCAGTTGTCACTAGTCAGATTGATCGGAGAAATTGCAGGAAGTGTTTCCATCTTGTATGCGTCAGAACTTTTAGCGATGTCAAATGGTTTGATGCTGGGCGGAATCACAGGCGTACGTCCTACAGAAGTCGTCATTCTGGGAGCAGGAATCGTGGGTGAATTTGCTACGAAAGCGGCAATAGGACTGGGCGCAAGTGTCAAAGTTTTTGACAATTCCCTTTCTAAACTACGCAGACTTCACACGCTGGTAGACAGCCGCGTGCCTACATCCATCATAGATCCTAAAGAACTTACGAAATCGCTGAGACGTGCAGACGTCGTCATCGGAGCCTTACCACGACTCAATCTGCCGCCAATTGTGACGGAAGATATGGTCATGAAGATGAAAAAAGGAAGTGTGATTATCGACATCACAATAGACAACGGAAAAGTAATTGAAACGTCTGAATTGACGACCACCGAGAATCCTTTCGTTATCAAACACGGCGTGATCCACTGCGGATTGCCGAATTTGACTTCAAAAATGCCGAGAACAACTACAAAAGCAGTGAGCAATTTCTTCCTGAGCTACCTTCTCGGTTATGATGAAGAAGGCGGTTTTGAAAATATGCTGATCCACAAAAGCGAAATCAAACAATCACTTTACATGTACAAAGGTAGACATACTAAACAGCTGATATGCAACAAGTTTGACCTTCCGTATCACGATATTAATCTATTGATTTTCTAAAGTCAGGTATGTTCAAAAAACTTAAATTCTATGCCATCGGCCTCATTCCGGGTCTGTTGATTGTTTTTTTTATCCTTAATAAAAAAGGAACTTCCTGCTCTTATTTTCCGAATGACAGGGTGATTGCAGAGACTCTTACCAAGGATTTCACCTATTCTCCCAATTTCAAATCAGAGATGGAAAGCAATAAAATCAGTGAAAAATTCCTTAAAGATAGCATTGTAGCTGCCGGAACTATCGACTTTGATAAAAGTAATGCACAGTCTAAACCTTGTCCTCAATATCTTTTGCTGTATCCAAAAAAGAATCCAAGATTTGAGATCAATTATTCCAAATGCCAAGACGCTGCTGAGTTTACAGCATTACGAAAGGTAAAGTAATATTTTTATCAATTTGATTGACAGTTAACGTTCAAAATCTAAGTTGTACCGAATGAATGGCAGAAATCTACTACTTCCCGATTATTTTCTTTTCGGAGGGATTTTCGCTATCTTCCTTCTCATCGTATTCTGCTTTTTTCTCTACGGAAAATACAAAACTGCTAAAACAAAAAACAAGATCCTCGAGGACAATTACAAAGCCATTGAACAAAAACTGGACAGTGTGAGGCTGGATCATATTGAGACCAAGCTGAATCCTCATCTTTTCAAAAACATCCTCAATTCTGTGCAGTCGCACGCTTATCAGACTTATATTTCTCTGGATAAACTGGCCAGTATTCTGGATTATATCCTGTACGAAAGCAGCAGCAAATATGTGAGCGCCAAGGCAGAGCTGGAGTTTGCAATGAGCCTCATTGACATTAATAAAATCAAACTGAATCCACTTTTCGACCTCAGAATCAAAACTAAAATCGATCAAGAAGATTCTATATTGACAGAGAAAATTTTCGCACCCTTGCTTTCAGTTGATCTGATAGAAAATGCTTTTAAACATACAGATTTTCTGGCACAGGATTCTTTTATTTCGATCAGTTTGAGCCTGGAAAACCGCCAATTTGAAATGAAAGTCAGCAACAAAATTTCAGCAAAAACGCCAATGCAGAAAGAGAATAGCGGCTTTGGCAGCGGATCTTTTGACCAAAGACTCAAGATGATTTACAAAAATCATTACCAACTCACCAAAAGCACCAACAACGGTATTTATACAGCTCATCTCAAAATAAATCTCGGAGAATTCTATGATAAAGTGCGTTATACTGGATGATGAACTGCTCGCAATCAGCTATTTGAAACTGCTTTGCGACGAACTGAAAGTTGAGGTGCTAAAAGCCTTCAACGATCCTCAAATTTTCCTTCAGGAGATAGATGCTATAGATTGCGACCTGTGCATTCTGGACATAGAGATGCCGAGTCTGAACGGACTGCAGGTGGCGAAACTCATTAAAGGAAAAAAAATCATTTTCACGACAGCTTATAAGGATTACGCAGCAGAAGCGTTTGACCTAGATGTCGTAGATTACGTGCGCAAACCAATCCAAAAAGAGCGGCTGCAGCAGGCTTTTGAAAAGACGGAAAAACTAATCCAAGATCACGAGAAAAGCCACTTTTTTGAGTGGAACACCAATCTCGGAAAAACCCTGATATTCACCAATGAAATCATCTGGATCAGGGCTTCAGAAATAGACAGCCGAGACAAAGATCTCACGCTGAAAAACGGTTCCGAAATCACCCTGAAAAACTTGAGCTTCAAACATTTATCGGAATTGCTGCCTCAAAAATATTTTGTTCAGATTAATAAAAAAGAGATGGTAAATGTACAGTCTATCAAAATACTATCGCCATCAGAAGTGTTTTTAGATATCGCTGCTGCTGACGGAAATCCCGTCAAACTATCTTTAAGTGAGGTCTACCGTTATCAGGTTTCAGAGAAATTCCGCCGTTGAAATCAATCTGATATTTTGGCGCAGAATTCGGTCACTTTATTACATTTCTGTTTGTGACAGTACATTTTCAATGGAAAACTTCTCAATTTAGCGTCTTCAACAGAGAACATTTCAAATTTTTATGATGGCAAAGTACAGGAATATTATTTTTTACGTCGCTACGATTTTGTTTTTTTCGGCACTGATGTACTGGTTTTTCATCGAGGGAAAAACGCTGGAACTTGGAGAAAACATAATCCCGGTAAAATCTACCGGAGCCACAATGTGGGAGAATTTTACAGATTCTTTTTTATCAAACCTCCATCATCCGTTGGCATTGCTTCTAGCGCAGATTGTCACCATTATTCTGGTCGCAAAACTCTTCGGATGGGTTTGTGTGAAACTGAAACAGCCCTCTGTCATTGGCGAAATGATCGCAGGAATTGTCCTCGGACCTTCTTTAGTAGGACTCTATTTTCCTGAATTTTCTGCTTTTATGTTCCCCAAAGAATCCCTACCAAACCTGCAGTTTCTGAGCCAGATTGGCCTGATTCTGTTTATGTACATCGTCGGGATGGAACTGGATCTCAGCGTCCTGCGAAAAAAGGCGCACGATGCAGTAGTCATCAGCCACGCGAGCATCATTTTTCCTTTTGCACTCGGTGTCGGACTTTCCTATTTTATCTACAAAGAATTTGCGCCGCCTGGCATCCAGTTCAGTTCATTTGCACTGTTTATCGCCATTGCGATGAGCATTACAGCATTTCCCGTTCTGGCAAGAATTGTACAGGAGAGAAATCTGCATAAAACGAAAATAGGAACTATCGTCATTACCTGTGCTGCAGCAGATGATATCACGGCCTGGTGTATTTTGGCTGCGGTGATTGCAGTTGTAAAAGCAGGATCATTCTCAGGATCTGTTTTTGTTATTTTGATGGCCGTTTTTTACGTTTTTTTGATGATCAAATTGGTAAGACCTTTTCTCACCAGAATTGCAGAATCGCAGAAAGGAAAAGGATTTATCAACAAAGCACTGGTCGCTGTTTTCTTTCTGA
>Ga0308163_10003615_pt1 | contig 12827 bp, 9 predicted proteins | sample PhyTR1_FD_201037 | JGI IMG/M metagenome (GOLD analysis project Ga0308163, IMG submission 201037) | Phyllosphere microbial communities from UC Gill Tract Community Farm, Albany, California, United States - DLSLT.R1 | ecosystem: Host-associated > Plants > Phyllosphere > Unclassified | place: USA... | reverse complement strand
ATGATTGCTGCCGAGGTTCAGCCTGAAAAAGGTGAAGTAATAAGGTGTCGGATTGGTCACCCGCAGGTCTGAGCCCTGACGGGAAAACTGCAACTGCCGCCAGGCGCTTTGCCCTGCGGGTGTGAGCAACGCGGCGGGCCGGTAAAAAAGCTTCAGGCGCGTCTTCACCACGATTTGCAATAAACCGGCGGGAGCGTTTTCAGGCAGACGAGGGATAGATTTGATATTTAGCCAGAACAGGGATTCGCGATCTTCAGGCAGCAGGCCGCCGGTGCGGATAATCCGCAGACTGTTATCTTCCCCGGCATTCAGCCGGAATAAAGGGGGAGTGACGACAAAAGGTACGGGCACGGAGGATTTTTGTGTCCCGTCAGGTCCGTTATTATCTACCCATGACTGGATCAGAAAAGGCTCTGCTTGTGCTCCCTGATTACTGACGGTCAGAGAGGCTTCTTTTTTATTGCCCTGATATATCACCCGCGTGGCTTCTGTAATCACACCCGCATAAACCGTGGGCACAGAGAAGAGAATAAATAACATCCCTGATAAAATAATAAAAAGACGCTGCATAGGTTCCTCTCATATTTCCGTCAATAAAAACAAAAGACGTCCACGTCTGAAATTCTGGCATCCTTGCCAGTTTAAAGAGATTTTTTTTGATTCTTATTATTGATAATTAATAGTGAACTGAGAGGTCCCGTTTGCTTCGCCTTCGCCTACGGTTGCCTCGGTACTTTTATAGCGGGCGATAAAGTTCATATCCACCCCTTCAGCGGTCGCATCAATGGGATAAAAGCGTGAGGCCGTATAAAGCGGGATTGGCGTCCCCTGATTATCTGCAATTTCAATGCCTACGCCGGTTGCGCCACCGGTCACTTCCAGTAGCTGGTTATCCACTGCATCGGCGGTACCATCGAATTTAACCGCAGCAGCCGTGAAGGTTGTCGGGCAGTTGGTGAGTGAAATCGTAAACGCGGTCGGCGAAGAGGTATCACCGGCTGCCGTAAATGAGGTCGCGGCGACAGTGCCTAAATCCACATTAATGGATGCGGTACTTCCGCCATTCACATCACACGTCGTCGCAACAATTTGTCCGGTGAAATTAATGGTGCCATCGGCTGCGTGTACGACGGTCTGACTGAAACACAACACAGTGCCGAGAAGTAAAATAAAAGAATTACGCTTCTTCATGAAATAATACCTGAGATTAAAATTGAATAAACCCCACCAGATTTATTTATCAAAGCTGGCGATATACATTCACTTTAAACAAGCAGGTACATTTGAGGTAATCACATCCCCTCACATTATTTTATCGATAATATTAAGCGGAAGAAAATAAATGAATGAGGATGTAATGAGATAAATGAGAACGGGGTTGGAGGGTGTCACCGAGGAAAAAAGGTAAAAAACCGGAAATGAGAAATATTTCCGGTTTTAGACATTCACGACTTATTGCATAGAAACCTGGCGCACAAACTCCTTTCTGAGCTGCATGCTGTAATCCTTGCCGTAAAACTGCGTGGCAATGTCTGGCTGCACCACGTCTGTTTTCACTTGTTTGTTCATCGGCACCGCGCCGAAAGCGACATTCAACGCCCGCTGGGTTTCAGCTTGCGTTAACCAGTTCAGGAACACCGCCGCCGCCGCCGGATGTGTGCTGTTTGCGGCAATGGCCGCAATATTGCCCCCGCCCGGCATACCAAAAGCCGGAATATAAAATTTCAGGCGACCGGTAATCGACCCGGATTTTTGCAAACCCGCCAGATGATCTTCCCAGGCGGGTACCAGCAATAATTCGCCATCATTCAGACGGGTCAGGCTATCTGCACCCGATGCTGTCTGGGTGATTTTTTCTTTATTACCGACAAACCATTCCCAACCTTTTTTCCAGTTTTAACAATGGCAGGATCAACTTGCGTAGCATCGGCATCAAATGTGCCTGAGGAGAGGGTGACCACGCGCTGAATAAAGGCTTCGCCAGCCCCGCCGTTATTCGGATCGTTGTAACCAAACTTCTTCGGATTCGCATCGATAAAGTGTTGCAAATCATCGAGTGATTGCGGCAAAGGTTGATTGCCCATCTGTTGCGGATCGTAGGCCATACCGGTTTGGTTGCCCCAAAAGGCAACTGCATATCCTTCGGTATTCACACTTTGCAACTGATGCACCGCATCCCCGTAACCCGGCAGCCAGTCTACCTGCGCCAGGGCATTTGCTTTACGGATGATCGGTAACTGCGCCACCGACAAGGCCACCACGTCCATTTTGCCTTTATCGCGGCGAGCTTCCGCCAGCAGTTTATTCATGTTGCCATCAATCGACCCTTCCGGAATACGCACTTTAATTCCGTACTGTTTCTCAAAATCAGCCACGAAACTGCGCCATTGCGGTTGTAAATACCAGACGTTGAAGGTGACTGAACCTTCTTTTTTGGCCTGTGCGACGACAAGATCCCAATCTTGTTGTGCCAGTGGCGTGGCGGTCGCTACCCCGCTCAATAACATGCCACTGAGAAATAAAACCGTGCCTGTTTTCATGTTGAATGACTCCCTTATCAAGGATCACGCCTTGCCGGTTGACTGTGACAGATAATTCCCTTTCAGCAGCTTCTCAATAATGACCATCAGGACGACATTCGGGATCACCAGGATCATTGAGACTACCGCCGCATCCGGGCGCACAAAGGAATAGCCGAGAAAGGAATAAAGAATGGTCGGCACGGTAATAAAATCTGGCGCGCCCAGGACGTATGAAATGCTGAACTCTTCTAAACTGCGCACCAGACAAAAAATCAACGCGGCCAGGAAACTGGGCTTGAGCATCGGTAAAAAAGCATTGCAGAACGTTCCCCAATGGCTGGCACCGAGATCGCGACTGGCATCAATCAAATCCTGCGGCACCGCTTTAAACCCTGCGGACATAATGCGGATCGAGTAAGGCAGCGTCAGCACAGTGTGCCCTAACACGATGCTGATAAACGGGTTGCTGATATTCAGATTCATCAGCATGGCGCTGAAGAAGATCCCGATGATCATACCTGGCATGACCAGTGGGATCAGCGTGAGCATTTCTGCGACGGCTTTGCCACGAAAAGTCATGCGCCCAAACGCATAAGCGGTCGGTAGCGACAGCAGTAAACTCAGCATCGCCACGGCGGGCGCAATGGTGTAGCTGTTAAAGAGGGCTTCTGACAGCGAAGTTTGCTGCCACACCTGTATCCAGCGGTTAATCGACAACACTTGCGGGAATAAGTCCGGATAGCTCCACGGGTGTTGCGGGTCAACCAGCGACCATAAGATAGCCATTGAAAATGGCAGTCCAAGCCAGACCAGATTGACCAGAATAAAGAACAACAGTGAAATCCTGACGATCAGACGTCCATTCGCCGTACGGTTCATTTGACCTCTCCTTTGCGGGTGGCGAGGGGTGTCAGGAGGACGGCGATAAGCAAGGTACCCAATGCTGCCGTCAGCATGATAATCACAGCAATAACCGCAGAGTTATTCCATTCCCCGTATTCCATGGCCGTGGCCTGCATCAGGCGAGCCAGCGAGTAGGTATTGCGCGGGCCAGCGACGGAGAAGAAGGCAAAGTCGCCCAGCGCACCGATAAAAATAAGGATCAGGGACACTTGCACTGCGGGTAACGTCAGGGGAAAGATAACGTCCCGAAAACAGCGCCAGCGGCTGGCACCCAGGTTACTCGCCGCGTCCAGTATATCGGTACGGATTGCGTTAACTGAGCCACCGACCAGAATCAGCGCGAACGGCAGATTCTTCCAGATTTGTAAGATAACGACGCCCCAACCAAAGTCATCGTTCTGCATACGCAACGGTTGATCGATAACGCCCAGCGCCAGCAACAGCTCATTGATCACGCCGTGATAAGCAATGATATTGATGAACAGAAATGCCGCCACAAGGCCGGGAATAAACATCGGCGCACGCAAAACAGCAACAATACCTTCTTTCGCCACCAGCGGCTGACGGAGCCATAACGCCAGCGGGTAAGAGAGCAGTACGGCACCGAAAGCCCCCAATATTGAGACTTTAACCGAATAGATCAGCGCGCTGTGCAGCACCGGATCCTGTAATACGTTTTGCCAGTATTCGAGCGAAAACTGGCTGTCGCCGGAAAGATTGAAATAGCCGATACTTTGTACCAGCACCACGTAAAAGGTCGATCCCATCAGTAACACAATGGTGCCCAATCCACTGATCATCATCAGCCAGGCGGTCAGCTCATTACGCCATTTCATCGTGCCCCTCCGCTACCGGCTCGAGGAAGTGAATCGCATCCTCGGGTAAACGGAAGCAAACCCGCGCCCCGCTTTCGGCCTGCGGTTTTTTGATCAGTTGCAGACGCACCGACAATTTACCGTCATCGTTATCGCCCCATGCTTCGGTCAGGTTGCCCATAAACGCCATTTTGCGCAGCGTGAGGAAGAAATGGTTATCGCCGGTTTGTGGCTGCGGCACAAAGCGCGCATCTTCAGGCCGCCAGCAGATATAGCAATGCTCAGCAAGCGGGGGACGCGGAGAACGTACGTAAAACTCACCTAACTGGCAGCGAACCCGATAAAAACCAGGCTGTTCCGCAGGCGTGATGTGGGCGATATCGATATTGGCCGCACCAATAAAATCGGCGACGAAACGGTTAGCAGGACGGTAATAAATCTCTTCTGGCGGCCCTATTTGCTCCACATTGCCCGCATTGAGCACCACGATCTTATCGGACATGGTCAACGCTTCGGCCTGATCGTGGGTGACATAAATGGACGTGAGTTGATATTGCCGCTGTAACTCTTTGATTTCAAAACGCACACTTTCACGCAATTTCGCATCCAGATTGGACAGAGGCTCGTCAAACAGCACCACATCCGGGCGCGTAACCATCGCTCTGGCCAGTGCCACGCGTTGCTGCTGCCCGCCAGAAAGCTGCACCGGCATTTTCAGGTGCTGATCCTGCAAGCCAACCTGCTTCAAAACCTCTGCCAGCCGCAGTTGCTGCTCGGCAAGAGGTAAGCGTTTTTGCTTCAAACCAAAACAGATGTTGTGCGCCACATTCAGGTGCGGAAACAGCGCGTACGACTGAAAACACATTGCGGTGTTGCGCTTTTCCGGCGGCAAATTATTAACGGATTGCCCGTTAATCAGAATGCGTCCGCTGTCTGGCTGATGAAACCCGCCAATCATTTTGAGTAGCGTGGTTTTACCACATCCGCTCGGGCCAAGCAGGGTGACAAATTCACCTTCCTCGGCGGTAAAGGAGATCTCGCGGGCGGCGTAAAATGCGCCAAATTGCTTTGTAACCTGTTCCAGTGAAAGCGTCGACATAGTGTACAAATCCTGTGTTAAAACTCGTCGATTAAATTTACACACTAAACATAAAATTTATGTGACAAAGATCCTCAAAACCAAAAACAACACAAGAGGTAAAGATAAATACGATTAATATCAACTCATTAACGCGTAAATATTGCCAGGATATAAATTTCTCTTCTCTAATTAAGTTTAAAGAGTAAATTTAATATTCAAACTTTGGAATCACATGAGGAACAACCATGGCGTTTAACTTTCATCAGGCCGCACAAGGCATCGTGCTGGCAAACAGTCACCGCGGCTACTCCAGCCGTTATCCGGAAAACACGCTGCCCGCGTTTATCGGAGCAAAAGAAGCAGGGACGCATTGCATTGAGTTAGATATTCATCTGACCGCAGATAATCATCTGGTGGTCACACACGATCACCGCATTGATCGCGTGTCGACCGGCACCGGTTTTGTCGAGCAAATGACGCTCGCGCAGTTACAGCAATTTGATTTCGGCGTTAAGTACCATGCGCAATTTGCTGGCACGCCGATCCCTTTATTGCAGGATATTCTGCGTTGGGCAGCAGAGAATGGCATGGGCCTGATCGTGGAAGTGAAGCAACGTCGCCGACATGACGAATTTGTGTATCATCTGGTTGCCTTGTTGCAGTCAATGCCAGAGGCGCTGTCACATATTCAGTTACTGGGGTTTAATCATGTGTTGATTAACCGCGTCAAAGCCCTGATCCCAGATTTAGCATTGCAGATCGTGACGCTGGAGCGTTACAACAATCAACTGGCCGCCGTGCAGCATTCCCATGCCAGTTGCGTCTGTTTTGAATATGAGTTCGCCCATGTTGACGATCTTCGTGCCTATAAACAGGCGGGACTGGGGGTACGCATGTACCTGCATGAAGTGAAAAATGGCATGACGCCACTGGAGCAGTACCAGCACAAATTCGGGTATGATAGTCGCCCCGAGATCATGGGCTGGCTGCGTGAAGGTCTGATCGATATGCTCAGCCATGATGATCTTCCGTACCTGCAGGCGCTGATTGAAGAAGCGGGACTGCGCTGGGCCTGATAACAAAAATGATAGCCATATTATGAATGTAAAACCTGACCGTCTGGAACTGCGCCCTACCCAACGTTTGCTGCTGGAGCTGATTCGTCGCCATGCACCGGTGACACGCGCCGAACTGGCGCGCTATTCAAATCTCACTGCGGGGGCAATCACCCAACAATGCCGGGAGCTTTTATTTTCGGGTCTGGTTATCGAAGGCGAACGCAATATGGGACAGCGCGGACAACCGTCGCTGCCCCTGCGGCTTAATCCTGGCGGCGCATGTGCGGTCGGGCTGGCTTTCAGCCCTGGCTTTATCGACATGACGCTGGTCGATCTCAGTGGCCGCAAACTGTTGAGTATTTCTGAGCCTCATCAGGAAAATCAGCCGCTTGCCACCACACTAAAACAGATTAAAAACCTGGTGGAGCAGACGTTAAAAAAACGCCAGCTTCAACATGCGCGCATCCTCGGCATGGGTTATGCCGTGCCGGGTTTTCTAAAGCCCGATGGCAAAAAGCGCCACTGTGTGGCCTGGCTTTCAAGCTGGCGCGATGTCGACCTGCAACAGGCGTTTGAGGACAATTTGCCGTGGCCGACATGGGTTGAAAACAACGCCAATGCCTCGGCGATTGGCGAGCTGTATTCAGGTACGTGGAATTCCTATCGTGACATAACGTTTATCGATCTCGGTTACGGGATTGGTGCCGGGATTATTGCCGATGGCAAACTCCTGCGCGGTGGGTTTCTGAATGCCGGTGAAGTCGGTATGGCATTTCCCGGCGATAAACCGCGTCCATCCTATAAAGATCTGGTCGCGACGCTCACTCAGGCAGGGTTAAGCGAAGCGCAACTACCGGCACTCACCGCAGAACAGCATCCCTTGCTGGAAGTCTGGTTTTCACGCTGTTGCGATCAGGTCGAGCAGAGCATCATGGGATGTCTGCAATGGCTGGATCCACAGTTGATTATTTTAGGCGGAGCCATGCCGAAAACCATCACCGAAAGGCTGGCTGAGGTTTTAACGCAAAAACTCGATGCCAGGCTTGATCCAGACCGCCCGAAAGTGAGGCTGGTGAACTCCCCGATGGGTGCCGAAAGCGCCTCGTGGGGCGCGGCGATGATCCCGTTGTATCAGGTGATTAATCAGGCATAGTCCACCGGGCAAAAAAAAACGCCTCCGGAGAGGCGTTTATCAGCAAAGGAGAAAATTACTTTTTCTTCGCTTTCGGGTTTGGCAGGTCGGTAATGCTGCCTTCATAGATTTCTGCTGCCAGACCCACGGACTCATGCAGAGTCGGGTGAGCATGGATGGTCAGCGCGATATCTTCTGCATCACAACCCATTTCGATTGCCAGACCGATTTCGCCCAGCAGCTCGCCGCCGTTAGTACCGACAATCGCACCACCGATAACACGGTGAGATTCTTTATCGAAGATCAGTTTGGTCATGCCGTCTGCACAGTCGGAAGCGATGGCACGGCCTGAAGCTGCCCAAGGGAAGGTGGCGGTTTCGTAGCTGATGCCTTTTTCTTTCGCTTCTTTCTCAGTCAGGCCAACCCAGGCAACTTCTGGCTCAGTGTAGGCAATGGATGGAATGACTTTCGGATCGAAGTAGTGTTTCTTGCCGGAGATAACTTCGGCAGCCACGTGGCCTTCGTGAACACCTTTGTGCGCCAGCATTGGCTGACCGACGATGTCGCCGATGGCAAAGATGTGTGGCACGTTGGTGCGCATTTGTTTGTCGACGTGTATGAAACCACGGTCGTCAACTTCAATGCCTGCAGCGCCCGCTTCCAGCAGTTTACCGTTAGGAACACGGCCGATAGCCACCAGCACCGCGTCGTAACGCTGTGGTTCTGCAGGGGCTTTCTTGCCTTCCATTGTGACGTAGATGCCGTCTTCTTTGGCTTCTACCGCGGTCACTTTGGTTTCGAGCATCAGGTTGAATTGCTTGCTGATTTTCTTGGTGAAGACTTTTACCACGTCTTTATCAGCCGCAGGAATCACCTGATCGAACATTTCTACCACGTCAATCTGCGAACCCAGCGCGTGGTAAACGGTGCCCATTTCCAGACCGATGATGCCGCCACCCATCACGAGCAGACGCTCAGGGACGGTTTTCAGTTCCAGTGCATCGGTAGAATCCCAGACACGCGGGTCATCATGTGGAATGAATGGCAGTTTGATTGGACGGGAACCCGCCGCAATGATGGCATTATCGAAAGTGATGGTCGTAGGACCGTTTTCGCCTTCAACAACCAGAGTATTTGCGCCAGTAAATTTGCCCAAGCCGTTCACGACTTTGACTTTACGGCCTTTCGCCATACCTGCCAGACCACCGGTCAGCTGGTTGATGACTTTTTCTTTCCAGACACGCACTTTGTCGATGTCAGTTTTCGGCTCACCGAAAACAATACCGTGTTCTGCCAGTGCTTTTGCTTCAGAGATCACTTTCGCGACGTGCAGCAGAGCTTTAGAAGGGATACAGCCAACGTTCAGGCACACGCCACCGAGAGTGGAATAACGCTCAACCAGTACGGTTTCAAGACCTAAATCAGCGCAACGGAAAGCAGCAGAATAGCCCGCAGGGCCAGCCCCAAGTACCACGACCTGAGTTTTAATTTCAGTACTCATCATGACCTCTTAATTTATGTCCGGCGGGTCTGACGTCATTTTTATGTCGCAACGCCCATCATCCACCGGGTCGTTCTATCCGCCCGCAGTTTACAAAATTGTTAACAAATTTGAAACAACAAACGGCATACGATTTGTGCTTAGCGCCCGAAAATCCCAAACAGCATGAAGAGATTATCAGAAAAAAGCCGGCCGATTGGCCGGCTTTTCACTTACATCACCAGACGGCGAATGTCAGACAACACGTTGTTGATGATGGTGATGAAGCGCGCACCATCGGCACCGTCGATAACACGGTGGTCGAAGGAGAGCGACATTGGCATCATCAGACGCGGTGTGAACTCTTTACCGTTCCAGACTGGCTCGATAGCAGACTTGGAAACACCGAGGATAGCCACTTCCGGCGCGTTGACGATTGGCGCGAAGTGGGTCGTCCCGATACCACCGAGGCTGGAGATAGTGAAGCAACCGCCCTGCATTTCGCCAGCAGTCAGCTTACCGTCACGGGCTTTCTTGGAGATAGCCATCAGCTCACGGGACAACTCGGCGATGCCTTTCTTGTTCACGTCTTTGAAGACCGGAACAACCAGACCGTTTGGCGTATCAACCGCCACACCGATGTTGATATATTTTTTCAGTGTCAGTTTCTGACCATCTTCGGACAGGGAACTGTTGAAGCGTGGCATCTGCTCAAGGGCAGCGGCAACGGCTTTCATGATGAAGACCACCGGGGTGAATTTCACGTCCAGTTTGCGTTTAGCGGCTTCATCGTTCTGCTGTTTACGGAACGCTTCCAGCTCAGTGATATCGGTTTTGTCGAAGTGCGTAACGTGCGGGATCATCACCCAGTTACGGCTCAGGTTCGCACCAGAGATTTTCTGGATACGGCCCAGTTCGACTTCTTCAATCTCACCGAACTTGCTGAAGTCCACTTTCGGCCAAGGCAGCATGCCTGGCAGACCGCCACCCGTTGCTGCTGCCGGCGCGGCTTCAGCACGTTTGACCGCATCTTTCACGTAAGTCTGAACGTCTTCGCGCAGGATACGACCTTTACGGCCAGTCCCTTTCACTTTCGCCAGGTTAACGCCGAACTCACGGGCCAGACGACGGATAACCGGCGTGGCGTGAACGTAAGCGTCGTTCTCAGTGAATTCGCCTTTGCTCTCAGCTTTAGCAGCCGGAGCCGCCGCTTTCTGTTCCTGTTTCGCAGGAGCAGCCGCTTCTTCTTTCTTAGCAGCCGGAGCAGCAGGCGCAGCGCCTTCTACTTCGAAGACCATGATCAGAGAGCCGGTGCTGACTTTGTCGCCCGCAGCGATTTTGATTTCTTTCACAGTACCCGCGAACGGCGCCGGGACTTCCATTGAGGCTTTGTCGCCTTCAACGGTGATCAGTGACTGTTCTGCACTGATTTTGTCGCCAACTTTAACCATGATTTCAGTGACTTCAACTTCGTCGCCACCGATATCAGGTACGTTCACTTCTTTGCTTTCGCTGGAAGCAGGGGCAGCAGCAGCGCTCTCTTGAACATTAGCTTCTGCTTTGGCTTCCTGTTTCGCAGGTGCTGCATCAGCAGCACCGTCAGCGGCTTCAAAGATCATGATCAGTTTGCCGGTTTCGACGGTATCGCCGACCGCAACTTTAATTTCCTTGACCACGCCAGCTTGTGGAGAAGGCACTTCCATAGAAGCTTTATCGCCTTCAACGGTGATCAGCGATTGTTCAACTTCAACCTTATCGCCCACCTTCACCATAATTTCGGTGACTTCCACTGCATCTGCACCGATGTCCGGTACGTTAATTTCAATAGCCATCTGTCTTTACCTCTTATGCCAGACGCGGGTTAACTTTTTCTGGGTTGATATCGAATTTCTTAATGGCTTCAGCCACTACAGACGTTTCGATTTCACCGCGTTTAGCCAATTCACCCAGCGCAGCAACCACAACGTAGGACGCATCCACTTCGAAGTGGTGACGCAGGTTTTCGCGGCTGTCTGAACGACCGAAGCCGTCAGTACCCAGTACGCGATAATCGCTGGCCGGAACGTAAGTACGAACCTGTTCAGCAAACAGTTTCATATAGTCGGTGGAAGCAACTGCTGGCGCGTCGCTCATCACCTGGGCGATGTACGGAACGCGTGGGGTTTCAGTCGGGTGCAGCATGTTCCAGCGCTCACAGTCCTGACCGTCACGGGCCAGTTCAGTGAAGGAAGTAACGCTATAAACGTCAGAACCCACACCGTAGTCTTTGGACAGGATCTCAGCCGCTTCACGTACGTGACGCAGAATAGAACCGGAGCCCAGAAGCTGCACTTTACCTTTGCTGCCTTCCAGCGTATCCAGCTTGTAGATACCCTTACGGATGCCTTCTTCCGCGCCTTCCGGCATGGCTGGCATGTGGTAGTTTTCGTTCAGCGTGGTGATGTAGTAATAAATGTTTTCCTGCGCTTCACCGTACATACGCACCAGACCGTCATGCATGATGACAGCAACTTCGTAAGCGTAAGACGGATCGTAAGAAATACAGTTAGGGATAGTCAGAGACTGAATATGGCTGTGACCATCTTCGTGCTGCAGACCTTCACCGTTCAGGGTAGTACGACCTGAAGTACCGCCGATCAGGAAGCCACGCGCCTGCTGGTCACCCGCTGCCCAGCACAGGTCGCCGATACGCTGGAAACCGAACATGGAGTAGTAGATGTAGAACGGGATCATTGGCAGATCGTTGGTGCTGTAAGACGTCGCTGCGGCCAGCCATGAAGACGCGGCGCCCAGTTCGTTGATACCTTCCTGCAGGATCTGACCTTTCTCGTCTTCTTTATAGTAAGCAACCTGCTCACGGTCCTGCGGGGTGTACTGCTGGCCGTTCGGGCTGTAAATACCAATCTGACGGAACAGACCTTCCATACCGAATGTACGCGCTTCGTCGGCGATGATCGGGACCAGACGGTCTTTAATGGAGTCGTTTTTCAGCATCACGTTCAGGGCACGGACGAAAGCGATAGTGGTAGAGATCTCTTTCTTCTGCTCTTCCAGCAGTTGTGAGAAGTCTTCCAGTTTCGGCATTTCCAGCTTCTGAGTGAAGTTTGGCAGACGAGTCGGCAGGTAGCCTTTCAGCGCAGCACGACGCTCATGCAGGTATTTGTATTCTGCAGAGTCTTTTTCCAGAGTGATGTACGGCAGTTTTTCCAGATTTTCATCGGTAACTGGCACGCTGAAGCGATCACGGATGTAGCGAACGCCATCCATGTTCATTTTCTTCACCTGGTGAGCAATGTTTTTACCTTCGGCAGCGTCGCCCATGCCATAACCTTTAATGGTATGCGCAAGGATAACGGTCGGCTGGCCTTTGGTGTTCTGTGCTTTGTTCAGTGCAGCGAAGACTTTCTTCGGATCATGACCACCACGGTTCAGCGCCCAGATTTCGTCGTCGGTCATATCTTTGACCAGCGCAGCGGTTTCAGGATATTTGCCGAAGAAGTGCTCACGAACGTATTTGCCGTCACGGGACTTGAAGGTCTGGTAGTCGCCATCCACGGTTTCGTTCATCAGCTGGATCAGTTTACCGCTGGTGTCTTTACGCAGCAGTTCATCCCAACGGTTGCCCCAGATGACTTTGATCACGTTCCAGCCAGCGCCTGCAAAGATGCCGTCCAGTTCGTTGATGATTTTGCCGTTACCGGTGACAGGTCCATCAAGACGCTGCAGGTTACAGTTGATGATGAAGCACAGGTTGTCCAGTTTCTCACGGGTCGCGATGGTGATCGCACCTTTGGATTCTGGTTCGTCCATTTCACCGTCGCCCAGGAATGCGTAAA
>Ga0308163_10003614_pt1 | contig 12829 bp, 9 predicted proteins | sample PhyTR1_FD_201037 | JGI IMG/M metagenome (GOLD analysis project Ga0308163, IMG submission 201037) | Phyllosphere microbial communities from UC Gill Tract Community Farm, Albany, California, United States - DLSLT.R1 | ecosystem: Host-associated > Plants > Phyllosphere > Unclassified | place: USA... | reverse complement strand
GATCAGCTCTGCAATGGAGTTGATTGGCAACTTCGGATTGACCGCAATCACTGAGCGCGAACCCGCCAGATGAGCAATCGGCGTGAAGTCCTTGAACGGGTCGAACTGCACATCCACCAGCTGCGGCGCGATCGCCAGGTTACCCACTGACGCATTGAACAGGGTGTAGCCGTCCGCCGGAGCGTGGGCCACAAAGGCCGCGCCAATGGTGCCAGCTGCTCCCGGTTTGTTCTCGATCACCACCGGCTGGCCAAGCTTGTCGCCCAGATGTTTGGCGATGATCCGGGCGATGTTGTCGTTGGTGCCACCCGGCGTATAGGGCACCACATACGTGATCGGCTTGGACGGAAAGGCGGGTTCAGCATGACCTGCCAGCGGCAGCAGAGCGATCAGCGCCAGGGCGCTGTGACGGAGAAAGGGCAACATCGGAAGAACCTTTTGAACGGTACAGACGAGATTGATTGCAGCCCAAGGGCAACAAAGCGTGGACAGCCAAGATAATTTATTTTTATTATTAATCTAGCTAGACATTTGAATTTGTTATATCAATTTGTTCTATGGTTACAACTGTTTTCAGGCCCTAATCCTTTGCCTGAACCATTACCGGGAACATCAGAGTGCGAGCAGACCACATGATTATTTCCGTCCATTCCGTTACCGAGTCATTCCATGAGCAAGCTTGATCGACAAATGCGCCTGGGCCTGTTCGTCCAGGCTGCGGGCCACCATTCCGCCGGCTGGCGCTACCCTGGCGCGCAGGCGGGCAGCGAGAATTTTCCGCTGATCCGGCAACTGACCCTGGCCGCCGAGCGGGCCAAATTCGACATGGTGTTCTTCGGCGACAAGCTGGTCACCACCGGCAAGGAACACCCGTCGATGATCGTGCGCTTCGAGCCGGTTGCACTGCTCGGCGCGCTGGCCTCCATCACCGAAAAAATCGGTCTGGCCGCAACGGCATCCACCACCTACAGCGAGCCGTACACCATCGCCCGGCAGTTCGCCACGCTGGATCATCTGTCCGCCGGACGTGCTGCCTGGAACGTGGTCACCACCGGCTATGACAGCGCCGCTAACTTCACCCGCGCCACCCATCCCGATCACGCCCAGCGCTACGCCGTGGCTGAAGAATTCGTCGATGTGGTGCGTGGCCTGTGGGACAGCTGGGAAGATGATGCCTACGTGCGCGACCGTGATTCGGGCGTGTATCTGGAGCCGGACAAGCTCCACAGCCTAAATCACCAGGGCGAGTATTTCTCCATCGCGGGCCCCCTGAACGTGACCCGCGGGCCCCAAGGTCATCCGGTATTGATTCAGGCTGGTTCGTCCGGGCCCGGTATGGCCCTCGCTGCTCGCATCGGCGAGGTGGTGTTCACCGCGCAACAGGGGCTGGCAGAAGCGCAAGCGTTCTATCGCGACCTCAAGCGTCAGGTGGTCGCCCAAGGTCGCCAGCCTGAACATTGCCTGGTGATGCCGGGCGTCATGCCGATTCTCGGTGCGACGGCTGGCGAAGCCCAGGCGCGACTCGATCAATTGCAAAGCTGGACCGATCAGGAGGCGGTGCTGTTGATGGTCGGGGATCGTCTCGGCCAGGACCTGTCCGGGTTTGATCTGGACCAGCCGCTGCCGGATTTGCCGCTGCCGCAAAACATGAAAAGCCGTGCCCAGTTGTTGCTGGACCTGTCTCACCGCGACGGCCTGACCCTGCGCCAGATCTGCAACCTGGCCGCGGGTGCCCGAGGCCACAAGATTGTCATCGGTACGCCACAAACCGTGGCTGATGAGCTGATCGCCTGGTTCGAAGGGGAGGCTGCCGATGGTTTTAACCTGATGCCAGCTTATTTCCCGGACGGGCTGGACCACTTCATTGACGGTGTGTTGCCGATCCTGCGCAAGCACAAGCTGTTTCGTGAGGAATACAGCGGCACTACGTTGCGCGAGCACCTCGGCCTGCCGATCCCGGCCAATCGAAACGGGCGGCCCGCATGATCGCCCCACGGCAGAAAGTCGATTTTTGCGTTGGCGTCTTGTACCTGCTGGTGGGCAGCGGTTGCGCGGTGATTGCCAAGGGGTATTCGCTGGGCACGCCGGCACGGATGGGCGCAGGTTTTTTCCCGTTCTGGCTCGGCGTGGGCCTGGCGTTGCTGGGGCTGGGGGCCATCGTCAGTGCCTGGTCACGGCAGCGTGAACGTCAGGCGCTGGAGCCATGGAAACTGTCCAGCCTCGGCTGGATCCTGCTGGGCATCGCCTCTTTTGCCTTGTTGCTCAAATCGGCCGGGCTGATCCTCGCGACTATTGGGCTGGTGATGATCAGCAGCCGTGCCAGCCACGAGTTTCGCTGGCGCGCCAGCCTGATCAGCGCTGTTGCAGTGAGTGCCTTCTGTGCCCTGGTCTTCGTTGGCGGGCTGAGCTTGCCATTGCCGCTGTGGCCTTCTTTCTGACTCTGGATGACCCGTGGAATTACTCGATCACCTGGCGCTGGGTTTCACCACTGCGCTGACGTTTCAAAACCTGTTGTATGCCTTCATGGGCTGCCTGCTGGGCACGCTGGTCGGCGTCCTGCCGGGCCTCGGGCCGGTCGCGACCATCGCCATGCTGCTGCCTGCCACCTACGCACTGCCACCGGTTTCGGCGCTGATCATGTTGTCTGGCATCTACTACGGCGCCCAATACGGCGGCTCGACCACGGCCATTCTGGTCAACCTGCCGGGGGAATCATCGTCGGTGGTCACCACCCTGGACGGCTACCAGATGGCCCGGCGTGGGCGTGCCGGTATTGCCCTGGCAACCGCCGCCATCGGTTCGTTTTTTGCTGGCACCGTGGCGACGCTGTTACTGGCCGCGTTCGCCGGTCCCTTGACCGATCTGGCCATGGACTTCGGCCCGGCGGATTACTTCTCGCTGATGACTTTCGGCTTGCTGGGTGCAGTGATTCTGGCATCCGGCTCGGTTTATCACGCGGTAGGCATGATCTTGCTGGGCCTGCTGCTGGGGCTGGTGGGTACTGACGTGAATTCCGGCGTGGCGCGCTTTTCCTTCGGCCAGATCGAACTGCTCGATGGCTTGAACTTCGTCTGCCTGGCGATGGGTTTGTTTGGCGTCGCGGAAATCGTTCGCAACCTTGAAGGTACGCAAAGTCGCGAGACCTTCACCAACGGGTTGGAGCGCCTGTGGCCTGGCCGCAAGGACTTCAAACGCATGTGGCCCGCGATCCTGCGCGGCACGGCGTTGGGCAGCGCCTTGGGCGTATTGCCGGGCGGCGGCGCGGCCTTGGCTTCGTTTTCGTCCTACACCCTGGAAAAGAAGGTCTCGAAGACGCCGGAGGAGTTTGGCAAAGGTGCCATCGAAGGCGTGGCGGGGCCGGAGTCAGCGAACAACGCGGCGGCGCAGACGTCCTTCATTCCGCTGCTGACCCTGGGCATTCCGTCCAATGCGGTGATGGCGATGATGATCGGGGCGATGGTCATCCATAACATCCAGCCTGGGCCGATGGTCATGAGTCAGAACCCGGATCTGTTTTGGGGGCTGATCGTCTCGATGTGGATCGGCAATCTGATTCTGTTGGTGCTCAATCTGCCATTGCTGGGTATTTGGGTGAAGCTGTTGAAGGTGCCTTACCGGCTGATGTATCCGGCGATTCTGGTGTTCTGTTCCATTGGTGTTTTTTCGGTGCAGAATTCGCTGTTTGATATCTGGCAGATGGCGCTGTTTGGGGTGCTTGGTTATGTGTTCGGCAAGCTGAAGCTTGAGCCCGCGCCGTTGCTGCTGGGGTTTGTCCTGGGCCCCATGATGGAAGAAAACCTGCGCCGCGCGTTGTTGATTTCCCGGGGGGATTTTGGGGTGTTCGTTACCCGGCCGATTTCGGCGACGTTGCTGTGTGCCAGTGTGGCGTTGTTGGTTTTGTTGTTGATTCCGACGTTGAAGCGGGGGCGGGTTGAGGCGTTTCAGGAGGAGTGAGTGAGGGCTGGCCTTTACTGGGTACATATCCGTTATCGGCGTGTGCTGGAATTACGGTTGCGCCCTTACGGCGCGTCACTTTTGGCAAACAGCCCGGATTGCCGGCCCAGCCAAAAGTAACCAAAAGGTCCTTGCCCCACGCAGCAATGTCGGATTTCGGCCATCGTGGTTTGACGGGGCGCCTAAGATCAAAATCAAAAGCAGATCAAAGCCAAGTCACGCCGCGGGCCTGTAGGAGTTGTCGGAGGTTACGACGGCGACGATCGCGGTGTACCTGATACACCACCGCTCACACCGCTTCGCAGCCTTCGGCAGTTCCTACTGGTGACAACTTCTGCATAGTTATGCAACACCCTGATATTCATTGTGCTGGTGATAACCAAAAATAATATTAGGTTAGATCGCATTGGCATTTCACAGGTCGCCAATCAACGCTTATGTTCAGGGCTCATTCGGCTTCAGGGCCGTCAACCATGAGCGGGGCAGCACGCATGGCCAAGCAGCGACAACTCAAATTCGGCGCCATCCTGACCGGGGTAGGAACCTCGCAGAACGAATGGCTGCATCCACAGATTCCGGGGGATGCCAGCGTCGATATCGACTGGTACAGGCGTCAGGCGCAGCAGGCCGAAGCGGCTAAGTTCGATCTGGTGTTCATTGTCGACAGCCCTTACATCACGCCGGACTCGGCACCGCATTATCTGAATCGCCTGGAGCCGCTAACCCTGCTGTCAGCTGTGGCCGGGGCTACCTCGAAGATCGGGCTGGTGGCGACGCTGACGACTTCTTACACCGAGCCTTTCAACGTTGCCCGCCAGTTTGCGTCACTGGACCTGATCAGCAACGGTCGTGCTGGCTGGAACGTGGTCACCACCGGGCTTGAGGGTGCGGCAGGCAATTACGGTCGCGAAGAACACATCGACCACACCGACCGCTATCGCCGTGCCCGGGAGCATGTGCAAGTGGTGCAGGGCTTGTGGGACAGCTACGAAGACAACGCCTTCCCGCGGGACAAACACAGCCGGACTTTTCTCGACACCGCTCGCCAGCATCGACTGGACCACAACGGCGAGTTCTTCTCGGTGACCGGGCCGTTGAACATCCAGCGTTCCCGACAAGGCCAGCCGGTGATCTTCCAGGCCGGTATTTCCGAGTCAGGCCGCGCCCTTGCCGGTGATTTCGCCGAGGGGATCTTTGCGGGCGTGGACAACTTCGAAGATGCCCAGGCCTATTACCAGGACATCAAGAAACGCGCCGCTGCGGCGGGTCGCGACCCGGACCATGTGGTGATCCTGCCGGGTATTTCCCCGATCATTGCCGACACTGAAGAACAGGCACGGCAGATCGAGCGTGAGCTGCACGGCGAGCTGGACCTGGGTAAAGCGCTGGTCGCGCTGGGCAGGCCGTTCAACTATCACGACTTCAGCCAGTACCCGCTGGATGAGCCATTCCCCGAGCTGGGCGATCTGGGCAGTAATGGGTATCGCGGCCATGCCGAGCACATCAAGAACACTGCCCGGGAGCAGGGCCTCACCTTGCGCCAGGCCGCGTTGCGCTTTGCCACGCGCTATTCGAATTTCGTTGGCTCGCCGCAAACCGTGGCAGATGAAATCGAGCGTTGGTTCGTTGAAGGCGCGGTCGATGGTTTCAACATTCGCCTCGGCGCTCCGGATGACTTCGCTGCGTTCACCGACAAGGTTTTACCCATCCTGCGTCAGCGCGGTCTGTTCCGCAGCGACTACAGCCACGACACCTTGCGCGGTCATCTGGGGTTACCGGTGCCGGTCAATCGGCACAGCGCCCAGACGAAGACCACTCGCCAGGCCACACCACGAGCAGTCCCTGAGCCTGCATTCCAGTGATCTTTGCGGGGGGCGTCTGGTTTACAGCCCCCACGCTCCAGAGGTTTTCCATGACACAGATCGTAATCGCCACTCAACACGACGAAGACGTCAACGCGCTGCTGCGCCAGCGTTTGCCTGAGTACAGCTTCCTGCCGGTCGCGACCGGTACACCCAACTCGATTCCTGCCGAGGCGACCATCCTGTTGGCACGCCCGGTTTTCCGCGCTGGCAGTACCGAGCAGCCGCCACGCCCGGAGGGCTGGCCGTTCAATCTGCAATGGGTGCATTTGTCCTCGTCCGGCATCGATACCTACCCGGACTGGCTGTTTGAAGTCCCGCTGGTGACTTCGGCTCGGGGGACTTCGGCGGTAGCGGTGGCTGAGTTCGCCCTGGCAGCGGTGCTGGCCAGCGCCAAGCGTTTTCCTGAGGTCTGGATATCCGAGGCTGAGCAGTGGAAGCGGCACTCTTTGCAACTGGTCAGCGGCAGCGTGCTGGGGATCGTTGGCTTCGGCGCGATCGGCAGCGCTCTGGCGATTCGGGCGCAAGCACTGGGTGTCAGGGTGATTGCGACTAACCACTCGGGCAAGCCGTTCTATGTGCCGGGCGTCGAGCGGGCCAAGAGTCTGCAGGCGTTGTTCGCCGAATCCGATCACGTGGTCGTTGCGGCTCCGGCGACGGAGGAGACTCGCCATCTGGTCAATGCCGAATTGCTGAGCCACGCCAAACCTGGCCTGCACCTGATCAACATTGCTCGGGGCAGTCTGGTGGATGAGCCAGCGCTGATTGCCGCGCTGGATGCCGGTCAGCTGAGTCGGGCTACGCTGGACGTCAGTCAGATCGAACCAGCCCCGGCTGATCATCCGTTTTATCGCCATCCGAAGGTACGCCTGTCGCCGCATGTATCGCCGGCTACCGGGGATCTGTGGGGCAATGTGGTGGATCAGTTCGTGGGTAATTTGCTGCGTTTTCACAAGGGTGAGGCGTTGGCGGAGCAGGTGGATTTCAAGCGGGGGTATTGAAGGGTTTGCTACTTGGATGGCTGACTTGCTCGGCGTACATATCCATTATTGGCGTGTGCTGAAGTTACGGTTCCGCCCTTACGGCGGGTCACTTTTTACAGACGCCTAAAAAGTAACCAAAAACGCTCGCTCCATTGTTCGGGTCCTCGCTGGTGCTCGGACTGCCCTCACTCCGGCATTGCTCCGTGAGGCCGCCGCAATGGGCCATCCATGGCCCGGTGCGGCTAGCCCGGCATCCATGCCGGGCTCCCCACTACGCAATACCTGCGTTCGGCCTGCCACAAGTCGCAATAGTGGTGTCTGTGCAATTGCGTTCGGCCACTGGCCTAAGAGTTGTGGTGTATCAGCTGGATTATTATCGCCTGTTACCCCGTATTCGCGGGCAAGCCTCGCTCCCACATGGGGTTACATTCTCCCCTGTGGGAGCGAGGCTTGCCCGCGATAGGAGCGACGCAAAAAATGCTGAATTAAACCGCAATCTCCACCGCACGCTCGCCCAGCGCTTCACTCACTACCTTCACAATCACATCCGCCTCGGTACGCACCAGCCAGTCCGGGCTGACGTCGGCGAAGATCACCTGGCCGTGCTGGTCAATCACCACCACCGCCGGTTGCGGCAGTTCCCAGGTGCCGGTACCGGTGACTTCGCCAATGCCGCCCCCACCCTTGCTCAACGCCGCCTTGCGCGAGGCCTCGTCGAAGCTGTAGAGAATCCCCAACTGCCGGGCCAGTACGTTGTCTTTGTCGGTCGCGACATGGAACTGCAGATCATGACGCTGTTTGATTTCGATCAGCCGCTCCGGTACTTGCGGGCTGACCGCCACCAGGGGAACCCCCAGGGCTTGAAGCTTGGGGAACAGCTGACGCTGGTAATACGGCAACGCAATGTTGCACGCCGGGCAGCCCGAAAAGCGGAAGAAGATCAGCACTGCCGGGCCGTAGGCTGTAAGTTTTTCCCGGTTCAAAACGCCGCCTTCGACGTTGAGCAACTGGAAGTCCGGAATCGGATCGCCACGCTGCACGAAGCGAGCATGTTGCGCGGCTTCCACCAGTGTCTGGCGTTGGTCGATGTTGACTTGCAGGGCTTCCGGCGCCCAGTTGGCCAGGCGTTCAGCGTGCAGGTCGGCCAGCAGTTGGTTCAATGATTCGCTCATGAGTGATGCTCCTGTTGTCATGACTTGAAAGGCGTTTGGGTGCTGCGGGCGAGGGCGAAGATGCCGTCCATGCGCCAGTGTTGATTGCTGTGGTTTGGGTCGTTGGCCCATTCATCCCAGCCTGAGTCGCGGCGGTATTGGCCGAGCAGGCCGCTGTTGCGAATGGTCGCCGGGTCGAGTTCCCGCGGGTTTTCACAATCGGGGTCGACGTACAGCGCATCGCTGCTGCAATACAGCTCGCACATGAAGCAGGTCTGGCAGGCAGCCTGATCGCTGATCTGCGGCAGGTGGTTATTGCCAAGCGCCAGGGCATTGGTCGGGCAGACCGCTACGCATTTGCCGCAGCCGTTGCACAGGTCTGAATAGATCAACTCGATCATGCGAGCGCTCCCTGGGTGGTTTGCCGGGGCAGTGGGTCGTGACGCAGCCAAAGGTTGTCCAGACCGCCCAGGCGCATGTGTGCGTCATAGTTGGCGCTCTGCTTGGGAAGGTCGCTGCGCTGATGCATGCCACGGCTTTCCTTGCGTTGCTCGGCGGCGTGGTAGCACCAGCGTGCGGTCGCGGCCATGGCCACCAGTTCCCGGGCGCGCAATGGTTTTTGCCCGGCACCCAATGACCCACCGTGCACTTGATCCCAGACTGACTCCAGCGCCTGCAGCGAGCGGGTGAGTTGTGTGCCCGAACGGAACAGGTTTTTGTCCAGTGGATGCACTTCGTCCTGAATGCGCCGCAGCAACTCTTGGCCATCGGCCGAAGCTCCGTTCTCTCTGCGATCCAGCCCGATGCCATCGAAGCCACTCAGCCCGGTAGGTTGCAACGAGCGACCACGGGCCAGCCTTGCCGCACCGCGTCCGGCCCATTGCCCGGTGGACAAGGCCCACGCCGAATTCTGCGCGCCGCCACCGGAGGTCGCTCCGGCAATTGGTTCCCGACTGGCCGCGTCGCCCGCTGCGAACAGGCCGGCAATGGTGGTCTGGCAATCGTCGTCGATAACCCTCAAACCGCCGACACCGCGAATCGTCCCCTCGGCATGCATTGTCACCGGAAAACGCTGGCGATAGGGGTCGATGCCATGGCGATCAAACGGCAGCATCAGGTTGGGCTGAATGCTCGGTAGCTGTTGGCGAATGTTCTGAGGTACCCGGTTGAGACGGCAGTACACCGGCCCTTCGATCAGCGCCCGGGCCAGTTGATGGGTGAATTCAGGCCCTTGCTGGATCGGCAGTTGCCGGTTGCTGGCGTCGAAGTAGTCGCCAAAGGTGTACACCATGGAGCGGGTCATGGTGCTACCCGCCGCGGCGATGCAGTAATAGTTGGAAAACTCCATGCCCGACAGTTCAGCGCCGGCCTCGGCCGCCATCAGATAACCATCGCCGGTATTGGTGTGGCTGCCCAGCAGGCGCGAAAGAAACGCACAGCCGCCGCTGGCAATCACCGTCGCTCCGGCATTGACCTGCCAATCGCCACCGGCCTGACGTCGCCAGCCGCTGGCACCGGAAATGGCGCCGTTGGCATCACGCAGCAATTGCAGGGCAGGGCTGTGATCGAGGATGGTCACACCGTTGTCTTCGATCAGTTTGCGCATGCCGCGCATGTATTCCGGGCCACGCAGGCCGCGATACTGCGTCACGCCGTGTTCGTCCTGGGGGAAGGCGTAGTAACCGGCGATGCCCGGCAGGCTGTTCCAGGTGGTTTCCAGGGCTCGGGCCATCCAGCGTCCATCGGCCAGGCCATAAGCCGTGCCGAGGCGTTTGTCGATGGCCGCCGCCCGGGCCTGAGGTTCAGGCGGCACCCACCAATGGCCGGGGCCTGCGGTAGCGGTGACGCCGCTGGTGCCGCAGTAACCTTTGTCCACCAAAATCACCCGGCAGCCTTCCCGGGCGGCGGCTAAGGCTGCCCAGGTGCCCGCCAGGCCGCCGCCGATGACCAGCACATCGGCGCGCAGTTCGAGCAACGGTGATGACGTAGAGGTCATGGTGCGCACCTCAAAAGTTGTAGGCCAGGCGGGTGTAGTAATACGAGCCGCCGAAACCAAAGGGCGAGAACTGGCCGTACTCATAAGCGCCGCCCCAGTCCTTGATGCCTTTTTTATCCGGGTAGACGTTGAACAGGTTGTTCGCGCCCAGGGCCAGGGTCAGGCTGTCGGTGAGGGCGTAAGCCACGTCCAGGTCGGTGATCCATTTGGCGGAGTAGGTGCGGTCGTTGACCGGGTTGTTGTCGCCTTCGGTGTAACTGCCGTAGCGGGTCACGGCCAGGTTCACGTCGTAGTCGTCGACCTTCCAGTTTGACGCCAGGATCAGTTTCGATTGCGGCGTGGCCACGGTCAGGTCTTTCTGCAAGCGTCGGTCAAACAACTGGTATTGGGAGCCCAGCCCGGACAATGCCGCCGGGTTGGCCTGGATTTTTTCGATCTTGGTCTGGTTCCAGTTGTAGGCAGCGCTCCAGCGCACCTGACCCCATTTGCCCAGTTGCTGGCGGAACTCATTGACCACGTCCACGCCTCGGGTGCGGGTGTCCACGGCGTTGGTGTAGTACTGGGCATACAACGCGGGCGACAGGCCGTTGGCGGCGAGAATTTGCGACACCGCGGTGCCGCCCAGCAAGCTGGTGGAGACGATGCGATCGCGAATCGAGATCTGATAGAAGTCGGTGGTCAGGCGATAGCTGTCGGTGGGTTCAAAGGTGATCCCGAAGCTGTAGTTGAGGGATTTCTCCGGCTTGAGTTCTTCGGCCCCCAGCGCCTTGGCTTCCGGGGTGTCCACCGGCAATACCTTGACCGGTACCGAAACCAGCTGGCCGTCTACTACGCCGCCAGAGGTGAAGGTGGAGGAGGCGTAGATGGTTTGCGCCAATGAAGGTGCGCGGAAACCGTTGTTGATCGTGCCGCGCAGGGCCAGGCCGGGAGCAATTTCATAGCGGGTCGAGAATTTGCCGCTCCAGGTGCTGCCGATGTCCTGGGTGTAGTGTTCATAGCGACCGGCGACGCCGACGTACCATTTGTCCGTGACATCCAGCCCCAGATCGAAATACCCGGCGACGTTGTTACGGCTGATGCTCCCCGCGTCGGCGGTACTGGTGCCGTTGTATGACGCAAGGCCCGGCAGCGGTGTCTGTCCGGCAAACGGGCCGCTCGGCAGAACGTAGTTACCCGGCGTGTAGCTGGCGTAATCACCGGCTTCGATCTCGTAACGCTCAAAACGATGCTCGAAACCAAAGGCCGTCTGCAATGGGTTCTTCAGGCCGATATCAAAGCTGCGGCTGAAATCCAGGTTGTTGGTCCACTGATCGAAAATCTGCGTTGCCAGGTTGAACGAGGTCGGGCTGGTCGGCCCCAGCGACGGGTTGATGGTGTTGTTGGCGTTGAGGGTCGAATGATCCTCGCCCCAGGTCGAGCTGGCGTCATAGTCCCAACCGCCAACTTCACCTTTGAAACCGCCCGCCGCCTGGAAGTCGATGGTCCGATTGCGCCGTTGCGCGTGGATACCATCGGGATAGGGCGTGTCGGGGTCGCCGGCCAGTGAATTGATTTCGTTGGGGCGGTAGTTGCCGGTGACCTTGGTGGTTTCCATGTAGCTGAAGGTCGAGAACGAGTAGAACTTCAGGTCGTCGTTGAGGGGCAACTCCATGTTGTAGCTGGCATTGGTGACCTTCTCGCGGCCCAGACCATAGCTGGGGTTCCAGCCATGGCGGTTTACCGTCTGGTCGCGGCTGTCCCCATACAACGCGCCGGTTGCGCTGCCTGCGCGGCTGAAGGGTTCCTGCTGCTTGCTGTCCAGCGCGACATTGAGAAACCCGTCGTTGGGCAGGGGCAGACCGTAGTTGAACGTCTGGTGATTGGTATCGCCGTCGCCACTGCCATAGCGGCCAAAGCTGGTCTCGGCGCTGCCGCCGTTGTCGGCTTCCTTGAGGATGATATTGATCACCCCGGCGATGGCGTCCGAACCGTACTGGGCAGAGGCGCCGTCGCGCAGCACTTCAATGCGCTCAACGGCCGATACCGGAATCAGGTCGAGGTTGACCGGCACCGCTGCCGTGCCGATCCGCGCCAGGTTATTGATCAGTGCCGTATTGTGGCGGCGCTTGCCATTGACCAGCACCAGCACCTGATCGCCGGACAAACCACGCATGGTCACGCCCCGCACCGACCAGGACGTACCGCCGCCATTGATGGCCGGCAGGTTGAACGAGGGCAGCAACCGCGACAGCAATTCCTTGAGGCCGACCTTGCCGCTGGCCTGCAATTGCTCGGCGCTGATGACATCGATGGGCGACGGGCTGTCGGCAACCGTGCGCTCCTGGCCACCGCGGTTACCGGTGACCACTACTGTGTTGAGAGTGGGATCGTCGCTGGTCTTTTCTGCGCTGTTGGCCGCTTGCACATGGATGGCGCTGGCCAGCAGGCTGAGGGCCGCATAGGCCATGTAATCGTTGCTCGTTCGGGTTTTGCTTTTCTGCATGACAGCTTCCTTGGGACATGCTGGTGTCGCACGACCTGTTGGAGCGTGGCTTGCCCGCGAAGGCGGTATTTCTGGTTCAAGATATGCCGTGGGTGGTCTGGCATTTTCGCGGGAAAGCCTCGCTCCAACAAAGGGTCTGCGGTCGTCTATCGGGCGAAGTTGTGAGTGAAAGAGTTCGCCTGTTTCAGGCTTGGACGGGACGCCTTACCCGATGCGGAATGTCATCGTCGGCAATCAGCACGCGCTCCATGCGTCGTGGGTAGTCGCCGTAGTTATAGACGGGGTAATGCAGGGTGGCGCGGTTGTCCCAGAAGGCGATGGAGTGCTCGCGCCATTTGAAGCGCACCTGGTGCTCCGGCTTGTTGAATTCCTGATGCAGCCGTTCGATCAGCCGCTTGCTG
>Ga0308163_10003612_pt1 | contig 12834 bp, 11 predicted proteins | sample PhyTR1_FD_201037 | JGI IMG/M metagenome (GOLD analysis project Ga0308163, IMG submission 201037) | Phyllosphere microbial communities from UC Gill Tract Community Farm, Albany, California, United States - DLSLT.R1 | ecosystem: Host-associated > Plants > Phyllosphere > Unclassified | place: USA... | reverse complement strand
CGGCAACCATTATCTGACCACCGATCCAAAAATTGACATCGTCAACTGGGAAATGAGTGACCGATGGCGGCGCTAGATTGATTCCGTTTTATCTTTTGCAAATTAATCGGCTTTGGAGTGATTCGTAGTAAAGTTGACAGCGAATGCTTCGGTCCTAACGTTTTAGTCACCAACAATCAGAATGGGTTGGGATTTGCTAGTGATCTTAAACAGAGTCTTTATTATCAATCAACATTAAAAATAAAATTATGAACTACGAAGAAGCTTTAATCGATAAAAGAGATCAAATTGCCAGTTCTGATGGCTCATTAAATGAAGAAAATACCTTCATCGTGCCCGAAATCCGTGAGGAAGCGGATGCATTTATAGAGATCATCGTTCGCGGTATTGTGAAATATTCCGATCCACTATGCAAAGACTATTCGAGCAACGGAAAATTTGCTGTTTGGATTAACAGGTAAATATTTGCACATTAGATCCTTTTCTTCGCTTACACGGTAAAACTGTGATTTATAGTTTACTATTCTAAATATATTTCTTTCGCAGTACAGATTGCCAATCTAATGATTATAGACAATTTATAAGCAACTTGGGATTGCAGTAATTACTTAGATGAGTGCTAAAAGCTAGCAGTCCAATTACCATAATTTATTATTACTGTATATTTGGTCTTATAATAATTGTTATGAATGTACCCAGACCATCACGAAATATCAAATTTACATTCGATAAAGGCGTTACAATACCCAGCCTGATCTTTATTTTGGGCGTATGTATTTTGTCTGTATTATTTCCGGTTCAGATCAACGCTGCGCTGAATGTCATCAAGAATTTCATCTTCGTCAACCTCAATTGGGTTTATGTCTGGTGTGTGACGGTTTTTGTTATTTTCCTGGTTTTTCTGATGATCAGCAAATATGGGAAAATCAAGCTGGGCACCAATGACAGCCGTCCCGAACACTCTTTTTTTTCGTGGATCTCGATGCTTTTTGCGGCGGGAATGGGAATCGGGCTGATGTATTTCAGCGTTGCAGAACCGATGCAGCATTATTCTACCGATGCATTTTCCGAGAGTCACATCATCAGCAGAGCCAAGAATGCGCAGCTGTATACTTTCTTCCATTGGGGCATCCACGCATGGGCAATCTATGGGCTTGTAGGACTTTGTTTGGCCTATTTCACCTACAGATACCGTCTTCCGTTATCACTTCGGAGCTGTCTTTATCCACTTCTAAAAGACAGGATTAAGGGTAAATGGGGAGATGTTATCGATATTTTTGCGCTGTGCAGTACTTTTTTCGGCATTACAACCACCTTGGGTTTTGGCGTTGTCCAACTCAACTCCGGATTGGAAACCGTAAAAATTTTACCCGATACAGGTTTCATCTATCAGGTACTAATTGTGGTCGTTCTCGTATCTATTGCCGTTTTTTCTGCTACCTCCGGCGTCAACAAAGGCGTTAAAATCTTAAGTAATATCAACGTTATTATTGTGATTATCCTTCTGTTCTTCGTGCTTTTTTTGGGACCCACAGTCTATCTGATTGGAAGTTTCACTTACGGCCTGGGCAATTATATCAACAATTTTTTTGATCTCACTTTCAATACTCACGTTTATGAAGACAAAACGCTGCCCTGGTTTTACAATTGGACCATTCTTTACTGGGCGTGGTGGATATCGTGGTCGCCTTTCGTAGGTATTTTTATCGCCAAGATTTCAAAAGGGCGCACGATCCGCGAATTCATCGCTGCTGTTTTGATAATTCCTACGCTTTTTAATTTTATCTGGATGTCAGTTTTTGGCAACAGTGCCATCTGGTTTGATTTTAACGTTGCAAATGGTGCTCTCAGCGCTTTGGTTTCTGATCCGGATGCGTTGATGTTCAGGTTTTTAGAATATCTTCCGCTATCAAAAGTGTTGAGCTTTATTGTTCTGATGGTGATCATCATCTTTTTTGTGACGTCTGCCGATTCTGGAATGCTTGTCATGGACAGTATTTCGTCTAAAAACTCAGACAAATCGCCTAAAATTCAGATGGTGTTTTGGGGCATTCTCCTAGCCACATTAGCGCTGATGTTGCTCAATGCAGGCGGACTGGAAGCACTCCAGACGATGACGCTGATCACGGCGCTGCCATTTGCTGTGATAATGCTCTTATTCGTTGTATCACTGATGAAAGCTCTGGTGATAGACTACCGATATTACGAAAAAGGCCTGTCTGTTTCCACAGTGCCCTGGTCCGGTGAATTCTGGAAGGAAAGGCTGAAAAAAATTGTTTCTTTTAAAACAAAAGATGCCGTCAAAATATTCATAGACGGTCAGGTTTTAGAGGCTTTTACAGAGTTGAAACAGGAATTTGAACTCAACGGGATTTCAGCCGAAATCAATTATCAACCGGATGTGATGAAAATTGAACTCGAGATCCGCCATGATGTCGTCAATAATTTTGTGTATGGCGTACAGGCTCACAAAAGAATTGTGTCCGAATATATGGTGGAAGATGATAATCTGCCCGATCTTGAGAGCAATATCACGTACTTTCCTAAAACCTATTTCGGCGATTCCCGCGAAGGTTACGACGTCCAGTATTTCACCAAAAACGAATTGATCAGTGACGTTCTCAAACATTACGACCGTTTTCTGAAAATCATCGCAGAAGAGTCCAATGAAATGTTTATCAGCAGTAACAGTAATATTAGACGGCATTAAGCCCGAAAACAGAGGCAATAGGTCCAATTCCTAAAAGATTATTTAATAATTAAGTTTTTAGGCAGTTTTTAGATAATCTGATTATTGTAATAAAGCAGATTTCCGAGCAACCATAGTTTTAATAGCTTATTAAGCAATTGATTACAAATTCTTAATATTATTATCGTCCTGTCACTTTGGCGAAGCAAGCAGTTTCTGGCGACTTTTCTGGATTCAGCTAAGCACAACGCTGTATTGAAGTAAAATTTACTGTTTTTGTTTCCTAAAGTATTTTTACTTTTCTTCAGTAATATTGGATGCCGGAATCGAATAGATTGAACAATCGCACTTATTAATTCTCAATTATTTAACGTAAACCAAATCCAAAGCAAATTATTGTACAAGGAAATATATTCTGAACTTAACTCTCTGTTTTGAATTCACAATTCAATCTACTTATTAAGAAGCAACTTCGCGTTAATGCTTTGCTTACAAGCATCACAGTGAAATTAGTATAAAATTAAAATTTACTGACACCTTATTTTATTAGAAATCCAATCCTTTACACTATAATGCAGCTGCATTTTCTTATAGTTCCATTCTAAATTCTAATGCACTACAAAATGCTTTTTCGGCCTGAATATGTTAAAATATTTTAAAATCTCTTACAGCGGTATTTATTTTGTTGCAATACACTCAATACCAATCATAAAGAAACATCTATGTTAGCAATGAATTTCCGCGGACCAATGCGCGTACGTGCAGACCGCAATAAGCCTGAGCCAAAAATAGAACATCCGGAAGACGCCATTGTGCGGGTATTGAGATCCTGCATCTGTGGCTCCGATCTACATCTTTATCACGGTCTTGTACCGGATACACGCGTTGGCACTACCTTCGGGCACGAGTTTATAGGAGAAGTAGTTGAAATTGGCTCTTCTGTACAGAAATTAAAAGTAGGCGATAAGGTGATGGTGCCTTTCAATATCGCCTGCGGTAAATGTGCCTTTTGCAGGCAGGAACTTTACGGCAATTGCCACGAGTCAAATCCGATGGCGACAGCCGTAGGCGGTATTTTGGGTTATTCCCATACTGCTGGCGGCTATCAGGGAGGCCAGGCAGAGTACGCCCGCGTTCCTTACGCTGATGTAGGCCCGACGCTCATCCCGGACTGGATGGATTCCGACGATGCCGTGCTGCTTACAGACGTGGTTCCTACCGGATATCAGGCGGCAGAAATGGCGGGAATACAGAAAGGAGATACCGTCGTTGTCTTTGGCGCGGGACCTATCGGAATTATGGCCGCCAAATGTGCCTGGCTTTTTGGTGCAGGAAGAGTCATAGTGATTGATAATCAGGAATACAGATTAGATTTCGTCGCCAAATATGCACAATGTGAAGCTTATAACTTTAACAGTATCGGCGATCCCGTTGTATTCATAAAAACACAGACCGATTCACTCGGTGCAGATGTATGCATAGATGCCGTGGGCTGCGAGGCAAAGGGAAACCTGACGAATACCGTTTTGGGAACTAAGCTGCTATTACAAGGCGGTTCTACAACAGCGCTTCACTGGGCAATCAATTCTGTGAAGAAAGGTGGAATTGTCTCTATTGTTGGGGTTTACGGTCCTACAGACGCATTGGTTCCGATAGGAAATGTTGTGAACAAAGGGATTACAATCCGCGCCAATCAGGCAGCCGTGAAACGCAACTTACCCAAACTGATTGAACATGTAAAAAATGGCGTTCTCGATCCAAAACAGATCATTACCCACCGGGTTCCGCTGGAAGAAGTGGCAGAGGCCTATCATATATTTTCGCGCAAGCTGGATGGCTGCATAAAGACAGTGCTAGTACCGCCAACAGCTTAAACATTTTGTAATTTAAAAATACCACGACAATGCTTACAGACGAAACAAAACCCTCCGATTTTGAAAAGAGTGAACAGGCAGATTACAGCCATATTAAAGGTTGGGGAATAGATGCCGATTCACAAAACGACCCAACGTATCCTATAAAAAAACGAACTGACGAAGAAATTAAAGGCTATTCTTGGGAAAGGCCTCAGCAACAACCCGATGATGTCGAAATCCTGAAATCCGTAGAGCGGCCCAATCTCACCGCTGTATTTGGAACCGCATCGCCACCGGAAGGAATCAACGGAGCGATCCGGAAATTTGCCTTTAAATACAGTGAATCCAGCTATGGCAGATGGCTTCCGCTTGTACTCGCAGACCGTGTGGGTGCACTGGAAGGCATCGTTGACGACTTAAAAAACGGACATGTTCCCAACATCTTTGCCGAACGTGGCTGGGGCGCAGAATGGAAGTATAACAGGAAAAATTTTCTTTTGAAAGCGGCTTTAGCGGTCGCTTTGACGGCAGTCGCAGTAAAAGTATTAAGGTCGGACAAGAAGAGTTTAAGTTGATGTAATCGCGGTCGGAAGTCATTCCGGCCGTTTTTTGTTCAATAACCTTATTTCTAAACCTTATAGATCAAGGAATTCTAGCATTATCCAAAATTATTTATTCCGGATATTCTGCTTTTAGCTTTTTATCAAGATAGAACGGAACAAAAGGCAAAACTGAACCAATTAAATAAATGCCGATTCTGAGTAGGCTCCAGCGGTATTTTATGGAAGCCATTATTAGAACCACGAAGAAAACCAGAAATAACACGCCGTGGATCCATCCAAAATATTTGACAGCCTCAGGAATATTAAAAAAATATTTCAGCGGCATGGCGATGAAGAGCAAAATCAAATAGGAAATACCTTCGATCAACGCAGTTTTTCTATAAAGTTGGATCATTAAATTGAAATGTGTTTCTCGGTTTCAGAATATAATTGCACAATGATAACCGTTTTCGGATTAATAAAAAAATTAATCTTACTTAGCAATACAAATTCTGAATGCCGGATCAATTTTGAAATATAATGAAGTGTTAGTTACTTTCTCAATTACACTACGTTTACTAGAAACATCCGTGGCTGGGCTCACTGATTTTTGTGATTATATTTTTTCTGGATAAATCAGATGGTCACATTGCAGTATGTTTTACTATTTGTGTCATAAATGCTTTAAATTCATTACCTAAGACCATTCCGCTTTTCATAGCTGTTCGCCATAAAAAGATATCCAAATCCGCTATAGACACGTTTTTGTTTACAAATCCCCCGATTCTGTTATTTTATTTTCTTCAGCTTGACGCAATTTTGTACTCATAAAATAAGTACAATGAAAATCGTAATTACAGGTTCTCTAGGGAACATCGGGAAACCGCTTACAAAATTTTTAATTGCAAATGGTCATCACGTTACTGTGATCAGCAGCAAGCCTGAAAGAAGATCTGAAATAGAGGAATTGGGTGCCGTACCTGCAATCGGGACTATTAAGGATGTGGAATTTTTAGCTGAAACATTTACAGGAGCTGATGCCGTCTATCTGATGGAAGCCTGGGAAAGTATAGGAAGCCTTTTTGATCAAAACATCAACTTTTTAAATGAATTTAAAAAAATAGCGAATAACTATGTGCAGGCTGTTCAAAAGTCAGGCGTTACCAAAATTATTCATCTGAGCAGTATTGGTGCGCATTCGGATAAGGGAACAGGAAGTCTGCAGGTTCATCATCATGTTGAAAATATCCTTCGTACACTTCCTGATAATGTATCAGTCAAGTTTATGCGGCCGGTCGGTTTTTTCAGCAATATCTACCGATGGTTGCCGATGATCAAATCCCAGGGAGCAATTATTCAGAGCTATGGTGGCGATCAGAAAGAACCGTGGGTGTCTCCTTACGATATCGCGTCAACAATTGCTGCCGAAATGGAAAAGTCCTTTAATGGAAAAACGGTACAATATATTGCAAGTGATGAGGTTTCTCCCAATGAAATTGCGCAGGCTTTAGGTAAAGCTGTCGGAAACAGCGATCTGCATTGGAAAGTGATTTCATCAGAAGACTTATTAAATCAAATGCGGTCTGCCGGAATCAATGAATGGATTGCCAATGGAATGGTCGCAATGCAGCAGGCACAAAGAAATGGAAGTCTGTACGAAGATTTTTATTTAAATAAACCGGAGCTCGGCGAAACAAAACTGAGCGATTTTGCCAAAGAATTCGCTGAAGTCTATCACAATCAAAATATTTAATATAATGAAAAATGCACTCATCACAGGAGCTAACAAAGGAATTGGCTTCGAAACAGCTAAACAGCTTTTGGAAAACGGTTACTTTGTTTTCATAGGAAGCCGAAATCTCGAAAACGGAAAATTGGCTGTCCAACAGCTTCACGAAGCAGGATTTGAAAATTCAGAAGCCATTCAGCTTGACGTTACCGATATGGCATCTGTAGAAAATGCAAGACTTGAGATTGGAAGTAAAACCGAGATATTGGACGTTCTTATCAATAATGCAGGAATCAATGGTGGATTTCCTCAAGCCGCTCTGGAAGCTCCGGCTGAAGCTTTTCATAAAGTAATGGAGACGAATCTTTACGGCGTTGTAAGAGTGACGCAGGCATTTATAGATATGCTTAAAAAGTCAGATGAACCAAGAATCGTCAATGTCTCTTCCAGCGGATGCTCACTCACTTTGCACTGCGATCCGAGCTGGAAATATTACAGCCATAAAGCCGCTGTGTATACTGCATCAAAAGCTGCGATGAATATGTACACCATCAATCTGGCGTATGAACTTCGTGATTCGCCTTTCAGAATTAATGCGGTTTGTCCGGGATTTGTGGCGACTGATTTTAACGGTCACAGAGGGACGGGCACCGTGGAGGAAGGCGGAATGCGCATTGCAAAATATGCGATGATAGGAGCAGAAGGACCGACCGGAAAGTTTATCAGTGAAGAACATAACCCGGAAACAGGCGAAGTGCCATGGTAATTAATTTGTTATTTTTGTTGGATATAACATCCGGATACGTAAATTTCGGATGTTGTATCCAACATTTTATTAGATGTGAAAATGAGAAGTAAACAAAGCAAGATTCATAAATTCAGGTCTTTATCAGATTTTCATGTGATGTTTGGATTGCCAAAGCCTGAGCATCCGCTGGTCAGTTTTATCCGTCTGGAGGATATGAAAATGCCGGATGAAACACTGCCCGAATTTCTGGTTTTGGATTTCTATAAAATCGCCTACAAAGATAATGTTGGGAAAGCTAAGTATGGACAGCATCATTACGATTTTGGCGAAGGCGGATTGGTTTTTACAGCGCCCGGTCAGCTTTTTGAAAAACCGAAAAGCAATAAAGGCAAAGGCTGTCTTCTACTGATTCACCCTGATTTTTTCCTTTCGTATCCTTTATCTAAAAAGATCAGGCAGTATGGATTTTTCTCATATGCAGCTGATGAAGCGCTCCATCTGTCTGAGAAGGAGAAAGAAACCCTTTTTTCTATATTCAAAATTATTGACGAGGAACTCAACAGCAGGGTAGACGACTTCAGCCAGGATGTTATGATTTCGCAGATTGAACTCATTCTTACCTACAGCAGCCGTTTTTATAAGCGGCAGTTTATTACCTACAAAGCGGTCAACGATGATCTTTTTCAACAGTTTGAAGCGGTTTTGGATTCTTATTTTAATTCTGATTACCAATTACAAAACGGTATGCCTTCGGTACAAAATATTGCAGAACAACTGAATGTTTCTGCCAATTATTTAAGTGATGTTCTCCGCTCACTGACAGGTTCTAATACGCAGCAGCATATTCATAACAGATTGATTGATACGGCGAAAGAAATATTGTCGACCACTCAGCTCTCAGTTTCTCAAATTGCCTATCATTTGGGATTCGACTATCCACAGTCTTTCACCAGACTTTTTAAGAGTAAAACCAAACTTAGTCCTTTAGAATTCAGGCAAAGTTTTAATTAGGGACAGATCAATTCTACATTATTAAAATTTAGAATTTATAAGTTAGAATTGGCAAGCACAAATGAACTTAAATCAGTACCTGTTTTTTCTCGCTAAGTGAGGATTAATAGTGAATGTCATTTATTTTTCGTCGACTTTTACAATAATAAGAGCACAAGGTTATATGAATTAAACTTAAGTTTAATCATAAAGATGAAAACAGCCGCTCAATTTTGTAATTACCATTTTAGGTTTTTACCTTTTAAGAAGTTCGATTTTTTTAGTCTTAAGTTTTACCCATTCAATTTTTTATTTCGAACGTTATAATTGTTTTGATTTGACTCAGAACACAGACATAGTTTATCCCATCTGGAGCTTAAATATACAGTCCATGGGCATCATTATAAGAAAAAATGGCTGCATTTCCTCAATAAAATTATCATATGCATGTCAATTACTGAATAATCCTGTTTCCAGTTTTATTCATCACAGGCGTTTAAATTAATAACTTAATATTATTTTTAAATTCTTACTTATATCGCTTTACAACTGATTAGCGAAAGCAAAACTATTTTTATTTCCATTCAATTGGCAATATCTTTGTACCAGATTCTCATTTGAATATTACCACGTCTGATGCCAGAAAACGAAGTGAGTTACCCGGTTTATTCCCCATCATCAGTGATTGGGATTTTCAGCAACGCCCTCAAGTTGAATGCTACCGTCAATCTCATCTATCTAAAAGGGAGATATGCCTATGGTGGCGGTAAGGCCTATGGTAATTATTATTATGACCACCTTTTTTCGGAAGGAGACCACGTTTCTATTGGTATCCGCATTTCAGCATTACTGAGAAGCAAGATTTCCAATAATGAGGTCTATACGCTCAGAGGCTTTATCGAAAAAAGCATTAAGAATTCATCAATTGAACTCCGTTTTGTGGTAGATGAAATCATACAGCAGGAGGAGAAAGCCATCTCTCAGGAAGAATTGGAGAGATACGAACTCATTCAGAAAAAGCTGGAAAAAGGATCCAAAGATCTGGAGACGCTGGTGAGAGACAAAATGCTGAAAAACGAGAAGATAAAGATCGCCAATATTTATGGCAACAATGCCATCGTGCAGAAGGATTTTTCGGAGGGTCTGGATGTTTCGGCCGGCTATTTTGATGTTTCTGATTACAGCTGTAATATCACGTCTTCGACAGCTATCATTTCAAAACTTAGGGAGATTTCAAATTTGGATTACGACATTGTTGCTTTGGTGAGAGGCGGCGGCGACAGGCAGAGTATGGAGACATTTAATGACGTCACACTTTCCGGAATCTTCATTTCTATAAAGCCACTTACGGTAACGGCTATCGGTCATACGGTGGATGAAACGCTGCTTGACAGACTGGCAGACAAGCGTTTTCACCTGCCTCATGATTATGGATCTGGCCTGCACGCCATAGCTGAAAAACTGTCGCATGAAAAATTCAACTCCAGAGCTATCCTGATTGACGAGGTCAAAAAAGATGTGGCCAAACAATTTTCCGAGCAGGTAGAGACACTTGAAAAGCAGCTTAAGAAAAAAAATGAGGAATTCAGCGCAGCGCAGAAGATTTACACAGAGCAAAGCGTAGTCCAGCAAAAAAGCTATGCAGACCAACTCAAATCAAGAAATGAAGAATTTGAGAAACTGCAGCTCAGTACCGGCAAACAGATTGTAGACCAGCAGAAGCATTTTCAGGATCTTCAGAAACAGCGCCAGTCCGAGATGGATTCCTATAAAAAGGAAATGGCGGTCCTTCATGAGCAAAATCTGCAATCTGTGGTCAATGAGAAGACTGCAGCGTTCAAGGCTCATCTGGAGCATCTACAATTAGAAAATTCAAGGTTGAATCAGGAATTATTACGCCCTAAAACAGATTACGGTAAGATGATTGTGATTTTTATGGTCGCCTTATTAATCGGTTTTATTATAGCAAAAATGCTGTTAATGTGATTTTTTCATTTCGATAATTCTGCCGAGAAAAATTGATAAGTGAGTTATTCGCATCAGGATCAGATTATGCACTAGTCATCGTAAGCCTCTCTCTGTTCAACGGGTTGTCTGAGATCTTTTTCTATTTGTGAAACAAGGCGAGAAATCGCAGAACTGAGTCTTTCATCGTGAATTTTTAATTCTTTAACATTAAGTTCGTTAGCTCCAGAACCTCTTGCCGGCAAAATATCCCAGAAAACGATCTCATTTTCTTGATCTGGTCTTAAAAATACCATGTCCCATTTGTTACAAATGCCGATGCTGTTTAATTCTGGAACTGCAAAATATCCAATTTCATCATCTTCTAATTTGTACTGAATCATCGCTGGCGTTTGATATAGTTCTCTCTTGTAAAGTGCCATCTGGCAGGCTCTCCATTCATTGTCCTGATCTATTCTGAAAGGATTTTCCAAGGCGTAATCTATGATGCGGAACGGCCGTTGTTTGGTTTTAAGTTTATATTTCTTTAAGCTGATATCGGCCTTGATAAAGTTTGATAGCTCACTTTCAAAGACGGCTGTACTTTGTCTGTATGGCTCAGATATTTTGATTTCATTAATATAGTCAATAAAAAGACCAGCAGCGCAAGGTCCGCTTTCCTCGTTCCGGATTCCACCGTAGACCGAAAGGCTAATTCTGACGTCATCAAATAGCCATTTGGCACTATAGACGACGGTGCCCGATGCATATTCCTTTTGTAAAGGCTGCTCACGGTAAAGACTTTCAGTTTTTGAAGCTTTTCCGAGTACCTTTTCTAATTGTTTTAAATAGGGTGAATGCCGTTTTTCAAGAAATCCAGCCTTAATGGGAGCAAGTTCGTAAGTGACCTGCAAAATGGGTCTGTCTTCAAACGGCGCTCTCATTTCACATTCATTTGCTTCCAGACCGAAGACGCCCTTACATTTACATCTGACGTTTGGCCAACCGCCAACCGGTACAAATTGTTTGATATCCTCAACCATAGTTCGGGCGGAGCCGAGAGTCGTTCCCCATTCGATTTTAAGTCCATCAATTTCGAAATATGCAGTGTCGATATTCATAGAATGTATTGCCTTTGAGAAGTTATAAAAGTGAGTTCCTAGACGTCGCAACATTTTCAACGGAACATTATATTACCTTTCATCATCAATGTCTATCCATACAGGAGCGTGATCGCTGCTTTTCTCCCATCCACGCACATGTTGTAAGTGCTTTTTTAAGGTACGGACTTATTAAAATATGATCCAGACGCAATCCTGCATTTCTGGCATAAGCATTTCGCATATAGTCCCAAAAGGTGTAAACGGTTTCATCAGGAAACAAAGATCTGATGGCATCTGTCCAGCCTTTATTGATCAGATCCTGAAAGGCTTTGCGGACTTCCGGCCGGAATAGTGCGTCATCTTTCCATTTCTCAGGCTTGTAAACATCCTGCTCTGTGGGAATAATATTAAAATCGCCAATCAGCACTGCCGGCAGATCCATCTCAATGAATTGTTGGCTCCTTTTTTTAAGCCGTTTGATCCAGTTGAGCTTGTAGTCAAATTTACTCCCGGGATATGGATTTCCGTTGGGAAGGTAGAAGCAGCAAATAACAATCTCGTCTACAATGACTTCCAGATACCTGCTTTGCTCATCATCGGCATCGCCTGGCAGGGTATTTTGAACTTCCGTCATCGCATAGCCCTTCGAAAGAATGGCAACACCGTTCCATTGTTTCTGTCCTTTCCAAATGGCTTGGTATCCGGCTTTATGCAAGGCTTCCACCGGAAAATTATCCTGGGCTGCTTTCAGTTCCTGAAGGCATACGATATCCGGCTGCGATTCTCCAAGCCATTGAAGAAGGACAGGAAGCCGGCTGTTGATACCGTTGACATTATAAGTTGCAATCTTCATTTTGTACGGTGTGATCTGGATTATTGTTGAATCACAGGCAATACATATTCCAAAATGCATGTTCGGCAATTAATTTTGGCATTTCAAACCGCTAATTTTGCTTGGTTTGAATAAATGTCTATACTCCCGACATTTAAGCAATCTTCAAAGCCAAATTGTACCTCATCAGAATTTTCATTGATACAATATAATGTTGTTTAAGGATCTAAATATACGGAGCCAGAATTTATGAATTTGTGTCTGATAATAAATTTAATAATTCTGTACGTTGACTTTCTGAAAAGCCATACAGCAGTATTTTAAATTTGTGGATCTTCGTAACGTCGGCATTGCCGGAGACAAAGAAATAGAGGTGATTTTCTTTAAAACGACTTTCTTTC
>Ga0308163_10003609_pt1 | contig 12840 bp, 8 predicted proteins | sample PhyTR1_FD_201037 | JGI IMG/M metagenome (GOLD analysis project Ga0308163, IMG submission 201037) | Phyllosphere microbial communities from UC Gill Tract Community Farm, Albany, California, United States - DLSLT.R1 | ecosystem: Host-associated > Plants > Phyllosphere > Unclassified | place: USA... | reverse complement strand
CACCCTCGCCGTGGTACGCGACCAGATGCGCCGCCTGAGCCGCGGACGCCTGCCCAACCCCAACGTTGCGCCCTGGCTGGCATTGGCCTGTGACCAGTGGTTTATCGCGCGGCGTACGCGGCAATACCGCGCAAGCATGAAGTCTTAGGCTGCGAGCGAAATCCTGCGTTGCCTGACTACCCGAGCACTATCGTTGATAGTTTCATTCAAAGAAAACCCAATTAAGCGCATTGAAAAAGAGATATTTCTTACATCCAAGAACCACGAAACGTAGCGAACCCGTCCGACATGACATCGCATAACCCCGAAGTTTCTAATAGCAGTACTTTTAGAACAGGGTTTGCCCAATGTCGTACACAAAAAATCCCCAAGCCCCACAGCCTCTTACTCCCCCCACCCAAGGAACCAGGCCGGAGACTCCGGCCTTGGTTGACGTCCTCTCGCAGTTATCGGATCCCGAATTCGACATGCGCGGCGTGGCCTGGAACCCGCTTTGCGATGCCGCCACGCCGCTGATAGGCCTGGTCATTCGAATACGCCGTCTGACCCAGCATGATGATGTACCTGCGCTGTACCAAGCCGTACGTAACCACATCACTGCAATCATGGAGGAAGTCAGCCAGCTCGACTACGACCCCGGCATGCTCAAGGCTTACTCCTACAGCCTTTGCTTGTTGGTGGATGAGGTGGTGATGGGCACGCCATGGGGGAGATCATCAGAATGGAGCCAAGACTCGCTGCTAAACGCCTTTCACCAGGAAACCTGGGGCGGGGAGCGATTCTTCATCGTGATGAACAACATGATTCCCGAAGCAGCCAGGTACCAGCATGTGTTGGAGTTCATGTACCAGTGCCTGATCTCAGGCCTTAAAGGCAAATACGGCGCCCATCCCAAAGGTGATGATGAAATCCAGAAAATCATCGACCTGTTGCACGGCCTGTTGCGCCCGCTGCGCGGCGAAACACCCAAGCGCCTGACCGACCCGCTGACCAACATCGCGCCGCGCAACTATCGGATCAAACGGGTCTGGCCGTTGTGGACGCCGTGGGCCATGGCCGCCGTGGTGCTGATAGTCGCCTACACGTTCTATTCCATGCGCCTGAACGCTCTCACTCAGGAAGTGCTGGTATCACTGAACAAGATCCTCGCGCTATAGCGCCCAACTCATCAATAGCCGATCAGGAAGGACGCCATGCCCCGTCAAAGCGACCTGCGTTTCACGTTCGAGCCCTTGAAAGGCGAAGCCTTCGATGTGGTGTCTTTCACGCTTGAAGAAAGCCTGTCCCAGCCGTTCAAACTGCAATTGGAACTGGCCAGCCACAACGCCGCCATCGACTTCAATAACGTGCTCGACCTGGCGGGGCTGTTCACGATCTGGCGCGGCGAAATGCCGGTGCGCTACGTACACGGCCTGGTCAGCCTGTTCACCCAGGGCGACACCGGCTTCCATCGCACCCGCTACACCGCCATCATCGAACCGACCCTGGCGCGTTTCGACCTGCGTTCCAACTGGCGCATTTTCCAGGGCCAGACCGTGCCCGACATCATCACCAGCGTGCTTGCCGAGCACCGACTGACCGACATCCGCCGCGAAATCTGCTTCGATCACCAACCCCGCGAATACTGCGTACAGGCCGGCGAAACCGACCTCGATTTCATCGCCCGCCTCGCCGCCGAAGAAGGCCTGCTCTACACCTTCGAACACCGCGACGACGGCCACACCCTCGTCCTCACCGACCGCGTCGGCGGCCTGGGCACCATCGGCACGCACAAAAATTGCCCCGTGATCTACCAACCCATGGCCGGCGGCGATGCCACAGAACCGGCCTTGACCCGTTTTCACTACACCGAACAAGTACGCACCGCCCGCCAGGTACAACGCGACTACACCTTCACCCACCCGCGCTACGACCAACAGCACACCGCCACCGGCGACCAGGACCTGAAAAACCAGCACAAGGACTACGAGCGCTACGACTACCCCGGACGCTACAAACGCGACATCGCCGGCAAACCCTTCACCAAAACTCGGCTCACCGCCCTGCGCAATGACGCCAAACTGGCGCACCTGGCCGGTGACGACGCGCGCCTGCAACCGGGGCTAGCGTTCGACCTCAACGAACATCCCCGCGAAGACTTCAACGACCGTTGGCGCACCATCGCCATCACCCACGAAGGCAAACAGCACACCAGCCTGGAGGAAGAGGCGTTCGGCAGCGACCACGGCACGTCTTATGAAATGACCGCCACCGCCATCCGCTGGACCTCGGACTGGAAAGCCCCGCTGCGCGACAAACCCTGCATCGACGGCCCGCAGATTGCCACGGTGGTTGGGCCACCTGGGGAAGAGATTTATTGCGATGAATGGGGCCGGGTCAAGGTGCAGTTTCCGTGGGATCGCTCGGACAAAAACAACAATCAGAGCTCGTGCTGGATTCGTGTGGCTCAGGGTTGGGCCGGTGCGACCTGGGGCGCCATGGCCGTGCCGCGCGTGGATCAGGAACTGATCATCAGTTTTCTGGATGGCGACCCTGACCAGCCCATCGCCACAGGCCGCACCTACCGCGAGACCAATCTGCCGCCATACCAGCTACCCAAACACAAGACGCGGATGACCATCAAGAGCCAAACCCATAAGGGTGCAGGCTTCAATGAGCTGCGATTTGAGGATGAGTTGGGCCATCAGGAGGTATTCATCCATGCCGAAAAGGACAAGAACGTCCACATCAAGCACAACAGCACTACCTTCGTAGGAAACGACCGAAGCGAACGAGTCGGGCATGACGAGCACATCGAAATCGGTCATGACCGCAGCGAACGAGTGGGCAACGATGAACACATTGCTGTCGCTCAAGACCAGCATTTGCAAGTGGCCCGTGATCGAATACACACAGTAGGGCGCAACCACCACATCGACATCGGTGGAGACCGCGTCGAAGAAATTGCCAACAATCGACATGACAGGATCGCCGCTGACCACCAGGTGCAGATCGGCGGCAATGCTGAACAATCAGTACGCAACCATTACCGCCTCTGCGCAGGACAGCGCATTGAGCAAAAAACCCGAGTGTTCGATGTTGCATCGAACGAGCGCCTTATTCTGCGAGCGCCCGGCGGCAGCATCACGATTGATGGCAATGGCATCACGCTCGATGGACTGGCCATCAGAATCAAAGGCCCTGTGACCACAGATCCGATCGGAACGGGTAACCCACTCGGCACTCCACAACTGCCTGCCCTACCGCCGGGACCGTTCCTGGGGCGCTACACGTTGCTCAAGAACGACCAACGTGCCTTCGCAGGCTATCGGTATCGCATCACCGATGGCACGGCGCTGCTTGCCGAAGGGCGCACCTGCCCCTTGGGTGGCACTGAGTGGACGGTGACGCCGGCAGCCAAACCCGTGCAGGCCCATAAGGCAATCATGCGCGACGATCAGCAAATCACCGAAACGTGGGCCCCCTACCTGATGGCCCTTGATGATCAAGGCACCCCCGTTGAGGCCAAGGCGATTTTCCCCGACGACTTTCTGGATCAACACAGTGGAGACCTCGACTGATGCCAGGCCCACTAGCTCCAGCCGTCGCGCGGATCATCGACGGTGCCTATCGCACCTATCGGGCAAACCAGGCTTTTGAGAACAGCAGAACCGCCGCCGAACTGGCCCAACTCGCGGTGGAAATTGCCGAGCGCAGGAAGCAGATCAAGGAAACCCTTCGCGTCACCATTGAAGCAATGACCCGCGAGATCGAGGTCAAGAGTTCCACCTTTGCCGTGGTGGATCGCGGCGGTAATAGCACAGTTTCTCGACGAGGCCAGGAGAACATCACGTTCAAGGAATACATCGAACGCAAAGTGCCCTTTCGCCCGGCGATCAGCCAAGTCTGCACCGTTGCGCTGCAAATGCCGATCAAGGTACCGCGCCGTATTCGCAAGAAAATTGCCGGCGATACGGTACCGACCACCATCGAGATCGCCCTCAAACAATTTACCGCCTCGTTGTTTTTTGAAGCCGTGGATGAGGCACTGGAGTGGCGCAGCCCGCTCAAGGCCGAACCCAACTACAACGGCAACAGCAAGAAGGCGTTGTTGGGCGAGCCGGTTACGCGGCCCAAACGGTTCGGCAGTGCCGTGCAGCCTTTTTGGCCACGACCGAAGGGTTTGCTGGCGCCTGATCTGGTGGTGGTTGAGTACCGGCAAGAGCCGTTTGAAACCGAGAATGTGTTTGCGGCGGTGGAGATCAAGTTCCCGGGTGATTGGGCAGTTTCAAAACAAATGAAAAGGTACGTGACCCTCATGACACCTGAGACGGGAATAAATCCGGCGAAAATTGGCAAGGAAAAAGTGGCGTTGCTTAGGGTTCCGGAAGACTGCGTGGGTTTTAAAGCAGAAGAGAAGAATTCCTCGATGAAAGGTAATAAAAATAGGAGGTAAGCGTGAGCACTATTCATAGACTGTTTAACGAAGAAGAGCGTGATGAGTTTATTGCAGAGCTTAAGGAATGGCCCAACACCGATTGGGGTACAGATGAGGTCGCCCGGCATAGCGTAAGCCCGTTCATCAGCTTCTACTTCCCCCCCAACTCCGACAACCAAGTCGATATCGCCCTGCTGATGGTTGATATTCACGAAGCCTTCGAACGCCTGCTTGGTCATCCTTACACCATGACCATGCACGAAGACACAGATCGTCCGCACCCTTACCCCGAGGAGGAGTTCGACCTTCGCATGCAAGCGATGGATGTCGATGCAAACGATTACTTCGAATTCTGGTTTACCGACGAAGCAAACCATGCCAGTTCACCCACAACATCGGGCCATTTCTGGCGTAGCAGGCACGAAGGTACCGGGAAAAAATCGGCTTACTCCTGGGTTGTTTTCTATTACCGCTGGCAATGGTGGCAGGACAATCGCGATGCCTGGCGACAGTTCGTCCTCAAGACCATTGACCTGCTCAAGGCTCACCAGGTCTACAGCGGCTTCGCCATGGCCAATCCAATGGAATATGGCACCCGGGCGGAAGTCACTACCTGGGAGCGAGCGCTTATGCCAGCTTTCTACGGACTTGATATCGAATATGCCTATGGCATGGACGACGAATTGCCTAACGGCATCCGCCCGCCCACTTGGGCCTTCCTGCTCGCCGATCACTGGCGAGAAAAGCTCGACCTGACCCGCGAACAGGTACGTAGCGCACTCGCTCACCCCCGCATCAACGTCATCGAACTGCACAGCGGCCAGTGGATTGAGCTGGGCGAACAGCCCAAGTTGTACCCTGTCGAACTCGGCGTGCCGGAACTGCCCATGCTCTTGAACAGACTGCTCAAGCCCATCCGTTACGACGATCTGGGATTACTCGGCTTCGGCCAATGGGACGGTGATCCGAATGAGCGCTTTACCGACGCCGACAGCCGCCGCTGGATGGCACGTTTCGATACCGACAGCGACTGGCCCACGCCAGCATCGCGATTGGGCACACCCAAGCCAACGGCTCCCGCGCAAAACTCTGCGCCGCTGAGCATCATTGCGGGCATGCCATGCACCCAAGCCGGCTGGTGGCTTGTCCCGGGGGTCGCTGATTCACGTCGCGAATTCAAGCAAGGCGAAATCCTGCCCGTGCTCACCTCGCAACCCAGTGAAAGGCTGACGCTTTGGCAACGCGACTCCGACCAAACGCCCCCGGAACCCGCCCGGCACGCCAGCAGCCACGAAGCCGCTCCCCGCGCCGGCCGCTGGGAAATGGAGGCGGATCGCTGCGTGGAGTGCACCGTCCGGCTGAACGAACGGCTGCCGTTACATCAAGGCCAAAAGGTGCGCTGGTTATGGACTGTCAGCGGCATGCGCGCCCGTAGCGGCGAAACCTGCCCGTATCCAGGGAAATGGGTGTGTGACTACAAACCCGGTACCGAACGGCTATTCGATTACGCCGCCCTGATGCCGCACGTGGACGGTGAAAAAGTTGTCTGGCGCTGGTTAGGGCTGGTGCAGAGATGAGTGTCGACTGATGCCTGTCCCTCTAACCCCTGCCGTCGCGCGGATCATCGACGGTGCCTATCGCGCCTATCGGGCAAATCAGGCTTTTGACAACGCCCAGACCGCCGCCGAACTGGCCCAACTTACTGTGGAAATTGCCGAGCGCAGGAAGCAGATCAAGGAAACCCTTCGCGCCACCATTGAAGCAATGACCCGCGAGATCGAGGTCAAGAGTTCCACCTTTGCCGTGGTGGATCGCGGCGGTAATAGCACGGTTTCTCGACGAGGCCAGGAGAACATCACGTTCAAGGAATACATCGAACGCAAAGTGCCCTTTCGCCCGGCGATCAGCCAAGTCTGCACCGTTGCGCTGCAGATGCCGATCAAGGTACCGCGCCGTATCCGCAAGAAAATTGCCGGCGATACGGTACCGACCACCATCGAGATCGCCCTCAAACAATTTACCGCCTCGTTGTTTTTTGAAGCCGTGGACGAGGCACTGGAGTGGCGCAGCCCGCTCAAGGCCGAACCCAACTACAACGGCAACAGCAAGAAGGCGTTGTTGGGCGAGCCGGTTACGCGGCCCAAACGGTTCGGCAGTGCCGTGCAGCCTTTTTGGCCACGACCGAAGGGTTTGCTGGCGCCTGATCTGGTGGTGGTTGAGTACCGGCAAGAGCCGTTTGAAACCGAGAATGTGTTTGCGGCGGTGGAGATCAAGTTTCCGGGGGATTGGGTAGTAAAAAAACAAATAACGGACTACGTGAACCTGATGAAGCCCTCAACGGGCGTCAACCCGGACAAAATCGGAAGAGAGAAAGTTGCGCTGTTGCGGGTGCCGGAAGATTGCACCGGTTTTGAAATAGATGAAAAGAACAACTCAACGTCCAAAGGCCAACAAAACAGGAGGTAAGGATGAGCACGACTCATAGACTTTTTGACGACGAAGAACGTGACGAGTTTATTGCAGAACTGAAGGAATGGCCCAACACAGATTGGGGTAAAGATGAAGTCGCCCGCCATAGTGTCAGCCCTTTCATCAGTTTCTACTTCCCCCCTACTCCTGATAACCATCGCGATGTAGCTCTGTTGATGGTGGATATCCACGAAGCTTTCGAACAACTGCTTGGCTTCCCTTTCACCATGACCATGCACGAAGACACAGATCGTCCTCATGCTTATCCGCAAGAAGAGCCTGATCTTCGCAGGCAGGCCATGGAAGCCCATCCTCACGAGTACTTCGTATTCTGGTTTACCGACGAAACAAACCATGCCAGCTCACCTACAACATCGGGCGATTTCTGGCGTACTTGGTATCGAACTGACGGGTCGCGAACAGAGTATTCCTCAATCGTATTCTATTACCGCTGGCAATGGTGGCTGGACAACCGCGATGCCTGGCGCCAGTTCGTACTCAAGACCATTGATCTGCTCAAGGCTCATCAGGTCTACAGTGGTTTAGCCATGGCTAACCCAATGGAATATGGCACACGAGCAGAAATTACCACATGGGAAAGAGCCTTGACGCCCGCTTTCTACGGGCTCGATATCGACTACGAGTTTTCGATGCGTGACGAGTTACTCAACGGCATCCGTCCGCCCACCTGGGCCTTCCTGCTAGCCGATCACTGGCGCGTAAAACTCGGCCTGACCCGTGAACAGGTACGCGAAGCACTCGCCCATCCTCGCGTCAGCATCACCGAATTGCACAGCGGTCAATGGATCGAGCTGGGTGAGCAGCCGGAGCTTTATCCCGTCGAACACGGCGTACCCGAACTGCCCATGCTCCTGAACAAGTTACTCAAGCCCATTCGCTACGACGACCTCGGATTACTCGGCTTCGGCCAATGGGACGGTGACCCTAACGAGCGCTTTACCGACGTCGACAGCCGCCGCTGGATGGCACGTTTCGATGCCGACAGCGACTGGCCCACGCCAGCATCGCGATTGATCAAGCCAAAGCCGCCCACCCCCGCCCAAACCTCTCAACCGCTTAGCGTGGTTGCAGGCATGACGTGCACTCAAGCTGGCTGGTGGCTTGTGCCCGGCGTTGCTGGTTCGCGCCGCGAATTCAAGCACGGGGAAATGCTGCCAACGCTCCCCCAGCAATCCAGTGACAGCTTGGCAATGTGGCAACGCGATCTCGACCAGACACCCCCAGAGCCAGCCTGGCATGCCCAAAGTGGCGAACCTGCTCCGCGCGCCGGTCGCTGGGAAACGGAGGCGGATCGCTTCGTGGAGTGCACCGTCCGGCTGAACGAACGGCTGCCGTTACATCAGGGCCAAAAAGTACGCTGGTTATGGACGGTCAGCGGCATGCGCGCCCGTAGCGGGGAAACCTGCCCATATCCGGGGAAATGGGTGTGTGACTACAAGCCCGGTACCGAGCGGCTATTCGATTACGCCGCCCTGATGCCGCACGTGGACGGTGAAAAAGTTGTCTGGCGCTGGTTAGGGCTGGTGCAGCGATGAGTGTTGACTGATGCCTGGTCCTCTACCCCCTGCCGTCGCGCGGATCATCGACGGTGCCTATCGCGCCTATCGGGCAAATCAGGCTTTTGACAACGCCCAGACCGCCGCCGAACTGGCCCAACTTACTGTGGAAATTGCCGAGCGCAGGAAGCAAATCAAGGAGACCCTTCGCGCCACCATTGAAGCAATGACCCGCGAAATCGAGGTCAAGAGTTCCACCTTTGCCGTGGTGGATCGCGGCGGTAATAGCACGGTTTCTCGGCGAGGCCAGGAGAACGTCACGTTCAAGGAGTACATCGAGCGCAAGGTGCCTTTTCGCCCGGCGATCAGCCAAGTCTGCACCGTTGCGCTGCAGATGCCGATCAAGGTACCGCGCCGTATTCGCAAGAAAATTGCCGGCGATACGGTACAGACCACCATCGAAATCGCCCTCAAGCAATTTACCGCCTCGTTGTTTTTTGAAGCCGTGGACGAGGCACTGGAGTGGCGCAGTCCGCTCAAGGCCGAACCCAACTACAACGGCAACAGCAAGAAGGCCTTGTTGGGCGAGCCGGTTACGCGGCCCAAACGGTTCGGCAGTGCCGTGCAGCCTTTTTGGCCACGACCGAAGGGTTTGCTGGCGCCTGATCTGGTGGTGGTTGAGTACCGGCAAGAGCCGTTTGAAACCGAGAATGTGTTTGCGGCGGTGGAGATCAAGTTTCCGGGGGATTGGGTGAGAGAAGAACAACTCGATCATTACGTGCTGCTCATGACTCCGCAAACAGGCATCAATCCGAACAAGGTTGGCAAGGAGAAGGTTGCGCTTTTAAGGGTGCCGGAGGATTGCGTTGGCTTTGACGCAGACAAGAAGAAATCTACTCCCAGTGAACAAGCAAGGAAAAAGAAATAAAATGAGTACAACACACCAATTGTTTACCGTTGAAGAAAAAGATCTCTTTATCGAGTTATTGAAAGAGTGGCCAAACTCCGAATCCGGCACTGAGCTAGCTTCGCACAGCGTCAGCCCCTTCATCAGCTTCTACTTCCCCCCTACCCCTGACAACCATCGAGATATCGCCCTGCTGATGGTGGATATCCACGAAGCCTTCGAGCAACTGCTTGGCTACCCCTACACCATGACGATACACCCGGAGGCAGAGCGCCCTCATGCTTATTCGGAAGAAGAGCCTGATCTTCGCAGGCAGGCCCTGGAGTCTCACCCAAGCGAGACCTTCGTTTTCTGGTTCACCGACGAACCGAATCATGCGTCTTCCCCTACGACCGCAGGCCATTTCTGGCGCAGGCGGTTCCAGGCTGACGGAGCTCGAATCAATTACTCCTCCATCTCATTCTATTACCGCTGGCAATGGTGGCTGGACAACCGCGATGCCTGGCGCCAGTTCGTCCTCAAGACCATTGACCTGCTCAAGGCTCACCAGGTCTACAGCGGCTTCGCCATGGCCAATCCAATGGAATATGGCACCCGGGCGGAAGTCACTACCTGGGAGCGAGCGCTCACGCCAGCTTTCTACGGGCTTGATATTGAGTACCCCTTTGGCATGCGCGACGAACTGCCTAGCGGCATCCGACCGCCGACCTGGGCCTTCCTGCTCGCCGATCACTGGCGAGAAAAGCTCGACCTGACCCGCGAACAGGTACGTAGCGCACTCGCTCACCCCTGCATCAGCGTCATCGAACTGCACAGCGGCCAGTGGATCGAGCTGGGCGAACAGCCCGAGTTATACCCTGTCGAACACGGCGTGCCGGAACTGCCCATGCTCTTGAACAGGCTGCTCAAGCCCATCCGTTATGACGACTTGGGATTACTGGGCTTCGGCCAATGGGACGGAGACCCAAATGAGCGCTTTACCGACGCCGATAGCCGCCGCTGGATGGCACGTTTCGATGCCGACAGCGACTGGCCCACGCCAGCATCGCGATTGCTCACAGCCAAGCAACAGCTCCCGCGTAATCCTTTGTGCCGCTGATCAGGGCTTATGAAGGTATGCATCACTGAGTGCAAGCATGACGCAATCTTCACATTAAAGGCGGAGCATTCGCCGTGATTGAACTGTCCCCTACTGATCAGCAGTTTTTCAACCTCACTGACGATTGGAGTTCCTCATGGCGAAAATCAACTTGGCGCAGCAGTTGGCGACCACCCTGGAACAGGCAGGCATCAAGCGTATCTGGGGGCTGACCGGCGATAGCCTCAATGGCCTGACCGACGCCTTGCGCAGCATGGACAGCATCGAGTGGATGCATGTGCGCCACGAAGAGGTTGCCGCCTTTGCTGCCGGCGCCGAAGCGGCGGCCACTGGCGAGTTGACGGTGTGCGCTGGCAGTTGCGGGCCGGGTAACCTGCATTTGATCAATGGGTTGTTCGACTGCCATCGCAACCATGTGCCGGTGCTGGCGATTGCCGCGCAAATTCCGTCCTCGGAGGTTGGCCTGAATTACTTTCAGGAAACCCATCCCCAGGAACTGTTCAAGGAGTGCAGCCACTTTATCGAACTGGTGAGCAACCCCGAGCAGATGCCTCAGGTGCTGCACCGTGCCATGCGTTCGGCGATCCTCAACCGAGGCGTGGCGGTGGTGGTGATACCAGGGGATGTGTCGCTGTTGGAAGTGGAAGATAAGCTCAAACCGTGGCCAGCCTTGCACGCACCGCGCACCGTGCCGGTTGAGCAGGACTTGCAGCGCCTCACCGACATGCTCCAGAGCAGCGAGAAAGTTACCCTGCTGTGTGGCAGCGGCTGTGCCGGTGCCCACGATCAGGTAGTGGCGCTGGCCGACGCCCTCGGCGCGCCGGTGGTGCATGCACTGCGGGGCAAGGAGCATGTGGAGTGGGATAACCCGTTCGACGTGGGCATGACCGGCCTGATCGGTTTCAGCTCCGGTTACCACGCCATGCTCGATTGCGACACCTTGATCATGCTCGGCACCGACTTCCCCTATCGCCAGTTCTACCCCACCGACGCGAAGATCATCCAGGTGGACCGCAACCCGCAAGCCCTGGGGCGCCGTGCGACCTTGGACCTGGGCATCGCCGCCGACGTCAGTGAAACCATCGCCGCGCTGCTGCCACGCTTGACCCGCAAGACCGATCGCAGCTTCCTCGAAACCTCCCTGAAGCACTACGAAAAAGCCCGCCAAGGCCTGGATGACCTGGCGCAACCGTCCAAGGCTGGTAGGCCGATCCATCCCCAGTATGTGGCGCGCTTGCTCAGCGAGCTGGCCGATGATGATGCGATCTTCACCGCCGATGTCGGTTCACCCACCGTGTGGGCGGCGCGTTATCTGAAGATGAACGGCAAGCGCCGGCTGATCGGCTCGTTCAACCATGGCTCGATGGCCAACGCCATGCCTCAGGCTATCGGTGCGCAGGCGGCATTCCCTGGGCGGCAGGTGATCTCTATGTCTGGGGACGGTGGTTTCACTATGTTGATGGGGGATTTCATTTCCCTGGCGCAGCTGCAATTGCCGGTCAAACTGGTGGTGTTCAACAATTCGTCCCTGGGCTTTGTTGCCATGGAGATGAAGGCGGCGGGTTACCTGGACACTGGCACCGAGCTGAAAAACCCGGACTTCGCGGCCATGTCCAATGCCATGGGGATCTTGGGCATTCGGGTGGAGCAATCCGAAGACCTGGAGCCGGCCCTGCGCCGTGCGCTGGCCCATGATGGACCGGTGTTGGTGGATGTGGTGACCGCCACTCAGGAACTGGTGATGCCGCCGAGCATCAAGCTGGAACAGGCCAAGGGGTTCAGCCTGTATATGCTCAAGGCGGTGATGAGCGGGCGTGGGGATGAGGTCATAGAGCTGGCACGCACCAACTGGCTTCGATAAATCCATTGTGGGAGCGGGCTTGCTCGCGAAAGCGGTGTATCAGTCGATCATGTCTCTGCTGAACCGACGCCTTCGCGAGCAAGCCCGCTCCCACATTTAAGCGCATTGCCAAATCAAGCCTTCTGTTTTTCTACCCACTTGCCGTAGGCATCGATGAATGCCTGCAGGAACGGTTTGGTTTTGTCCGACACCTTCCCCGCTTCATCGAACACACTGCCTGCCCCGCCCAGGTAGGCTTCCGGCTGCTGCATGCACCACACATCCAGGAACACCAGCGACTGGCGCAAATGGTGGTTGGCGCCAAAGCCGCCGATGGCACCCGGCGAGACACTGATGATCGCCCCGGGCTTGCCACTCCAGGCGCTTTGCCCGTATGGGCGCGAGCCCACGTCGATGGCATTTTTTAACGCTGCCGGCACAGAGCGGTTGTATTCGGGGGTGACGAACAGCACCGCGTCGGATGAACTCACTTGTTTGCGCAAAGTGCTGTAGGCTGCTGGCGGTGTTGCACCGTCGATGTCCTCGTTGTAGAGCGGCAAGTCGCCGATTTCAACCATGTTCAACTTGAGA
>Ga0308163_10003608_pt1 | contig 12841 bp, 12 predicted proteins | sample PhyTR1_FD_201037 | JGI IMG/M metagenome (GOLD analysis project Ga0308163, IMG submission 201037) | Phyllosphere microbial communities from UC Gill Tract Community Farm, Albany, California, United States - DLSLT.R1 | ecosystem: Host-associated > Plants > Phyllosphere > Unclassified | place: USA... | reverse complement strand
GCTGGTGATGGGGTTGCAGATCGCTTGCGGCTCGGGGGTATCCATTGCTGAGGTCATCGTCGGTTCCATATGCGCGGGGTCAAGGTCGGCGCTCAGTATGAAACCAAAAACGTTTCATCGGTATCTCAGAAACGCTCCAGTCGATAGGCCTCCTGTGCCGGCAAGCCAGCGTTTGCCGAAGGGGATACCAACTGCGCGACCATTTGTGCCGTCACCGCCGCCTGCGTCAGACCCAAATGCTGATGACCGAAGGCGAGCAGCACCTTGCCGTCGCAAACCTGGTCGATGATCGGCAGCGAGTCCGGCAGCGACGGGCGAAACCCCATCCACGGCGTCGCGTCCTCCGCGCTCAAATCATGACGGAACAAACCTTTGCTCAAACGGTGCAACTGCCAGGCGCGCTGCATGAACGCCGGGCGCTGCAGGCCGGCGAACTCCACCGTACCGGCCAGGCGCAGACCGCCGGTCATTGGCGTCATGATGAACTTGCGCTCCAGTGACGTCACCGCAAACGGCAGGCGCCCGTGCTCGTGCGGCAACATCAGGTGATAGCCGCGCTCGGTGTCCAGCGGCACCTGCTTGCCGGTCAGCGCGGCAGTCAGCTTCGCCGAATGCGCACCACAGGCGATCAGCACCTGCCGTGCGCTGAAACGCCCCTGATCGGTAAGCAACGACACGCCATGCGCCTGCAACTGGCCGCCCTGAACGTCCTGCTGAATGAACTGCACGCCGGCCGTTTTCGCCGCACTCACCAGTTCACACACCACCTGATACGGATCTAGAAAATGCCCGGTGCGCGGGTAGAACAACCCGCCCTGAATCTGCTCGCTGAGCTGCGGCGCGTGCTCCCTGACAACGTCGGCCGACCAGAAATCCACCGGCACCTGTTGCTGACGCATGCGCGCCTGCAAGGCGTCGACGGCTTGTCGCGATTCGACGCGCTCGAACACCAGCAGCGAGCCGTCCTCCTTGAGCAGGTCGGGGCGGGCGATGCTGTGCAGCAAGTGCTTCCAGGCGTCGAGGCTGCTTTCGTTGAGCGCGCGCAAGCCGGCGATGGTGCGCTGAAACGGCGCCGGACGCAGGTTCAACAACAGACGGGCGAACCACGGCAAGGCGCACGGCAGGTACTTCCAGTCCAGGCGCAGCGGCCCCATCGGGTCCATCAGCATCGCCGGCAGGCGCTTGAGGATCGACGCATCGGCAATCGGAAACACCTGTTCTGTCGCCAGATGCCCGGCGTTGCCGAACGAGGCGCCATGACCGGGCGGTTGCTTGTCGATGACCACCACCCGTTTACCCTGACGCGCCAGTTGCAGGGCGCAGGCGACACCGATAATGCCGGCACCGATCACCGCGATATCGGCGTGGTCCGCTGTGAGGTTGTCGGGCATGTTCAGGCTTCCCTCTGGCCGTCGAGCAAGCGCCGCAAGTGCAGCGGATTTGCCTGTTGCAACGGTAGCGGCAGCAAACCGTCAGGGAAGTCCTGATAGCACACCGGACGCAGGAAACGCAGAATCGCCGCGGTGCCGACCGAGGTGCTACGCGCGTCCGACGTCGCCGGGAACGGCCCGCCATGCACCATCGCATCGCACACTTCGACCCCGGTCGGCCAGCCGTTGACCAGCAGGCGTCCCGCCTTGCGTTCCAGTGTTGGCAACAAGGCCCGGGCGCGATCCAGATCAGCGTCATCCAGTTGCAGCGTGGCGGTCAACTGGCCTTCGAGATGCTCGCAGACCTGACGGATTTCATCGTCGTTGGCGCAACGTACGATCAGCGACGCCGGACCGAAAATTTCACTTTGCAGGCGCACGTCAGCGAGGACGTTCTGCGCCTGAGTGAGGAACAACTGCGCCTGACACTGATTAGGGCCTTCAGCCGCAAGACCACTCGCCAGGCGTTGCGCCTGCGGATGTTCGGCCAGCGCGCCGACGCCAGTTTCATACGCGCGGAAGATCCCTGGCGTGAGCATGGTCTGCGCGGGGCTGCGCTGGATCAGCTCGGCGGCAGCGGCGATGAACGCGTCCAGCGCCGCGCCTTGGCGAGCGATGACCAACCCGGGATTGGTGCAGAACTGCCCGGCGCCCTGAGTCAGCGAGGCAACAAAGCCCTGCGCCAACGCCTCAGGGCGAGCTGCAAGCGCTGCGGGAAACAGCAGCACTGAATTGATCGAACTCATTTCCGCGTACACCGGAATCGGTTCGGGCCGTGCCTGCGCCGCTCGGCTCAGGGCGAGGCCGCCGCTGCGCGACCCGGTGAAGCCCACGGCCTTGATGCGCCAATCGCTGACCAGCGCGATGCCGACTTCGTTGCCCGAGCCGAACAGCAGCGAGAACACGCCCTCGGGCAAGCCCGATTTTTTAACCGCGCGAGTCAGCGCCTGGCCGACCAGCTCACTGGTGCCGGGATGCGCGCTGTGCGCCTTGACGATCACCGGGCAACCGGCGGCCAGCGCCGAAGCGCTGTCGCCGCCTGCCACGGAGAACGCCAGCGGAAAGTTGCTCGCACCAAACACGGCCACCGGCCCCAGCGCGATCTGCCGCTGGCGCAGATCCGCGCGTGGCAGCGGCTGGCGTTGTGGTTGTGCCTGATCGACGCGAACGTCCAGCCATTCGCCGGCGCGGACGGTGCGGGCAAAGGTGCGCAATTGCCCGCAGGTGCGCCCGCGTTCGCCTTGAATACGTGCGCGCGGCAGGCCGCTTTCGGCCACGGCGCGGTCAATCAGCGCATCGTCGAGGGCTTCGATCTCATTGGCGATGGTTTCGAGAAATTCGGCGCGAGCACTCAGGGACGTCTCGCGATATTGATCAAACGCTTGCCACGCGAGTTTGCAAGCCTGGTCGACATGCTCGCTGCTGCCCCCGGCGTACGCGGGTTCCAGCACCGCATCGGTGGCGGGATTGATCGCACGGATCGCTTCACGGCTGCCGGCAATGGCGTGGCCGCCGATCAACATGTGGCCTGTCAGAGTCATGGCGCTTCCTTGATAAAAGAGGTGAGGCCCCGATATCGCACCGGGGCGGGGACTGCGATCAGGCGAGGTTCTGCTCGGCGGACCAGTTTTTGTACCACTGACGGAACAGCGCGTACTGGGTCTCGGCGTAACGACGCTGGGCATCGCTCAAGGCGTCGGTTTCGTTGAAGTGCAGGGCGTATTCGCGGTCGCCGTTGAGCACCATCAGGTGCTTGTAATACAGCACCAGATCGCAGCCTTCATCGAACGACGACAGCACCGCCAGCGCTGCTTCCAGTTCGCGCGCCAGACGTCGGGCCTTGGCGTCGCCCCTGGCCGCTTGTTTGCTCAGCGCCACCAGTTGCAGCACTTCGCGCGGCAGAGCGTTGCCGATGCCGGTGATCGCGCCGGTGGCGTTGCAGTTGACGAAACCGTGCACCACTTGCGTATCGACACCGACCATCAGGGTCACGGCATCGTCCTGCGAGGTGATGTTTTCAGCGGCGTAGCGCAAGTCGGCGCCACCGCCGAACTCCTTGAAGCCGATCAGGTTCGGGTATTCGCGGCGCAGTTCGAAGAACAGGTCGGCGCGGGTAGCGAAGCCGTAGTAAGGGCTGTTGTAGATCACCGCCGGCAGGTTCGGTGCGGCCTTGAGGATCGCGGCGAAGTGGGCTTTTTGCGCAGTCGCCGAAGCACCACGGGACAGCACGCGTGGAATCACCATCAGGCCATGGGCGCCGACTTTTGCGGCGTGGGCGGCGTGGGACACCGCTTCACGGCTGTTGACCGCGCCAGTGCCGACGATGGTTGGCACCCCGGCGGCCACCAGCCGCGCCACACCTTCCTGACGTTCGGCTTCGGTCAGCAACGGCCAGTCGCCCATCGAGCCGCAGTAAACCACCGCGCTCATGCCGATATCGATCAGTTCGCGACCTTTGGCGACCAAGGCGTCGAAGTCCGGTTTGCGTTCGGCGGTGCACGGGGTCATCAGCGCAGGAATGCAGCCAGTGAAGATGTTATCGCTCATTGTTGTAGCTCCTCGGGAGATTCATTCAGATCGGTAAAAAAGCGGGGCAGGTCAGATGCCCCACGCAAAAGGGTCCTGCTCGTCGATCAGCAGGGTGGCGTCGGCGGTCATGTAGGCGCGCCCGGTGATGAACGGGCGCACACGTTCGCCTTGCCACTCGAAGCGCCCTTCGAACTGGCTGCCGGTGATGCTCGCTTGCGTCCAGACCTGGCCTTCGGCGAGTTTGCCGTCGGCGGCGAGGCAGGCCAGTTTGGCGCTGGTGCCGGTGCCGCAGGGCGAGCGGTCGTAGGCCTTGCCCGGGCACATGACGAAGTTGCGGCTGTCGGCCTTGGCATCGTCGGCGAACAGTTCGACGTGATCGATCAGCGCGCCGTCCTCGCCGTGAATGCCTTGGGCTTCGAGGGCCTTGAGCATCGCCCAGGTGTAATCGGTGAGGGCTTCGACGTTGCTCATCTGCAGGTCCTGGCCGTGTTCGGAAACCAGGAAAAACCAGTTGCCGCCCCAGGCAATATCGCCGAACACGCGGCCGTGGCCGGGCACGTCCACCGGCACCTGTTTGCGGTAGCGGTACGCCGGGACGTTGCCCAGGGTCACCGCGCCGTCCTCGTGCAGGGTGGCGCTGACCGGGCCGACCGGGGTGTCGATCGTGTGCACGCCCGGTTCGATGCGGCCCAGGTAATGCAGCGAGTTGACCAGGCCGATGGTGCCGTGGCCGCACATGCCGAGGTAACCGGCGTTGTTGAAGAAAATCACCCCGCAGGTGGCGTCCGGCGAGACCGGCGCGCAGTACAGCGCGCCGACCAGCACGTCGTTGCCGCGCGGCTCCAGCAGGCAGGCGCGGCGCCATTGGTCGTGGCCCTCGCGCAAGGCATCGCGCTGCTCGGCGATGCTGTTGCCGGGCAGCTCGGGGAAGCCCTTCATCACCAGGCGTGTGGGTTCGCCGCCGGTGTGGGAGTCGATGATGTGCAGTCGTTTCATGAACGCGTCCCTTCAGTGAATATCAGGCGTGCGCCGGGCGTTGGCCCGTTGCCGAATGGGTGGAGGATTCAGCGGCTTCACTTTCGTCGTCTTCGGTTTCCAGACGAATCAGGTGTGCCGGTACGCCGGTGGCCGCGCCCCAGTAGTAGATGCCCAGTGCGCAGACCGCGACGATCACGGTGTCGAACGGATGACTGAGCACGCCGATACCGCCGAAGCTGCCGAGTTTGGAGAGGAGGATGGTCAGCGCGTAGAAGCCGATCAGCCACGCCGAAGAGCGCACTTGCTGGCCCAGATTCAGGTGCGCGGTCGGCACCATGCGGCCGCACAGCAGGTAGATCACGAACATCAGGATTTGCAGGCCGAGCAACCACGACACGGTGCCCCAACCCGACCAGTAGACGATCAGCGCGGCGATGATGAACGACAGTGGCCCGAGCACATTCATGCCCTTGACCCGGAACGGACGCGGCATGCCCGGCGCGCTGCGGCGCAGGGCGGCGACCGACACCGGGGCCACGGCGTAGCTTAATACCAGCGCGGCGGAGACCACGTTGATCAGCGCTTCCCACGACGGGAACGGCAGGGTCCAGAACACCGACAGGCCAAAGGTCAGCCACAGCGCGGGGCGCGGGATGCCGGATTTTTCATCGATGCGGGTGAAGATCTTGAAGAAGGTCCCGGTCTGCGCCCAGCCGTAGATCACTCGCGGCGTGGCATTCATGTAGATGTTGCCGCAACCGCTGGGCGAGATCACCGCGTCCGCCACCACCAGATACGCCAGCCAGCCGACGCCCAGTGCCAACGCGATGTCGCGATACGGCAGGGCCAGTTCCTTGGCGACACCGGCCCAGCCATTGGCGAGCATTTCGGTCGGGATACCGCCGAGGAACGCGGTCTGCAGCAGCACGTAGATCGCGGTGGAGAGCAGCACCGACAGGATCAGCGCAATCGGAATCGTGCGTTGCGGATTCTTCACTTCACTGGCCACGGAAATGATCGGCGTCAGGCCCAGATACGCGAAGATCACCCCGCCGGCTGACACGGCCATTTCGATACCGGACAGGCCGAATGGCGCAAAGCCGTGCATCTGGAAGTTGGCCGGTTTGAAGAAGCTGAACAGCACGCCGATTACCAGCAGCGGCACGATGAACTTGAATACGCTGACCAGATTGTTGGCCATGGCGAAGGTCTTCACGCTGCGGTAGTTGAGCAGGAAAAACAGACACAACAGCCCGAACTGCACGAACCAGCCAAGCACGGTCGGGTCGCTGGAGCCGACCTTGGTCAACTCGGGAAACCACGCTGCTGCATATTGCCGCGAGGCGACCACCTCGATCGCCACCAGACTGGAAAACGCGATCAGCGTAATGAAGCCCATCAGATAACCGAGCAGCGGGCCGTGGGAGTAAACCGGGTACCGCACCACGCCGCCGGCACGGGGCAGCGCGGCGCCCAATTCGCAGTAGACGATGCCCAGCAGCAACACGGCGAAACCGCCGAGCAGCCAGGAAAAGATCCCCGCCGGGCCGGCGATGGCGGACACGTGACTGGCGGCGAACAACCAGCCCGAACCGAAGATTGCCCCCAGCCCGATGAACGTGAGGTCTATCAGTGAAAGTTGTTTCTTGAACTTGCCTTGGCCTGTCATAGCGTCGCCTTCTTGTTGGTTGTTGGAGGGGCGTGCAGTGGCGCTACAGTGAACTTGTCAGGCGCTGCGCGATTGATGTTTTTTGCCGGTGTCGATGACGAAATCAGCACAATGGCCCACGGCAAGGCCCGGCTCGACAGGCCGCCAGCCATGGGGCAATCTGCGCGCAAGCCAATGCGCACTGTGGGGAGTGACAGTCATGATGCAGAACGCGTTTGCGATCCTGAGCCAGCAGAACCAAGCGAGCCGAGCGCAATGCCTTGACGATCTGCTCGCCAGCATGGCGCTGCTGTTGCCCATGCTGGATGTGATTCCCAACGCGGCGATCTTCATCAAGGATCCGCAGGCGCGTTATGTCATGGCTAACCAGACGCTGGTGCAACGCTGCGGTTTGAAAGACCTGCGACCGTTATTGGGCAAGACCAGCGCCGAGGTGTTTCCGGCGCAATTGGGCCCGGGCTACACCGAGCAGGATCGGCGCGTGCTGGAAGAGGGATGGGTGCTGGAGGATCAGCTGGAGCTGCATTTGTACGGCAGCCGCGAGCCGGGCTGGTGCCTGACCCACAAACGTCCGCTGTACGATCGTGATAACCGGATCATTGGCCTGGCCGGCATTTCCGTCGACCTGCAAACCGCCAGCGAAACCCATCCGGCGTATCAGCGTCTGGCGGCGGTGGACGAGTACATTCGGGCGAACTTCAATCAGCGCGTCAGCCTGAGCGAACTGACGCGCATCGCCGGGATTTCCGTGGCGCAACTGGAGCGTTACTGCAAACGGGTGTTCCACCTGACGCCGCGGCAGATGATCCAGAAAGTGCGTCTTGAGCACGCGCATCGGCTGTTGCATGGCGAGTTGCCGATCACCGAGGTGGCGCTGCAGTGCGGCTATACCGACCACAGCGCCTTCACCCGGCAGTTCAAGGCCTCGACCGGATTTACCCCGCGCCAGTATCGATTGGCGACGGCGCAATAAGGCTGGCCCGTCAGGCTTTGACCCAGCGCTGCCGGCTCCAGGCACTCAGCGAATCCACGCCCAGCACCAGAATCAGCATCGCCAGAATCACCGTGCTCGCCTGCGCTTCCTGAAACAGGCTGAGGCTGACATACAGCATCTGCCCCAAACCACCGGCCCCGACGAAGCCCAGCACGCTGGCCATGCGGATATTGTTTTCCCAGCGATACAGGCAATAGGCGAGCAATTGCGGGGCGAGGTTGGGCAGGGTGCCGTAGCAGAAGGCAAGCACGGGATTGCCGCCCTGCAAGCGGATCGCTTCGGCCGGTTCCGGCGGGGTATTCTCCAGCGCTTCGGCGAACAGTCGACCGAGCACGCCGGTGGTGTGCAGGGCCAGCGCCAGGGTGCCGGCATTCGGCCCGAGGCCGGCGGCGAGCACCATCAGCGCCGCCCACACCAGTTCCGGAATCGCCCGCAAACCGTTAAGCAACAGGCGCGAAGCGCTTTGCAGCGGCCAGCCGAAACGCCCGGCCGCGGGCAGCGCGAGGAGGATGCCGAACAACGCTGCGAGCAGGGTGCCGAGGGCCGACATGGCGAGGGTTTCCAGCGCGCCCTTGAGGATCGCCTGCAAGTGCGTGGCGCTCAGGTCCGGGCTGAGAAAGCGCTGCGCGTAGGCACCCATCTGCTTGAGGCTGGTGGCGCTGCCCAGTTCGCCGAGGTCGAGTTCGAGGTAACCGAATGAGGCGATGACTGCGACGCCAATGCCGACAATCAGCAACAGATTGATCAGGCGATTCATGTCAGCCTCCAGCGCAGCAGGCGGCTGAGTTGGTCGGCGCCGAGCACCAGAATCAGGAACGTCAGCAACATGCTCGCCACTTCACCGCCGGCGAACATGCGCAACGACAGGTCGATCTGCTGGCCGAGGCCACCGGCGCCGACAAACCCCATCACCACCGAGGCACGAATCGCGCACTCCCAGCGATACACCGTGTACGACAGCAACTCGGCCGCGACATTGGGCAGGATTCCGTAGGCAAAACCGGCGAGCCGTCCGCTGCCGGCTTGCATCAAGGCATGCGCCGGGCGTTGGTCGGTGGACTCGAAAATCTCCGCGTAGACCTTGCCGAGCATGCCGCTGTAGGTGATCGCGATCGCCAGCACACCGGCCGCCGGGCCGAGGCCCACGGCACGCACGAACAGTAGCGCCCAGACGATTTCCGGCACGCAGCGCAAGAAGATCAACAGCCCGCGCACCGGCCAGCGCAGCAAGCGCCCGAGCTGACTGGGAATGCCGCTGCGGGACGCCGCCGACAACGACAGCGCGCGGCTGGCTATCAGGCTGGCCGGCACCGCCAGCAGCAACGCCAACGCCATGCCGGCGGTGGCGATGGCCAGGGTTTGCAGGGTCGCCTTGAGCAGTAACTGGAGAAAATCGTGGTCATGCGCCGGTGGCCAGAACCCGGAAATGAAGCGGCCCATTTCGGTCTGGCTGTCGCTGTGCAGCAGCACGCCGAGGTCCAGTTCGCTGAGCTGGATGCCCGGCCACAGCAGGGCAATCGCCAGCAGGGTCAGCAGCAGTCGCGGCGCGGCGGCCGGGTCGCGGGAATCAGCCGTCAGCATCGCGGGATCTGCACAATCAGCGGCGCACTGGGCGTCATCGGGCTTTGCAATTGCTCATTGGCGTACAGCGTGTCGAGCATTTCGCGGCTGACCTGCTCGGCCGGGCTGTCAAACAGGATCTGGCCGTCGCGCAAGCCGATGATGCGCGGAAAGTGCGCCAGCGCCAGTTCCACCGCGTGCAGGCTCGCCACCAGCGTGACGTTATGCGCCCGCGCGTGCTGGGAGAGGATCGACAGGGTGTGCCCGGCGAGCACCGGGTCCATCGCCGACACCGGTTCGTCCGCCAGCAGAACCTCCGGAGCCTGATACAGCACCCGGGCAATGCCCACGCGCTGCAATTGGCCGCCGGACAATTGCTGGCAGTAAGCGAAGAGTTTGTCGCCCAGATCCAGGCGGGCGAGGGCGGCACGGGCACCGGGAATATCCGTCGGATGCAGCAGATTGAGCAGGCTCTTGCCCAGACTCCACTGCCCGAGTTTGCCGGCCAGTACCGCCGTCACCACGCGCTGGCGCGGCGGCAGCGGTGGGGCCTGATGCACAAGGCCAATTCGTGCGCGCAGACGTTGCCGTTGGCGGGCGGAAAGGTGCCAGGGGCGTTCACCCAGCACCTCGATTTCACCGCTGCTGGGTCGCAACGCGGTGGCGAGCAGGTTCAACAGGCTGGATTTACCGGCCCCGGACGGACCGATGATCGCCACCTGTTCACCCGCCGCAATCTGCAGATCGACGCCACGTAGTGCGTCGACCCCATTGGCGTGGTGCAGGCGGCCTTGTTTGAGGCTCAGGGTCATTTCAACAGATCGGCGGCGCGAGCAGCTTCCTCGATGCCCTTGTAGTTCTCGGGCTTGGTGTCGATGAAACGGCTGGCCGCCTGCAGATCAAGAATCTTCTTCTGCTCCGGGTTGGCTGGGTCGAGGTCGAGGAAGGCTTTCTTGATCTTCGCCGCCAGCGCCGGGTCGAGGGTACCGCGCACGGTCCAGTTGTAATCGAAGTAGGCCGGGGTGGTGGCGAACACGTGAACCTTGCTGGTATCGACCTTGCCGGCGTCCACCAGTTTCTGCCAGACGCTGGCGTTCAGCACACCGGCATCGACCTTGCCGGCCTGGACCCAGGCGACGGTGGCGTCGTGCGCACCGGAGTAGGCGACGCGGCTGAAATAGGCTTCAGGCTTGATGTTGTCGTTCTTCAGCATGAAGTAACGCGGCATCAGGCTGCCGGAGGTCGACGACACGGAGCCGAAGGCGAAGGTCTTGCCCTTGAGATCGGCCAGGCTCTTCACGTTCGGGTCGGCAGTGATGAACTTGCTGGTGAACTGCGCATCCTGCTCGCGCTGCACCAGCGGGATCACCGGGGTGGTGGCGTCGGTCTTCAGGCGTGCCTGAACGAAAGTGAAACCGCCCAGCCAGGCCATATCGAGGCGATCGGTCGCCAGCGCTTCAACCACTGCCGGGTAGTCGGCCACCGGAACGAACTGCACTTTCATGCCCAGTTGCTGCTCCAGATAGGCCCCCAGTGGTTCGAATTTGCGCAGCAATTCGGTCGGGGCTTCATCGGGAATTGCACTGACCCGCAACACATCGGCGGCATGCGCCACCAAAGCGGAAAAAGACAGGGCCAGACCAGCAGTCAGTGCCAGGGTTCGTTTGAGCATGGAAATCTCCGTTTCATGAGCGTCGCATTCTAAGCGCCACCGGGCGCGGTGTCGCGCCCGGGCGCTCAATCAGGTTAGACGAAACGGCGAGGTTATACGCAGCCGCGCCGTGAAAGGCCAGCGCGCTTGTCCGTTGATGTTTTGCTCCACATTTCCTGCAGCCCACTGCCGCTGTCACCACGAAAACACCTGTAGGAGCTGTCGAGTGAAACGAGGCTGCGATCTTTACATTTCGATTGAAGATCAAAAGATCGCAGCGTGCCGCAGCTCCTACACGGGGATTCTGGCAATCACCTTGATCTCGAACTGAAACCCGGCCAGCCAGGTCACGCCGACCGCGGTAATCGTCGGATACGGCGCGCTGCCCCAGAATTCCGGCACCACTGCCCAGATGGTTTCGAAGGTCGCTTGCGGATCGATCATGAACACCGTGACGTCCACCGCATCGGCGAAGCTGCAACCGGCGGCCTCGAGGATCGCGTTGAGGTTGTTGAAGGCCAGGCGTACCTGGTCCTGCAGATCCGGCTCCGGCGAACCGTCTTCACGACTGCCGACTTGCCCGGAGACGAACAGAAAACCGTTGGAACGAATGGCCGGTGAATAGCGATGACGCTCATAAAGCGCATGGCGGGCAGGCGGGAAAACAACGTCGCGTTGGGTCATGGGTGTCTCCATCATTGTTTGGTGATTGTTGATGGAGTGACTGTAGGGGCTTGCGCAGGGGGGATAAACGCGCAACCTTGGCGTTCACTGTTTGCATTTTCCAAACAATCAGAGGGCGCGAAGTGGACCGTTTCGATGCAATGCAGGCGTTCGCCCGGGTGGTCGAGGCGGGCAGTTTCACCAAGGCCGCCGAGACCTTGCACATGAGCAAGACCACGGTGACGCAGCTGGTGCAGCAGTTGGAGGCACGGTTGCGGGTCAAGTTGCTCAACCGCACCACGCGCAAGGTCAACGTCACGGCCGATGGCGCAATCTATTACGAGCGGGTCATCAAGCTGTTGGCCGACATGGACGACGCCGAAACCAGTCTGTCCGGCGCCTCGGCATTGCCCAGAGGGCGCTTGCGCGTCGATGTGCCGAGCCCGCTGGCGAGACTGATTCTGATGCCGGCATTGCCTGAGTTTCACGCGCGCTATCCGGATATTCAGATCGACATGGGGGTCAGTGACCGCATCGTCGACATCATCGATGAGAACGTCGATTGCGTGGTGCGCGGCGGTGAATTGCTCGATCAGTCCCTGATGGCCCGGCGGGTGGCCGACCTGCAGCTCGGTGTCTTCGCCGCGCCAACTTACCTGGCCCGCGCCGGCACGCCGCAGCATCCCCGCGAGCTGGAAGACTCCCATCATCGGGTGGTCGGCTTTCTCTGGGCGCGCACCGGCAAACCCGTGCCTTACGCCTTGCACAATGGCAGCGAACACCTGCAGATCAAGGGCCGCCACGTACTCGCCGTCGATGACGGCAACGCTTACCTTGCGGCAGGTCTGGCCGGCATGGGCGTGCTGTGGTTGCCCCGGTACATGTCGCACGCGCATCAGGCTCGGGGTGAGTTGGTGCCGCTGTTCGAAGACTGGCAACTCGAGCCGATGCCGCTCTACGTGGCGTACCCGCCGAACCGGCATGTCAGCTTGAAACTGCGGGTGTTCATTGACTGGATCGTGGAGCTGATGGCGCAACATGCGCCGGTCATTGCTCACCGAGGTGTGTGATCAGCCGCAAGCGTGATTGACTCTTTGGCCCATCAAGCCAACTATCGGCGCATAACAACATGACCGATGGGCCAGACCTTGATTGAACGACGTCAATTCAGCGGAGGCATGAAGGGCAAAAACCTCCGCTATCTGAATGAGCAAGCCGCCGAGACCCGCATCACCCGCACCGGTTTTCTGTTGCTGGAGCATTTTTCGCTGCCGGCCTTCACCCAGGCGCTGGACACGATCATCACCGCCAACCTGTTGCGCGCCGGACTGTTCAGCTCGCGCACGTTCGGGCTGGGCGAGGGTGAG
>Ga0308163_10003603_pt1 | contig 12847 bp, 9 predicted proteins | sample PhyTR1_FD_201037 | JGI IMG/M metagenome (GOLD analysis project Ga0308163, IMG submission 201037) | Phyllosphere microbial communities from UC Gill Tract Community Farm, Albany, California, United States - DLSLT.R1 | ecosystem: Host-associated > Plants > Phyllosphere > Unclassified | place: USA... | reverse complement strand
GTCCGACCCCACGGCCACGTAGGCGTGACGTCCCGCGCAGGCTTGGCGGGTTCAAGACATGAGGAGCCGCAGCCATGCCATCGCTTCCCCCCGATACCACCAAAGCGGACAAGATCGTCAGCGCGGCCGACGCGGTCGGGCTGATACGCGACGGCGACACCATCGCCACCGGCGGGTTTGTCGGCGTCGGATTCGCCGAGAATATCGCGGTGGCGCTGGAGCGGCGCTTCCTGGCGCCGCCGTCCGACGGCGGCGGCCACCCGCGCGACCTGACCCTGGTCTACGCGGCCGGGCAGGGCGACGGCAAGGATCGCGGGCTCAATCACCTGGCGCACGAGGGCATGCTCAAACGTGTCGTCGGCGGTCACTGGAGCCTGGTGCCCAAGCTGCAGCAGCTGGCCATCGACGGCAAGATCGAAGCGTACAACCTGCCGCAAGGCGTCATCAGCCAGCTGTTCCGCGACACCGCCGCCGGCAAACCCGGGTTGCTGACGCACGTCGGCCTCGGGACGTTTGTCGATCCGCGCCACGGTGGCGGCAAGATCAACGACCGCACCACCGAGGATCTGGTGGAAGTGGCGACCATGGGCGGCAACGAGTACCTGTTCTACAAGACGCGGCCGGTGCACGTGGGGATCATCCGGGGCACGACGGCGGACGCCAACGGCAACGTCACCATGGAGCGCGAGGCGCTGACCTTGGAGGCGCTGGCGATCGCGATGGCGGCGCACAATTCCGGCGGCATCGTCATCGTGCAGGTCGAGCGGATCGCCGAGCGCGGCACGCTCAACCCGCGCCAGGTCAAGATCCCCGGCATCCTGGTCGACTGCGTGGTGGTGGCTGAAAAGCCCGAGTACCACATGCAAACGTTCGCCGAGCCTTACAACCCGGCCTTCGCCGGCGAACTGCGGGTGGCCTTGTCGGCGATGGCGCCGATGCCGCTGTCGGAGCGCAAGATCATCGCGCGCCGCGCGCTGATGGAGCTGCGGCCGAACAATGTCGTCAATCTCGGTATCGGCATGCCGGAGGGCGTGGCCAATGTCGCGGCGGAGGAGAAGCTGCTCGACCTGGTGACCTTGACGGCAGAACCGGGTGTGATCGGCGGCCTGCCCGCCGGCGGCTTGAACTTCGGCGCGGCCACCAACGCGGACGCGGTCATCGACCAGCCGTATCAGTTCGACTTTTACGACGGCGGCGGGCTCGATGTGGCGTTCCTCGGCCTGGCGCAGGCCGACCGGCATGGGAATCTGAACGTCAGCAAATTCGGCAGCAAGCTGGCCGGCGCCGGTGGCTTCATCAACATCAGCCAGAATGCGCGCAAGGTGGTGTTTGTCGGCACCTTCACCGCCGACAAGGGACGCACGCGTAAATTCGTCGACGAAGTCGAGCATCGCACCTACAGCGGCGAGTATGCCGCCCGGCGTGGCCAGGAAGCGTTGTTCGTCACCGAGCGCTGCGTGTTCAAACTGGTGCTGGAGGGCGGGGTGTCGGGACTGGAGTTGATCGAGATCGCGCCGGGCGTCGATCTGGAGCGCGATATCCTGGCGCAGATGGACTTCATGCCTTCGGTCAGCGCTGAGCTCAAGTTGATGGATGCGCGTATTTTCGGGCCGTTGCCGATGAACTGGCGGGTCGACTTCCTCGTGCAACCGCTGGAGCAGCGGCTGGTGTACGACGCCAGGCAGGAGCTGTTCTTCGTGAATTTCGAAGGCTTCGAGGTGAGCGACGCGGCGACCATCGAGCGCATTTGCGAGCTGGTGTCGGAGCGCTTGTCGCCGTTGGGACGCAAGGTGCCGGCGGTGATCAATTACGATAATTTTTCGATCGCGCCGGATTTGATGGATCAGTATGTGGAGGCAGTCGACAAGCTCTCGGAGCGCTACTACAGCAAGGTCACGCGCTACGCGCACAGCACCTTTATGCGCGCCAGTTTGGGGCGGGCGTTCCGCCGCATCGAGAAGGACGCGGCGTTGTTCGCCAACTCGGCGGAGGCTTTGTTGCGGTTGCGGCAGGATGGGTAGTCCCGGGTGACGCACGCATGGCGGATTACGCTTCGCTAATCCGCCCTACGTGGTTCCGGACGTATTCGCATGCCAATTCGGGATACACCCGGATGCCGATTCCGGAAACATTGGCATGCAAATTCTGGAGGCACGTAGGGCGGATTAGGCGGAACGCCGTAATCCGCCATCTATGAGCCGCCAGCGGGGTTAAATCAAGCCATCGAACAAAATGACATCGACCGCGTCGCCAACTGCCACGCTGGCCTGCTCATGCCGCAACACGACTACGCAATTAGCCCCCGTCATCGAGCTCAGAATGCCCGAGCCCTGCGCCCCGGTGAGCCGTACCCTCGCCTCGCCGTCGCCATCGGCGCCGGTGCTCACGATGCCGCGCTGATACTCGGTACGGCCCGGCCGTTTGCGGATCACCTCCGTGGCGCGCGCCCGCATCGTTTGCGGCATCGCCTGGGTTTCGCCCACCCCCATCATGCGCAGCAACGCCGGCCGCGCGAACATATAAAACGACACCATCACCGCCACCGGATTGCCCGGCAATCCAAACAGCCACGCGGCATCGTCTCCGGTCCGCACCTCGCCGAAAGCCAGCGGGCGGCCCGGCCGCATCGCCAGCTTCCAGAACGCGACGTCGCCGAGCAGCGCCATGATGTCGCGCGTGTAGTCGGCCGCGCCCTCGGACACGCCGCCCGAGGTGATGATGGCATCTGCATCCCGGCACGCCGCCTGCAGCGCCGCTTGCAGCGCCGCCGGATCGTCGCGCACGATGCCGAGGTCGACCACCTCGCAGCCGAGGCGCGTGAGCATGCCGAACAAGGTGTAGCGGTTGCTGTCGTAGACGCAGCCCGTGTCGAGCGTGTCGCCCGGCGAGCGCAGCTCGTCGCCGGTGGAGAAGAACGCCACGCGCAGGCGGCGCCGCACCGTCACCTCGGCGATGCCGAGCGACGCCACCAGGCCCAGATCGGCGGGACGCAGGATTTTCCCCTGTGCCAGCGCGACGCCGCCGGCTTTCAAATCCTCGCCCGCGAAACGGCGATTGGCGCCGGCACGGATCGTGCCGTGCGCGATGGTGACGCCCGATTCGCCGATGGCCGCCGCCTGTTCCTGCGGCAGTACACTGTCGCAACCGGGCGGCATCGCGGCACCGGTCATGATGCGGACGCATTCGCCGGGCGACACCGTTTGCCCGAACGGGCGGCCGGCGTAGGCGGCGCCGATAACCTTCAGCGTGACCGGACCGTTGCCGGCATCGAGCGGCAAGTCGGCGCCGCGCAGCGCGTAGCCGTCCATCGCCGAGTTGTCGTAGGCCGGAACGTTGATCGGCGAGATGATGTCTTCGGCGAGAACCCGGTCCAGCGCGGAGAACAAAGCGACTTTTTCGGTTGCCGCGACCGGCGCTATCCGCTGCGCGATCAGGCGGCGCGCCTCCTCGACGTGCAGGGCGTCCTGGTCGCCAGACATGGTCGCGGGGGGCGGCGCGGCGGCTTCACGCGCGGCGGGCGCCGTTTGCTCGGGCTCGTGGCGCTTGAGGTCTTCCAGCGTATTGATATTGCGGAACGCGGAAGCGTCGTCGAACATGACTTCGGCCACGCGCAGCGACTTGTGCCAGCCCTCGACGCGGCGCGCGCCGGTGGCGAGATAGGCCTCCAGCTGCGGCAGCAGGCTGGCCTTGAGCAGGCTGAATACGGGATGCGGCTGGCGATACGGGTCGCCACCTTCGTGTTCGTCGGTTTCCATGGTCACGGCAACGGCCAGGTCGGCGTCCTCCGTTTCCAGCGCAGCGTACAGGCGCGCGGCCAGATCGGCCGGCAGGAAGGGCGAGTCGCACGGCGCCGTCAGCAGCAGCTCGGTGGCGCAATAATGCAGGCCCGCCTGCAGGCCGGCCAGCGGGCCTTCGAAGCCGCTCATCCGATCGGGCATGACGACGGTATCGGCGCCGGCGGCGGTCTGGTATTGTGGCAAATTGCGGTTGGCGTTGATGGCGACGGTGTCGACCTGCGGCGCCAGGCGTTGCAGCACGTGGCCGATCATGGTCGTGCCGCGGAACGGTTGCAAACCCTTGTCGACGCGCCCCATGCGGGTGCCGCGCCCGCCCGCGAGTATCAGCCCGGTGATCTTGCTCTTCACGACACTAGCCTCCGATGTAAGACATTTCGACCTTGTTGGCGCTGCGTGGCAGGCCGTCGGTATGGTTGGTGCGCAGTTCGGAATAGCGGTCGCCGCGCGCGCGCCACAGGTGCGCCAGCACGGTGCTGATTTCCGCGTCGCTGCGACCTTCGCGCAGCAGCGCGCGCAGATCGTGGCCGCTGGTGGCGAACAGGCAGGTGTAAAGCTTACCCTCGGTCGACAGGCGCGCGCGCGAGCAGTCCGCGCAGAAAGCCTGCGTGACGCTGGAGATCAGGCCGATTTCGCCGCCGCCGTCGCTGTAGCGCCAGCGCGCGGCAGTTTCGCCGGCGTAGTTGGCGGCGACCGGCTCGAGCGCCATCTCGGCCTGGATGCGGCGCACCACCTCGGCCGACGGGATCACCTCGTCCATTTTCCAGCCGTTGGAGGCGCCGACGTCCATGTATTCGATGAAGCGCAGGATGTATGGCGTGTTCCTGAAGTGGCGCGCCATCGGCAGGATTTGATCGTCGTTCATACCGCCCTTGACCACCATGTTGATCTTGATCGGTCCCAGCCCGACCTGGTGTGCCATGTCGATGCCCTTGAGGACATCGTCGACCGAGAAGTCGACATCGTTCATGCGCTGGAAGGTGGCGTTATCGAGCGCGTCGAGCGACACGGTCACGCGTTGCAGGCCGGCGTCCTTGAGCGACTGCGCCTTGCGCGCCAGCAGCGAGGCGTTGGTGGTCAAGGTCAGGTCGAGCGGCTTGCCGTGGGTAGTCTTCAGTTCGGCAAGCATGCCGATCAGGCGCTCAAGGTTTTTGCGCAGCAGCGGCTCGCCGCCGGTCAGGCGGATTTTCTCGACGCCGTGGGCGATAAAGGTTTTGGCCAGCCGCGTGATCTCCTCGAACGACAGCAGGGATGTATGCGGCAGGTACTGGTAATCGTTGTCGAACACCGCCTTCGGCATGCAATACACGCAGCGGAAGTTACAACGGTCGGTCACGGAGATGCGCAGGTCGTGCAGCGGCCGGGCCAGCTGATCGCTCAGCAGGCCGGTGGGTGCTTCCAGGATCGCGGGAATGGCGGGCGCGCCGCTGCGCTGCTCCGTCATCATGATGATTTTTTCTGCCATGACTCTACAATATTGCTGTTTAGGAAATTCGCTTACCGCGAAGGAGCTACGATAGCACGACCGCGCATTCCCCGTGCCGGATGAAAATACGCAACTCCGGGGTCAGGTCCACCAATGCTACACGGGCTGGGCTGTATCGGCGGCAGGGTCTGCCTGTTTCGCCTATACAGCCGGGTTCGTGTAGAAATGGTGGACCTGACCCCGGATGAAAAAAGGGAAGCGCGTGGCTTCCCTTTTTTGTTGCCGGACCGGTTTAAGGGTTAGCGGCGGGTGTCGACTTGAACCAGCGGTTCGTCAGCTTGCGGCGGCAGCGGCTTGCGCTCGCGTGGAACGCGCACCGGCGCAGCTACCTTGGCGGCGGCTTCCTGTGCCGCGCGCAGCTTGGCCGGGTCGGTCGCTGCCAGGGTCAGGCCGGCGGAGCCAAGCACTGCTTGCAGGTCGACCGGCGCGGCCGGGGCAGCTACTGGAACTGCTGCCGGCGCTGGTACTGGCGCTGGAGCGACAACCGGTGCCGGCGCTGGTGTTGGCACAGGCGCAGGCGCGGCAGCGACTGGCTCGGCAACCACTGGCTCGGCAACCACTGGCGCTTCCACCGGCGCGGACGCCGGGGTCTCGACTTCGGCTTCCACCGGAGCTTCGGCCTTGGCTTCATCAGGCGCGGTCTCGGCTGCCACTGGGGCGGCTTCGGCTACCGCTGGCGCTGCGCTGACCGGCTCGGCGACCGGTGCCGCGAAGGCGTCCTCGGTTTGAACCGGGGTTGCCGCTGCGACAGGCGATTCGGCTTGCATCACCACGGTGCCTTCAACGCCGGCATCGATTGGCTCGGCAACCTTGCTCGATTCAATGACCGGGGCAGGAGCAGGGGCAGGAGCGGGTGCGGGAGCAACGGCGGCCTCAACGGCTGGCGCTGGTTCTGCCGCTTCCACGTTGGCGGTCATCGGCTCGGCGGTTGCGGATGCTTCGACCGGTGCCGGTGTGGCATCGGTTGCCACGGCAGCAGCCTCGGCAATCGGTGCGACGTTGAAGCTCGGCACTTTGTGCTCGCCTTGCTCACCAGCTTCGCTGGCGACTTCGGTTTCCTGGCCGTCAACACCTTCGACGCCCTCGCCACCTTCGCGGTCGCGGCGATTGCGGTTGCGACCGCCACGACGACGGCGGCGGCGCGGCTCTTCGCCATCGGCCGTCAGTTCGTTTTCATCGCCCTCGGGACCGGCGTTCGGCGCGGTTTTCAGGATGCTGGTGGCGGCGTCGACACCGGTCAGCGGACCGGTCGATGCCAGACCGGTGTTCAATGCCAGCTCGTCCACTTTGGCTTCGACCGGGGCCTTGTCGGCGCGCTGTTCGCGTGGTGGACGCGGGGTGCGTTCGGCACGCTCCGGACGCTCGGCGCGTTCCGGACGCTCTGCGCGCTCGCGCGGCGCCTGGCCTTCGGCGGTGACACCGGTGTTTTCACGCGGCTCGCGCGGTTCGCGCGGCGGACGTGGTGGGCGGGCAGGGCGGCCGGTGGCGTCGACCGGCTTGGTCTCGTCCACTGCCGGACGGGCCGCGCCTGGTTCGCGCTCTTCGCGCTCGCCACGGGCGCCTTTGCCGTTACGGCTGCGGCCGCGCGGACCACGGGCGTTGCGGTCGCCACGGTCCGGCGATGGCGCCTTGACCACGATGGTTGGCTGCTGCGGCTGCGCGACCGGAGCCGGTTTCGGGCTCAGGAAGCTGAACAGCTTGGCGAAGAAGCCTTGCTCGGCCGGGGCCGGCACAGGGGCCGGGGCCGGCGTGATGACGGTCTCGGCCGGCTTGCGCTCGACCAGCGGGGCCGGCTGGTCAGGGGTGATGGTCTTGACCATGGCTTCCTGGCGCGGCTTGGCTTCTTCCTTCTGGCGCTTGCTGTAGGCCATGTCGGTTTCGGCGGTCTCGGCCAGGGTATAGCTGGCCTGGCTGTCTTCCAGACGCGGATCGTCGTGCTTGATGCGCTCGAGCTTGTAGTGCGGCGTGTCCAGATGCTTGTTCGGAATCAGGATCACGGCGATGCGGTGGCGGTTTTCGATCTTCAGCACTTCGCCGCGCTTTTCGTTGAGCAGGAAGGCGGCGACGTCCACGGGAACCTGCACGTGGATGGTGGCCGAGTTTTCCTTCATCGCTTCTTCCTGGATGATGCGCAGCACTTGCAGGGCGGACGATTCGGTGTCGCGGATGTGGCCGGTGCCGGAGCAGCGCGGGCACGTCACGTGCGAGCCTTCGGACAGCGACGGACGCAGGCGCTGACGCGACAGTTCCATCAGGCCGAAACGGGAAATCTTGCCCATTTGGACGCGGGCGCGGTCGTGGTGCAGCGCGTCCTTCAGGCGCTGTTCGACTTCGCGCTGGTTCTTGGCCACTTCCATGTCGATGAAGTCGATCACGATCAGGCCGCCCAGGTCGCGCAGGCGCAACTGGCGGGCCACTTCTTCGGCCGCTTCGCAGTTGGTGTTAAAGGCGGTGGTCTCGATGTCCGAGCCGCGCGTGGCGCGGGCCGAGTTGACGTCGACCGACACCAGCGCTTCGGTGTGGTCGATGACGATGGCGCCGCCCGATGGCAGCGGCACCGTGCGCGAGTACGCCGTTTCAATCTGGTGCTCGATCTGGAAACGCGAGAACAGCGGCACGTCGTCGCTGTAGCGCTTTACGCGGTGCACCATGTCGGGCATCACGTGGCTCATGAACTGATGTGCTTGTTCGTAGATATCGTCGGTATCGATCAGGATCTCGCCGATATCGGGCTGGAAGTAGTCGCGAATCGCGCGGATCACCAGCGACGACTCCTGGTAGATCAGGAACGCGCCCGAGGCCGACTTGCCGGCGCCTTCGATGGCACGCCACAGTTGCATCAGGTAGTTCAAGTCCCACTGCAGCTCGTCGACGTTGCGGCCGATGCCGGCGGTGCGGGCAATGACCGACATGCCTGGCGGCAGGTCCAGCTTGTCCATGGTTTCGCGCAGTTCCTGGCGCTCTTCACCTTCGACACGGCGCGATACGCCACCGCCGCGCGGGTTGTTCGGCATCAAGACCAGATAGCGGCCGGCCAGCGAGACGAAGGAGGTCAGGGCGGCGCCTTTGTTGCCGCGCTCTTCCTTCTCGACCTGGACCATGATTTCCTGGCCTTCGCGCAGCGCTTCCTTGACGGAGGCGGTACGGACGTCGACGCCTTCACGGAAATAAGTGCGGGCTACTTCTTTGAAAGGGAGGAAACCGTGGCGATCTTCGCCGTAACTGACGAAGCACGCCTCCAGCGAGGGCTCGATGCGGGTGATCACGCCTTTGTAAATGTTGGACTTGCGCTGTTCGCGTCCGGCGGTTTCGATGTCGATATCGATCAGTTTCTGACCGTCGACAATCGCTACGCGCAGCTCTTCTTGCTGCGTAGCATTAAACAACATGCGTTTCATTTTTATTAACTCCGCGACCCGTGGGCCATCTCTATGCCGTTCGCCCTGGAGCGGAACGGCGAGGTACAGGGATATACGCGAGAATTAAGACGATTGCGGTGGGTATGCCCATCCTGTGCGGCGCAGCGACGCGGGCGGGAGGCCAGCGTTGCGGCAGCAACTGGGCGCATGAGGTCGATCGACATGCCGAGTGCCCGCATCACCTGCAACTCTTCCATGCGGCCCGTAAGGGAGGCAGAGAAATGCAGGCGGTGAGCAGCGTCGTTGAAAGCCAAATCCTGGCCACGCTTACATACTACAAGTATTACAACTTCGATATTTACAACTTCGCGAAGTTGCAATGTAACCAGGCTGGTTTTAGCCTTCCGTCGCTTGCAGCAAAGCATGGGGTCTGGCGAAAACGGCAAGCGTTATCAACTTCATCAACCGGCCAGCCTGGCTCGAAGCCAGGCTGGCCGGACTTTATCCTTACAATCCAATCATTTTAATTCTGCATCCATGCCGGCATCCGATTACAACAACGGTGCAACCTTGATTCCCGCATGGCTGGTGCGTATACATATTTTCCTCTGAATTTGCAATTTGGCGAGGCCAGTGGAGACGCCCCTGTGTAAAATGTGCTTTTATTCTTACACTTGCCGCAGTTCAAACCGCAGCGAAACAATTATATATTCAAAATGAAGGACTTAGAGAGATTTCTGGGAAGACAGAGCAAATGAAGATGCAAAATGATGTTGTTCCCCCTTCAACACCGCTGCCGCTGCAAGCACAATTCGTCACCATCACTGAAGAAGAAGCCGGTCAACGCATCGACAACTACTTGTTGCGTATTTGCAAAGGCGTGCCGAAAAGCCACGTATATCGCATCCTTCGCTCGGGCGAAGTGCGTGTCAACAAGGGCCGGATCGACCAACTGTACCGTCTGGTGCAGGGCGACGTGGTCCGGATTCCGCCGGTACGGATCGCCGAGAAAGCCGATACCACGCATGTGCCGGCCGCTGAATTCAAGGTGATTTTCGAAGATGCCCACTTGTTAGTCATCGATAAACCGGCCGGCGTCGCCGTGCACGGCGGCTCGGGCGTGTCGTTCGGTGTCATCGAGCAGTTGCGCGCTTCGCGCCCGGACGCCAAGTTCCTGGAGCTGGTGCACCGGCTCGACCGCGACACGTCGGGGCTGCTGTTGTTGGCTAAGAAGCGTTCGGCGCTGACCAACCTGCACGAGCAGATGCGCGACGGCCATACCGACAAGCGTTACCTGACCATGGTCGCCGGCGACTGGAAAAACGCACGCCAGCACGTCAAGCTGCCGCTGCACAAGTACACCACGGCCGACGGCGAGCGCCGCGTGGCGGTGCAGGCGGACGGCCTGCCGTCCCACACGGTATTCTCGCTGCTAAAGAAATTCAAGGATTTCGCGCTGCTGGAAGCTGAGCTGAAAACCGGGCGCACGCACCAGATCCGCGTTCACCTGTCATCGTCCGGCTTTGCCATCCTTGGTGACGACAAGTACGGCGATTTCGCCCTGAATCGGGTCCTGCTGAAAGCCGACGCCACCCGTGGCGCGCTCAAGCGGATGTTCCTTCACGCGCATCAAATTACGTTCACCCACCCTGATTCCGGAAAAATCATGACGTTGAACGCGCCATTGGCCGCCGAATGTGAACGATTCTTGGTAAGCTTGGGAAAACCTCTTAACTAATCGCAAATATTCTGAAGGAGCCGGCCGCTGTGCGTGGCCGGAACACATGGCAAGAAAGCTATTTGATCTGATCGTCTTCGATTGGGATGGAACCTTGATGGATTCCACCTCAACCATCGTGAAGTGCATCCAGGCGGCGGCGCGCGACCTGTCCCTGCCGATTCCACGCGACGATGTGGCCGCGCACGTTATCGGGCTCGGCTTGCACGAAGCGATGCAGGCGGTGCTGCCGGAAATCGACCCGTCGTACTATCCGCGCATGGTCGAGCGCTACCGCTACCATTTCCTCTCGCGCGACCATGAGCTGGTGCTGTTCCCCGGCGTACAGGACATGCTGGTGGAGCTGTCGCAGACCGGCTATTTCCTGGCCGTGGCCACCGGTAAAAGCCGGGTCGGCTTGAACCGGGCGATGAACGACGTTAAGCTGTTGTCGATGTTCGATGCGACGCGCTGCGCGGACGAGACTTTTTCCAAGCCTCACCCAGCGATGCTGCAGGAGTTGACGCGGGAGTTGGGCCAGGATATGCGACGTACGGTGATGATCGGCGACACCTCACATGATTTATTGATGGCAAACAATGCCGGCGCTTCCGGCATCGCGGTGCAGTACGGCGCCCATCCAATCGACCAGCTGGCCGCCTGCAATCCGCTGTACTCGGCGGCAACGGTGGCCGAACTGCATCAATGGTTGAGCGAGCACGCTTGATGAATGAAGAAATACTGGTGTGTGCGTCAGACACCGTGCTCGAGGGCGGCAAGGGCGTGCGCTTCGCGGTCACCGCCGGCGGCGCCGACGGTACCGGCTTTGTGGTGCGCTATGGCGGCAAGGCGTACGCTTACCTGAACCGCTGCGCGCATGTGCCAATCGAGCTCGACTGGGCGGAAGGCGAGTTCTTCGAATCCAGCGGCTTGTATCTGATGTGCGCCACCCACGGCGCGATCTATGTGCCGGATAGCGGCCTGTGCGCTGGCGGGCCATGCCGGGGCGGGCGCCTGCGGCCGATCGTCGTGGTCGAGCACGATCACAGCATCTTCTGGCAACCCGACGACTACGTGCGCCCGCATGTCCCCAAAACGCCTTAAAACCCTCAACCAAAGTAATCCATGAGCGATAACATCGACAGTCACCGCCTCCCCCCAACGCCGGCACAGCCGGTTTCCCATACCGCGCCCGCTTCCAACTGGGAGCGCGAGGTGCTGGAAAAGCTGGTGTTTGCCACGTTGAAAGAGCAAAAGTCGTCGCGCCGCTGGGGCATCTTCTTCAAGTTCGCCACGTTGCTGGTGATTATTGTCGCTCTGAGTAGTTATTTCGATTTCAACTGGACCGGCTCAGAGGAAACGCTGGGCCGCCACACGGCGCTGATTGAAATCGACGGCGCCATCGAAGCGGAAGGCAGCGGCGCCGCCTCGGTGGTGATTCCGGCGCTGAACAAGGCATTTGCCGACTCAGGCTCGGTCGCCATCGTCATGCACATCAACAGCCCCGGCGGCAGTCCGGTCCAGGCCGGCATGATCGTCGACGAGATGAACCGCTTGCGCAAAGGCTATCCGGGCAAGCCGCTGTATGTGGTGGTCGACGAGATCTGCGCGTCCGGCTGTTATTACATCGCCGCCGGCGCCGACCGCATCTATGTCAACAAGGCCAGCATCGTCGGTTCCATCGGCGTGCTGATGGATGGTTTCGGCTTTACCGGCTTCATGGACAAGGTCGGCGTCGAGCGCCGCCTGCTGACGGCCGGCGAGAACAAGGGTTTCATGGACCCGTTCACGCCGCTGACCGACAAGCACAGGCAATATGCGCAGGCGATGCTCGACGAGATCCACCAGCAGTTCATCCAGGTGGTGCGCAATGGCCGCGGCAAGCGGCTCAAGGAAAGTCCGGAAATGTTCTCCGGCCTGTTCTGGACTGGCGCCAGATCGATCGACATGGGCCTGGCCGACGCGCTTGGCACGGTCGACAGCGTCGCGCGCGATGTCATTCGCGCCGAAGACATTGTCGACTACACCCAGCATGAAGGCCTGCCTGAGCGCGTGCTGAAGAAATTCGGCGCGGCGATGGGCGCCGGTGCGATGAAGTCGGCGGTCGAGACGGTGACGCCGAGCCTGCGCTGACGCGTTAGCCGCCGTGGGCCTGTTGCAGGCCCGGCGATAAACATTAACAATCCGGTCTTATTTCGGCTTGCATATCCGACTTGGTGGACTATAGTAAGGGGGTAGTTCTTTCCGAGGGAGGCCGATATAAACAGTTTATCTCGTTGTCAGCAGATCTTGATTCATTGTGATTGAACTACTTAAACCGCATCATGGATGCGGATTTGAGAGAATTTCGATTCCTCGTCTGAGTCCCTTCATGGGACTGAAAACAGCGGCGCAATGCCGCTGTTTTCTATTGGACATGGCATCGTGGCGGCGGCAGGCGATTGCGCCGACAGGTCGCCGTCGCGGCGCGCGTGAGGGGTTTGCTGCTGTT
>Ga0308163_10003600_pt1 | contig 12854 bp, 12 predicted proteins | sample PhyTR1_FD_201037 | JGI IMG/M metagenome (GOLD analysis project Ga0308163, IMG submission 201037) | Phyllosphere microbial communities from UC Gill Tract Community Farm, Albany, California, United States - DLSLT.R1 | ecosystem: Host-associated > Plants > Phyllosphere > Unclassified | place: USA... | reverse complement strand
TGCGACAAAACGACCGCTGGCGCGCCCGCGTCCCTTTCTGCATCGATCCGGCTTTGCTATGTCTGTCAAGACCTGTCCTGTCCTTCAGGCGTCGGTTGAGACGCGCCAATATGCGGAGCATTTAACATAATATGTCGCAAAATGAGTTAACAACCGGTGACTTTACCGAAGAGCATGAACCCTTTGGCTTGTTCGAAACGTGGCTGAGCGAGGCAAAGGCGTCCGAGATCAATGATCCCAATGCTGTCGCATTGGCGACAGTCGACGAAAGTGGCATGCCGAACGTGCGTATGGTGCTGTTGAAGGATTTCGATCAAAACGGTTTCGTCTTCTATACGAACTTCGAGAGCCAGAAGGGTACGGAGATTCTCTCCCAAAAGAAAGCCGCCATGTGCTTCCATTGGAAATCCCTGCGCCGGCAGGTCAGGCTGCGCGGTGAAGTGGAGGTGGTATCCGACGCCGAAGCCGACGCCTATTACCAGACACGGCCGCTCGGCAGCCGCATCGGCGCCTGGGCCTCGAAACAGTCGCGGCCGCTGGAAAGCCGGTTTGCGCTTGAAAAAGCAGTGGCCGAATATACGGCGCGCTATGCGATCGGCACCATTCCGCGCCCGGACCACTGGTCCGGCTTCCGCATCAAGCCGCTGACCATCGAATTCTGGCGCGACGGCAAGTTCCGCCTGCATGACCGCATGGAGTTCCGCAGGAGCGTGGTCGGCGAACCCTGGTCCAAGGTACGCATGTATCCCTGATGTATAGCAGGTGTCCGGTCGCTCAGGCCGGATGCCGGGAAGACAGCCGGAAGGGAATACCGGATGCGAGCGTGCGCACCGCCGTCGCCGTCTGGAAGTGACCGTTCAAAGAAATCCGCGGCAAGGCGTGCAGCGCCGCGCCATGCCCGGGAAAGAGTGTCGAGGGTCGGGTGGTGACAGCGACGCGAAAGCCAGCTTCGCCCACCTGCGCGACGATCCGCTCGTCGACGCTGCGATGATCGCCATAGGGATAGGCGAAAGTCTCCGGGCGTCGGCCGGTCAGTTTTTCCAGATAATCGGCCGGCTGCTCCAGTTCCTGGCGCACGGTGAAAGGACTGAGCCGTACCAGCCCGCGATGGCTGATCGTATGGGCTCCGAGGCTGACCAGCGGATGGGCGGCAAAGTCCGCAAGCTCGCTTGACGATAAAATTGCATCGTCAACCAGATGGGCGCTGTCGATGCCTTTGCCAAGCGCCACCCGGTCCAGCCAGGCGATGGCCGCGGTCTCGTCGCCAGCGGCGATACGGCTTGCGATCCGCGCAAAGATCGACGCCTTGCGGGCAACGGTATCGGCCGGCAGAACATGCTGGCGACCGTCGATTTCAAATTCCAGCCGGTCGACCTTTCGCACCAGCGCGGCCAGCGTCTCCCACCACAGGCCATGGCTGCGCTCGCTAAGGCCTTGGCAGACGAAGACGGTGAAGGGCGCCTCGAAGCGCTCGAACACCGGCAGCGCAAAATCGCGGCTGTTGCGGTAGGCATCATCGAGGGTAAAGGCGGCAAAGGGCCGTCCCGTGGGTCTCATCAGCCGGTCCGGCACGTCCTCCAGCCGAATGAACTCGTAGTTTTCCCGCCACAGTGCCCTGAGCGCCGTATCAAGAAATTTGGGCGTGATCTCCAGATGCCGGTTGGGATCGGGCGCGCATGGACGATAGGGCCGGACTTGATGCAGTGTGAAAATCGCGCCGAGGCCGCGTGCGTCGGGCATAACGCCAAGCCGCCGCAGCACTTCGGCTGCGGTTAGCCCGGCCGCAATCAGCCCATGCCTGAAACTCTTGCCATTCATGCGCCGCGTTCCCGCATCGACATCCAGAGGGGATACAGCGCCCCGCGCCTTATAGAACACGCAACAGACGCCGTAACACTTTAGATGGAGCTGGCCGGTAAGCCGCACGCCATCCATCCAGAGCCGGAGACCGGCCTGGCATGTTCCATTTTAATCGCACCGATTTAACGAATTATCCAGTGTATCTATTTGGAACAGCAGGCTGTGGACAACGCGGGGGCGCTTCTGGATTATTGCGGCGCCCGTAGGCGTCTCATCAGGCCGAAAGCGATGACGACGGCCACCAGCATGACCGCAAAGCCGAACAGAAAGCTTGAGGCAACTGCCTTGCCGATCACGTCGGACGAGGCCGTGCCGGAAAATCCCGCCTGATTGGCGACCAGCCCGGCCAAGGCCGCACCCATGCCATAGCCGAAGGACTGCAGCGTCGGTAGCAGCGCCGAACTTCTGTCCCGATCCTCATCCGAGCTTGCGACAAGCACCATCTGGTTTATCGCGGCCCAGGCAAGGCCGAAGGCGGCGCCAGTCATCACAAGCGCCAGCATCAGCCCTGGCAGCGAGCCATGGGATATGGCAAGGGCAATACCGCCGAGCCCGCAGGTCTCCATCAATACCCCGGTCATGATCAGCCATTTGCGGGCGCTGGCCGTCGAGACATGGGCGCTGGTGACGGCCACGAGGCTCCAACTGACGGCTGTGAGTGCCCCGATGGCGCTGGCGGTGAGCGGCCCCATGTTCCAGACATGTTTCAGCGCATAGACGAGATAAACGCCACTGGCCGCCTGGCAGAGCGGCATCAGCAGGACGAGCCACAGGCCGAGCCCGACGGGGCTTGTGACAGAAAAGGCGCCGCTTGGCAGGATGGGCTGCAAGCTTTGCCGATCGACTGTTGCAAACAGCAGGAAAGCAACGAACGCAAGGCCGATCATCGTGTGGCGCGCCAGGTCGAGTGTCGTCAGATTGGTAGCCAAAAGCACGACGAGACCGAAGATCAGCAGCGTTAGCCGCCCGGTCGGAATGCTGCCTGCGCCTGCCCCGAGATCGCCATTTTCCCGCCCGGATCCGAGGGTGAGAACGGCCAGGAGGAGGAAGACCAGGCCTGCTGGAATATTGATCAGGAAGGCCGCCCGCCACGAAATTGCCTCAGTCACCAGACCCGCAAGAACCGGGCCTCCAAAGGCAGAGACCGCCCAGACGGCAGCCTCGATGCCGAACACCCGCGCCATCAACCTCTGGGGGAAAAACGTCGAGATCAGCATATAGCAGAGCGCCAGCACCGCGCCTTCGCTCAGCCCCTGCAGCAGTCTGCCGAAGATGACGCCGCCCATGGTCCCGGCAAGACCAGCCATCGTGCTGCCCAGGAGAAAGACGAGGGTCGCAAGAACAAGAGCAAGGCGCATGCCGAACCGCGCCTTGAACCCCGCCGTGCTCGCCCCGGCCACGATTGAGCCGGTAAGATAAAGCGTGCTTGACCACGGCAACCATTGCGCGCCGCCAAGTTCACTGACGGCAAAGGGCAGTGCTGTTGCAGCGAGAAACGCATTGAAAGCATGCAAGCCAATACCAAGGCTGACCATCGCCAGCGGCGCCCGCAGGCCCGGCGCCAGCAGCTCTCCCCAGCCGGCATTATCGGGCGAAGCTGCGGTGGGTTCGGGATCTGTGGGCAGACCCAGATCAACGCTTTGAATTTCGCTCATTTTTTCGTCCTCATGCTTTGCTGCTGGTCAATCGATGGTGGGGACGCTACAACCTCAACCAAAGTTGAGGTAAAGAGGGAAAATCGAAGATGGGCGATCTTTCTGTCGGCGAATTGGCCGGTCGCAGCGGCATTGCTGTCTCGGCGCTCCATTTCTACGAACGCAAGGGTCTGATCCGGTCTCACCGCACCGGCGGCAATCAGCGGCGCTACGACCGCGACGTGTTGCGCCGTGTAGCGATTATCCGCGCGGCGCTGGCGCTCGGTATCCCCCTCAAGGAGGTCGGTGCGATGTTGGCGGATCTGCCGCACGGACATGTTCCCACCCGCGAAGACTGGCGGCAGATCGGCGCCCGCTGGGCCGAAACTCTTGATCGGCGAATCGCGATGCTGACCAAACTGCGGGACGATCTGGACGGCTGTATCGGCTGCGGTTGCCTGTCGATGACGCATTGCAGCATCTTCAATCCCCAGGATATAGCGGCAGAGCGGGGGGAGGGGGCTGTACTCCTTCATGAAACTGTTATCAATTCTGTGAGCAATCCTGCAGAATCCACAGGTTTGCCATAATTGAGCAACGCTTCGTTAACAATATTGGGCAAGATGAAGGCGTTGCACAATTTCCTGCCTCATTTTGGGGCTACTGCCGACGCGTCCTCGCGTCGACAGGTGAAGTCTTCGAGGACGTTTTCGTGAATTTGCCCGTGAATTTGCCGCGTGACCGGCATCTGAACTTGCATTGTAACCAGTATGGAGGCCGAATGAGCAGGATCCTGATCGCGCTTGCGTTATTTGTGACGATCAGCATGACGGCAAACTCGGCTTTTGCAGGCAGCGCCCAGCTTCTTCTGGATGCGCGCAGCGGCAGGGTCATAGCTTCGGAAAATCCGGACGCCCCGAATCATCCGGCGTCGCTGACGAAGATGATGACCATCTACATGACCTTCGACGCGATCCGTCGCGGCACGCTCAGCTGGGACAGCCCGGTTCCCTTTTCCAAATATGCCTCGTCGCGCCCACCGACCAAGCTGCGCCTGAAGCCCGGCGAACAGATCACCGTGCGCGAAGCCGTGCTGGGCATGGTTACGCTGTCGGCCAATGATGCCGCCGCCGCCATTGCCGAAAAGATCGGTGGCACGGAGCAGAATTTCGCGGCGATGATGACCGCCAAGGCCCGCCAGCTCGGCATGCCCAACACGACATTCGTCAATGCCTCGGGCCTGCCCGACGACCGCCAGATCACCACGGCGCGTGACATGTCGACCCTCGGCGTTGCCCTGCTGCGCGACTTCCCGCGCGACTACCAGCTGTTTTCCACCCGCAGCTTTGCCTTTCGTGGCCGCACCATTAATGGCCACAACAATCTCATGTACCGGTTCAAGGGCATGGACGGCATCAAGACCGGCTATACCGACGCCTCCGGCTACAATCTCGTCAGCGCCGTCGCCGATGGCAAGCGCCGCGTGATCGGCGTGATCATGGGCGGTCGCAGCGGCGCCAGCCGTGACAATCTGATGGCGCAACTGATCACCAGAAATATCGGCAAGGCCTCCGACGGCAATTCGCTGATCGCCAGCGCTGCTCCGACGGCCCCGATCGTCGTTGCCGAAACCACCGGCAGCATTCCGCTGCCAACCGACCGCAGCGAGCCGCTTGGCCGCAGCAGTGCACCGGGTGCCAAGGTTCCCGGCCAGGTCGACACCGCCAGCGCTTCGCCCGACGTGCCAGTGCTCGGCGCTCGCTTCGGCAATGCCTATGCCGGCGGCGGCGCAAACAATGCGGCTGCTGCCACCGAAGCCCTGATTGCGGGCGCCCATCCCCGGCCATTGAAGCCAATTCCGCTGCATCGCGATGGCACCTGGCAGATCCAGATTGCTGCCGCTGCCAGCGCCGAGGAAGCCATGAGCCTGTTGCAGATGGTGCGCGACAAGATCGGCGGCCCTCTGGCTGACCGCGACATCTATACCGAAGCTGTCACCCGCAATGGCTCGACCGTCTACCGCGCTCGCTTCACCGGCTTTCCGAGCAAGGACGATGCACAGAATGCCTGCGAACGCTTGGTCAAAAGCAGCTATGACTGCGTCCTGATGCCCGCCCGCAGCTAAGTGTTCCCGGCCGAACCAGCCGATACGATTTAATATTTGTCATATTTCACGCCGTTCCTCGAAAGAGGGGCGGCGTTTTGTTTTAGAAGGTCCATCGAACGTGCGTACGGTCACGGTGCCTCAGTCCTCTATCTTTCTCGCCTGCAAACCCGATGGCCCGGGTTCTCATGTCTATGCTCTTGATCTCTCGTTTCCGTCTGGACAATCTTGCCAATTCGAGCGACAAAGTCAAGAACAAAAGGAGAACGGTATGTTTTCAAAATTGATGGAGCAGTTCGAGGCCGCATCGGCCGTCTACGCCAACGCAAACGGGATCACGCGCGACCCCGACTGGTTCCTGCTGAAGCTGATCGAAGAGGCGGGGGAGGTGACCCAGGCAGCCAATCGGTTGAGCGGTCGAAGCCGGGCGAAGGGGATGGGCGAGGCAGAGCGCCGGCAGTTGCTTGCCGACGAAACCGCCGATCTTCTTGGCCATGTTTTGCTGTTTGCCCGGCATCACAGCCTGGACCTGGAGGAGGCGATTGCCCGCAAGTGGCGGTTCGATCCCCGAAAAGTCACAGCCGATCCTTGAGGCGGACCGGCTGCGGTAAAATCATTGCGACGTGTGTCTGCTTGGTTTACGGCCGGCGAAGCGTAAAGGGCTCGCCGAAGAAATGCAGCCACATGCGCTCCAGGATATAGCCATGGGCAGCGATCGGCGTCGTGGCGAAGTCGTAGAGCCGGGCATAGGTATCGGGTGACACTGAGGCGACAAGGTCGTTGCGCACCGCGAAGATCGCACCATAGGAGAAGGTGCCGAGCATGTGCTGTTCGGCTTCCTCGGCGTAAGTATCGAGGCGTACGCGCCGCAGAAGGTGTGCTGCGATATTGCAGTGATCCGGCAGCCCGCCGCTGACGATGCGGTAGACCGTGCCCATGCCCATCGCGCCGGGATCGATAAAGTCGATCGGTCCCCAGGTATTGAGCGAGAAGAATTCGGGGCGTACCCGCGGGCGGCCCTTCAGCTGTGGCTTGTACTGGTCCAGGAACAGCTGCGGCGGCGTATTTTTGTCTTCGAGCCATTGCCAGGACAGCGGCTGAATTTTTTTCCAGTCGATCCAGTCGTGGAGAAGGTGGATGAAGTCAGGGCTATGACTGAAGGGATCGCCCTGCGAAAACACAGTAAAACTGTGGTCGCGCTGGCGCTGGTTCATCATGTGGTAGAGATAGGTCTCTGACTCTCGTCCGACATTCGGGCGCGCGATGATGTGGTTGGCGCGCTCCAGCACCGCCGGCGAGGTGATCTCGTCGCCCTTGTTGTAGATAAAAATCTCGAAATGACTGGGGATCTGGACGATCCAGTCCAGGTCTTCCTGGTAGCGGGCAAGAACGACGGTGTGCACAGATTGAACTCCTGGCAAGAGAAAAGCCGTAATCGCACCGCGCGGAAGCCCGATGCTATTGCCAGTTGTCTAAAGTGAGAAGCTTGTCTGTGGCTTGAAGATTTTCGGCTCCAAAAAGACAGTTGCAAAGTATCGCCCAGAGCTATCAAGCAGTTACGATTCACGAGGTTGCCGCAATCAATGCCGTTAGACAGTTGCGACAGCAATGTCTCTCGGATCGGCGCAAACGTCTTGCCAATATCCGTGCAAGACTTACGAAAAGAACGCCTGACATTGGTGCAGATCGTCGATGACAAGCGTTGCAATCGCTCGGATCTCATCGTTCGGCGGCAGGAGATCGGGCACCATGACGGCCATCATGCCCGCACCTGCGGCCGAGCGGATGCCATTGTGGGAATCTTCCAGGGCCAGACAGTCGGCAGGATCGATACCCAGTCGTTTGGCGGCCAGGAGATAGGGGTCCGGCGCCGGCTTGCCGTTGATATAGTCGCCCTTGGCAATTACCTCATGGAAACGCTCGCGGATACCAAAGCCGGCAAGGTGATCCTCGACTTGAGAATGATCCGACGAGGTGCAGATGGCGCGAGGGATATTGTGGGCATCGAGCGTGTCGAGCAGGGCGACGACACCCGTCTTCAGCTTCAGCTCCAGCGCGATCAGCCGGTCGAAATGCTCGAGCCAAACCTTGCGGAAGGCGTCCGTGTCGAAATCCTGGCCATAATGATCCTTCAGCAGCCCGACAATCCCGTCCCAGGGCCTGCCCAGCATGCCTTCATAGACCGAGGGGCCGACCACAAGCCCCGCCGCAACGCCGGCGGAAATCACCGACTTGCGATAGAGGATCTCGCTGTCGAGAATGATTCCGTCCATGTCGAAGACAACGGCTTTGGGTCGGCGGGGAAGCATGAGCATCTGGTCCATTTCTTATGTCGTCTCAATTACAGGAACTTCGCCAGTCCTGGCGCAGATGCTGAGGGAAAACATCCGCAGCCTCATGCGGATCCCACCGGCCGTGCGCCAAGATCCTCGAAGAGGCGCAACAGATAACCATCGGGATCGGCCACGACAAATTGCCGGTTGCCGAGCTCCATACCATCCTTGCGATACCATTTTTCTTCGAGCGGCAGATAAAGCGCAATGCCAGCTTCCGCAAGCCGCTGCAGAATAGCGTCGACATCCTCGACGAGGATCTGGACATTCAACCCGCGCCCGAACGGTCGTTCCATTGCTGCGCCTGCGATCTCGAATGTGCGGCCAATACCGATCTGGTCGATCATAAGTTCGGCGCTGCCCAATGTCAGATAGCTGAAGCCTTCTTCGGGCCGCTCATAGGCAATGGAGAAACCGAGCAGCCACGTATAGAAAGCCCGGCTTATCTGCCAATCGGTCACAGCGAATTCCGGAACAAGCGCAACGTCCTTTGTGACGTGGGCGCGCGTAACGCTTTGAATGAACCGGCCCTTCGCCTGGGTATATCTATCCCCGTCCTCAGGATAAAGCGCGGCCAATTCCTGCTTTAGCAAGCCGTAGGCGAAAGAGAGATCCGCGTTCTGCCGCAAGGCATTGCGAAACGCGATACGGTCAGCGTGAGTTTGGCTCCCTTTAGGGCAAAGATAAACCCGCCTGCCTTGATTGCCGCGCATGACAAAGGCAAACACGCCGTCGCCATGGCGCGACCCGCGCGGCGTGTAGCCGGCGCTTTCTAGCAGAGCAGCCATCCCAGTGATGTCAACGCCCTCTGGAAGGGTTATGTCGATATCGATAAGCGGCTTGGCATTGAGGCCCGCAACAGCAGTGCTTCCCACATGCTCCACCGCCGAGACTGGAAGCCCGAGAAGCTGGCACAGCTCATCTGCGGCCTTTTCGAAATGACGAGGCCAGGCTGTATCATAGCCTTCGAGCAGCACCGGCGTCGGCATATCGCATCAAGTCCGCGTACCGCCGACAGTCACCTGGTCCATCCGCAGATGCGGTTGGCCGACACCGACCGGGACCCATTGGCCGGCCTTGCCGCAATTGCCGATGCCGGTGTCGAGCTTCATGTCGTTGCCGATCATCGACACGCGCTTCATGGCCTCGGGGCCGTTGCCGATCAGCATGGCGCCCTTGACCGGCGCGCCGATCTTGCCGTCCTCGATCATGTAGGCCTCGGTGCAGCCGAACACGAATTTGCCCGAGGTGATATCCACCTGACCGCCGCCGAAGGAGACGGCATAGATGCCGCGCTTCACCGAAGCGATGATTTCCTCGGGGCTTTTGTCGCCCGAGAGCATATAGGTATTGGTCATGCGCGGCATCGGCTGGTGGGCATAGCCCTGGCGCCTGCCATTGCCTGTTGGTGCCATGCCCATCAGCCGGGCATTCTGTCGGTCCTGCATATAGCCGACCAGTTTGCCGTTTTCGATCAGCACGTTATAGGCGGATGGCGTGCCTTCGTCATCGACGGTGATCGAGCCTCGGCGGTTGTTGATCGTGCCGTCGTCGACCACGGTCACGCCGGGCGCTGCGACCATTTCGCCGAGCAAGCCGGCAAAGGCCGAGGTCTTCTTACGGTTGAAATCGCCTTCCAGTCCATGGCCGACGGCCTCATGCAGCATCACGCCCGGCCAGCCATTGCCGAGCACCACGTCCATGCTGCCCGCCGGCGCTTCAATGGCTTCCAGATTGACCAGCGCCTGCCGCAGTGCCTCGTCGGCGCCTGCCTTCCAGCTGTCTTCGCTGAGAAAATCGGTAAATGACATCCGCCCGCCGACACCAAAGGAGCCGGACTCCTGGCGTTCGCCCTGGCCGGTGATCACTGAAATGTTCATGCGGGTCATCGGCCGCACGTCGCGCACGCGGTGACCATCGGCGCGCAGGATTTCCACGACCTGCCAGCTGGCGGCGATCGACGCGGAAACCTGCCGCACTTTGGCGTCCTTGGCGCGCAGATAGGCGTCGATCTCAGACAGCAACGTCACTTTTTCTTCAAAGCTCGGGCTGCCGATAGGGTTGTCGTCGCCGTAAAGCTTGGCATTGGTGCGCTGCGGCGCGCTGGCATAGGAGCCGCTATAGCCATGGGTGACGGCCTTGACGGCATCGGCAGCGCGGTTGAGGGCGGCGAGCGACAATTCGCCGGAATGGGCATAGCCGACAGCCTCGCCGGCCACGGCGCGCAGGCCAAAACCCTGGTCGGTGTTGAAACTGCCGCCCTTCAGGCGGCCATTGTCGAAGGCCAGTGATTCGGCCTGGGCATGTTCGATGTAAAGTTCGCCATCGTCGGAGCCGGCAAGCGCCTCAGCCACGGCTTTCGACAGGGTGCGCTCGTCGCAATCGAACAGGCTGCTGAGATCTGATGTCATCGGTTTCTCCTTGGACGTGGCCAGGATCATGTAATCGGGCGCGGTCGATGGAACAAGGGGAGCAGCAATTGCCGTGAGGCCGAGTCGTCCCCCAAGCCATCAGGGCAGGGCGTCATAGCCCTCGGCAAAGCCGTTCAGCTCGACGGGGATGCCGACCCGGTCCTGATCAGAGGACTCGCGCACGGCAAAGACGGCGCTTTTGCCCGAGCGCAGCACCTTCATCAGCTGATCGTCGATTTCGACTTCCACGTAGCAGCCCTCGGCAAAGCAGCGGGTGAAGAAGGCGCGGCCGACATTGTTGTTATCGACGTAAAGCTCCATCCCGTCCTTGAGGAGAACGCCGAGCGGCGCCAGGATGCGCAGAATACGAGCCTTGCGATCGGCGGTTTTCAGCACGACGACCGATAGCCCGACTTCGGGACGGTCCTCGGCGATCACGTTCTGCATCAGGGCGCATTGCTCTTGCGACGTGCCGGCCGGCGTATCGCAAATGATCGACCAGGCGCCGTGATTGGAGCGCACCGTGCCGGGCTGCGGCTGCTGTGCCAAGGCCGTGCCTGCCTGCAATGCTGTTGCAAACCCTGCCGCAACGAGCCCCGCCGCGACAAACCGAGCCCGCAACATTCTCTGGAAACCCATGGAAACCTCTGGAATTCTGTTCACTCTGTACATTCTCGCCTGCGCTCGCCCCGCGATCAAGATCAAAGGATCAAGAAGGTTGAGGGCAAGGGATCGATCGAAGACCTGGACTGGTTACCGACCCCGTCGCATAGCTTCCTGTAGCCCGCGACGATCCTCGAAACAAATCCAATCTGCGGCGAATGCCGCTTTCACCAGCGCATGCGCCCGAGAATTGCTTCCTTCCCAGCTGAGTGCGGCATAATTGGGGTTGGCCTGCCCGCAATGAAGATGCCCCTGGCCCGCAGCGATGCTTTGGTTGCGGTGCGTGACGTTGAGACCATGGAGTGTGGATGAGCAAAAATGCCGCAGCGTCATCCACGCACGGTTGTTGCGAAATTGGCAAAATTGTGATTTTAAATTAGTATCATATCAGGGATTGTGCGTTTGCCATTGATTTGGGTCAAACGCGGGAGGGAGAGGCAACCGTGATAACAACTCTTTTCAAGGCTATGGCTGATCGGGCCGCTGCGCTGGCAGGCATGGCGTCGACGGCAATGGCTCTCTGTCTGATGGCAGCCACTGGCGCGCTGGCTGACCAGCCGCAGGAATGGCAGATGGATCTTCAGCCGCACGCCAGTCCCGTCATGGAGCAGATCCGCTGGTTCAACCACTATACATTGTGGTTCATTGTGCCGGTGACGCTGCTGGTTCTGGCTTTGCTGGTCATCGTGGTCGTGCGGTTTCGCGCCGGCGCCAATCCGGTGCCGTCGCGCACCAGTCACAATACGGTTATCGAGATCGTCTGGACGCTCGGCCCAGTGCTGATCCTGTTCTTCCTCGCCATCCCGTCCTTCAACCTGCTGACCTACGAACTGACCATCCCGGAAAAGCCTGACATGACTATCAAGGCGACCGCGACTCAGTGGCAGTGGAATTACGAATATGAGGGCGGCGAAAAGCAGCTGGCCTTCGACAGCTATTTGCTGAAGGACCAGGACCGGGCTGCTGCCGGCAAGGAAGATCGCAAGATCTATCCGCGCCTGCTGGCCGTGGATAACGAACTGGTTCTGCCCGTCGGCAAGACGGTGCGCGTGCTGGTGACGTCAGCGCCTACCGACGTGATCCATTCGTTTGCCATGCCCTCCTTCGGCGTCAAGATCGATGCCGTGCCGGGCCGGTTGAACGAAACCTGGTTCCGCGTCGATCGCGAAGGCCTGTTCTATGGTCAGTGCTCGGAACTCTGCGGCAAGGATCACGGTTTCATGCCGATCGCCATCCGCGTGGTGTCCGAGGACAAGTACAAGTCGTGGATGGCGGCTGCGACCGGCGATCTCGGCGCTGCCAACAAGGCGCTGATGGCCGCGACGGACCGCCCGTCGGCTGACAATCAGCTGGCGCAGAATATTTCGTTGAAGACCGTTTCGAACTGAGGGGAGTGAGGACAATGGCCGGACCTACCGCCGGGGGCACTCATGCACCCGAACATGCACATCATTCACACGACCATAAGCCGGGCTTCGCTGCCCGCTGGCTGTTTTCGACCAATCACAAGGACATCGGCACGCTTTATCTGATCTTCGCGATCATTGCGGGCATCGTCGGCGGCGCACTGTCGGTCGCCATGCGCATGGAACTGCAGGAACCGGGCATCCAGATCTTCCACGGTCTGGCCGCCATGGTCTACGGTTTCGAAGGTGACGCTGCCATCGACGGTGGCAAGCACATGTATAACGTGTTCACCACCGCGCATGCTCTGATCATGATCTTCTTCATGGTCATGCCGGCATTGATCGGCGGTTTCGCCAACTGGATGATCCCGATCATGATCGGCGCGCCAGACATGGCCTTCCCACGCCTCAACAATATCAGCTTCTGGCTGATCGTTCCGGCC
>Ga0308163_10003599_pt1 | contig 12860 bp, 15 predicted proteins | sample PhyTR1_FD_201037 | JGI IMG/M metagenome (GOLD analysis project Ga0308163, IMG submission 201037) | Phyllosphere microbial communities from UC Gill Tract Community Farm, Albany, California, United States - DLSLT.R1 | ecosystem: Host-associated > Plants > Phyllosphere > Unclassified | place: USA... | reverse complement strand
GGATAGATTTTAGTAATCCTGAAGAGGTTCAGAACTACCTGATCAAACATTACGAAGGCTGGAATTCCATTTTTTTTAGCTTATTCAAAGCCTGTACACACTTTGTCGCCCGGCCGCTGAATTATTTTCCTTTAGAGAACAGGTGGGAGACAAAAAATAACATCACGCTAATTGGTGACGCCGCCCATCTTATGCCTCCCAATGGAGAAGGAGTTAATCTGGCTATGCTGGATGCCTTAGATCTGTCAAATTGTTTGACCAATACAACAACATTTGCCACTCTTCAAGACGCTATCGCAGCATATGAAAAAATCATGTTTGACCGGGCTGAGCCGTTATGCAAAGAAACTATTGAGGGTATCAGCGACTTTGCAGCGCCGACTGAAGAATCTGTACAGGAATTCATTAAAATGCTCAGCTGAAAAATGAATCAACAAGTTAGCGCGCGATAAGTTATCCTTTATTTTCAATTGAAGATCAACTTCTTATAATTCAATCAGTACCTTTGAATGATGGGACAAGTGATCAACGCCTTCTGGACATTGCTTTGTTTTTTACCCGTTGTATCTATTTGGTTGCGATATGGTTCACAAAACCATTTATGGATTATAATCGGCTTATCATTAGCCGCATTGGCTATTCCTTCGCGCTGGATACAATTAAGCACAAATCCCGTTTTTTATCAGCAACTCGGTATCCGCTTCATTCGTAAATTCGTACAGAATGGTGATGGCTACAAACGCAAAACCATTATTCATGATGCCGCGAGCGCTATGAATTATATGTCCACAATTCGAATGTATGAAAGGTTCCATCTCTATTGCCTGTTATTTTTCTTCATGTCAACAATTGAGGCGCTAATTTATAGCCAGTATCTGACCGCTGCATTGCTCTTAGCTGCAAATGTTATTTACAACGTATGTCCGTTACTTTTACAGCAATATAACTACGCCCGCCTGAAAAGATTTGAAAAGCTTAATAAATTTCACTGATCGTTTAATGCTAATGCATAGGTTTGGTCGACGTGGCATAGGGCGAACAAATACCAACATCCACATTGGGCATGGATTAATGATTCAATGCAGCTGTAATCCCGAAGTATTCGATCACAAGTTTAGTTTCTTTCTTTAACTCTCCTTTTTTATCGGCCTTGTGGCTGATATTTGTCACACTTATATAGCTGACGGGGTCACCAGGAGACTCATATATACGCAAAGTTGCATAGTCATTTGATAAATTATCAGCAGGCAGAAAGTCTTTCAGGGATTGAAAATTACCGCTTTTTAACTCTTCTGTCAGTTGATCAGGATCATTTACTGTTTTAAGTTTTCCCTGCACTTCCCGTTCTTCCATCCATTGATCATTTTGTTCAGAAAAGGGAGTTGTCGATCTTCCTGAAAGGGAAAAAAGAACTGGTGCCCCAACAATGATAAATGCTTCAAATGCCCAGACCAGCCATAGAAGAGTACCAGAAACAGTATTATGTTTCAGGGTAAAAGTACCAGCATCATTTAAGCTCAGCATTGCCTGAAACAGCATTTCAGGATGTGTTAAAATATACCAGAAACCTGTAAGGTTGAAAGAAGATCGTACCCACATTCCACCTCCCATGCTGCCGTCGGCCTCAGACATGAGGGATACAAATAATGCCCATTGGCTATACCAGGCTAAAAGGCCACATAAGACGGCCAGTACACATTCATATTTTGTATTTCTGATCTTCCCCAGTCCGATTGCTATAAACACTCCGGCGCCAACTCCAAATCCAAGTCCTGCTGCAATAAAAAAATTGAGATAAATAAAGGGAATAAACCATTGCAGGGCTATATAAATAATACTGAGAACGACCGTGATCATGAATGCTATGATCAGAGAAATAAAGATGCCTTTGACGGGTATTTTGCCTGATGGCTTGTAGTATAGCTGTTCCATAGCAGATTGTTCAGCTATAAAGCTATGCTTATTTTGAACTTTCAGCTACTGGATTGTTGTTATTTGTGAAAAAAAGCCTGCACTGGCAAGGTAACGATTTGGGGTAGGTGTCCGGCTTGTCATAGAAGGGCATTTTTTCTTTCGGGGAATATGCTTAAATTAGATCTCCGGGACAATATAAATAAATGATCTTTAGTTTTACCGCCACGCCTGAGTTTGATTTCATGACCTATTTTGCCCGGCATGTCGGCGCAACGGTAAATGATGGGTTGTTGGTCATTCCCGGTGACTTGGGTAATGGCTACATTCGTAAACTCGCTTTTGGCCCGGAATTCAAGATCACTCTGCATCATTATGTATTAAAGGCAGACCTGATCATCAACCGCAATACCTCTGGCCAGGGTAATGACCTGATAACCATCTTTTTTTACAGCAACGAACAAACGCTCGACATAGCATTCGAAAATAAGCCCAATATTCAGTTTTCCGAACGCGATGAATCCGCTATCCAGGTCACATCCAATGATCTGAACTCAACCATACGTTTTCCGGCAGGCCAGACTATACGTTACGCAGTGATCGCTATTATGCCGGCCTATCTGAAAACCCTCCTGGCTCTCAATAAGCTGAATTCTACGCTCGAGACGATAACCAGCCCGGGACATTCATTTCTTTACTTTGAAAACATGACCGCAGAGGCGAAATTGCTGCTCAAAAACTTAAGCGCGGTGGATATGAACGATGAGCTAAGCCAATTCTACATGCAGATCAAGGTACAGGAGCTGCTTTATGTGCTTTTTCAAAAGCTATCGAAACGTGAAAGCTTACCGCATCAGAACATTAACAGCGCGGACGTGGCCAGGCTTCTGCATATCCGCAACGAAATTATCAATGACCTGAGTGTACCGCCCGTCTTACCTGAACTGGCACAAGTTGCCGCCATGAGCGAAACCAAACTTAAACAGCTCTTCAAGCAGGCCTTCGGCGATACTGTCTATAATTACTTTCAGCGTGCCCGCATGGAAGAAGCTGCATTTTTACTAAAACAGGGTAAGCGCTCCGTTGCAGAGGTTGGTTATGAACTGGGTTTTAGCAATTTGAGCCACTTCAGCAGGTTATTTGAAAAACATTACGGTTTCACACCCAAGCGTTACTCCTCACAAGCCTAAATACTTCGTCGTATCGGACTGATTTATCACCTGATCAGGCTATTATCAGCTTATAATTAGGCGCAATTTTGCTATATAAATTAAAAGATAAGCAAAATGAAAAAGTTATTCATGCCCTATAGGGGAGCCGCACTTCAGTTGAAGAACCACGTTGTGATGGCGCCGATGACCAGAAGTCGTGCAATCGGCAATGTACCCAATGAATTGATGGCTATTTATTACAAACAGCGTTCCGGTGCCGGACTAATTATCACGGAGGGCACTTCACCCAGCCCCGAAGGTTTAGGCTATCCGCGCATCCCGGGCATTTTTACGGATGCCCAGATAGAAGGCTGGAAAGGGGTGACGAGTTCAGTTCATGAAGGCGGCTCAAAAATATTCCTGCAGTTGATGCATACCGGCAGAATTGCCCATAGCTCCAACTTGCCGGAAGGCCATCAGGTAGTAGGATTCTCAGCGGTAAAGGCAGCAGGGGAAATTTATACTGATAACGGCATGCTCGAATATTCGGCGCCAGCTGCATTGGATGAAGCAGGCATAGCCCGTATAATAGATGATCATGTTAAGGCAGCTGAGAATGCGATTGCCGCTGGCTTTGATGGCGTTGAGTTACACGGAGCACACGGTTATCTGCTGGAGCAGTCATTAAACCCCCATGTCAACAACCGTGAAGATAATTATGGCGGATCCATAGCGAACCGCAGGCGTATGGCGATGGAGATCGTACAGAAAATAACAGCTTATATCGGAGCAGATAAAGTTGGTCTGCGTATTTCACCATTTTTAACATCCAACGATATGCCTTCATATGAAGAAGCTGCAGTACATGAAACATATGTTCAGCTCGCCAGGGAAGTAAACCGGCTGGGCATCGCTTACCTGCACATTTCAAACAATCCGGGCATCCCCGAAAAAACACATCGGGACGTTAGGGAGGCTTTCGCGAACACCATTATCTATTGCAATGGCTTTACCGCAGAGACAGCTGAAGATAAATTGCAAAATGGCTCAGCGGATCTGGTCGCTTTTGGCAGGAGCTTTCTGGCCAACCCCGATTTTATGGAAAGAATAGAGAAAAATTTCCCCCTGAATGAGCTGGATTACAACACTCTTTACACCCCCGGCGAAAGAGGGTACACCGATTACCCCGAGTTAAATTATATCAGTTCCATCACCTCTTAAAAACAATAATCAAGATGAAAATTACAACCACAGGCTCATTAGGAAATGTAGCCAAACCATTAGTAAAAAAACTGATCGCATCCGGACATGAAGTAACCGTCATCAGTACAAAAGAAGACCGCCGGGACGAAATTGAAGCTTTGGGTGCAAATGCAGCTATCGGCTCTATTAGTGACGAAGCATTTTTGGCCGAAGCTTTCAGCGGAGCAGATGCAGTATATTTGATGATGCCGCCATCCATGGGGCAGGGCAATATGATACAGAATATCGCCGATGCCGGGCAATCCTACGCAAATGCCATTAAAACCGCAGGCGTATCCCGGGCAGTCATGCTCAGCAGTGTTGGGGCCGATGCCGCCAAGGGTACCGGGCCTGTGCAGGGAGTTCATCATGTTGAAAAGATACTGCAAATGTTAGACGGTGTCAATGTGACCGTTTTGCGTTCAGGTTTTTTCTTCATTAACTTTTTGCGAGATATCCCACTGCTCAAAAGCAAAGGCGTTTTCGGTAACAATTACAATAGTGATGACAGGCTGGCCCTAACACACCCTGAGGACCTGTCGACAGCGCTTGCAGAAGAACTGCAGGCTGAAGGCAACGGTTTTGAAGTAAAATACATTGTAGGTGATGTTTTGACCGGGGCCGAGATTGCAGGGATATTCGGCCGGGCAATTGGAAAACCGGAACTGGTTTGGACAGCTATCCCTGATGAGCAGCTAAAACAAGGCATGCTTACCGGGGGATTGCCACCTGAACTGGTCGGTCTGATCGTTGAAATGGGCCAGGGTGTAAGGGCTGGTATCATTACCCAAGACTTTTTTGCGAGCGGTGCAATAGTAACCGGGCAGATCAAACTGGAACAGTTTGCTGATGAATTTAAAACGGCTTATCAAAATGCCTGATAATAATCTATTATAACACTTTGTCGTTTGATTTTGACGGGGCGTAGCTATTCAGGCCTTGAGTAAGTAAAGTCTAAATAGCATGTAATTTATCGAAATAATGCGACATGTATAGGGTAAGAGAATATTCTATTACACTGGATAAGCTTATAAGAAAGATAACAATATAAAGTTGCCCTTACTTTATGAGATAGCTATTCAAACTGGTTTGAGCTATCTCATGAAGCTTTTCTAGTTTGCTATCTAAAATGACTCGTTAACCCATTGCATTACTTATTGATCTTCGTTTTATGTAAAACTCTATGACATGTTCAAAAGCGAAGGTTGAAAATTAGCCGTAAAATTGACAACAACACATCATCCATATCTTATTGAGGTTAATTAATGTAATTACGTTAGAATAATTTAATTTCATTATTGTTTAATTCAGTCTTATTTATTACATTTGTTGTATGAAAATAAACAATATGTAAGTATTTATTAGAAAGTATTAGTTTTAAAACATCTCAAATATTTGAGGTGTGCTATTTAAGAACCTCGTCTGCAAATGTGGAAATTTTAGGGTATGAGGAATAAGTAGTGCACCGGGTTGCCTATATTTACAATATAGGCCCGGCGCAGCTTATTGTAGTACCCCGAATAGTTTACTATTCCCCGATTCCACCGGGTAGTGCAGACTACAAGAACTGTTGCCGGGCCTTTATCTTTAAAGTTCCTTTTTCATTTCTTGTACCTGGTTCTATTGAATATTTAATCAATAGCATCCAAATGAAGAAGAAGAAAATTACCACCGCCAGCAGCATCAAAAATTCATTCCCAAGTCCCGAATCAGCATATTCCATTGATTCCAGCGTATTTATGCAATCAGATATATGTGACTGGTTTTCTGGAAACTTTATCAGCAATATATCGATTCAGGTCTCCATCTGTCTGCACCAGTCTTTGATTTATCAACCACCAGATAGCTTAAGGCAAACATCTGCAAGCTTAACCAGCAGATAAGCCTTCTACTTCTTTTATAATTTCTAAGTTCATGCAAGCAGTCAAATTGGACGAAAACATTCGTCATGGCCGTGCTTTGCTTAAATCATCCAACTATCTAACCCATCATCTAATGAACAACCAAGTTTTGCTTTCTCCTCAACAACAAAAAGAATATTTCCTGGGATTCATCGACGAGCTGGTCGACAAGTTTAAACCTCTCTATATATACTCCTTTGGCGAGTTTACCTCATCCAACAGTAAAAAAGGTTGTTTCATCGAAAACTGTGCGAATGAAAGCTTCCATTATTATCTACTGATGGTGACCGAGAACGTCAACAGAGTGGAACATCATGTACAGGATTATTGCAATAGTCATTTTCGTCATGGGGTCATCACTATTATTGTACACGGAAAGGATACAGTTATAGAGTCAATAAGGGCTAATAACCGCTTCTTTATAACGGTAGCTAATAGTGGAGAGTTATTGTACAACCATGATTCCTTTATTCATTCTTTTCAGGTTCCCTGTTTTATCCCTACTAAAGCAGCCGATAAGGCTGCAATGCATTATAATAGAAGTAAAGATCTTGCCAAAGGATTTCTGGACAGCGCAATGGAATGCTTGCGATCGTGCAAATATCACCTTTGTGTATTTATGTTGCATCAGGTAGTTGAACAATGTTGTATTGGAATGATCAGGGTGTATTTGGGCTATAGGTCTGATATTCACAATCTTTATCGGCTGCTCAGTTTGTGCAATAGTTTCTCAACCGGGTTGTCAAGCGTATTTCTGGAAAGGAATGAGCGAAGCAAAAGGCTTTTTGATATAATGGTCAAAAGTTACACTGCCGCGCGCTATCAGGATCATTTTCTGGTAATTCAGTCAGACGCTGAGGAGTTGTACGATCAGGTATCGTGCTTTTTAAAATTGACTGAGGATTTATGTACAGAAAAAATTGAACTCCTTGCTGCAGATGCTGCTGCATATAAACAGCTAAAAGTAGAAAAATTGATGAACATTGACTTGCCGGTAGTGGTTTGAATCCGGGGAAATCCACTTCAACTCTAATTGAATTCCAATTGAATTCCGGTTAAAGCTATAAATAATTGGATTTCTATTGGAATTCTATTGGAGTTCATCTGGAATTGTTATACAGTTCGAAGCATCTGGCAATGCTCTAAATAGTAAATACTTTTCAAAATACACCTAACAAGTGCTATCAAATGGTATCATAAGTAGTTGTTCTCCAGTGTATTGACTAAATAAGCTGTACGTTTGAATTCACCTAAATTCAAATATTATGGCAATCGTACGCAAAAATATGCTCAGTGGATTAATTGGGCCGTTGGTATTTTCGGTAGTTCGAAACCAGCAGAGAGTAACTCGTCCTAAAATAAGTTTACAATTTTTTACTTTTGATCCTGCAATAGATTTACAGCAATGATTGGTGATGAATTGTATTTACGAACATCTAACTTAGCTTAATGTTAGCAAATGTTTTTTGGAACTTGAACGATTTATTCTGATTTTGCGACATAAGAAAAAAACATGGCAAAACCGCGGGTATTCATAAGCTCTACATTTTATGATTTAAAGCAAACTAGAGCTGATTTGGATTTATTTCTAGATCAATTAGGATATGAACCAGTCAGGAATGAGGAAGGAGACATTCCGTATGGAAAAGAGGACGCTCTTGAAGAATACTGTTATAAGGAAATTAAAAGTATAGATATTTTGATATCTATTGTAGGAGGTAGATTTGGTTCTGAATCAAAAAAACATGATTCGTCCGTCTCTCAAATGGAGATTCGAGCTGCTCTCGCAGAAAATAAACAGATTTATTTGTTTATTGATAAAAACGTTCTGTCGGAGTATGAGACTTATCTGCTAAATAAGGATTCGGATATTAAATATAGATATGTAGATGATCAGCGCATTTATAATTTTATTGAAGAAATTAAATCTTTGCGTGCTAATAATAACATTAAAGGATTTGATACTGTTTCAGATATTACAAAGTATTTAAAAGAACAATTAGCGGGATTATTTCAAAGATTTCTTCAGGAACAGACTAGAGTAAAAGAGATTAATTTAATTAAAGGATTAGAAAAAACTGCTCAAACCCTTAATCGACTTGTAAACTATTTGAGTGATGAAAATAAAGATCAGGCAGAAGAAATTAATCGTATCCTAATGATTAGCCATCCCTTGACCGAGAGTATAAAATCTGACTTAAGTATCAAGTACAATTTTTACATCGAGGGTTTTGATGATCTTAAAGCTTTTATGTCCGCATACGGCTATAGTATTGTTGACGAAGACCCACTATTTGATCCTTATACCTTTGTTAGGTCAGTTAATAATACTACTTATCAATTAATTGTTAGTACGGAAATCTTTGATGACGAAAAAAGATTGAAATTTTATAAAAAAAATGACTGGAACAGTAACTGGAGTATGTATCTAGTTGAAAATAATACTAATATTGAGGATGATGATTTACCTTTTTAAGCACAATTATATTTTATGTCCTATATATCGATCAATATTCCTGAAAATTTGAAAAGTGATTTCTCTGGGTATTCATTCATGTCTAAATTGGCGGGAGAGTCACTTCTTTATTCCAAGCTATTTATTATAATAGATTTCGAAATTTGCACCTTGATAGAAGGTAATCTTTGTGCTATATTAGGGAACATACTTGAAGGCTTAAGAGAGAGAGATAATACGGTAAATATTTCGAATGTTAACCCAGCTACTTTAAGATCCTTAGCTAATAATGGATTCTTGGAAAAATTTAATTATCCGTATAGCGTGCCAAAGTATCACACAAATAGTGTACAATTCAAAAAATTCAATTTGGACGATGAAACTAGAGCAAAGGACTTCTTCGATTCTGAATTGTTTGGAAAAGAGGGGATGCCGCAAATGAGTATTGCAGCCAAAAAAGCTATACTTAGAAGTATTTTTGAAATATGTGTTAATGCTATTACCCATGCTGGTTGTCAATATGTCTATTGTTGTGGACAGTTTTTTAAGGGTAATAACAATCCAAGAGCAACAATAACGTTTGTTGACTTAGGTAAGACCATTACTGCAAATGTTAATAGACATTTAAAAATTTTATTAAATGGAGTAGATGCGATAAAATGGGCATTACAAGAAGGAAATACAACGAAATTTGGAAATGAGCCAGGTGGCTTGGGACTAAAACTTTTACAAGATTTAATATTTTACAATAAGGGAAAGCTTCAAATGATTTCTGGCAATGGTTTTGTGGAAATAGTAGATAGGAATATTACCACTACAGAGCTACAATATGATTTTCCAGGAACAATCGTAACCATTGAACTAAAACTTGGTGATCCCAATTTTTACATTCTTGATACGGAAGATCAAGAAACTCAGAATATTTTTTAGTACTTTTGGAACCATAAGACATGTTAGTGAATATTAAAGAAATATTAAATAGCGATAGCGCGTTAACTCCTTCGTCTGGAGAATTGATCTATAATATTATAGAGGAGGAAATAGCTTCCAAAAGAACTATTTCACTAGATTTTAAAGGAATAGAAATAATTACCTCGGCTTTTTTAAACTCTGCAGTTGGTAGATTATATTCCAAGTATAGTTCTAGCGAATTGAACTCAGTATTACATATTGTAAATATACCAAGTGATGATCTTCAACTTCTTAAAAAAGTAATTGAAAGAGCTAAGGAATATTTTAAAGATCAAAAGTCTTTTAATGAAGGACTTGAGGGCAAATTTGAGTAATAATGAGTAAAGTCCTAAAATTGAAAGATTTTGAACCAAAGGGCTCTCATCACATTTTTTTGGATGCTAATATCCTGATTTATGCCTTTGCGCCTTTGGCAAATTACAAAATTCAAATTCAAGAGCAAATAACTAAATTTTTAGAATCAGCAAGAAAGGTCAATGCTTCTTTATATGTTACATCTTTGGTTCTTTCTGAGGTATATAACGTCTTATTGTCATCTTCATTTGACAGTTGGAAAGCTAGTGCAGGAGCAACTAACCCCCTAAATTTGAAGAGAGATTTTAGGCCGACCGACGAGTTCAAGGATTCGGTATTGGCGGTAAATTCAGCAATTAAAAATATTCTTAAATTAGCATCTCCTTTTCCAGATAACTTTCACAATTCTGATTCAGAATTAATTGCTGAAATGTGTTATCATGCAGACTATAATGATTGTTGTTTTTTGGAGTTGGCACAGCAAAAAGATTGGATGATTTTTACTAGGGACAACGACATTATTAATCATCCAATGCGTACTATAGATGTTATTACAAACTTATAGTATTTGTGTTAAATAATAAGACTATTATTTGCTGGCAGAATGTGAAAACTACTTATTAAAATTGAGTGCTAATTGATTGACGCAAATTTCAAAGCTGTCAAAGAAATGAATCACTGTTGTTTACATTCTCAGTCATTATTGTTGTATTGAAGTAAATCGATGGTTATGTTTTACTAATTTCTTGTAAAACAAACACAGTAGCTACGGATCGAGAAAGCTTAAAATTATAGTTTACTCGTTCCTAAATAAATAATTGAAATGTGAAATTATTTATTAGAGAAGCGGCCATTTTTCCTTAATCTCTCTACAAAGTTTACTAGTTGATTCTTTTGTAAGGTCAATATTGGCTGCTTTAAAAAATTTCTCTGAAAATACGTCAACTAAAATACAGTTGTTTAAATTCACTTCAAAACCTCGTTCTTCCAGGGAAAAGGTTCTCAGTGCAAATAGCATATGTTCTGCTTCCATGTTTGTCATTGCCTTTTTAGTGAAGTTGAACTTAAGAAACCCAACCTGAGTAGCTCCTCCATTTTCAAATAAAAGCATATCAGACATTGATCCAATTTTTACGCCCTCCACGAGTATAGATTCTTTTCTATTGGTAGTATTAGTATTGAGAACATATTTTTTTAGTAGTGGTAATAATTGGGGGGCTCATATCAGTCAAGGCCACAAGTGCATCCGCTGAACAAATGCGGTTTTTGTAGCTATCTTTATTTGTTGGAAATTCTTGAGCTTGCTTTTTTAATGATGATGCCTGTCGGGCAAATTCTTCAAAATAACTGAGTAATCTGGAAAATTTGCGTCGAAGGTGTCACATATAATTTTTCTAGCTATCTCATAGAAGCGAGGAATGTAATTTGATGGGTACTTACTTTTTAATAAGATACTATTTTTGGCATTTGCTGTTGCACCACTATATTCTGAGAATTGTTTTAATGATATCTTTGGATCTTGTACAACTTTAACAATCTGTACTTCTAATTCATCTTCCATAGTTTTTTATTTCGATAGCGTAAATAGGTTGGACTAAAATTAATGCATCAACTTTTGCTAAAACAAATATAATCGGTGCTAATTTCTTTAGCGTGATGAATTTATCAACAATTTGCGTTGACTATCATATAATTGGAAAGAGAAGTGAATTAAAATGGCATTTGAATAGCTATAATCTAATAATATGGAATTACAAACTTGTTAACAAGTTTAAGTAGTGTTACGGTATCAATGATTTATTAATTAACACTTTATGATTTTCTAATCAAGATTTAGCGTAGCTCTTCTAATCTATTTTTAAGTATTGCCATATCCTGAGAAAGTTTTAAATCAAGAATTTTAGCGTAATGCTGTGTAGTTTTAATATCAGTATGCCCTAACATCTTACTTACAGATTCGATAGGAACACCATTCGCAAGCGTAACAGTGGTAGTAAATGTGTGCCTTGCAATATGAAAGGTAAGCTCTTTGTCTATATTGTACGCGGTAGCAATTTCTTTAAGATAATTGTTTGTCTTTTGGTTACTTAATACAGGCAAAACGCGAAGATAGCCTGCGCAAAGCGGATGATGTTCATATTTTTTCCATAATATCCAAGGCCACTTTTAAAAGAGGTACTTTAACTTGCGTCTTTGTTTTCTCCCGGTACGTACTGATCCATTTTTCAGATTTGTCGTCTGTAACGATCTCATTTTTCTGTAACTTCATGACATCAGCATAAGCAAGCCCTATAAAGCAGCAAAATAAGAATATATCTCTTACCTGGCTAAGTCTATTGAATTTAAAATCCTGGTCTGCAATGCGCTGTATCTCGTCCATATTCAAAAATTCCCGCACTACCTTTTTAAGCTTCACCTTATACAGTAGGAAAGGGTTCTTTCCATCCATCCATTTGCAAGGCAGATTAACACAATCTTTTTGAAATTCTTGATGTATTTTACGGTGGAGTTATTGGCGTAATTGCGGACACTGCGAAGGTAATAATCATATGAAGTCACAAATTCATGGTCAATACTACTTAATAAAAGATCGTCAACATCGTATTTCCATTTGATAAACTCTGCGGTGTCGCTGTAACTCGTTTCATAACGTTGAAAAGTGCCTGCTGCAAAACCGTTTCCGATTAGAGACTTCATTTCTAAATTATGGGTTCGGAAAACACTGAGAATAGTTTTTTCTGGTAGGGTAGGCTTAATCCCTTCATCAACCATAAACGATTTTAAGCTCGCAGGGGTTATAAGTAGATTTGTGATCGGAAATTAAAACTACAGTATTTTCGGAAATTAAGAGTGCAGTGATTTCGGCAAGAATGGTGTAGGGAATTCGGCAAGAATGAATACATAGTTCACCTTTTGGGGGCAAGCCCCCAAAAG
>Ga0308163_10003595_pt1 | contig 12869 bp, 10 predicted proteins | sample PhyTR1_FD_201037 | JGI IMG/M metagenome (GOLD analysis project Ga0308163, IMG submission 201037) | Phyllosphere microbial communities from UC Gill Tract Community Farm, Albany, California, United States - DLSLT.R1 | ecosystem: Host-associated > Plants > Phyllosphere > Unclassified | place: USA... | reverse complement strand
ACTCATGTAAGCTCATCGGGATTCGTTCTCTTGCCGCCTCAATGCAACCCGAAATCCTTTGGGTATATACGAATGACGCGCAGTTATGCCTGGTACAGAAACTAATTTGTGGCGAGGATCACATCGGAGATCAGGCGTTGCGCTGGCGCACCGCTTCAAACAGGCAGACGCCGGTAGCGACCGAGACGTTCAGCGAAGAGACGCTGCCCGCCATCGGAATACTGATCAGCTCATCGCAATGTTCACGGGTCAGACGACGCATGCCTTCGCCCTCTGCGCCCATCACCAGCGCCATCGGGCCGGTCATTTTGCTCTGATACACGGTGTGATCGGCTTCACCGGCCGTGCCGACTACCCAGATGTTGTACTCCTGCAGCAAGCGCAGCGTCCGCGCCAGGTTGGTAACGCGGATTAACGGCACGTTCTCAGCCGCACCGCTGGCCACTTTTTTGGCGGTGGCGTTCAGCGGAGCGGAACGATCTTTTGGCACGATCACCGCATCCACGCCCGCTGCATCGGCGCTGCGCAGACAGGCTCCGAGGTTATGCGGATCAGTAACCCCGTCCAGCACCAGCAGGAACGGTTTTTCCAGGCTCTGCAGCAGATCCGGCAGATCGCCTTCCTGATACTGACGGCCCGGTTTAACCTGCGCCACGATACCCTGATGCACGCCGCCTTCCACCTGGCTGTCCAGCCACTTACGCTCTGCCAGTTGAATTACGATCCCCTGAGCTTCCAGCGCGGCGACCAGGGGTTGCAGGCGACGATCGTCGCGGCCTTTGAGGATAAAGACCTGCTGGAAACGTTGTGGGTCGCGTTCCAGCAGCGCCTGCACGGCATGGATACCAAAAATAATTTCGCTCATCGATCTGCTCAGTGTGTGGAAATGAATAAATTACCGCCCTTTCCCGGCTGAGAAAGGGCGGCTATGCGCATCAGTCAGTTTGCGCTTTTTTGCTGGCGCGCTTAGCCCGCGTGGCGGCGGCGATTTTACGGCTTTTTTCCGAGACGGTTTTACTTTTTTTCTCGGTTTTTGCCGCTGCCGGTCTGCCCTTGTCACCGCGGAAAGCAGCGTCTGGCTCAAAATTGGACTTCTTGCTGACATCACGACGGCGTTTAGACGGTGGTTTGCCATCACGCTTCGCCCGATCGCGCTCGGTTTTACCTTCGCCGCGTACCTGACGCTGGCTGGAGATCAGGGCAAAGTCGATTTTACGCTCGTCCATGTGCACCGCTTCGACCCGTACTTCCACAATATCGCCAAGACGATAGGTGCGGCCGCCGGACTCGCCAATCAGACGCTGACCGACCGGATCGAAACGGTAGTAGTCGTTATCCAGCGTCGAGACATGCACCAGACCATCAATGAACAGATCGCTCAAGCGGACAAAGAAGCCAAAGCCGGTGACGCTGGAGATCACGCCGTTGAAGACGTTGCCGACCTGATCCTGCATGAAGTCACACTTGAGCCAGTCCGCGACGTCGCGGGTCGCTTCATCAGCCCGGCGTTCGGTCAGGGAACAGTGCAGTCCCAGTTGCAGCATCTCCGGCATTTCGTAGTGATAGCCACCGGTCGCAGTCATCCGATCTTTGATCGCGTTGCTGTCTTTCGGCATCAGATATTTGATGGCGCGTTGTACCAGACCTTTACCTTCACCCTGCTCTTTTGCCAGCAGATACTTGATGGCGCGATGCAATGTCAGATCCGGGTAGCGGCGGATTGGCGAGGTAAAGTGAGCATATGAAGTCAGCGCCAGACCGAAGTGGCCGCGGTTTTCCGGATCGTAAACCGCCTGCTTCATCGAACGCAGCAGCATGGTTTGCAGCATTTCCGCATCAGGACGATCGGCCACCTGCTTCAGCAGTGCGGCATAGTCGATCGGCTGCGGTTTGTTGCCGCCGGGCAGACTCAGTCCCAGCTCGTTGAGCACGGTACGGAAACTCTTGATGCTTTCGTCGGTCGGGCGATCGTGATCGCGGAACAGCGCCGGTTCCTGATTTTTCTCAACGAAGCGTGCCGAGGCGATATTCGCCAGGATCATACACTCTTCGATCAGCTTGTGGGCGTCATTACGCGAAACGCGCTCAACACGCTCAATGCGGCGCTCGGCGTTGAAGATGAACTTCGCTTCTTCGGTCTCAAACGAGATGCCGCCACGCTCTTCACGTGCTGCTTCCAGCGCCTGATACAGGTTGTGCAGCTCTTCAAGATCTTTAACCAGCGGCGTATACTGCTGACGCAGCTCTTTGTCGCCCTGCAGAATGTTCCAGACTTTATTGTAGGTCAGACGCGCATGCGAATTCATCACCGCTTCGTAGTGTTTGAAGCCGGTCAGTTTCCCTTTTGAGGAAACGGTCATTTCGCACACCATACACAGGCGATCGACCTGCGGGTTGAGCGAACATAAACCGTTCGACAGCACTTCCGGCAGCATCGGCACCACCTGTGACGGGAAATAGACCGAGGTACCGCGCTGATGCGCTTCGTCATCCAGCGGCGTGCCAGGACGGACGTAATAGCTGACATCCGCGATAGCAACCCACAACCGCCAGCCGCCACCGCGTTTTTTCTCACAGTAGACCGCATCGTCAAAGTCACGGGCATCTTCGCCATCAATCGTGACCAGCGGCAGCTTACGTAAGTCGACGCGTCCTTTTTTGGCCTCTTCCGGCACTTCTTCTTTCAGCTTACTGACCTGCGCTTCAACCTCTGGCGGCCAGCTGTGTGGGATTTCATGGGTCCGAAGCGCCATATCGACCGCCAGACTGGTGCCCATATCATCACCGAGGATCTCAGCCACTTTACCGATCGCTTTACTGCGACGAGTTGGACGCTGAACTAACTCCACCACCACGACCGAGCCCATGCGGGCATTCATGGTTTCTTCCGGTGGGATCAGGATGTCAAAGCTCAGACGGCTGTCGTCCGGCACCACAAAGCCAGCACCGGCGTCGGTGAAGTAACGGCCAACGATCTGGTTATTGCGTGGTTCCTGTACCCGCACCACGCGCGCTTCGCGACGGCCTTTACGATCGGCGCCCAGCGGCTGGGCCAGAATGACGTCGCCGTGCATGCAAAACTTCATCTGTTCGGCGGAGAGATAGAGGTCATCCTTCTGACCTTCTGCCCGCAGAAAGCCGTAGCCATCACGGTGGCCAATGACCTTCCCGCGTAGCAGATCCAGACGCTCCGGCAGGGCATAGCATTGACGGCGGGTGAACACCAGCTGACCATCACGCTCCATGGCGCGCAGACGGCGACGCAGCGCCTCAATATGCTCTTCTTCCTGCAGGTTCATCTCTTGCGCCAGCTCTTCGCGGCTGGCCGGTTTTTCGCGTTTTTCTAATAGCGCCAGAATAAATTCACGGCTTGGAATGGGGTTTTCGTATTTTTCAGCTTCTCTATCCTGAAAAGGATCTTTTGACATAGCGGTTCCTCCGATGTCATTGAGTATTTATTGCCACCGGCGGTTCGGACAATATGATTTCATAAAGTGGGGTATTCCCTTCAACCAAATCCGCCAGCGTGTAGCTATCCAGTTCCTGCAGGAAGCGCTGTACCGCGTCATGTAGCGCCTTCTTCAGGCGACAGGCGGGCGTAATGGAACAGGATGCGCAGTCCACTAATTGTAGCGGTTCCATCTTACGCACTACGTCGCCAATCACAATCTGACTGGCCGGCATGCCAAGACGAAGCCCGCCATTTTTGCCGCGCGTTGCTGCGATATATCCCGCCCGGCTCAGTTGATTAATGATTTTGACCATGTGATTACGTGACACACCATAGGTGTTGGTCACTTCAGTGATGTTGGTCTGCTGGCCTTCGGGCAACGCGGCCAGATAAATCAGGGCCCGTAAACCATAATCAGTAAAACTCGTCAGCTGCACAGTAACCTCAGTGAATCATCAAAAGTGGCATCGCATAACCCGCCTTGCGATTGATGTCAGGAATAAATCGGATCGCCATGCGAGTGGCTACGATGATAAACCAGAGTTTGATTAACCGTGCGTTTTTTTAAGCCAGCACCGGGTTGGACAAGCGAAGGGGAATTAAGTGGCATCAAAGAGTGGAAAAACAAAGGCCGGACAAGGTCCGGCCTGGGTGATTATGCGTCGAACGGATCGCGCAGAATCATCGTTTCACTGCGGTCCGGGCCGGTTGAGATAATATCAACCGGAACACCCGTCACTTCTTCTACACGCTTGATATAGTCGCGGGCAGCTTGTGGTAAGCCCTCCAGCGTCTTCACACCAAAAGTAGTCTCGCTCCAGCCCGGCATCGTTTCATAGATCGGCTCAATGCCTTCCCAGTTCTCTGCCGCCAGCGGCGTGGTGGTGACTTCACGGCCATCCGGCATCCGGTAAGCCACGCAGATTTTGACCTCTTTCAGGCCATCCAGCACGTCCAGTTTAGTCATGCAGAAACCGGACAGAGAGTTGATCTGCACCGCACGACGCACGGCAACCGCATCCAGCCAGCCGGTACGACGACGACGGCCGGTGGTGGCACCGAACTCGTTACCCTGCTTACACAGGAACTCACCGGTTTCGTCAAACAGCTCGGTCGGGAATGGACCAGCACCGACGCGGGTTGAGTACGCTTTCACGATACCCAGCACGTAATCGACATAGCGCGGGCCAATGCCTGAGCCGGTCGCTACGCCGCCAGCGGTGGTGTTGGACGAGGTAACGTACGGATAGGTACCGTGATCGATATCCAGCAGCGTACCCTGCGCACCTTCGAACATGATCAGATCGCCACGCTTACGCGCGCCGTCCAGCAGCTCAGAGACGTCAACCACCATGCTGGTCAGGATGTCGGCAATCGCCATCACATCGTTCAGCACTTTATCGAAGTCGACCGCCTGCTCTTTGTAGTAGTGCACCAGCTGGAAGTTGTAGAAATCGACCACTTCTTTCAGCTTAGCGGCAAAGGTCTCTTTGTTGAACAGATCGCTGACGCGCAGTGCACGGCGTGCGACTTTATCTTCATAAGCCGGACCAATACCGCGGCCAGTAGTCCCGATCGCCTTAGCACCACGCGCTTTTTCGCGCGCCATGTCCATGGCAACGTGATACTGCAGAATCAACGGACAGGCTTCAGAAATCAGCAGACGTTCGCGTACCGGAATCCCGCGCTCTTCGAGGCCTTTCATCTCTTTCATTAAGGCTTCAGGAGAGAGCACTACGCCGTTACCAATAATGCTGGTGACGTTATCGCGCAGAATGCCAGAAGGGATCAGGTGGAGGACGGTTTTTTCACCGTTGATGACAAGTGTGTGGCCCGCATTGTGGCCGCCTTGATAACGCACAACGTAATTCGCGCGTTCAGTCAGAAGGTCTACAATCTTACCTTTACCTTCGTCACCCCATTGGGTGCCCAGTACGACGACGTTCTTACCCATTTCTCAAAATCACCGATTGCTTAAAAAAGGATTCTACCATCTGATCCGGTGGTTTTCAGCACTTTTAGCATACGATTGCGCGCTTTTTTGCCAGCATTTTGATCACTACAACATGTTGGGGAAAACAGGCGCAGCAGGCACAATTTATGCGCCAGGCCAGCAGTTGTTACAGGTTGCCGTGCAGGCTAAGCATGCAATAGATCACCATTCCGGCTACCACCAGCCCGCCGCCAAAACGGTGCAACAGGCGATCGGGCAGCTGCGTCATCGCCAGAATCATGCGGCGCCAGGCGCGTGGCATGAACATCGGTCCCAACCCTTCCAGCACTAATACCAGCGCCAGTGCCATCCAGATGCTTGTTTTCATACTGATACCCAAAAAAAAGGCCGACAACATTGTCGGCCTGTAGGTTATATCAGTTCTTAACGTGTCGCGTTAGAGGGCGCCTTCATATATCGGAAGAAGTCGCTGTCCGGGCTTAACACCATCACATCCTGATTGTCATTGAAGCTGTTTTCATAGGCACGCAGGCTACGAATAAAGGCGTAGAAGTCCGGGTCCTGACTGAATGCCGCAGCAAACAGTCGCGCCGTTTCCGCATCACCGTCACCACGGGTAATCAGCGCTTCACGCTGGGCTTCGGCCAGCGTACGCGTTACCTGGTAATCAGCCTGGGCGCGCAGTTTTTCTGCTTCTTCCTGACCTTGTGAACGCTGGCTACGTGCTACGGCTTCACGCTCTGCACGCATACGGTTGAAGATCGCATCTGAAACTTCGGTCGGCAGGTTGATCTGCTTAATCCGTACATCTACGACCTGAATACCTAACGCCGCCATACTGTTCGGGTTCGGTGCCGGTTCGCTGCTGTTAGTTTCACGCTCTACGCGGGCCGCTGCACTGGCAATCGCATCATCGGCGGCCGGGGTGGCGATTTCGTCATCGCTGCCTGCACTACCGGTGTTCAGCGCATCACGCACGTCGGTGGTCAGACGACCACGCGAATCGGTCACAATGTCTTTAACATCCAGACGCCCCATTTCAGAACGCAGACGGTCACTGAACTTACGTTTCAGCAGTACTTCCGCCTGAGACACATCGCCGCCACCGGTGGCCAGATAGTAACGACTGAAGTCGCTGATACGCCATTTGATGTAGGAATCGACGATCAGATCTTTCTTCTCTTTAGTGACGAAGCGATCGGCCTGGTTGTCCATGGTCTGAATACGAGCATCCAGTGTTTTAACCGTTTCCAGGAATGGGATCTTGAAATGCAGACCCGGTTCAAACACCTGCGGTTTGTTTTCGTCGTCGCGCAGAACTTTACCGAAGCGCAGTACGATGCCGCGCTGACCTTCCTGCACCACAAACAGCGACGCATAGAGCGCCACCAGCACGACGATGATTAATACTACTATTGGCTTACGCATCGATTACTCTCTCCCTTCGCGCTGGCTGTCGTTGCGCAGAGCGTTAGCCCGACGCTGATCCATGATGCTGTCCGGACTGTATGACGACGTGTCACTGCGGCTGGCGCTGCGATCGGAGAGCGCAGGCTGCGATGCGGCACTGCCCCCTTTCTGACCGTTGTGGCCGGTTGACGCCTGACCGCCACGCATCAGTTGATCGAGCGGCAGCACCATCAGGTTATTACCCCGATCGTTAACCAGTACTTTACGGGTATGGCTGAGCACGCGTTCCATCGTTTCGATATAGAGACGCTCTTTGGTGATTTCTGGTGCCGCTTTGTACTCAGGCAGGATTTTGGCAAACCGCGCCACTTCACCCTGCGCTTCCAGCACCGTCCGCTCTTTATACGCACGGGCTTCTTCCAGAATACGCTGCGCCTGACCGTTAGCTCGTGGCTGAACTTCGTTGGCGTAGGCTTCCGCTTCGCGGACATACTGCTCGCGGTTTTCACGTGCGGCAATCGCATCATCAAACGCAGACTTCACCTCTTCCGGTGGACGAGCCGCCTGGAAGTTTACGTCCAGCACCGCGATGCCCATATTGTAAGGGCGAATCGTTTCGTCGATTTCACGCTGGGTATCGCTACGGACCACAGTACGACCTTCGGTCAGGATACGGTCCATGGTGGAACGGCCAATGACGCCGCGCAGTGCGCTGTCGGTGGCCTGACGCAGACTGTCATCCGCGCTGGTAACGGCATAAAGATAACGTTCCGGATCGGTAACCCGGTACTGGACGTTCATCTCAACCCGCACCACGTTCTCATCCGAAGTCAGCATCACGCCTGACGCGGCCAATTCACGTACCGCTTCAACGTTAACGGCACGCACCTGATCGATAAAGGTCGGTTTCCAGTTCAGACCTGGCTCAACCAGATGACTGAACTTACCGAAGCGCGTTACCACGCCACGTTCCGCTTCTTTGATGGTGTAGAAACCGCTTGCTGCCCAGATCACGACAGCTGCAACCGCTACGATGCCAACAATTTTGCCGCCGCTGCCGGAGCCGCGCTGACCGTTGTCGTTCTGTTTGCCACCGCCCAGACCACCAAGCTTCTTGCTCAGCTTACGGAAGATATCATCCAGATCAGGAGGCCCGGATTCCCGTCCTCCTTTATTCCCCCCAGAGTTGCCGCCTTGATTATTGCTGCTTCCCCACGGGTCGCGGTCCTGTCCGTTATTTCCGGGCTGATTCCACGCCATGTCTCTACTCCATTTATTGTATTTGCGGTTTTTACCCTTCATCTTTCGGATTGCAGCGGTGTTGGCTGCCTTCGCTCACTCCGGTCACTTACCTGCGTAAGCTCCCGGGGATTCACTCAGTTGCCGCCTTGCTGAAATCCGAAATACTCGGGTAACGCCTGCGTATTCGGGTCTGCAACGAAAGTGCGACAATCTTCAATTTTTAAGGTAAATGCGTTTGGGCAATATCAAACAATATAACTGGTCAGCGACGGTTCCTGTTTGCATAAGCGCAACCATTCAATGATTGGCATACGAATCTGCAATCCTACACTGCCGTCTTCCTGATTCCACTCTTTCTCAATCGCCTGCAACTGGTAGAAACGGCTGCGCAAGCGCCCCGCTTCGGGTGGCAGACGTAATTCGTATTGGGCAATTTCACCCGACAGCCGCTCAGACAGCGCCTGCCATAATAACGGAATACCGGCACCGGTCTGGGCAGACAGCCAGACGCGAATCGGCAGGTTTTCTTCGTTACGATCGATGCGTGGTTCAAAGCCATCGAGCATATCGATCTTATTCATGACCAGTAAGGTGGGAATTTCGTCAGCGTCGATCTCTTCCAGTACGGTATCAACGGCTTCAATATTTTCTGTGACGCGAACGTCAGCACCGTCAATCACATGCAGCAGCAACGTCGCCTGACGCGTCTCCTGAAGGGTCGCTTTAAAGGCAGCAACCAAATCGTGAGGAAGATGGCGGATAAAGCCGACCGTATCCGCCAGCACCACTTCACCGACATCGGCGACATTCAGGCGGCGCAGCGTCGGATCAAGGGTCGCAAACAGCTGATCGGCAGCAAAGACGTTGGCTGAGGTCACGGCGTTAAACAGCGTCGATTTACCGGCGTTGGTATAGCCCACCAGCGACACGGTTGGCACATCGGCCTTGGCGCGTGCCTGACGTCCCTGCTCACGCTGTTTCTCTACCCGTTCCAGACGGGATAAAATCTGGCTGATACGGCCGCGTAATAAGCGACGGTCAGTTTCTAACTGCGTTTCACCCGGACCGCGTAAGCCGATCCCGCCTTTCTGGCGTTCAAGGTGCGTCCAGCCGCGTACCAGACGCGTGGCAAGATGGCGTAGCTGTGCCAGCTCAACCTGCAATTTACCTTCGTGGGTGCGTGCGCGTTGCGCGAAGATATCGAGAATTAAGCCGGTACGATCAATCACCCGGCATTCGCACAGGCGCTCGAGATTTCTTTCCTGAGCGGGCGTAAGGGCATGATCGAATAAGACGACCGATGCTCCTGTTGTTTTTACCGCATCGGCAATTTCAACGGCCTTTCCTTCACCGACAAAATACTTGGGATGTGGCGCTTTGCGGCTGCCAGTGATCACTTGCAGCGCGTCAACGCCAGCAGAAGAAACCAGGGTTTCAAATTCCTGAAGATCTTCTACTTCTTTGTCTTGGGAGAACCAGATGTGTACCAGTACGGCCTGCTCACCGGCATCATAACGGTCAAACAAGCTATAACCTCGCTAAAATAAAAGACCAGGACGGAAAACCATTCATGCTCTCCGGTCCTGGCTGTACGGCGACGCGTTATTCTGCGTTATCACCGTCTTGTTGTGGCTGTGGCTGCGCAGATGTGTTGCTGCCGCCATGATGGTAATTGTTGCTGCCGCCACCGGTATTATTGCTATGGTGAGAAACCGGGCGCGAAGGAACAACGGTAGAAATGGCGTGTTTATAAACCATCTGACTTACCGTGTTTTTCAGCAAAATTACAAACTGATCAAATGACTCAATCTGACCCTGCAGCTTGATACCGTTAACCAAATAAATCGAAACCGGAACACGTTCACGACGCAGTGCGTTCAAAAACGGGTCTTGTAATGATTGCCCCTTAGCCATTCTATCTTTTCCTTATATGCTTGTTGTTTGTTGCTTGTAGAACCTATGGTTCTGAAAAAACTGCGTAAAAATTTGCGCACGATAACCCGTCAATTGTACACAATCACCCATGCTTCGCACTAAGAACCTGTAGCACCCTGTCACGTGCCAGTTGGGGCTCGTCACTGTCTAACCAGTGAACGTTTTCCCAGCCGCGTAACCAGGTAATCTGACGCTTAGCAAGTTGCCGGGTTGCGCAAATTCCCCGATAAACCATCTCGTCATAATCGATTTCGCCCGATAAATAAGACCACATCTGGCGATAACCAACACAACGAATGGAAGGCATGTCCGTATGCAAATCACCTCGTGCAAACAGGGCCCGAGACTCCGCTTCAAATCCTGACGCCAACATCTGCTCAAAACGCAACGCGATGCGCTGGTGTAACAGCTCGCGGCTCGCGGGGGCGATGGCAAACTGGTACACATCGTAGGGTAACGCTTCACCGGACGTTTTTGTCAGTTCCGTTAAAGTTTTACCCGAAATGAAAAAAACTTCCAGTGCTCGCGAAAGTCTCTGCGGATCATTCGGATGAATACGACTGCCGGCAACCGGGTCGATTTCACACAGCTGGCGGTGTAAAGCTTCCCAGCCTTTTTCACGCGCCGTTTGCTCTATCCGCTGACGAACCTCGGGATCGGCCGAGGGCAACGGCGACAATCCTTCAAGTAACGCCTTGAAGTAGAGCATGGTTCCACCAACAAGCAACGGAATTCGTCCGGCCTGAACGATATCCGCCATTTCTGCTAACGCATCGCGTCGAAACTCGGCCGCCGAATAGGCTTCCGCGGGATCGCGTATGTCCAGCAACCGATGGGGCGCCACTGCTAACTCCTCAGCCGACGGTTTCGCCGTGCCAATATCCATCTGACGATAGATTAAGGCAGAATCTACGCTGATTAGTTCCACTGGCAAATGCTTACGCAGCTCAATCGCTAACGCCGTCTTGCCAGACGCCGTGGGTCCCATCAAAAATATAGCCTTTGGCCGGCCAGCCTGGTTTAGTTCACTCATGCTTCAACGCGTCAATCGCGCTCTCAATCTCTATGGCCTGTATCAGACCTGAAGGCGGCGATTTTAATAACTGTGGACAGAGCCGTTCCAGCTCAGCCAGCAGGTTAATCGCCTGTGAGTGATTCCAGTCAGATGACTCTGCATCCTGACGTCGCGCCAGCCACTGGGCCAGTTGCGTCGCAGAGTTATCTTGCTGCCGGGCGAGATAGCCTAACAGTTCAGGAATCAAGATTTGTAAATTTTGTGTTCGTAACGGTAAAGGAACCGCGCGCAGAGTCACGTGGTCGCCCTCCAGCTGCAGTTCTATTCCCATCTGATTGAGCAGACTGCTGTTTTTCTGTGCAGCCTGCCGCTCGGTCTGGGCAATTTTAAGCCGCACCGGGATCAATAACGGCTGCGGTTTTAAGCCGGTTTCCCCGGGCTGAAGCTGCGCCTGTTTTAACCAGCGCGCCGCCACCGGCAGAGACAGCAGCAGCAGTCTCTGGTCCTGCTCCAGCAACGCATAGTGGTGATGCAGCACCGTCAGTACCCGGCCAAAACTCTGGGCATGCGCCGCCAGCGGTGACGCCTGGACGACGGCTCGCGGTGCCGGTTCAGCCGGCTTCGCTGGTGGCGCGCCCGTGGCAGGCGTTTTTAGCAACTGCTGATACACCGCGCCTTCCCGCTGACGATAACCGCTCTCTTTGTTCTGCCAGGCTGGCGCTGGTCCCGGCGTCGGTGCTGCCGGCGCTGACTCGCTGCGACGCGCGGCGGGCTGTGAAAAATGGTTCCCCCCGGCCGCCTGACGATTCTCGGGTTGCCAGCGCGGCGCGGGCTCCTCTGCCTGCAGCGTCGGCAATACCGGGGCCGCGCTCGCCTGTAACACACTCATCACACCCTGATAGATAAAATCATGCACCAGCCGCGACTGATGAAACCGCACCTCATGTTTTGCCGGATGAACGTTGACATCCACCTGGTGCGGATCGATTTCCAGATAGAGCACATAGGCGGGCTGCTGGTCCTCCTGCAGCTGGGTCTGGAAAGCCTGGCGGATCGCGTGATTGATCAGTTTGTCGCGCATCATGCGGCCGTTTACGTAGCAATACTGCAGGTCGCTGACCTGACGCGAACCGGTCGGATCGGCTACCCAGCCGCGCAGTGACAGATCGTCGTGCTGCCAGTCGATGCGTAACGCATGCTGCATAAAGGTCACGCCACAGATGGCTGCCAGCCGTCGTTCGCGCTGGCTCTCTTCACTCACCGCCCGATACTGACGCATCATTTTGCCGTTGTGACTGAGTGAAATCGCCACGTCAAAGCGGGCCAGCGCGATGCGGCGAATCACTTCGTCGATGTGACCAAACTCGGTTTTTTCAGTGCGCATGAATTTGCGGCGTGCCGGGGTGTTGTAAAACAGATCCAGCACTTCCAGCGTGGTGCCGCACGGATGCGCAGCAGGTTTGACCGTCACGGCCATATCTCGCCCTTCGGCATAGGCCTGCCAGGCTTCAGTTTGATCGGCGGTACGTGAGGTCAGAGTCAGGCGAGAGACCGAGCTGATACTGGCCAGCGCTTCGCCCCGGAAACCGAGGCTCATGATCGCCTCCAGGTCATCCAGTGAGGCAATCTTGCTGGTGGCATGGCGGGCCAGTGCCATCGCCAGTTCGCTTTTTACGATGCCGCATCCGTTGTCACGGATGCGTATCAGCTTCGCGCCGCCCTTTTCAATCTCAATATCAATGCGCGTTGCGCCAGCATCAAGGCTGTTTTCCACCAGCTCTTTCACAACCGATGCAGGACGCTCGACCACTTCACCCGCCGCGATCTGGTTCGCCAGTTGCGGCGGTAAAATTTGTATCGGC
>Ga0308163_10003592_pt1 | contig 12878 bp, 9 predicted proteins | sample PhyTR1_FD_201037 | JGI IMG/M metagenome (GOLD analysis project Ga0308163, IMG submission 201037) | Phyllosphere microbial communities from UC Gill Tract Community Farm, Albany, California, United States - DLSLT.R1 | ecosystem: Host-associated > Plants > Phyllosphere > Unclassified | place: USA... | reverse complement strand
TCGCCATCGACAAGGCACGCGAACTCAAGCGTGGCGAGAACAAGATCGGCACCACGGGCAAGGGCATCGGCCCGGCCTACGAAGACAAGGTCGCCCGCCGCGCCATCCGCATCGCCGACCTGCTCAACGCAGAGCGCTTTGCCGAGAAGCTCAAAGAGAACCTCGATTACCACAATCACGTGCTCGTGAACTACCTGGGCGCCGAAGCGATCGACTTCCAGACCACGTTCGACGACGCGATGGCCCTCGTGCCACGCCTGCGTCCGATGGTGGGCGACGTGTCGTCCGCCCTGTACGCCGCGCACAAAGCCGGCGGCAAGCTGCTGTTCGAAGGCGCACAGGGCTCGCTCCTGGACGTCGACCACGGCACCTATCCGTTCGTCACCTCGTCGAACTGCGTGGCCGGCAATGCCGCTGCCGGCGCCGGCGTCGGTCCGAACATGCTGCACTACATCCTGGGCATCACCAAGGCCTACACCACCCGCGTCGGCTCGGGCCCGTTCCCGGCCGAACTGCCAACCGACGCTGGCGTCGGCGAGCACCTGTCGCGCGTGGGCCACGAGTTCGGCACCGTCACGGGCCGCGCCCGTCGCTGTGGCTGGTTCGACGCTGCGCTGCTGCGCCGCTCGGTCCAGATCAACGGCGTGTCGGGCATGTGCCTGACCAAACTCGACGTGCTGGACGGCATCGAGTCGCTGAAGCTGTGCACCGGCTACAAGATCGACGGCCGCGCGGTCGACATCTTCCCGGTCGGCGCTGAAGATGCAGCCCGCTGCGAGCCAGTGTACGAAGAGATGCCAGGCTGGACCGAAAGCACCGTCGGCGCCAAGTCGATGGAAGAGCTGCCGGCCAACGCCCGCGCCTACATCCAGCGCATCGAAGAACTGGTCGGCGTGCCGATCGACATGGTCTCGACCGGCCCTGACCGCGAAGAAACGATCGTGCTGCGCCACCCGTTCGCGGCATAACGACAAAATCTGGAGTCAAAAAAGATGAATTCCCCTGTATCGACGGAAAAAGACCTGTGGGTCTCGTGGGACGAATACCACCGCCTGATCGAGCGCCTGGCGCTGCAAGTGTATGAATCGGGCTGGAAGTTCGACCAGGTGCTGTGCCTGGCGCGCGGCGGTGTGCGTCCGGGCGACGTGTTCTCGCGCATCTTCGATGTGCCACTGGCGATCCTGTCGACCAGCTCGTACCGCGAAGAAGCCGGCACCAAGCAAGGCGACCTGGACATCTCGAAGTACATGACGATGACCAAGGGCCCGCTGGCCGGCCGCGTGCTGCTAGTCGACGATCTGGCCGACTCGGGTGTCACGCTGCGTAAAGTCAGCCAGCACCTGACCGAGAACTACCCGCAGGTCACCGAAGTCAAATCGGCCGTCATCTGGGTCAAGGGTACGTCGTCGATTCGTCCAGACTATTTCCTGGACGACCTGCCGCACAACCCATGGATTCACCAGCCGTTCGAAGAATACGACGGCCTGCGCCCGCATCAACTGTCGGCCTGGCTGAAGAAGTTCGAGAAGTAATTCACCCGGTCAAACGGGCGACGAGCGGGGAAGGGCAGATGCCTTTCCCCGCTTTTTTATTGGCTACCCACTGTGGCAACCGAGCTCACCAACAGATAACGGTTACAGCGCCTTCTTTTTCTTCTTGGGCAGCGGCAGCTCCTGCGCGGTGATGCGCACCAGCTGCCTCAGCCAGTCCCGGTCTTCGCACAGGTCCCCGTCAATCTGGAAACAGAGTTTCGCACCCGGGTAGGGCGGCGCCTCGACAGGGGTGCCGATATGGGATCGGCCGCCCTCCGTTGGCTTGATGAACAGGACATCGTCGCACACCAGCGCGACCATCTTCTCGTCGAGATAGACGCCGTATTCGCCAAACATTTTCTTGGCGCTGACCGCCCCGGCAGCGCTCATCTGGTCGAGGACGAAGTCGACCGTGCTTTGTTGTGATCCCATGTCTGCTTTCGATGTGGAGGTGATCGGCCTTGGTGCCAGATCGTCCAGCACCTTGATGCACTCTGGTAAGATTACGCCTTTACTGTCGTCGCGTCTTCCAAGAATAATAAGCCATGACCCAGAGCTTTTTCTCTACCTTCATTCTGCTCATCCTCGTGACCGACCCGTTCGGTAACGTCCCGCTGTTTGCGGCCGCACTGAGAGACACGCCAATCGAGCGCCGCAACCGCATCGTGATCCGCGAGTGCGCGATTGCCTTCGTGCTACTGCTGGTGTTCATGTTCTTCGGCAAGCACTTTCTGGAAGCTTTGCACCTGAGCCCGATCGCGCTGCGCATCGGCGGCGCCGTGATCCTGTTGATGATCGCGATCCGCATGATCTTCCCGCATCCGGATGGCGTGCTGGGTAAAAGCGAGGGTGGCGAACCGTTCATCGTGCCACTGGCGATTCCTGCGCTGGCTGGCCCGTCGGCGCTGGCCACCGTGCTGCTGCTCTCGGCCACCAGCTTTACTGAAACGATGGTCCACGTGGCCGCGCTGGCGGCGGTCGGTATCGTCTGGCTGGCCGTGTTCCTCAGCGCCGAGAAGCTGCAGCAAAAGCTGGGTCCACAGGTCATGACGGCCTTCGAGCGCCTGATGGGACTGATCCTGACAGCAATGGCGGTCGAGATGCTGCTGGGCGGTATCCGCGAGTTTGTCCGGACGCTGTAACGCTCGCGTCACGCTCGTTTTACGCTGGCGTGCGTGAGCCGCGCTGCAAATCTGGCACACTTCGCTTGCGCGATGTGCGCGGATCAACACGAAGCATCATGGGTATGAATCAGGTAGTGGGAGCGCCGACGGACGTGCGGCAAGAACCGTCATTATTCCTCGGCGACGGCACGATGCGCGCGCTGATGCGTGAACACGACTGGACTACTTCGCCACTCGGGCACCCGCGCGACTGGCCGCAAGCCTTGCGCACGACCGTTGGACTGATGCTCGACTCCAAGTTCCCGATGTTCGTCGCCTGGGGCGATGAGCTCGGCTTCCTGTACAACGATGCCTACAGCGTGATCCTGGGCGCCAAGCATCCGGCGTCGCTCGGCCAGCGCTTTCGCGATGTGTGGTCGGACATCTGGCACGACATCGCGCCGCTCGTCGAGCGTACGATGGGCGGCGAGTCCATCTACCTCGATCGCTTTCCATTGACCGTACGCCGCCATGGGTACGATGAGGCCACCTGGTTCCGCTTTTCGTATTCGCCCGTGCGGCGTGAAGATGGCCTGGTCGCCGGCCTGTTCTGCGCCTGTGTCGAGACCACCAACGAAGTGCTGGCGCAGCGTTACCGCGATGAAGAACACACCCGCCTCATCAACCTGTTCGAAGAGGCGCCCGGCATCATCGCCGTGTTGCGCGGCCCCGACCATGTGTTCGAACTGACTAACCGTTCCTACCTGACACTGGTTGGCCACCGCGATCTGATCGGCAAGCCGGTGCGCGACGCGTTGCCCGAGGTCCAGGGGCAGGGCTATTTCGAGCTGCTCGACCAGGTCTATACCAGTGGCCAGCCGTTTGTCGGTCATGCCGTGCCGCTACGCGTGCAACGCGAGCCGGGCGGCCCGCTCGAAGAATGCTATCTCGATTTTGTCTATCAGCCGATCCGCGACCAGTTCGGCAAGGTAACGGGGATTTTTCTGGAAGGCAGCGACGTTACAGTGCGCAAGCGCATCGAGGATGAGCTGCGCGAAGCCAACCGCCAGAAGGATGATTTCCTGGCGATGCTTGCGCACGAACTGCGCAATCCGCTCGCGCCCATCACCACCGCCGCGCAACTGCTGCAGCGCGGCCAGATGGACGCGCCTGGCATCGCGCGCGCCAGTGCGATCATCGCGCGCCAGGCCGAGCACATGACGGCGCTCGTGAACGATTTGCTGGACGTCTCGCGCGTCACGCGCGGGCAGGTCACGATGGCGCAGGAAACCGTGGCGGTCGAGCCGCTCGTTCAGGAAGCCGTGGAGCAGGTGAGGCCGATGCTCGACAGCTGCCACCATGAACTGTTCCTCGACATCGAACCCGGCCTGTACGTGCTGGGCGACCGCACGCGCCTGATCCAGGTGCTGTCCAACATCCTGAACAATGCCGCCAAGTACACGCCGGCCAGGGGCCGCATCCTGCTGAACGTGTGCACGGACGGCGGCGACGTGCGCATTGCCGTGCGCGACAATGGTCAGGGCATCGACCTGCCCGTGCTGCCCTATATCTTCGACCTGTTCACACAGGCCGAACGCACACCCGACCGCTCGCAAGGCGGGCTGGGCCTCGGGCTGGCGCTCGTCAAGAGCCTGGTCCTGCTGCATGGAGGCCGCGTCGATGCGCTCAGCGACGGGCTGGGCGAGGGCAGTGAATTTATCGTGTACCTGCCGCTGCTGGACAGTGCGATGGTTGAGACGGAGCCAGAACCAGTCGACGTGGCGACGCCCGTTGCGCAGGGGTTGCGCGTGTTGGTGGTCGATGACAATGTGGATGCGGCCCAGATGCTCGCTACGCTGCTGGAAATGAGCGGGTATGCGGTCAGTGTCGAATACGACGGCGAGAGCGCCTTGACCACTGCGCTGCGCGAACGGCCGGATGTTGCGTTGCTTGACATTGGCTTGCCCGATATCGACGGCCACGAATTGGCGAGGCGCCTGCGGGCACAGTCCGAGACAACCGATATATTATTGGTTGCGTTGACGGGTTATGGACAGGCGGAAGATCAGGAACGGGCGCATCAGGCCGGATTTAACTATCACATGGTCAAGCCGGCGGATTTGACGAAGTTACTCCTGCTGCTAAAAGAGCAGCTGTAGTAATACCGACTTGTTCAGTTTTCCGACTTGGCAGTGAAGCAAAGGTTGAGTGGTTTTCGACCTAATACCCCAATAAATTGAACTAGAATTATTTAATCAACAAGGATTTTTAATTTGCAGTTCTCAAAAATATAGCGGCAATTCACTGAATGCCTTTGAATGATTGTTGGGGGGCAAGAAATAGGACGATTCATCCTTTATGACTTAAGGCATACATTATACAAAATTGCTTTAGAAGACAGGGGGGGTATAGATCGGTTTTAAATAAATATCACCTAACATCGAGATGGTAATTAAAATAGACTAAGGTGTTAAAGTTGATGCTTTTATTATTTAATGAAATTAATTTATTTATAATAAGTTAATGTGGTAATGATTCGAAAATTTCAATAAATTAAATCCTCACTTTTAAATTTTCGCGGCTGGAAATCTACGCTAATTTTTTAGGTTAGCGTGATTAATTATAGAACGTGAGATTTACTGCACTAACCCAGTTTTCCGTAAGAAAATTTCAAGATTTCTACGTTCGGTTTCTGCCCACACGAGATACGCAGCTTCATCATACATTGCACCTGCAAGGAGTTTTGCAGATTCATCTAATGCAAATTGATAATCTTGTTTTTCTAAGTGTAGGTTAATATCTAAATCGCTACGTTTAGAAACCTTTTCTTTTATTTTTTCCAAGCAAGTCTTGATGACTTCTGGAATTGGACTGATACCTCCTGACTGCAGCTTTGCAATTCCAAAACTGTCAGGTTGCACAGGTTGCGCGAGTTGGCGACACCAAAATCCAAGGGAAAGCATATCGCACCATGGATCGCTCTGCGACACGTGATACTCTATTTGATCAAGCATATCTGCACGCCAGGCCGGCGACTCCTGGACTAAATTTCTCAATAACCAATATGAGAACCCGACCGAAAATGCATTTGAATGAGACTGTGCTGATAATTTAGATTGGTCCAACTCCATGTCGCTGAAGTCACTGTCACTGAATAACCCTAGTTCTAATAAGCGAGTTTTGGTTTGAGGGGATTCAGAGATCTCGTCATTGATCGCCTTTATAAACCGGCTCATAGTCTCAGGTTTTACTGCTTGCTGATCTGAGCGAGTAGTTATAAATAATAGCCAGTCCCGGCTTCGATGACGAGCTTGATGCTGTATCAATGAAAGCAACGCGCTCGGGATGCTTGCATAATCGGCATCAGGGACTTGCTCAGCGAAAGAGCCGCATAGGTCAATATTTACGACATCGAAGGAGCGCTGCGCTGTAATAATTCTCGTGTGCGCGAGGGATTTTGCTACGCCAAGTTGTTCAAAGCGATCTTTCACGACTTCGGAGCCAGGATGTATGCCGGGCATAGCGCGAACTTGGTTTTCGAGTGCCAATGTCCGAGCAACATCAGCGTCGTCATCACCGCCGTTTAATCCAACAAATTGGAGCTGTATCTCCCTATCGGCGCATACTGGCCGTATTGAGCGTACATCTAATAAATCTGGGCCTGGCAAGCTCAAATATCTGAGTGGTTCATGAAGCTCTCTCAACTTTAATTTATCTACCAGTGTCGCTATTGGTAATGCCCATTGTCGTGCACGAATCCATTGTTTCCTTGGCTTGTGCCACGGAAGGAAATCATTGCGAACCTCGAGAGCCGTATGTTCAGTGGCAGATGGCGCAGAACCGTGTTCAAAGCTAGGGTCAGCGTCGCCAAAAATATTCTCAGGTTCGTTCATTTTCGAATGTCAACAGAAAAAATAGCTACAATTTTTCGAAGTAAGGTGTCTTTTTCCGAATCCGTCAACGGATCAAATACACCATAATCCTGTAGGACAGATGCTACAGCGAAAATCTGCTTTTCAAGCAACTCTTCTTTAAGCTTGTCAGATTTGGTTGCTGGACGTCGCTCTAAACGAGGGCTGAATACGGCAGAACGATCGAAAACTAGCCCGGCCGTGAGCGCTCGATCCATCGGACCATCAGTGAAACTGATTTGCTCCATCGCATCAGAACTGTTTCGCCCTTCATTGACAATATCTGAAAGAGAAGTTACAGCTGTACTCAGGCCACCGGCAAGTCGCGAAGCTGTTGCTGAACCGCTTACTCGCTTTTGCGCAGACATTAACTGTCTTAAGGCGTGGTGCACCCACTTCTTCAAAACTTGATAATGAGTGTGGGCAATATTGAAGGACTCGCGGTCGATATTGAGTGCCGCATCGAGACCACGGGTAACGAATATTTCAGCGGTGATTTGCCTAAGTCGAGTAAGTTCGGATATCTGATATCTAAGAAACTGATCATCAAACAAGATTCCGCTAGCCCCATTTATCCTCACCATAATGCCGTTATGATCGGCAGGAACTACTTTCGGCTGCCAGTAAAAATATGCCTCAAATTCAATAGGGCCGCCACTGTATTCGCTTGAGACAGACGACAGGTCTGACTTCATCTTTCCGACAAACATAAGGGGAGAAATTGCTTGATTTATTTCACTGGCACGTGAGAATTCAAGTGGCCGTTTCAACTCAATATCGTCGAAAAGAACAGAAAATTCTACTTGTTTTGTAACGTCATCTGTCGAAAGCCCAAGCTTATCTCCAACAGTTTCACCTTCACCAAGTTCAACTTCAATCGCTTTAGATCTATAGCCCTTGTTGCTAATGGCAAATATAGGTATTTGATCCTCACGTTTTAGGCTAAAAGGAGAGGATTTTGAATATGGAAGCGGCATAGAAAGGCTCAGCGTCCATATCGTGCGCAAATAAGTATCAAGAACTTCGCTTAAACGAATTCTTTCATTTGTTTCACCTGCTAGCCTTTGAATTCCTTCAACCAATTTTCTGAATTTCATAGAAGAGGAATCATTGGCGCTCCACGGTAAGGCAGGAGGCGCCATTAACTCTTCGGTATTTTTTTTGCTTACTCGTCCTATATGATAGGTTGGTATTGGAGGTCTTTCGTAAAATTCGTCGAGATCCGAACTCAATAGTCCAATGTTTTTTGGGGCAGGAGCGATTGTACTATCGGTAGCATCGTCAAACTCGAGCTCATCTTCATCGTCTATTTCGCTCTCGATGGCTGACCACAACGCTTGAGATTGTAGGCTTTCCCGAACAAACGGTCTAATATCTAGTAACGTAATCTCCGTGCCTTGTGACATAACATCATCTGCGGCAATAGTCCGTATAAGCGCTTTGCCGGTAACGTAAATCTCATCACCTTCAGGAGATTTAGGAATCTCTAAATCTGTTTGCGGCACGAGTAAAATGTCGCAAACTCGCCGAACTGCCTCACCTTTAACTTTTGTAACGATAACCAAATGGTGCGTTAATTGGGAGACGGAAAATAAACCAATCCCTAACTTACCTATTAATCGGCGGCCGCCTGGGCTTAAATTTCTATCATCCGTCCTAGTAACGTTAAACTTTTCATCGCTGCCCTTTGCAGTTCTCTTGAGACTACCACCGATATGACAGATTACATGGACTAGTGCTTCTTCAGTCAGCCCATGTCCATTGTCACGAACGACAATCCTAGAAAACCTAGGAGCATCCGTATTAATGCGCACTTCGGTAGCGTCTGCATCATATGCATTAGCGACGAGTTCCCGAAGTGCAGAGGCTGGCTCTCGGTAGATGCCATCTGTGATCCGAGCGAATACTCGCTCATCAGTTGTCAGTGTTGCTGAGACGGTGCCCCCATTTTCACGAGCGGATTTAACGTCTTCTAGTAACTGCTGCTCATTCGGTTTCTTGTCGTTTTTCATATATTTTCGTCGACAAATCGTGGAATATAATTGAGAAGTTGTTCAGCGATTGCAAGTGCGACTGGTGGGGGAACTGCATTCGAAACTTGAGTTACTTGTTGACTTAAATTACCTATTAATTCATAGTTTTCTGGAAATCCCTGCAGTAGCATTGCTTCATATATGCTGAGTCTTCTTAATCCAGTTGGGTGAACATGTATTTCTCGATGTCCATATGCAACAGTTCTACTCGGTTTGTCCCAACTCAGACGTATTAACGATCTGCCGCTACTAATTAGGCTTTCTCCAAAACGCCGTGACCGTGGTTGCATCGTCCAATGATTCGGGTGCTCTGGAATATCTGCAGGCTTAAGCGAACGGCAAAAGAACATTGGATCCGGAAGATGACCGATTGCATGGCGCACATTCTTCTTGGGACCAAAAATCTTTTTTGGAAATTCGAACTTTTTCGACCTCTTATTTTCGCGTCTAATCCCTACAATAAAAACTCGTTCTCTACTTTGCGGAACTCCGTAATCTGAAGAGTTCAACACGCTAATTGAAATCGTAAAGCGTTCACTCAACTTACGTTTCAATGATTTCAAGAAATTTTTGTTTTTGGTCGCGAGAAGTTCAGGAACATTTTCAAAAACAAAAAATTTCAGAGGATAAGTGTCGGCAAGCTTCACTATCATCTTTGCGTAACGTTTCGCTAAGTCGTTGCGAGGATCATCGTGCGCTCTTTGTGTATTCGCTCGAGAAAATCCCTGGCATGGAGGCCCTCCGATTATTCCTACCGGGTTTACTAGATATGGCAAATTATTTAGATGCTCGACTATATCTTCAGTTTCTGCTCGAGCAAGATCGATTTTGAAGGCGCATTTAGTGCGCATGTTCGCATTGTGAGTATCCACAGCTGCTTGGTCGAAATCTGCAGCAAATGCGATATCGAATCCAGCTTGTGAAAAGCCGATATCCATTCCACCGGCTCCACAAAAAAAGCTCAACACTTGATTATGAGATGGTTTAGCTGCTGCCGATATGAGACTGGCTGTAGTCAAATTCTTTTCGAATTGAATGCACTCATTATTATCCAGTAATTCAGTTGCTTTTAACATTGTTTCATACATATTTTCTGTGTATCTAATTTTTAATTAAAATGAGTCATAATAAATTTCTCATACGCTTAAAGTCATCTGCTGATTTCTTTAAGTAAATTAAATTTTTAAAAGATATTTATAATAGGGTATAGCAATTAATTTATTTAGGTTCGACATCGATTTTATTATAGCAAAATTGCTTATAATTTCAACGTGTCTTTTTTTTGGAATTTTAATATTTTGAGCAATTTTCAATTCCAAATGATTTTTTTCGATAACTTTGGCTTAGCTTAAAAACTCGCTATTTTGAATGATTTGGCTGCACTAAAAATAACATTAAAATTTTGTGCAATGTGCTTATATTGCACTGATTCAGCATTGCTCGAGAAAATTATAGAGGACGGCGCCATAGAAACCTTGATGATAAAGAAAATTATCATTCTCATCGCGATAATTCTAAGTCGTTTATCCTGACTAACTGTATCCATCCTTAGCTAACCTTGGCGCGAGCGAGCGAGCCAGGTAGCTTAGTGCAGTAGAACTTGTTTGTGACTTTACCATAGCCTAGATAATTGTTAGAAATAAAATGTATTGCAGTTGTGTACTTGCCTCAGTCGAATGACATGGCCGTTAGCAGCAATCCAGTCCGGGGAGCGCTCATCCAAAATATGAGATGGCTACGAATGCTGGTCGACGATATTGTGGATGCAGCAAGCATGCTGGTTAGGTCGCTAGAGATGAACGCTACTCAGTCAGAGTCGAATACAACCGTCAACTGCATCGAAAATTTCACCGCGCGAATATTCGGAATGTTATAACATTCAACCGTTCCTTTTAACCTATACTGGCATGGGCCTAGCGCAGCCTCTACAGGCCCGGAGGTTGTAATCTCGTTAACGCTGACGGTATGAACTGGTGGAAGGCGATGAGTGGTGCACTAGCCTGAGTTCCAGCAACATCTAGGCGAGCCGATATGCTTTACGAGGTCGCTGGCGGTATCAGGGGGAAGCAATAATGTTGGCAGTTGCGTCGTCGACACGGTAATTAGTATCTGCGGAGGCCATGGTCAACGCGTCGGCGACAGAGCCGCCGACCCTACATCGGTGCGGGATACCGTTACCGCCTTACTTGCCCAGCATCGAGACGACGTTGTCGGCCCCCGGCGCCCCGAACGCCTGCTGCTTGAGCACATGCAACTGATCGCGCACCTGCGCGGCTTTCTCGAACTCCAGGTTCTTGGCGTGATCGACCATGAGTTTTTCGAGGCGCTTGATCTCTTTGCTGATCTGCTTCTCGCTCATCGACTCGATCTTCGCCGTTTCCTTGGCGTCTTGCTGCACCTCGCGCTCCGTATTCGGGTTGTACACGCCGTCGATCATTTCCTTGATCTTCTTGTGCACGCCTTTCGGGATGATGTTGTTCTCGAGGTTGAACGCGATCTGCTTGGCACGCCGGCGTTCGGTCTCGTCGATGGCGCGCCGCATCGAATCGGTGACGCGGTCCGCGTACAGGATCGCCACGCCGTTCAGGTTACGCGCCGCGCGGCCGATCGTCTGGATCAGCGAACGCTCGGAGCGCAGGAAGCCTTCCTTGTCGGCGTCGAGCACTGCCACCAATGACACTTCGGGCAAATCGAGACCTTCGCGCAGCAGGTTGATGCCGACTAGCACATCGAACGTGCCCAGGCGCAGGTCGCGCAGGATCTCCACGCGCTCGACCGTGTCGATATCGCTGTGCAGATAGCGCACCTTGATGCCGTGGTCGCCCAGGTATTCAGTGAGCTGCTCGGACATGCGCTTGGTGAGGGTCGTCACCAGCACGCGCTCGTCCTTGACGATGCGGTCGTTGATCTCGCCCATCAGGTCGTCGACCTGCGACAGGGCAGGGCGCACGATGATCATCGGATCGACCAGGCCCGTCGGGCGCACCACCTGCTCGACGACGTTGTCGGCGCGGCCTTGTTCATACTCGGCCGGCGTGGCCGAGACGAAAATTGTCTGGCGCATCTTGCCTTCGAACTCGACGAATTTCAGCGGCCGGTTATCCAGCGCCGATGGCAGGCGGAAGCCGTACTCGACCAGGTTTTCCTTGCGCGACCGGTCGCCGTTGTACATCGCATTGAGCTGGCCGATCATGACGTGTGACTCGTCCATGAACATCAGCGCGTCTTTTGGCAGATAGTCGATCAGCGTCGGTGGTGGCTCGCCTGGCATCGCGCCGGACAGGTGGCGCGAATAGTTTTCGATGCCCTTGGTAAAGCCAATCTCGGCCATCATCTCGAGGTCGAAGCGGGTGCGCTGCTCGAGGCGCTGCTCTTCGATCAGCTTGTTTTGCTGGCGGAACTCTTCGAGGCGGTCGCGCAGCTCGGCCTTGATCGATTCGACCGCACGCAGCACGGTCGAGCGGGGCGTGACGTAGTGCGAACCCGGATACACGGTAAAACGCGGGATCTTCTGGCGCACGCGGCCCGTCAGTGGATCGAACAACTGCAGCGATTCGATCTCGTCGTCGAACATCTCGACGCGGATTGCCAGCTCGGCGTGCTCGGCCGGGAAGATGTCGATCGTGTCGCCGCGCACGCGGAACGAGCCGCGCGAGAAATCCATCTCGTTGCGCGTGTACTGCATCTGGATCAGGCGCGCGATGATGTCGCGCTGGGCCACTTTGTCCTTGTGGCGCAGCGTCAGAATCATCTTGTGGTATTCGTTGGGATTACCGATACCGTAGATCGCCGAAACGGTGGCCACGATGACGACGTCGCGCCGCTCCATCAGCGACTTGGTGCACGACAGGCGCATCTGCTCGATGTGCTCGTTGATCGACGAGTCCTTTTCGATGAACAGGTCGCGCTGCGGCACATAGGCTTCAGGCTGGTAATAATCGTAGTACGAGACGAAATACTCGACCGCGTTTTGCGGGAAGAATTCGCGGAACTCCGAATACAACTGGGCCGCCAGTGTTTTATTGGGCGCGAAAATGATCGCGGGCCGGCCGGCCTGCGCGATCACATTGGCCATCGTGTAGGTCTTGCCGGAGCCCGTAACGCCCAGCAGCGTCTGGTACATCAGGCCGTCGTCAATGCCTTCCATCAGGCCCTTGATCGCGGTGGGCTGATCGCCCGCCGGCTCGAACGGCTGGTGCAGTTTGAACGGCGAATCCGGGAACGTGATGACGGTCGGTTCGGGAGAAGTTGCGATGGATAATTCAGCCATGCTTACAGACCTTTGTTAGAATGAGAATC
>Ga0308163_10003591_pt1 | contig 12880 bp, 10 predicted proteins | sample PhyTR1_FD_201037 | JGI IMG/M metagenome (GOLD analysis project Ga0308163, IMG submission 201037) | Phyllosphere microbial communities from UC Gill Tract Community Farm, Albany, California, United States - DLSLT.R1 | ecosystem: Host-associated > Plants > Phyllosphere > Unclassified | place: USA... | reverse complement strand
GCCGCAGGACGAGCTCACCACGGCGCTGGGACTGGCGCTGGAGCGCTCCACCGAGGCCTACCGGCACGCGCGCACGCGCCAGGAAGCGGCAGCCGACGGCAGCGCGGATGAGGCGACTGCGCCGGACCCCGACGCGGAGAAGGACGCCGGCCAGGAAGCAGGATGAAGCGTCCATGGAGGCCGGTTTGATGCAGCGCGCATGGGCCGCGGAAGCCCCATTCAGCGGTTTCACTCTTGATAACTCATCCGTCAGCTTCGTGTAAGTTTAGTGAAAGCATCGCGTAAGTTTCGGGGTGCAGAGTCGCCGCCATGGCCGGTGTAAATATTGGCCATTTCGAAGAGACATAACTTACAAAACGGAGACTCCAATGGCAATCACACCCGGCATGGCGGCAGGCGGGAAGTCGGCGCCCAGCGCTCCGATGACCAAGGAAGAACGCAAGGTCATCTTCGCATCCTCGCTCGGTACCGTGTTCGAATGGTACGATTTCTATCTCTACGGTTCGCTGGCGGCCGTCATCGCCAAGCAGTTCTTCATCGGCGACCCGACCACCTCCTTCATCTTCGCCCTGATGGCCTTCGCCGCCGGCTTCATCGTGCGTCCCTTCGGCGCGCTGGTGTTCGGCCGCCTGGGCGACATGATCGGCCGCAAGTATACCTTCCTGATGACCATCCTGATCATGGGCGGCTCGACCTTCATCGTCGGCCTGCTGCCGGGCTATGCCTCGATCGGCATCGCCGCGCCGATCATCCTGGTCACGCTGCGCATCCTGCAGGGCCTGGCCCTGGGCGGCGAATACGGCGGCGCCGCCACCTACGTCGCCGAGCACGCGCCGCACGGCCGGCGCGGCTTCTTCACTTCCTGGATCCAGACCACCGCGACGCTCGGCCTGTTCCTGTCGCTGCTGGTGATCACCGGCGTGCGCAGCGCGATGGACACCGCCTCCTTCGACGCCTGGGGCTGGCGCATTCCCTTCCTGGTCTCGGTGCTGCTGCTGGGGGTCTCGGTGTGGATCCGCCTGTCGATGAACGAGTCGCCGGCCTTCGCCAAGATGAAAGCCGAGGGCAAGACCTCGAAGGCGCCGCTGTCGGAAGCCTTCCTGACCTGGAAGAACGGCAAGATCGCCCTGCTGGCCCTGCTCGGCCTGGTGATGGGCCAGGCCGTGGTGTGGTACACCGGCCAGTTCTACGCCCTGTTCTTCCTGACCCAGACCCTGAAGATCGACCCGACCACGGCCAACATCCTGATCGCCCTCGGCCTGCTGCTGGCCACGCCCTTCTTCGTCGTGTTCGGCGCCCTGTCCGACCGGATCGGCCGCAAGTGGATCATCATGGCCGGCTGCCTGATCGCCGCGCTGACCTATATCCCGATCTTCAAGGCCATCACCCACTACGGCAATCCGGCGCTGGAAGCCGCGATCAACAGCGCGCCGGTGGTGGTGGTGGCCGATCCGGAATCCTGCCACTTCCAGTTCAACGCCACCGGCACCAAGAAATTCCCGTCCTCCTGCGACATCGCGACCGGCCAGCTGACCGCCGCTTCCGTCAGCTACACGCGCCAGGACGCGCCGGCCGGCACCGTCGCCAGCATCCGCGTCGGCGACAAGGTCTACCCCTCCTTCACCGCCAGCATGACGGCGGACGGCCTGAACTTCGACAAGGCCAGCAAGGACCGCGAAGCCGCGCTGAAGAAAGACCTGTCCACCGCGCTGAAGGACGCCGGCTACCCGGCCAAGGCCGATCCGGCCCAGATCAACAAGCCGATGCTGGTGCTGCTGCTGTTCATCCTGGTGCTGTACGTGACCATGGTCTACGGCCCGATCGCGGCAATGCTGGTCGAGATGTTCCCGACCCGCATCCGCTACACCTCGATGTCCCTGCCCTACCACATCGGCAACGGCTGGTTCGGCGGCCTGCTGCCGACCACCGCCTTCGCGCTGGTGGCCGCCAACGGCAACATCTACTACGGCTTGTGGTATCCGATCGTAATCGCACTGGCGACCGTGATCATCGGTTCGCTGTTCGTGCGGGAGACCAAGGACAACAATATCTACGCGCAGGATTGAGCGTGGGGTCGTGAGCCCGAAGGCCGCCGGCGCTGGCGGCCTTTTTCGTTAACCGGTGCCACCCCGGCAATGCGCGCCTTCGATCACTCGACTTTTTCCGCCTCCGGCATCGCCGCCGGCGCCCGGCTCCAGGCATGCATGCGCGTCGCCGCCCACGCGGTCAGCACCGCCCCCAGCACCAGCACCAGGCGCGTGTCGATCAGGATCAGCACCGCCCCCGCCGCCGCCATCAGGATGTTGGCGAGGCAGAAGGTGGTCGACAGCAGCCCCATCACCGCGCCCTGGCCGTGGCCGCCGAAGCGGTCGGCCGCCCACACCTGCACCGTGGCGTTATAAAACGCGTGCGGCACGCTGAACACCATGATGCCCACCAGCCCCACCCACAGGTTGCCGACGCCGAGCGTGCCGATGGCCAGCGCCACCGCGCAGGCCAGCCAGGCGGAACGGCGCATCGGTTCGATGCGGCTGCTGCGCCCGGCGAACAGGGCGGCGGTGGTCATCAGCCCGCACATGCCGACGTTCACCAGCGAGATCGCGCGGGTGTCGTAATGACCCACTTCCACCAGCCAGAGCGGGTAGAACTCGTAGAAGGCGGTGACGCCGCAGGTGTAGGCCAGCTGCACCCCGAACAGCGAGCGCAGGCCCTCGTGGCGCAGCAGGTTGAAGGCATGGCGCTCGCGCGCCACATGCCACCAGGACGGTCCGGCGATGCGCGGACCGCGCTCCAGCGCGATCGCCGCCAGCAGGGCGCCCAGCAGCAGCGCGCCCGCGGCGATATAGAAAGGCACCGTCAACCCGAAGCCGACCGTGAGGCCGGCCAGCAGCGGCCCGACCAGCCAGCCGAGGTGCAGCGCTCCGTTCAGCCAGGACATCGCGTGGTTGCGGATCGGCCCCGAGAGGCGCTCGGCCAGCATCGCGCGCACGATGGCGCTGTGGCCTTCGAGCAGGCCGGTGCCGAAGCGCGCCAGCAGGAACAGCGGATACGAGCGGCTGGCCAGCGCCCAGGCCGTGAGCACGTGGCCGAGCGCAGCACCGAGCGCCGTCGCCAGCAGCAGCGGGCGGCGCCCGAAGCGGTCCGACAGCGATCCGAGCACCGCGGTGCCGAGCAGCAGCCCGATCGGATTGACCATCAGCGCCAGCGCGAACAGCAGCTTGGGCGGCAGCCCGAGGAAGTTGGTCAGGCTGTCGGGCGCGCCGTGCACGAACAGCGGCGGCAGGATCGGATACGGCAGCGAGGCGCCGGTCGTGGACAGCAGGCCGAGCAGACAGGCGGTCGCGATCAGCAGGGCGGTCTTGGCGTTGGACACGATGAATGGGTTTTGCTTTATTGGAAAGCAAAGCCTAGCACGGGGCTCTCCCTGAACGCATCAGGGATATTCGCCGTGCCGTCCGCCTCAGTTGAAACCCTTCCCTTCGCCCGCCAGCCGCTCCAGCAGCGGCGCCGGCATCCACGCCGCGCCCTGGTAGCCATCCGCAAAGCGCCGCACCGCCGCCAGCACCGCGGGCAGGCCGACGGTGTCGGCGTAGAACATCGGGCCGCCCCGGAACAGCGGGAAGCCGTAGCCGGACAGGTAGACCATGTCGATGTCGGAGGCGCGCAGCGCGATGCCTTCTTCCAGGATCCGGGCGCCTTCGTTCACCAGCGCGAACACCAGGCGTTCGACGATTTCCCCGTCGGCGATGGCGCGCCGCGCGATGCCCAGGTCTGCCGAATGGCGCACCACCATCTCCTCGACCGTGCTGGAAGCATGCGCCGTGCGCTCGCCTGCGCGGTAATCGTACCAGCCGGCGCCGCTCTTCTGGCCGAAGCGGCCCTGTTCGCACAGCAGGTCGGCGGTCTTCGAGTAGCGCAGGTCCGGCTGTTCCCGCAGGCGGCGCTTGCGGATCGCCCAGCCGATGTCGTTGCCGGCCAGGTCGCTCATGCGGAACGGCCCCATGGCGAAGCCGAAGCCTTCGATGGCGCGGTCCACCTCGCCCGGCAGCGCGCCTTCGTCCAGCAGGAAGCCGGCCTGGCGCAGATAGGCTTCGAGCATGCGGTTGCCGATGAAGCCATCGCACACGCCGGCCACCACGCCGGTCTTACCGAGCTTGCGCGACAGCGCCAGCGCGCTGGCCAGCACTTCGTCGCTGGTGGCGGCGCCGCGCACGATTTCCAGCAGCTTCATCACGTGGGCCGGGCTGAAGAAATGCAGGCCGATCACATCCTGGGGACGCGCGGTGAAGGCGGCGATGCGGTCGAGGTCGAGCGTCGAGGTGTTCGATGCCAGGATCGCCCCCGGCTTCATGAGGGCGTCGAGCCGGCGGAATACCTGTTCCTTCACGCCCATGTCCTCGAACACCGCCTCGACCACGATGTCGGCCTGGGCGATGTCGGCTTCGTCCAGGGTGCCGCCCACCAGCGCCATGCGCTGTTCCAGCTGCGCCGGCGCCAGCTTGCCCTTGCGCGCGGCCGCTTCGTAGTTGGCGCGGATCTTCGCCAGGCCCTGGTCGAGCGCCGCGCGCGAGGATTCGAGGATCGTGACGGGAATGCCGGCACTGGCGAAGTTCATCGCGATGCCGCTCCCCATGGTGCCGGCGCCGACCACGGCCGCGCTTGCGATCGGGCGCACCGCGGTGTCGGGCGCCAGGCCAGGCACCTTGGCGGCGGCGCGCTCGGCGAAGAAGGCATGGCGCAGCGCCTTCGATTCGACGGTGGTGGTCAGCTCGATGAAGCGCGCGCGTTCGAACTTCAGGCCGTCCTCGAAGGGCATCTCGACGGCGGCGGCGAGTGCCTCGACGCAGGCGCGCGGCGCCGGGAAGGGCCCGCCCGCGACCTTCGCGCGCGCGGCGGTCAGGAAGGCGGCGGCGTCCGGATGGTCAACCGCCAGGTCGCGCACGCGCGGCAGCGGACGGCGCGCGGCGATGCCGCCGGCAAAGGCCACGGCGCCGGCCACGACGTCGCTGCCGGCCGGCAGCAGCGCGTCGAACAACAGGGTGCCGGACAGGGTTTCCGCGCTTGCCGGGGCGCCCGAGAGGATCATCTCGAGCGCCGCCTCGAGGCCGAGCACGCGCGGCAGGCGCTGGGTGCCGCCGGCGCCCGGCAGCAGGCCGAGCTTGACTTCCGGCAGCGCCACCTGGATGCCCGGCAGGGCCACGCGGTAGTGCGCGCCCAGCGCCAGTTCCAGCCCGCCGCCCATGCACACGCCGTTCAGCGCCGCCACCACCGGCTTGGGCGAAGCCTCGACCGTGCGGATCAGGGTGTGCAGGGTCGGCTCGGTGAGCGCCTTGGGCGAATTGAATTCGCGGATGTCGGCGCCGCCCGAGAAGGCCTTGCCGGCGCCGGTGATGACGATCGCCGTCACGGCCTCGTCGGCCGCGGCGCGCTGCAGGCCCGCGACCGCGGCGCTGCGGGTCGCCAGGCCGAGGCCGTTGACCGGCGGGTTGTTCAGCGTGATGACGGCGACGTGGTCCTGCACGTGGTAGTCGGCGCTCATGGGTCTCCTTTGATCGGTGTAGTTGGCTGCGGCAACTATAACCGATCAAAAGCACGGTCGTGTTATTTGCCGCCACATCAATTGGACGCGCCGTGCACGGGTTCGGAGGGCTGCGCGGCTCGTCGGCAGTTGGCTGGACGCGTGGACGGCGGAGTCGTCCACCCTACGTGGGCAGGGGGTAATCCTTGAACTGCTCGCGCAGGCGATTCTTCTGGATCTTCCCCGTCGCCCCCGTCGGCAGCGCCTCGACGAACACCACATCGTCCGGCATCCAGAAGCGCGCCACCTTGCCCTCGAAGAAGGCCAGCAATTCCTCGCGTTCCAGGGCCGCGCCGGGCCGCCGTACCACCAGCAGCAGCGGGCGTTCGTCCCATTTCGGATGCGCCACCGCGATGCAGGCCGCCTGCAGCACGGCCGGGTGGGCCATCGCGATGTTTTCCAGGTCGATCGAACCGATCCACTCGCCGCCCGACTTGATCACGTCCTTGCTGCGGTCGGTGATCTGCATGAAGCCGTCCGCATCGATGCTCGCCACGTCGCCGGTCGGGAACCAGCCGTCCTGCAGCGCATCCTGCTCCTCGCGGAAATAGCGCTTCAGGATCCACGGCCCCTTCACCAGCAAGTGGCCGGCGCTGCGGCCGTTCCAGGGCAGCTCGGCGCCGGCGTCGTCGACGATCTTCATGTCGACGCCATAGATGGCGTGGCCCTGCTTGCGCAGGATCGCGCGCTGCTGCTCCGGCGCCAGCGCGCGGTGGCGCGCCAGCAGGCCGCCGGTGGTGCCGAGCGGCGACATCTCGGTCATGCCCCAGCCGTGGATCACCTGCACGCCGAGGCGGTCGACCAGCGCGTCCATCAGCGCCGGCGGGCAGGCCGAACCGCCGATCACGGTGCGGCGGAAGGTGGAAAAGCGCAGGCCGTGCTCCAGCACGTAGTTCACCAGGCCGAGCCACACCGTCGGCACCCCGGCCGAAAACGTCACGCCCTCGCCCTCGAACAGTTCGTACAGCGACTTGCCGTCCAGCGCGGCGCCCGGGAACACCAGGCGCGCGCCCGACAGCAGGCAGGAATACGGCAGCCCCCAGGCGTTCACATGGAACATCGGCACCACCGGCAGCACGGTGTCGACGGCGCCCACGTTCAGCACGTTCGGCAGCGCCGAGGCGTAGGCATGCAGCACCGTCGAGCGGTGCGAGTACAGCACGCCCTTGGGCATGCCGGTGGTGCCCGAGGTGTAGCACAGCGAGGCTGCGGCGTTCTCGTCGAACAGCGGCCAGGCGTAGTCGCCGGGCGCGGCGGCCAGCACATCCTCGTAGCACAGCAGGTTCGGGATGGCGGCGCCGTCCGGCATGTGGGCGCGTTCGCTCATCAGCACGAAAGCCTCGACACCCGGACAATGCGGCGCGATCGCCTCGACCAGAGGCAGGAAGCCGAGGTCGAAGAACAGCACCCTGTCCGCGGCGTGGTTGACGATGTAGGCGATCTGCTCCGGGTGCAGGCGTGGATTGATGGTGTGCAGCACCGCGCCGGAGCCGGACACCGCGTAATACAGTTCGAGGTGGCGGTGGCCGTTCCAGGCCAGCGTGCCGACCCGCTCGCCCATGCGCACGCCGCGGCCCGCCAGCGCGGCGGCCAGGCGCCGCGCGCGCGCTTCGCAGTCGCGGTAACTGCTGCGGTGCAGGCTGGCCTGCAGCGCGGGTTCGGTGCGGCGCGACACGATCTCGGTCGCGCCATAATGGCGCGCGGCAAACTGCAGGATGCTCGAGATCAGGAGCGGCTGGTCCATCATCTGCCCCATGAGCGGGCTGTGCGCGTAGTTTTCCATCCATGCTCCTCGCTGGTCGTGGAACGAACGGCCCAGTGTCGAGCGCCGCCGCCGGCAGCGTCAACGGATTTCGATGCTGCGCTGCACGATGACAAACGGCGGGCAATCTGTAAAAGTTACTGAATGTAACGAGCGTAGGCCGCACACCGGCCCCGCCATAGAATCCGCCGACCTGGGTTAGAATCCCGACATTCTTGCAACCCGTACCGAAGGAAGCACCATTCGCGCCGAAGACCTGCCACTCGACAATTCCTTCGCTGAATTGCCGCCAGCGTTCTACACGCACCTGCGCCCGACGCCGCTGTCCGCGCCGTATTTTGTCGCGGCCAGTGCGAGGGCCGCTGCATTGCTCGGCCTCGATCCGGCCGAGCTCGCGCACCAGGATTTCGTCGACGTGTTTACCGGCAACCAGGTGCCGGCGCGCGCCAAGCCGCTGGCGGCCGTGTATTCCGGCCACCAGTTCGGCCACTGGGCCGGCCAGCTCGGCGACGGCCGCGCCATCCTGCTCGGCGAGCTGCGCGGCCCCGACGGTCCGATCGAGTTGCAACTGAAAGGCGCCGGCATGACGCCGTATTCGCGCATGGGCGACGGCCGCGCGGTGCTGCGCTCCTCGATCCGCGAATTCCTGTGCTCGGAAGCCATGGCCGCCCTCGGCATCCCGACCACGCGCGCGCTGATGGTCACCGGTTCGCAGCAGCGCGTCATGCGCGAGGGCGTCGAATCGGCCGCGGTGGTGACGCGCATGGCGCCCAGTTTCGTACGTTTCGGCTCCTTCGAGCACTGGCACTACCGCAACAAGCCGGAAGAACTGAAGATCCTGGCCGACTACGTGATCCGGAACTTCTATCCCGAACTGGAACGCGAAGCGCATCCCTACCTCGCCCTGCTGCGCGAAGTCACGCTGCGCACCGCGCGCATGATCGCGCACTGGCAGGCGGTCGGCTTCATGCATGGTGTGATGAACACCGACAATATGTCGATCCTCGGCCTGACGCTCGACTACGGCCCCTTCGGCTTCATGGACGCCTTCGACGTCGACCATATCTGCAACCACACCGACCAGGGCGGGCGCTATTCGTATGCGAACCAGGTGCCCGTGGGTCACTGGAACTGCTACGCGCTGGCAAACGCCCTGCTTCCGCTGATCGGCGACAACGACGCCGCCCAGGCCGTCCTCGACCTTTATGTCGACGCCTATGGCGAGAAATTCGACGCGCTCATGCACGGAAAGCTGGGCCTGGCCACCACGCGCGAGGAAGACCGCGCCCTGTTCGACGAGCTGTTCAAGCTGATGCAGGCGAATCACGTCGACTTCACGCTGTTCTTCCGCCGCCTCGGCGACTTGCGCCTGGACCTGCCGGCCGCCGACGTCCTCGCGGCCGACGCGCCGCTGCGCGACCTGTTCCTCGACCGCCCCGGCTTCGACGCCTGGGCGCTGGGCTACCGCGCGCGCCTGCGCCAGGAAGGCAGCGTGGACGGCCTGCGCCGCCTTGCCATGCACAAAATCAACCCCAAATATGTGCTGCGGAACTACCTGGCCCAGGTGGCGATCGAGAAGGCCCAGCAAGGGGACTACAGCGAGGTGCACAAAGTCCTCGCGGTGCTGGAACAGCCTTTCGACGAGCAGCCGGAGAATGAATCCTATGCGGCCCCGCCGCCGGACTGGGCATCGCACCTCGAAGTGAGTTGCTCTTCCTGACCAATCGATAAAGGATGCTAGAGACATGAACGACAAAGTGACCAAGACCGACGCCGAGTGGCGCGGCCAGCTCGATCCGATGGAATACCAGGTGACCCGCCATGCAGCCACCGAACGCGCCTTCACGGGTAAATTCTGGGACCATCACGAGCACGGCATCTACCATTGCGTATGCTGCGACACCCCGCTGTTCGAGTCGGACGCCAAGTTCGATTCCGGCTGCGGCTGGCCCAGCTACTTCCGTCCCCTCGATCCGGCCAATGTGATCGAGAAGCAGGACCGCAGCCACGGCATGCTGCGTACCGAAATCATCTGCGCCGTCTGCGACGCCCACCTCGGCCACGTGTTCGAGGACGGCCCGCCGCCGACCGGCCTGCGCTATTGCATCAACTCGGCGTCGATGCGCTTCGAGCCCGTCTGATCAACCACGATTTCCGCCCATGAAACTGTTATTCGACCTGTTCCCGGTCATCCTGTTCTTCGTCGTCTACAAGCTCGGCAACGGCAACCAGGAGGCCGCGCACGCGCTGGCTGTCCAGTACATGGGCGGGATCATCTCCGGCGGCAATGTCGCGCCCGACCAGGCGCCGATCATGCTGGCGACTGCCGTCGCGATCGTCGCCACCATCCTGCAGATCATTTATTTACGCGCACGCAAGCGCAAGATCGATGGCGCACTGTGGCTGTCGCTGGGCGTGATCGTCGTCACCGGCGGCGCCACCATCTATTTCCATGACGAGAACTTCATCAAGTGGAAGCCGACCATCCTGTACTGGGCGTTTGCCCTGGCCATGCTCGTGTCCCAGCTCGGCTTCCGCCAGAACCTGATGCGCAAGCTGATGGAAAAGCAGATCAAGCTGCCGGACGAGATCTGGGGCCGCGTCGGCTTTGCCTGGATGGCCTTCTTCGCCGTGATCGGCGTACTGAACCTGGTGATGGCCTTCATCGTGTTCAAGGGGAATACCGCGGCCTGGGTGAATTTCAAGGTCTTCGGCATCACCGCGATCTTCTTCGTGTTCTTCCTGGGCCAGGCCCTGATGCTTTCCAAACATATGCAGGAGGACGCATGAATCAAGCTACTCAGGACACCCGCGTGGAACGCATCCGCGCCGCCTTGCAGGAGGCGCTGGCGCCGTCCCTGCTCGAGGTCGGCGACGACTCGCACCTGCACGCCGGCCATGCCGGCGCGGCCTCCGGCGGCGGGCATTACAGCGTGAAAATCGTTTCGGAACGCTTCCAGGGCGAGAGGCTCGTCATGCGCCATCGGCTGGTGTATGATGCCGTGCGAGCCATGATGCATAGTGAGATACACGCTTTGGCGATTACCGCCATCGCGCCCTCGGAAGCGTCGTCTTGATGGCGGCTGTTGGTGGTTTTCAGGGAGTCTTAAGCTATTACGGCCGGAAGTGTTCCAAAATCGCTGCGTATTACAAGAATTAATCCAATCTCGTCCAAGTAACCCCCTCACAGGAATCAACATGACTTTTAAGCCAGCACGGCTGCTGTTAGCCCTGATCGCTATCGCCGTATCCCCTGCATTCGCACAGAACCTTGCTGTCGTCAACGGCAAGCCGATCCCGTCCGCGCGCGCCGACGCCATCGTCAAGCAGGTGGTTGCCCAGGGCCAGGGTACCGACGGTCCGCAACTGCGCGAAGCCATCAAGAAAGACCTGATCGCCCGTGAAGTGATGGTGCAGGAAGCGACCAAGCAGGGTTACGACAAGAATGCGGAAGTCAAGGCCGCGCTGGAAAACGCGCGCCAGACCATCGTGATCAATGCCCTGGCGCGCGACTACATCGCCAAGCATCCGGTGAGCGACGCCGACATCAAGGCCGAATACGACCGCTTCACCAAGCAGACCGGCGACAAGGAATACCATGTGCGCCACATCCTGGTGGAAAACGAAGCCGACGCCACCGCCATCATCGCCAAACTGAAGGGCGGCGCCAAGTTCGAAGACCTGGCCAAGCAATCGAAGGATACCGGCACCGCAGCCAATGGCGGCGACCTCGACTGGGCTACCCCGTCGTCCTTCCCGCCGGAATTCGCGGCCGGTTTCACCTCCCTGCAAAAGGGCCAGGTTACCGAGAAACCGGTCAAGACCCAGGTCGGCTTCCACGTGATAAAGCTGGACGATGTCCGCGCTGCGAAACTCCCGACCCTGGATGAGGTCAAACCTCAGATTTCGGACTCGCTGTCCCAGCAGAAGCTGGCAGCATACCAGGAAGAAATGGTCAAGAAGGCAAAGGTGCAGTAAGATGTTGCATCACCGGCGGCCCCCACCCGCCGGTTTTCGTCGCCCTGGCGACTCTCCGTGTTTTAGATAGGATCGAATAAATGATTGTGAAGCCAGCCCACCTGTTGTTAGCCATGACCGCGATGGTAGCCCTGCCGTCGTTCGCGCAGAACGTTGCGACCGTCAATGGCAAGCCCATCCCAGCGGCCAAGGTTGACCAGGTGGTCAAGCAGGTCGTCGCACAGGGCAAGGCAACCGATTCCCCGCAACTGCGTGAGGCAATCAAGAAAGACCTGATCGGCCGCGAAGTCCTGATCCAGGAAGCGGACAAGCAAGGCGTCGGCGCCCGTCCGGAAGTCAAGACCGCAATCGACAATGCCCGCCAGAGCATCATCATCAACGCCATGCTGGCCGACTACGTCAAGAAGAACCCGGTCAAGGATGCCGACATCAAGGCCGAGTACGACAAGTTCAAGGCACAGATGGGCGACAAGGAATACCACGCGCGCCACATCCTGGTGGCCACCGAAGACGAAGCCAAGCAGATCATCGCCAAGCTGAAGGGCGGCGCCAAGTTCGAAGACCTGGCCAAGCAATCGAAGGATCCGGGTTCGGCAGCCAACGGCGGCGACCTGGACTGGGCAAGCCCGGCCTCCTTCGTGCCTGAGTTCTCGAAGGCCATGACTTCGCTGCAAAAAGGCGCGATTACCGAAACCCCGGTCAAGACCCAGTTCGGTTTTCACGTGATCAAGCTGGAAGATGTCCGCGCCGCGAAGATCCCGCCGATGGACGACGTCAAGCAGCAAATCGCAGAATCCCTGCAACAGCGCAAGCTGGCAGCCTTCCGCGAAGACCTGCTGAAAAAAGCCAAGGTCCAGTAAGCTGGTACGGCAAGAAGAAAGCGCTCCACTGGGGCGCTTTTTTTTGGCATTGCTTTTAGCACCGGCACCGGGTGCTGCGCCACGCCCGATGCGTTCGACCAAACAATCAATAATCAACGAGACAAGCCATGACCCTGCACCGCCCTGCCTTTCTAGCGACCGCCCTGCTGGCAAGCTGCGCCAGCACCGCCTTCGCCGCTCCCGCCACCCTGCCCCTTTATGTAGGCAAGCCGATGCCCGACGCCAGCGTGCGCTTCGGCGACTTCGACGTCCAGAAAACGCTGGAGGGCGCCAGCGGGCGCATGGCCGAGGATCCCAAGCTGCCGCAGGCGGTGGTCGAGGCGCGCCGTAGCGCCAAGGCGGGCAAGGCCGATGCGCTCGGCCTGAAATGGACCAATGCCTGGTTCGCCACCCTGCGCCTGGAAACCGCGCCGCTCGACCTGCGCCCCTACCTCGGCAAGGGTGTGGTGTCCTTCGACCTGAAGGTGAATGAACTGGCCAAGGGCGGCCTGGCCTACCGCCTCGAATGCGGCACCGACTGCGAACGCAAGGTGGTCGACGTGCGCGCCGCACGCGCTGCGCAGGGCAAGGGCTGGCAACACCTGCGCTATGCGCTGAGCTGCTTCTACCGCGAGGGCGACGACCTGGGCGCCGTCACCAAGCCCTTCGCCCTGGACGGCACCGGCGCCGGCGACGTCGAGG
>Ga0308163_10003587_pt1 | contig 12887 bp, 8 predicted proteins | sample PhyTR1_FD_201037 | JGI IMG/M metagenome (GOLD analysis project Ga0308163, IMG submission 201037) | Phyllosphere microbial communities from UC Gill Tract Community Farm, Albany, California, United States - DLSLT.R1 | ecosystem: Host-associated > Plants > Phyllosphere > Unclassified | place: USA... | reverse complement strand
ATTATTTGAATTCGTTGAGCACACCTGTCCCCTTCATGACCGATCCATCTCCTTATTCCAACTTGGCTTATAAATGACTCATTAAGGCTCGGCTTAGAAGCCCCAATTCAATGATTGTCGTCACTAACCTTCGCAGTCACCGCAACATATCGAATGCCTAACGCATAAAATCCGCTTCGGTTTCGACTTATTGCCAAGGCGGCCCCGATATCAAAAGCAACCGGCATGACTTAGAGTGGAGACGGCTTATCGTTGGCACGTGAATGGGAGGGGCAGGCGATGCTTCCGGCATGGCTGATCATCACGGCATCGATCTTGTATCTGCTGCTGCTGTTTGCCGTGGCAAGCTATGGCGATCGGCGCAGCCGGTTGAAGGGCGTTCCCGCCAATGGCAGGCCGTTGGTCTATGGCCTGTCGCTCGCCGTGTATTGCACGTCCTGGACCTATTTCGGTGGCGTCGGGCTGGCGGCAGACCGGGGCCTGGAATTCATGGGCATCTATATCGGGCCGATACTGATGCTGACGCTCGGCCTGCCGCTGGTGCGCCGGATGATCGAAATCGCCAAGGTGGAAAAGCTCACTTCCGGCGCCGATTTCGTCGCCGCCCGCTATGGCAAGAATCCCATCGTCGGCATGCTGGTGACGGTGATTTCGCTGGCCGCCTCCATTCCCTACATAGCCCTGCAATTGAAAGCCGTGTCGAATTCGATGGGCGTGCTGGTCGACCCCACCAGCTATGGCATCGGCACCGGCAATCTCTATTTCATCGATCTGGCGCTGATCGTCGCGCTGACGCTCGCCTGTTTCGCGGCGATTTTCGGCACACGTCATACGGACGCGACCGAGCATCAGGACGGGTTGATCCTGGCCATTTCGATGGAGTCAGTGGTCAAGCTTCTGGCGTTTTGCACACTCGGCGTTACCGTCGTGTTCTTCTTTTTCGATGGTCCCGCCGATCTCTGGCGCAAGGCTACCGAAAGCCCGCGGGTGATGGAGGCCCTTTCCTACCAGACCCCGATCAGCCGCTGGGTGCTGCTGACGGCGCTGTCGGCCTTCGCCATCCTGATGCTGCCGCGCCAGTTTCATGTCACCGTTGTCGAGAACCGCACCAACCGAGAACTGCGCCGCGCCGGGCTGCTGTTGCCGCTCTATCTTATCGCCATCAACCTCTTCGTGCTGCCAGCCGCCATCGGCGGGCTGCTCGCCTTCAACGGCACCGGCAATGCCGATCTCTATGTGCTGTCGCTGCCGCTGAGCCTCGATTTGCCTGTCGTGACACTCGTCACCTTCATCGGTGGCTTTTCGGCCGCAACCGCCATGGTGATCGTCGAGACCGTGGCTCTGGCAATCATGATTTCCAACGATATCGTGCTGCCCGTGCTGCTGCGGCGCGGCTTCCGGCATGGGCAAGGCGCATCGCAAAGCCTGGCAAAGACCGTGCTCCTGATCCGCCGGCTGGCCATCTTCGGCGTGCTGCTGCTGGGCTATGCCTATTTCCGGCTGGCCAGTGACGATCGTGGCCTGTCTTCCATCGGGTTGCTCGCCTTTGCCGCCATCGCCCAGATTGCGCCCTGCCTGCTCGGCGGGTTGATTTGGCGGCGCGCCAATGCCAGAGGCGCGATCCTCGGCCTGTCGCTCGGGTTTATCACCTGGATCTACACACTGCTGCTGCCCAGCTTCGGCCTTGACACCCATAAAGATCTGGCCCCGGACATTCTCTCTTTCCTGTTTCCAGGCATTGATGCCTTCAGCCGGGCTGGCGCCGATCCGCTGCTGACGGCTACCGTGCTGTCGCTGCTGATCAACACGCTCGCCTTCGTGCTCGGCAGTCTCAGCCGCAATCCGCGTCCTGTGGAGCGCATCCAGTCCGGCATCTTCGTGCGTCGGCACCGACGCTCGCAATTTGCCACGCGCGGCTGGAAAACCAGGGTTAGCGTCGGCGACCTGAAGACCGCAATTGCCCGCTATCTCGGCCACGAGCGGATGGAACGGTCGCTGAAAAGCTATGAGCGCGAAGCTGGCCGCCGGCTTGAGGACGATAGCCCCGCCGATATGGCCTTCATACATTTCACCGAGCAATTGCTGGGCAGCGCCATCGGCTCGGCCTCGGCAAGGCTGGTGCTGTCGCTGGTGCTGCAGAAGGCGGAAGATACATCCGCCGATACCGCGTGGCTGCTCGACCAGGCAAGCGAGGCTCTGCAATATAACCAGGACATGCTGCAGACCGCGCTCTCGCAGATGGATCAGGGCATCGCCGTGTTCGACAGCAGTAGCCGGCTGACAATCTGGAACCGGCGGTTCCGCAGCCTGCTCGACCTGCCAGACGAAATGGGCCAGGTCGGCGTGGCGCTTGCCGATATCGTCCATCGCCTGACAGCGCGCGGCGCGATCGCCAGGCAGGACGAAGCCAAAGTACTCGCCAATTTTCACCATATGGACGAGCCGTTTCAACTGGTGCTGAGCGAAGGCGCGCAGATCATCGAGGTGCGCTGCAACGCCCTGCCGGACAAGGGCCTGGTCGCGACCTTCACCGACATCACCCCGCAGGTCGCAGCCGATCGGGCCTTGAAACAGGCCTATGAGACCCTGGAACAGCGGGTCAGCGAGCGCACGGCGGAGCTGACCCGGGTCAACACGGCGCTCGCCGAAGCAAGGGCCAGCGCCGACGAGGCCAATATCGGCAAGACAAGGTTTTTCGCCGCCGCCGGTCATGACATTCTCCAGCCACTCAATGCAGCACGGCTCTATTCCTCGGCATTGGTGGAGCGGCTTGGCCAGTCGGACAATGCCGGGCTGGTGCGCAATATCGATTCGGCGCTCGAATCGGTCGAGCAGATCCTTGGAGCAGTTCTCGACCTGTCGCGGCTCGACACCGGCGCGATGAAACCACGCTTCGCCACCGTGCCGCTGCAGGGTCTGCTGGAGCGGATCCGCACCGACTTCGAGCCGATGGCGCTGGAAAAGAACCTCAAGCTGGTGGTGCTGCCGACCTCGCTCAGCGTGCGCTCGGACGCCAATCTGCTGCGCCGGCTGGTGCAGAATCTGGTCTCCAACGCGATCAAATACACGCCATCAGGCAAGGTCGTGGTCGGCGCGCGGCGGCGGGGCGGGCAGGTCATCATCCAGGTCACGGATTCGGGCATCGGTATTCCCTCTTCGAAATTCCGCACCGTGTTCAAGGAATTCGCCCGGCTCGACGACGGCATCAAGACTGCCAGTGGCCTGGGTCTTGGCCTGTCGATCGTCGACCGCATCGCCCGGGTACTGAAATCGACCGTGGCGCTCGAATCCCAGCCCGGGCGCGGCACGAGTTTTCGCGTCACCCTGCCGCTTGAAGAAAGTGTAAGGGCGCCGGTTCCGGTGGATGATCCGGCAATTGCCACGGCGCTCAGGGGCAATCTCAGCGGCTTGACGATTCTGTGCATCGACAACGAACCGGGTATTCTCGAGGGCATGCGGCTGCTGATCGGCGGCTGGGAATGCAGGGTGATCACGGCCGGTTCGGTCGAAGAACTCGACCGGGTTTTCGCTGATAATCCGCAGGTGCCTGATGTGATCATTGCCGATTATCACCTGGGTGATGGCAGCGGCATCGGCGCTATCTTAAGGCTGCGCGCGCTCTACGGCCAGCCGGTTCCCGGCCTGCTGATCACCGCCGACCGAACGATCGAAGTGCGGACTGAGGCAGAAAAGCAGGACATTGCCGTGCAGCACAAACCGGTACGACCGGCGGCCCTTCGCGCCTACATAACCCAGGCATCCAGCCCGCGCCGCAGCGCTGCGGAATAGGCGAAAGTCGGACTTTTAGGCCTTTGCCGTTGATTTGCCGCGTTTCAGCCCTACCTTAAGGATGCTTGCACCTTCGGGTGTGAACACTCCGATAGTCGTCATGCAACCCACGAATTTCCGTGTGTCGGCTGAATTGCTTCCGCGCCCGCCATCGGCAAGTCCGGTCACGCGATGCGCTTGAAGGAAGCTTCAAGGAGGTGATTGCCCTGCCCTACGGGCGGAGATCGCGCCTCCCTTGAGAGACGAAAGGACCCATCATGACGCAAGCAAAAAACGGCGATACTGTGCGAATCCATTATATCGGCCTGCTGCCTGACGGTACGCAGTTCGACACATCACGCGACCGCGACCCGCTGCAGTTCGAGATCGGCTCCGGCCAGATCATTTCCGGGCTGGAGCGGCAGGTCGACGGCATGGAAGTTGGCGGTAGCCAGCGTGTGACAGTGGCTGCGGCTGAGGCTTACGGCCCGCATGATCCGCGCAAGGTGCAGCAGGTGGCTCGCGAATTGATACCCGCCAATATCAATCTCGCCCCCGGCACACGACTTCAGGCACAAAGCGATAGCGGCGCACCGCTGATCGTGACCGTCACAGATATCGCCGAAGATGTCGTGACTATCGATGCCAACCACCCGCTTGCTGGGCAGGACCTGATTTTCGAGGTCGAACTGCTCGACATTGTCAGGGCAGCCTGACCGGCAACCTCCAGTTTGTCGAATTATCCCACCCTCCGGCCCTCCACCGGAGGGTTTTTCATATCTAACCGCTGAATGCCGCCCCCGTCTTCAGTAGGATAGAATAGCCCGCTCAATCCGCCTATCATCGCGCAGAAGACAAAGCGGCAACGGAGGATTGATGCGCATTGCCCTGTTCTCCGATATCCACGGCAATGCTCAGGCTTTTGAGGCGGCCTTGCAGGCCGCGAGCGAGGCAGGTGCCGAGCGCATCGCCATTCTCGGTGACATCGTCGGCTATGGCGGTGACCCCGGATGGTGCGTGGACAAGGTGCGCGCCCTTAAGGAGCAAGGCGCCTTGGTGGTGCGCGGCAATCACGATCAGGCCATCGGCGATCACACGATATCTTTGAACGACACCGCCCGGTCTGCCATTCATTGGACGCGGGAGGTCTTGGACGATGATCAGAAAGCTTTTCTCGCCAATTTGCCGCTGATGCTGCGCGAGGAAGACCGGCTCTATGTCCATGCCGAGGCTGGCACCCCACCGAGCTTTCACTACGTGACGGACGCGCAAGCGGCGGCAGAGCATTTTGCCGCCTGCGAGGCGCGCGTCAGCTATTGCGGCCATGTGCATCGCCCGGCTCTCTATGCCAGTGCGGCAGGCGGAAAGGTCATTACCTTTGTTCCGCATTCTCGGATCGCCATTCCGCTTCTGCCACAGCGGCGCTGGCTGGCGGTGGTTGGTTCGGTCGGCCAGCCCCGCGACGGCGAGGCCGGGGCAGCCTTCGCACTGATGGACACGACAGCAGGTACGCTGTCCTTCCTGCGTGCCCAGTATGATATCGATGCTGCGGCCGCCGCCATTCGCGCTGCGGGCTTAAGCGAAACGCTGGCAACCCGGCTTTACAGGGGGCGCTGACATGGTGCGCAGCAAGCTCGAGCTCGGCAGCATCATCGACGGCTTTACAGTGGTGGAGCAGGCCCATAAGGGTGGTATGGCCCGGCTCTATGCCGTGACCCATCCCGACTATTACTTTCCGTTGCTGATGAAAGTGCCGGAAATGGGCGGCGGTATCGATCCGGCGATGATCGTCGGCTTTGAGATGGAGCAGATGATCCTGCCGCGCCTGTCAGGCCCGCATGTGCCGCGCTTCGTCGCCAGCGGCGATTTCTCCCGCCTGCCCTACCTCGTGTTCGAGCGCCTGCCCGGCAAATCGCTTTATCCGCTGCTCGATAGCCTGCCTATCGCGGTCGAGGAGGCGGTGCGGATCGGCGAGCGGGTTGCCACGGCACTTGCTGACCTACATCGCCAGCATGTGGTGCATCTCGACATCAAGCCCTCCAACATCCTGTTTCGTGAAAGTGGCGAGGCGGTGCTGGTCGATTACGGCTTGGCGCGGCATCTGGACCTGCCGGATCTTGTCGGCGAGGAACTGCGCCTGCCCTATGGCACCGCACCTTATATGGCGCCGGAGCAGATCCTCGGCATCCGCTCGGATTTCCGCTCAGATCTGTTTGCGCTCGGCGTGCTCCTGTATTTCTTTGCGACCGGCAAGCGGCCTTTCGGCGATCCCCAGCGGCTGAAAGGCTTGAAGCGCCGGCTCTGGCGCGATCCCGTGCCGCCGCGCGCGCTCAATCCGACGATCTCGCCCGCCTTTCAGGAGGTGATTTTACGTTGCCTGGAGGTCAATCCGGCAAGGCGGGTGCCAACGGCGGCACAACTGGCGCTCGATCTTAAGGATCTCGCCGCCGTGCCGCTGACAGCGCGGGCGCAGAAGCTGAAGCAGGACGGTTTTTCTGACGTATTGAAACGCCGCTTCAATCCCGACCCGATCGAACTTTTGAAGCCGCATGTAGCAACGGCGGCGCTTGCCAACGCACCGATCATCGTCGTGGCACTCGATCTTGGCGACACAAGCAGCGAACTTGCCGATGCCATGCGGCTGACGGTGTCGCGCATCATGGCGCGCTCTCCCGGCGCGCGTGTCGCCTGCCTGAATATCCTCAAGATCGCCCGGCTTAATCTCGACAGCGATCTGGACGAGGAAGGCAATAACAAGCATGTCATGCGGCTGGGCAAGCTGCGGCAATGGGCGGCGCCCTTGAAGGACCAGCCGCAGATCACCTGCCATGTGCTGGAAAGCACCTCGCCAGCCAATGCCATCCTAGACTATGCCCGCGACAACAGCGTCGACCATATCGTCATGGGCGCACGCGCCAATTCGGCCAGACGGGCGCTTCTTGGCAGCGTTTCGGGCGAAGTCGCTTCTAAGGCACCGTGCACAGTCACCGTTGTGCGGGTGCGAGAGCGGCCAGAATAACGTAAGTAAAAACTTACAGTATGGTGTTCTTAGCCGGTCAAGCCGTCGAAGCGGACGGAATAGAGCCGGTCCCGGCCCAGCAGATGCGCCACCAGGTTTTGCTGCGCAAACAATCCGGCAAAGGCCCGGTGCCGCAAGTCGAGACCGCCGGTGGTCACGCCGAAAGCCGGCATGATCAGGCGAGCGCCATCGGCAGCAAAGCAGGCACGGCGCACCGACTTATCGCGCCGGCGCACGGTGGCGGCAGGGTGGAGATGGCCCGCGATTTCGCCACGGCCATGATTGCCGGGCAGCGGCTCATGGCGAAAGACCAGACCGCCATAGGAGAGTTCGTCCGCCACTGTACCAGCAAGGTTTTCGACGCCATCGGGGTCGTGATTGCCGTTGATCCAGATCCATTCGCGACCGCGCGCAAGGCCTTCCAGCCGCTGCCGGAAGATCTCGGGCATCAAAGCCGATCCTTGCCGGTCATGGAAATTATCGCCAAGGCTGATGACGATCGCCGGATCGAAACGTGCCAGCACCGCCTCAAGCTTGTTCAGCGTCGCCACCGTATCGTAAGGCGGCAGCAGTTGACCGCGACGGGCAAAAGCTGCCCCCTTTTCCAGATGCAGGTCGGACACGACAAGCAGCCTCTCCGCAGGCAGGAACATCGCACCTGAGAGATCGCACAGTGCCTCGACGCCTGATATCTCGATCCTGACGGTCAGGTCCCTATCCTGCGGACGTTCTGCGAATGCTGCGGCCAGTTGCGCCATATGCTTCCTACTTGACTTGCCGTCACCCCATCGCCTCGGCGATCAGATCGTCGGCGGCTTCCGCCAGCACATCTTCCTGCGCCTCGCCGACCACGCTTTCACGGCCGATTTCCAACATGACCGGCACGGCGAGCGGCGAGACATGCTCCAACGGCTTATGGACGATATGCCCGTTGATTCGCTTCAGCATATCGCCAAGCCGGGCAATATCCAAAAGACCGTTTGCCGCATCGGCCCGGGTGGCTTGCAACAGGATGTGGTCAGGCTCATGGGCGCGCAGGACGTCATAGATCAGATCGGCCGACACCGTCACCTGCCGGCCGGATTTTTCCTTGCCCGGATGGCGTTTTTCGATCAATCCGGCGATGACTGCGCAGGTCCGGAAGGTGCGCTTCAGCATGTAGGATTCGGCAAGCCAGGCTTCGAGGTCGTCGCCCAGCATATCCTCCTCGAACAGTTCGGCAAGCGACAGCTTGCCCATGGTGACCAGCCAGCTCAGATCCTCCAGCCCCCAGATCGCCAAGGCATAGTCGGTGGCGACGAAGCCGAGCGGCTTGGCGCGCATCCGCTCCAACCGGCGGGTGAGCAGCATGCCGAGCGTCTGATGCGCCAGCCGCCCCTCGAAGGGATAGAGCACCATGTAAAAGCGCTGGCCGCGCGGAAAGGTCTCGACCAGCAATTCGCCGCGTTTGGGCAGCACGGATTTCAGCTTCTGTATTTCCAGCCAGTCACGCACCTGATCGGGCAGGTTGCCGCGGCGGGCGGGATCGTCAAGCATGGCGCGCACCTGGTCGGCCAGATAAGTCGACAGCGGAAATTTGCCGCCGGCATAGGCTGGAATTTTCGGGTCCTGGGAAAAGGCGCTGGAGACCAGGCATTCGCTTTCCCTCAGCCCCTCGAAGCGCAGGACCTTGCCGGAAAACAGGAACGTATCGCCTTGGCTCAATTGCTCGACGAAATATTCCTCGACCTTGCCGAGCGTCATGCCGCCCCGGCCGATGGACCCCAAGTGATTGCGCTTGACGAGGCGGACATTCAGCATCGGCTCTTCAACGATGGTGCCGAGATTGAGCCTGTATTGCTGCGCCACCGCAGGATTGGCGATCCGCCAGGTGCCATCCTTGGTCTGGCGGATGCGGGCATAACGCTCATAGGTCTTCAGCGCATAGCCGCCGGTCGCGACAAAATCGACGATCCGGCCGAACGTGTCGCGCGACAGAGACGCATAAGGCATCGCCGAGCGCACTTCGTCATAAAGCGTCTCCGCCTCGAAGGGCGCGGCGCAGGCCATGCCGAGCACATGCTGGGCCAGCACGTCGAGCGGTCCCTCGCCCACCGCCTGGGTGTCCTGGGCGCCGAGATAATTGGCGTCGAGCGCAGCCTGGCATTCCATCACCTCGAAGCGATTGGCTGGCACCAGGATAGCGCGGCTTGGTTCATCCATGCGGTGATTGGCGCGGCCGATGCGCTGGGCAAGCCGGCTGGCGCCCTTGGGTGCGCCGACATGGATGACGAGATCGACCTCGCCCCAGTCGATGCCGAGATCGAGCGTCGATGTCGCGACGACAGCGCGCAGCCGGTTGGCGGCCATCGCTTCCTCTACCTTGCGGCGCTGGCCAACATCGAGCGAGCCATGATGCAGCGCAATCGGCAGGTTGTCGTCATTGGCGGTCCACAGTTCCTGAAACAGCATTTCCGCCTGGGAGCGGGTATTGACGAAGATGATCGTCATGGCGAACTGTTTCAGCACCGCATAGATATCAGGAATGGCGTAGCGGGCCGAATGGCCGGACCAGGGAATGCGTTCCTCGGTGTCGAGAATGGTGATATGCGGCCGCGCACCGCCGGCGACAGTCACCAGCCCGGCTTGCGCCTGCTCTTCCGGCTTTTGTGCCACCAGCCAGCGCTGCAGCTCCGGCGGATCGGCGACGGTGGCGGAAAGGCCGATCGTTTGCAGATCCGGTGCCAGCCGGCGCAGCCGGGCAAGGCCCAGCGCCAGGAGATGGCCGCGCTTTGAGGTGACGAGCGAGTGCAATTCGTCGAAGATCACATAGCGCAGATCCTTGAAGAAGCGCGGGGCTTCGCCATTGGCAATCAGCAGCGCCAGCTGTTCCGGCGTGGTCAGCAGAATATCCGGCGGATTGAGCTTCTGGCGCTGGCGCTTGGCCTGCGGCGTGTCGCCGGTGCGGGTCTCGATGGTGACAGGCAGCCCCATCTCCTCGACAGGCTTGATCAAATTGCGCTCGATATCGACGGCCAGCGCCTTCAGCGGTGAGATGTAGAGCGTGTGGATGCCGGTAAAGGCTTCGCCCGGCCGCTTGCGGCCGCGCCTGGTGAGATCGACCAGCGATGGCAGGAAGCCGGCAAGCGTCTTGCCCGCCCCGGTTGGCGCGATCAGCAGCGTGCTTTCGCCCCGCTGCGCTCGCTCCAGCAGGTCCAGCTGATGGGCACGCGGCTGCCAGCCCTTTTGCGCAAACCAGCGCAGGAACGGCGGGGGCAGACGGGAAAGGGCGGACGATGGATCTGACACGCCGCTAAGATAGGCGAAAGCGCGTGAAAAAGAAGCAGGGCGTGCATGATTATCCGGTTTGCGATTGGCTTTCGCTTCGCAAACCGGACAGCGTTCTAAATGTTACTGCATGGCGGCGTCGAGCTTGGCTTTCCAATCGCCATTCTCAAGCGCCTTGGCCATGAAGGCGTCGACGGCGCTTTTCAGGGCCGGGTCCTTACGCAGCAGATAGGCGTTTTCAAAATGGGTGAAGGGTTCCTTGACCGCCGCCGGGCATAGCACGCCAGGATGCAGTTTCGACTGCAGATCGACTTCCACCCCATCGGTGACCATCACATCCGCCTTATTGGCGGCGATCTGGTCGAAAATCACCTTGTTATCGGGGAAGACCTCGATTGGCGCCTTGGTGAAATGCTCGTGGGCGAATTTGTCATTGGTGCCGCCGGGATTGACGATGACCCGCACCTGCGGCTGATCGATGGCCTCAAGCGTCGTCAGCTTGTCCTTGTCATCGCAGCGCACGATCGGGCGTTTGCCGTCCTTGACATTGGGCAGCGAGAAATCGCCAACCTCGGCGCGGGCCGGGTTGACGGTGATGCCGCCCAGAACCACATCGAATTTGCCGGCCTTGAAATCGTCGAGCATGGTCTTCCAGGTGGTCATCACGAAATCCGGCTTCACGCCGAGGTCCCCGGCCAGTTCCTTGCCCATGGCGATATCAGCGCCGACAAGATCGCCATCCGCGCCCTTGTAGCTGAACGGCTTGTAGTCACCCGTGGTGCCGATGCGCAGCACGCCAGCCTGTTTGATGGCGGCAAGAGCGCCATCATCGGCACGGGCATCGACATTGGCAAGGCTGGTGGTGAGCAGCAGGGCTGCGGCAAGGGCGGAGTGGAAAAGTCGCATCGTCTGTCTCTTTCTTGAGCAATTGATAAATCGGGGCGCCAGTTTGCCCGAAACGACAACAGGGCAGCAAATTCCGTTCCAGATCGAAGAGCCTCAGCCCATCGCGAGGCTGTCAGCCTCACAGACTCTATCTGGCGATATAGCGGTCGCGACGATGGTTGATGGCCAGCGTCAGATTGACCACCACGGCGCCGATAATGGAGCAGGCAATCACGCCGGGCGTTGCCACGAAGAAGGAGGCCGCCAGAACCATGGCATCAAAGCACAGCTGAACGAGACCGGCCCGCCAGCCGAACCGGTCCTGCAGGAAGAGCGCCAGAATACCGAAGCCACCGAGACTGGCCTGATGGCGAAACAGGGCGAGCATGCCGGTGCCGATCAACAGCCCACCAAAAAGGGCTGCAACAAGCGGATCGAGCATGGCAAAGCCGATGAACTTCGGCAGAAGCGCGCTCAAAACCGAGGTCAACAGCACCGCAATAAAGGTCTTCACCGTGAACGCGAGCCCCATGCGCCGGAAGGCGAAATAATAGAAGGGCAGGTTGATGGCAAAAAAGATCGGACCAAAACCGACACCCAGGAGATAATGCAGCAGAAAACCGACGCCAGCCGTGCCACCGGACAGCAATTTGGCATTCGACAGCATGACGACGCCCAAGGCTGCGAGCATGCTGCCGGCCAGAAGCCCTTGAATATCATCCAGCAGCGAATGCTGCTCCGGCCCCGCCGCGATCGGCTTTAGATCACTGGCGGCCTGCTCGTCTGCTACGGTCATGTCTTGCCCTATCCTGTCGTCACATGCGTCATCCGTAGACCCGACACGGCGCGTCCTCAAGGGCGATCAGGCGCAATTACAGGTTACGAACCGGCTTCCGCAAGCCAGGCCGCAAAACTCATATTGTCCATCGCGGGAGTTGCATCTCGAATTGGCACGAAAACATTATCAAGTTCGAAATTACAAATTAACGAAGGCCTTCTAGGATCATCTTTGCATGCTCTCTGACGCGCCTTCGCGTCATGCCTGCATGCATCGCCAGGCCGTGGAGGAGACGACGGATCAGATGACCATGACGATGACGCAAACACTCGTCAATATCGCCCTTGTCCTGCTGTTTTCCATGCTTTGGAGCCGGTTAGACGGATGGCTGGAGCGTCACAGCCCCGCACATCGGCTGGTCGGGCTTGGAGTGATCGGCGGACTGACGACAATTCTGCTGATGCTCTTTCCGCTTGCAGTGGCCCCCGGCGTGTTCCTGGATCTGCGGTCCAGCGCGATTGCCGTCTGCGGCCTGATGGGCGGTCCGATTTCAGCAGTGCTGTCGGCTGGCATGGCCGTAACCTGGCGTGTGTTTCAGGGTGGCTTAGGGGCCGGCGCTGGGGCGCTTGCCATTCTTCTTGCTGCCGCAGTCGGGATCTGCGCGGGATGGCGCGACGATCGCGCCATCCTCAACATCAGACGGATCGTGTTGATGAGCGTCGGTCTTGTCATCGTGCCGCAAATCACCATCCTCGTCCTGCCCCCGGAGACATGGCCGCTCGTGCTGAGCAGCTTGCCACTCATGTTGCCGATGCAATGTCTGGCCGCACTGCTCGCCGCCCTGATGATCCGTGCGGAATTGCTGCAACGGGCAAAACTGCACGAGGCGGAGCTTTATCGAAGTATTATCGAGACCATGCCGGAAAACCTCACGGTCAAAGACCGGGAAGGCCGTTTCATCCTTGCCAATCCTGCCGCCGCCGATGTGCTTGGACTGGCTGACCCGCAGGACATGATCGGCAAGACCGATGCCGACTTTCACCCCCCTGCGCTGGCCAGCCAGTATCATAGCGACGAGCAGGCGGTGTACGATGCCGATAAGGCGCTCCTGCTTGAACAGAGCTATGAGACAAGCTCCGGTCTAAAGGGTTGGTATTCCACCCTCAAATA
>Ga0308163_10003586_pt1 | contig 12892 bp, 10 predicted proteins | sample PhyTR1_FD_201037 | JGI IMG/M metagenome (GOLD analysis project Ga0308163, IMG submission 201037) | Phyllosphere microbial communities from UC Gill Tract Community Farm, Albany, California, United States - DLSLT.R1 | ecosystem: Host-associated > Plants > Phyllosphere > Unclassified | place: USA... | reverse complement strand
CCAGCAACGGCGCCAAGCTCCACGCCGCCCTGGTCGCCTTCGCGCGCGTGGGCGATACGGATCTGGCGGACTGGATCGCCGGCGAAGTGCGCGTCCCGTCGACGATGGTCGATTCGATCACGCCCGCGTCCGATCCTGCTCTCTACGACGACGTAGCCCAAGCGATCGGGCTCGAAGACCTCGCCGCGGTCCAACGCGAATCCTTTGCACAGTGGGTGATCGAGGACATCGGCACGCCGCTCGGCCCCGATCTCGCGTCGGTCGGCGCCACGATCACAACCGACGTCGCCAGCTACGAGAAGGCGAAGTTGCGCATTCTCAACGGCGCGCATTCGACGCTCGCTTATGTCGGCCTGCTCCGCGGCGCGGCGAGCGTGGCGGACGCGATGAACGATGCGGCGCTCGCCGGGTTCGTCGACGCGATGATCCGCGACGACATCATTCCGATGCTGCCCAGCACCCCCGGCCTCGACCTGGATGCCTACCGCGCCGCCGTGCTCCAGCGGTTCCGCAACCCGGTCATCGTCCACCGGCTCGACCAGATCGCGCAGGACGGATCGCAGAAGCTACCCTACCGGCTAGGTGACACACTGGTCGCAAACCGCCGCGCGGGTCGCATGCCCGCGGGCGTCGTCACCGCGCTCGGCGCGTGGGTAGCGTTCCTGATGCAGCGCACCCGCGACAATATTCCGATCGTCGATCCAGCCGGTGATCACCTGGCGGACGCAGCACGCGATGGAACGCCGAGCGAGGTCGTCGCGCGCCTGATCGACTCGGGACTGGGCTTCCCCCCCGAACTCCGCGACGACGCAGCCGCCCGGTCCGCGATCGCCGATGCGGCGGAACGGATCAGCCGCGGCGACTGGTCGGGCGTGAACCTCTAGACCCCGTACGCCGCCCGAGCATTGCCACCGAAGATCGCGTCCCGCGCCTCCGAGCAAGCGCGCGTGACCAATCCGTCGATCAGGTCGACGACCTGGCGATACTCGGCGGCAAGGCGGCAGACCGGCCAGTCGGAGCCGAAGATCAAACGATCGGGGCCGAAGCACGCAAGCAGGTGATCGAGATACCGCGCGATCTGGTCTACCGTCCACGTCGCGTGATCCGCCTCCGTGACGAGCCCGGATATCTTGCAATAAAGCGACGGCACCTGCGCCATGTCGGCGATCGCGTCCGCCCAGGGCTGCCAGCCACCGCGCGCGATGTCGGGCTTCGCACCATGATCGAGGATCAGCCGCGGCGCCGTTGTACGCCCCGCCGCGACCAGATCGCAGAAGCGACGGACATGGATCGCCTGGCGGGGTTTGACGAGAATGTCGTAGCTGAAACCGCGCTCGACCGTCGCCCGCACCCCGCGGACGAAGTCGGGCGTCAGCAGGAATTCGTCGTCCGGCTCGTCCTGGACGATATGCCGAAAGCCAACCAGCTTTGACGATCCCGACCAGGTCTCCAGCCGCTCGGCAATGTCGTCGGCCCGCAAATCGATCCAGCCGACCACGCCCATGATCCGCGGATGCGCAGCCGCGAGCTCCAGCAGCCAGTTGGTTTCGGCGTCGCTCTGTCGCGCCTGCACCGCGATGCAGCCGTCGATCGCGGCGCCGTCCAACAATGGCATCAGATCGGCAGGCGAAAAGTCCTGTGCGAGCACGCTGTCGGAATCGATCCAATCGAATGCAGACGGCGAATAGGTCCAGAAATGCTGGTGCGCGTCGATACGAGTCACGCGGCGATCCGCGGCTGGCCGGTCGGCTGGGTCTGCATCCGAAGAACGTACCGCGTGCTCGCCAGCGCAGCAATCGGATCGACGTATCGCCTTGGCCGAACGCTACTTCGCCACGACCGTCGGCATGAAAATATAGCCGTTGCCGCGGACCGTCCGGATCATCTCCGTCGGATCGAACGCCAGCAGTTTCCGCCGCAACCGGCTGATATTGACGTCGATCGTGCGCCCACGCGCCATGCTTTCGGTCCGTCCCGACCGTGCGATCATCGCGTCGCGCGAATGTACCACCTGCGGCTCCGATACGAATGCGACGAGCAGCTGATACTCGCCGTCGGTCAGCCGGATGACCGTCCCGTTCGGTGCGTGGAGCACGCGCATCCGACAGTCGAGCGTCCAACCGGCGAACGCAAAAATGTCGATCGCCTCCGAATGCACGCCCTCGACGACTGGGGAAGCCTCCAGGGCCGCCCCGCCCGTCCCCCGACGCCGCAACACCGAGCGGATCCGCGCCAGAATCTCGCGCGGGCTGGACGGCTTCGTCACGTAATCGTCGGCGCCCAGTTCGAGCGCGACCACCCGGTCGATCTCGCCGTCGAGCGCGGAGAACATGATCACCCCCGGTGCGCCAGCGTCCTGCGGAAGCGTCCGCAGGATCGACAGCCCGTCCTCGCCCGGCATCATCATATCCAGCACGATCAGGTCGCACGGCGATCGCCCCAAACGCGTCCGCAGTGCCGCCCCGCTCTCTACGGCCTCCGCCTGAAGTCCATGATCGACCAGGAACTCGGTGAGCAGATTGCGCAAGCCCGGATCGTCGTCGACGATGACGATCCGGGCGGCCGCCGGTTGCAGGGTCTCGCTGGTGTTAAACGCGTTCCCATCGGGAACGTACGAAGTAGGGCCGGGCAAGCCGTGATGGTTCGCGATCATGGCGGCCGCATGGACCCGGCGTTTGTCCGCTATGTTTCCGGAAGCCACCGCGATCGTCGAAGCGGTTCCCCGTCACGCTGCGAGGTGGGATGGTTGTATGAAAGGCGAGTCGGCGCTAGCGGCATTCCCCATGTCGACGCCCGCCAAACCGCACGTTAAACCCTTGAACTGGCTCCAGCCTTTGGAGGGCCTGCGGATCCTCAAGCGGGGCGACGTGCCGATAACGCGGGTCCAGGTTTACGGCCAGCGATGCAGCGGGACCAACCTCGTCACGCGCGCGATCGAGGCGAACATGCCCAGCGTGACGATCACCGAGGAATTTGGTTTCAAGCACTGGTTCGTGCCGCCGCAGACGTTGTTCGTGAAGGATACGCTGGTGCTGGTCGTTGCGCGCGACGCGTTCGACTGGACCCGTAGCCTTCACCGCCAGCCATGGCACGCACACCCGGACCTCAAGGCGGAGCCGTTCGACGTGTTCATCCGCAGCCAGTGGCACAGTTATTGGGACGATCATTTCGGCCCCATCGAGCCGGGGCATCCGATGCAGGGCGACGAGATGCTGCACGAGCGCGATCCGGAAACCGGCGAACGCTTCGCCAATTGCATCGCCAAGCGCACCGCAAAGCTGCGCCACTGGGCGTCGTTGACCAACCGGACGCACAACGTCGCGTTGCTCGGCTATGATGCGTTCGCGCGCGCTCCGTCGGCGTTCGTCGAAGCGTTGTCCGAAGCGGCCGGGATCCCGCGGCGCGAAGAATATGTGCCGATCACCAGCTACAAGGGGCAAGGCTATGCCCCCTATGTTCCAACGGTGTATCCCGAACTCGCGGCCGCCGACGCCGCCCATATTGCCGCGTGGCTCGATCCCGAGATCGAGGCGGCATTCGGACTGAGCGCGAACTATGCTGATCGATATCAATCGCCTTCGGAGGCCGGATCGGTACAACGTTCGGCATGACCAAGCCGATCACGTTCTTCATCCATCACCAGGGTCGCGGCCATGCCAACCGGGCGATGGCGATCATCCGCGAGTTGCCGTCGGAGCGCACGGTGACGATCCTGACCGCCAAGCCGTCGCTGTTCGACCGGTTCGAACGCCCGATCACGATCGCCGCGCTGCCCGACATGATCGGCGCGCCGGTGCCGACGCCCGGGCTGTTCGCACAGGCAACCCCGGAGGTGATGCATTGCGTCCCGCTCGGTGTCGCGAAGACGCGGGCGACGATGCGGACGATCATCGACCATCTCGACGACGTCGATCCGGCGCTGTTCGTGGTCGACGTCTCCGCCGAGATCGCGCTGCTGGCCCGGATCGCGAGCGTGCCCGCGATCAGCATCCGGATGCACGGCGACCGGCTCGATCCGGGTCATCTGGGCGCCTACCAGGCAAGCGTCGGCCTGCTCGCACCGTTCGGCGAGGCGCTCGAGCAGGCGGATACGCCGGACTGGGTGCGCGACAACACGTGCTACGCCGGCGGCCTGTGCACCACCGTCGACCCCGTCGCGACCAAGGCGGAGGCGCGCGCGAAACTCGGACTCGATCCGACCAAGGAAATCATCGTGGTCCTCACCGGTGGCGGCGGCGCGGGCACGCCCTACGCGCCGCTGACGATGGCGGCGCGCGCGGTGCCGGATGCGCTGTGGCTGGTGCTCGGGCCGGTCCACCGCGAGGGGCATGAGACCGACTTCGGCAATCTCGTCGAGCTCGGCTGGGTCCCCGGCGTCACCGACCACATCGCCGCTGCCGACGTCGTCATCGCATCGGCCGGCGACAACACCGTGCATGAGATCGCCCGCGTCGGCCGGCCTTATGTCTGCGCACCCGAATGGCGCTATTTCGGCGAACAGACCCGGAAGGCGGAGCGGTTGGCGGAACTGGGGGCGGCGGTTGCGTTGCCATCATGGCCGGGGGCACTGGCACCGTGGCGGGGGATACTCGACGCCGCGAAGGCGCTCGATCCGGTCGCGCTCGCCGACCTGTACGACGCGGATGCGGCCAAGGTCGCCGCGGATTATCTGGAGGGACTGGCGGTTTCGCTTTGGGCGCCCGCTTAGAGATCGAGCGCTAGTCGATCCTTCCCCATCAGGGGGAGGATCGAAACGTTGCGCAGTATCTCAGCTAAACAAAACCTCCGGCGGCATTCTCGACGCGACCACCTCTTCCGCAGTCGGCCCCCGCAACACCGTTATCGTATCCGCATCCCAGGCGATCAGCCCGTGCTCGGCGAAATGCCCCAGCCAATAGTCCATGCACCACCGCCCCCAGGTGCCGCGAAACAACCGCGCATTGCGAATGATCGCGTCGAAATGCTGATAGGCCGGCGTGTGGACGACATGGTGCTGGTGATACGCCCGCGCACCGCCGACCCACCACATCGGCACGCTGGCGCGCTCGAGCCGCGCGGCGAAGTCGGTTTCCTCGCCCCCATAGCCGACATAGCGCTCGTCCATCCCCCCTGCCCGCGCCCAGTCCGCCGCGGAGATCGCGAACGACAGGCCCCAGAGCTCGCCATGGCTCGGCGTCGGCTGTGTTTCGTCGGACGCGATCGTCGGCTTGGCGGGATGACGCACGCCGACCCGGTCGAGCACGTCCCAGTCCAGCCCGGCATCCAGCGCGCCGGCAGGGAGATACAGCACCTCGCCCAACCGAATACCGCCCGGCTCGATCGCCGTAACCGCGTAGCGCTCGACCAACGTCGGCGCAGGGACGCAATCGACGTCCAGGAAAATCAACTGATCCCCACGAGCAGCCGCCGCCGCACGGTTGCGCGCCGCCGCCAGCGGCATCGCGTTGCCCTCGACGAACACCGCGCGCACCGGAAAGTCGGTCGGCGGGAGATTGGCATGCGGCGCGTCCTGCATGTACGCGATCACCAATTCGTCCGGCTTGCGCGTCGATGCGTTGAGGCCGGCGATCAGGTTCACCAGATGCGCGCGGCGACCGCGTACCAGCGTCAGGACGCTGACCATCGAGGACGTCACGATGCCTTCCTGATACCTTCGACGTCGATCCCGGCGGCGGCATCACGGAAGAACGCGACGCCTTCGATCACGCCGCGCGCGTGATGGCCGATCGCGACATACCCGTGCGCCAGGTCCGCCCGTGATCCGAGCCCGTCCGAATAATTGCCGACGATGATCGCGTGACGCGACGATCGCAGCATCTCGATATCATTGCCGCTGTCCCCCGCGACGATCACCTGTCGCGGTTCCAGACCGAGGCGACGACGGACATGCTCGACCGCGGTACCCTTCGATGCAGCATGCGGCAGGATGTCGAGATAGCGGCCGTGGCTCTGGATGATCGAGCAGCTATGGCCATGTTCCGTCAGCAACGCGCGCACCCGCTCGGCCGCCGCCATGTCGCCATCGGCAAAATAGCTGAGCTTGAACCGGCGCTGTTCGAGCGGGCTCTGCGGCGTCAGTCCGGCATGTTGCCCGATCAGTGCAGCAACCGCCTCGCGGTCCCAACCGGCGGCGATGATCCCGTCCCATTCGGTATCGCGGTCGTACACCGCCCCGCGCACCGTCCGGTAATAGATCTCCGAGCCGACCGAGGTGATCAGGATTTCGGGCCGCGGCGCATCATGCTGCCCAAGTACCGCCATCGCGCTGTGGAAGCTGCGCCCGGTAGCGATCGCGAAGGCGACGTCCGTCTGCGCATCGTGCCACGCGGTGAAATCGTCGACGCCTTTTGCACAGCCGATCAGCGTTCCGTCGATATCCGATACCAGCAACAATTCCGGCTTCCGGTCCGTGACCGCAGGCGCGGCGTTCACGACCTCTGCGAGCAACCCGGTATAAAGCTGTACGTGCCGGTCCCAGTCATAGGCGCGGATCGCTACCGATCCTGCCGCTGAGTAGCGCGACCACAGCGCCGGATCGTCCAGTATCTTCAGGATCGCATCGGTGATGGCGCTAGGCGAACGCGGATCGACGAGAATGCCGTTGCCGCAGGTCTCGACGATATCGTTTGGCCCGCCGCTGTCGGTCGCGACCACGGGCAAGCCGCTCGCGGCCGCTTCGAGCAAGGTCAGCCCGAACGGTTCGTTGAGCGCCGGATTGACGAAGACGCCGCGCCGGGTGCGGGCATGAGCATAGACCGCGGCGATATCGTCCGGCCGGTGCTGCTTCGGATAGGCGACCTTGCCGTACAGGTCGTAGCGGTCGATCAACTGCAACAGCTCGGCGATGTTGTCGCGGATTTCAGGCTCCAACGTCGCACTGTCGTCGCGCGTGCCTGCCAGGATCACGAGGTTCGCCGCGGCCTGAAGCGCGGGTGACCGGCCATAAGCGTGGACCAGCGCCGCAAGGTTCTTCTTGGTCACCGGGCGAGCAATGGCGAGGATCACGGGCTTGGCGGGATCGTCCAGGAACCGGTTGATCAGCGCATCGACGCGAGCATCGGTGCCGCAGTTCGCGAACTGCTTGAGATCGCTACCCGGCGCGAACACGCGGATGCGGCCGGGATCATATGCATCATAATCTGCATACTGGACTTCGGCCTCGTCACGCGACGACGCGATGATCGCGGCCGCCCCGGCAATGGCTTCCTCTTCGATCGCGATCCGGCGATCGAGACCCGCGGTTTCCGCGCACTCACGATCGAACGCGGCCAGCTTCACCCGGCCGAGCGAATGCGCCGTGAAGACATAGGGGATGCCGGTACGCGCCGAAACGCGCGCCGCGATCAGTCCGGCATCGGCATAATGCGCGTGCATGACGTCGGGCGCGCGATCGAGCGTGGCGATATGCGCGACCAAAGCCTCGACCAGGCTGTCATGCTCGGTCCACAGGTCTTCCTTGACGAGATACGCGTCGGTCGCGGTCAGCAGGCGGACAATACGCGTCATGCCGTCGATCGTCTCGATCGGCTCGGCATAGCATTCCGCATACGCCGCATGATGGAATGCACGGGTAACGATTTCCATCCGGTCGATCGCCGGATTGCGGCCGCTGGCAGCGACGAGATCGAGAAGGTACCGGATATGGCCCCCGGTATCCGCGGTGATTCCGTATTCGACGTCGGTTGCGCGTAAACACCCCTGCAACGCGATATGTAGTACGAACACCCTTCCCCCGTTCATCTGCAATTCACGTAAGGAACCGCTCACGGGGTTGCCGAGTTCCGGGCCGATGACACTTTACATGCCGGCATTGACGCAGGTTATTACGTTCCCTGCGTCGCCTCGTTCGCTCGGTAATCGATCGCTGTGAGGATCGCTCTACTCGCCTGGGCCTATCCTCCTGAAAAGAGCGGACTTACTCGCGCCGCGCGCGAGATAGCGCAGTCATTGGCACAGTCTGGTAACGACGTCTGTGTCTTCACTATGGACCGTCGCGAAGACAGCCACGACGGCCGGGTGTCGGTCGTCGGTTGCGGTCTGCCCGAGGGATCGTTCGCCGCGCACCTCCGCAAGATTGCGGGGATCGGGCACCTCGTCGCGCCGTTCGCATTTCGCCGAGCGGTTGCTCGCGAGCACCGTCGCGAACCGTTCGACGTGGTCGAGGCGACCAACTGGTATGCGCCAGGACTGGCGATCGCACTCACCGGTCCTGCGCCGTTGGTGACGCGAAACTCGACCCCGGCAGCGACCTCGGCCGAGACGGTAACTAGTCTCCGCGACCGGTTCGATCGGCGCGTAGCGATGCTCGCGGAGCGGGTCGCAGCGCGCTTCAGCAAGGCACTGATCTCGAACACGCAGCTTCACAGCGAGAAGATCGCGCGGTTGTACGGCGTCGAAGCGCCGGGTCCGGTCGGGCATCACGCGGTCATCGGCCTCAGCCTGCCGCCGGAGATCGTGGCGCGAGGAACGGCCGCGGCCTATCCCGACGATGTTCCCGAGGACCAGCCCATCGAACTGCTGTTCGTCGGACGGGACGAGCACCGCAAGGGATTCGATGCCCTGATCATGGCGCTGAGGATCCTTGCCCGCCGTGCGGACGCCGGGATGCGCGATTTCCGCCTCACGATCGTTGGCGTGCATGCGGACGATGTGAAGGCGCTTCCGTCCACCGCACGCGCGCGACTGCGTTGCCATCACCGGGTCGACGAACCGACGTTGCACGACATGATGAGCGCTGCCCACGTCATCGTCGCACCTTCGCGCTACGAGAGCTTCGGGCTGGTGTACCAGGAAGCGATGGTGTTCGGCCGGCCGGTCGTCGCCTGCGCGGAGGACCCGAGCGCGCGGCTGTTCATCGGTGAAAGCGGCGCCGGGTTGCTGGCCAAAACCTGCACTGGCGACGACATAGCCACGCAGGTCCAGCGGCTGATCGAGGACCCGGCATTGCGTCAGCATTACGCTGCGGCGAGCCGCCAAGCGTCGGGGATGTTCACGCGCGATACCCTGTCCGCGCAGACGACCGCGGTCTATCGCACCGCGATCGGGTCGAAGGGGGCGAGCAGCAACGCCTCGTCCTCCGGCCTGCCCGCGCCGGTCGACATCGCCTCGTAGATCCGCGTCCGCTCACGCACCCGCTCGCCGTCGAGCCTGTGTTCGAGCGCACCCGCCAGCGCTAGCGAACTCTCGACGAACGGCACGACCGGCCGTTCGTGGACGCGCCCGGCAAAGCGGATGTCGCTGCGGTTGAGGCGGTACTGGATGTCCGGATAGGACGCGGACTGCACCCCATCGACGAGGTTGCGGCGCGGCAGGCCGAGCGAGCGCAACCCGTCGCGATCCGCCGCCGCGACTAGCCAGCCGAGCGCGTCGAGCAACGCGCCGTCGGGGCGCTCGTCGGTATCGATTTGCAAGACCCAGCGGGTCTGCACCGTGTCCTGAAGGCGGTTGCGCTGCGCGGCAAAATCGCCGGTGAGAGGGTGATGGGCGACCTCGATCCACGGGACCTGCGCTGCGATTTCCCCTGCCTCGTCTGCCGTGCCGTCGAGCAGGACGACGATCCGGGCAAACGCGGTGCGATAGTGTGTCGCGATCTCGACGATGTCGTTGGCGTCGGCGGGCCGCGCCATGATGCCGAGCCCTATCGCGTGCGGCACAGTCGTCGCGGGAGCCGAACGCGCTTGGGCTGGACGGTAATCAGGGGGAAAGCGGACATCGCCCCGCGCGACGGCGACCGGCTCCACCTCGAACCCGAACCGCCACGCCGCGTTCCGCAAACCCGCCGGGTCCAGCACCCAGCGCTTAGCCGGTTCGCGCTGTAGGTCGACAAGCCCGCTTCCCAACCGCGCGACGATCTCGCCTGCAACCGCACCGACCTCGCTCACGTCGCGGACGAGCAAGCGGCAATGGCTGCACTCGAACCAATCCTCGCGCATGAGCCAGTCCCAGTTCCCACAGATCGAGCATCGTAATCGCATGGCTCCGGCAACCCGCGGCGCGAGGGACCGGTTCCGCCTGATCTAAATCCTTCCCCATCGGGGGAGGTGGCAGGCCCGCAGGGACTGGCGGAGGGGTATCCGCGATCGACTCAGGGCGACACCCCTCCGCCTGGCAAGAGCCAGCCACCTCCCCTCACAGGGGAGGATCGAACACGTCTCAATACCCGAACGTATGCGCCAGCGTCAGCAGCAACCAGTACAGGCCACCCGACAGCAGCATCGCCACCGGCAGCGTCATTACCCAGGCCAGCGCCATGTTCATGACGGTCCGCCGCTGCAACCCGGCGCCATTCGCAACGCTCGCGCCCGCGACACCCGACGACAGGATATGCGTGGTCGACACCGGCATGCCGTATTTCACCGCCAGCAGGATCGTCGCCGCCGCGACCAGTTCGGCCGACGCGCCCATGCCATAGGTCAAATGCGTCTTGCCGATCCGCTCGCCGACGGTGACGACGATCCGCTTCCATCCGACCATCGTCCCCAGCCCCAGCGCCAGCGCGACGGTGACCTTCACCCAGGTCGGGATATAGCGCGTGCCCTGCTCGAGCCCGCTATTGTAGCTCTTGAGCGTCGTGATCTCCTGCGCGGTGAAGCGGCTCTGCGCGGACTTGTCCTCGGCGATCAGCTTGGTCGTATCGAGCACGAGGTACATGTCGTTGCGCAGGTTCGGCGTCGCCGCGGCGGGCACTTTCCCCAGCGACCCATAGCTTTCGATCCGGCTCGACACGTCGTCCGACAACGTCGCCAGCGCGCCATAGATGACCGGGTCGGCGACATGCTTGCTCTTCAGCGCCTTGGTGACCTGCGCACGCGACGTAGCGACGTCGGCCGGCGCGCCGTCGGCATGCGCGCGGTAAGCGGCCGATGCCGCCTGCGCGCTTTGCACGAACGCCGGCATCGCGCTCTCAGGCATCGTCCGGTTCAGCGCGTAGGCGGTCGGCGCGCAGCCGATCAGGATGAGCATGATCAGCCCCATGCCCTTCTGCCCGTCATTGCTGCCATGCGCAAAGCTGACCGCGGTGCAGGTGCCGATCAGCAGCGCACGGATGCCGCGCGGCGGCGGCGTCTGGCCCTCGGGCGCCTCGTACAGCTTCTTATCGCGCAGGAAGCGCTTCATCACGAGCAACAGCAACAGCGCGCCGACGAAGCCGACGATCGGGCTGAATGCCAGCGCAGAGAGAACTTTCCAGACCTGCACCATGTCGACGCCCGACGTGCCATCCGCACCGCCGCCGTTGATCAGTTGGTTGGCGAGCCCGACGCCTAGGATCGAGCCGATCAGGGCGTGGCTCGACGAATTGGGCAGCCCGACCGCCCATGTCGCGAGGTTCCACAGGATCGCCGCGAGCAGCAGCGCGAAGATCATCGCGAACCCGCCGACGCTGCCGACGTTGAGGATCAGGTCGACCGGCAGCAACGTGACGATCGAATACGCCACCGCGCCCGACGACAACATCACGCCAAGGAAGTTGAAGAACCCCGACCACACGACCGCGAGCGGTGCGGGCATCGAGTGCGTGTAGATGACGGTGGCGACCGCATTGGCGGTGTCGTGGAATCCGTTCACGAACTCGAACCCGAGCGCGATCAGCAGCGCCAGCGCGAGGAACGCGAACGCTCCGCCCGCCAGGCTTTCGCCGACCTGCGCGGTGTCGAACGCGATGCTGAACCCGGCATAGGCAAGCCCGCCGATCAGCACGGCGAGGAAGATCCAGCGCCCGGACGGATGCAGCGAATGATCGAGCTTGGGACCGGTATGCGGCGCAGCGGTAGCGCTCGAATCAGCCGTCACCGCATCGGGTGCAAATGTGGAGGTTGCCATAGGAATGTGCAGTCGGCCCTTACGATGACAATCTTATGACAGATGTAAATCAAGCGATCGTTCGACCCTATTTGGGACGTCGCTCTCTACAATCCTCCCCCGCCAGGGGGAGGTGGCTGGCCCTCGCCAGACGGAGGGGGAGGCAGAGGACAACGTGCGTTCCGTGTCCTCCCCCCTCCGTCGCTTCGCGCTACCTCCCCCTTGCGGGGGAGGAAGTTCGGAACCGACTACGTCGGACGTGAGTAAGTTAATTCACCGAGCTTCACCGATGCTGGCGAGCTGCATGCCATTGCGCCCGAACAATGTGGCCATCTTCACGTCCGCATCCGCGGTCATTTCCTTGCGGCACTGCTGCGCGTCGGCGAGCGCCGCGAGGCCGGCACCGTGCGACTGGCAAGCGCTTGTGATCGCCGAATGTAGCCGGCGCTGGAACGCGGTGCGCCCGACGTCGCTGGTCAGGTCGAGCCCGGCGCGCGACACGCGGACCGATACCGGCTCGCGCCCGGAACTCGCCGAAGCGACCGTAGAAAACAGGCAAGCGCCGACGATCGCCGCCGAAGCGACGCTGATGAAAAGCTTCATGATGATGTTCCTCAAATGGTCCTGCGGTCCGCAAGCTATGCCCGCGGGCGACGGCGCCAGCGCGTCGGGACGCCTTTCTGAGTGCGGCATCTCCGACCACGAACCACGTCGCTGCGCATCTCCTACCCGTGGTTCGTTACGCTCGCGCGACGGTTTGGCGACGGTCCGACGACGCACCGAAACTCTAGATGAGGCGCTAGGTCACATCCCCGGATATCGCTCGAACGCAGGCAAAGCGGCCACATCCGCCATCCACGCCAATCGGTCGGCTACCTGGATATGCGCACCCGGCGCGACCGCCTCGGGATCGTCCAGCGTACAGGATTGGACGTCGATGATCCCCGGCAGATACTCGGCATTGGTATAGAATAGTCCCGTCCCGCACCGTCCGCAGAATTGACGCCGACCGCTCGCCGACGATTCATACGTCACCGGATCGCCCGAGATGGTCACCTGCTCGGACCTGTATGCGATCCAGCCTACCATCGGC
>Ga0308163_10003584_pt1 | contig 12893 bp, 13 predicted proteins | sample PhyTR1_FD_201037 | JGI IMG/M metagenome (GOLD analysis project Ga0308163, IMG submission 201037) | Phyllosphere microbial communities from UC Gill Tract Community Farm, Albany, California, United States - DLSLT.R1 | ecosystem: Host-associated > Plants > Phyllosphere > Unclassified | place: USA... | reverse complement strand
CGACCGCGTCGGTCCCCAAGATCACCGTGCTGATCGGCGGCAGCTTCGGGGCGGGCAATTACGGCATGTGCGGCCGGGCCTTTTCCCCGCGCTTCCTGTTCACCTGGCCCAATGCGCGGATCTCGGTGATGGGCGGCGAACAGGCGGCGAGCGTGCTGGCGACCGTCCACCGCGACGCGGATCGCTGGACGCCGGAGGAGGCCGAAGCCTTCAAGGCGCCGGTCCGCCAGACATATGAGGACGAGGGCAATCCCTATTACGCGACCGCGCGGCTGTGGGACGACGGGATCATCGACCCGGCGCAGACGCGCGACGTCCTTGGCCTCGCTTTTGCCGCCACGCTGAACGCGCCGATCCCCGAGCGCGCGCAGTTCGGCCTGTTCCGGATGTGAGCGGCATGGACCTGACCATCGACGGCGCGACGATTCCCGACGAAGCCGCCTTCCATGCGCTGATCCGCGAGGCATCGGGCGTGGACTGGTATGGCGGCAGCCTCGATGCGCTGTTCGACCTGCTCGTCGCGGTCGTCGCGCCGCCCATACGCCTGCACATCGTCAACGCCGCGGCGGCGCGTGCGACGATCGGCGCGCGGTTCGATCGCATCGTCACCGTCATCATGGACGCGGTCGCCGAACGCGGCACCGCCGCCGTCGCGCTGCGCCTGGAGAGCTAAGCATGATCCAGAGTCTCCTCATCGCCAATCGCGGCGAGATCGCCCGTCGCATCATCCGCACCGCGCGGCGGCTGGGCATCCGCACGATCGCGGTCCATTCCGACGTCGATGCCGGCATGCCGTTCGTCCGCGAGGCCGACGAAGCAGTGTGCATCGGCACCGCGCCCGCGACCGACAGCTATCTGCGGCAGGATCGCCTTCTGGAGGCGGCGCGCGCGACCGGCGCCGCGGCGATCCACCCGGGCTATGGCTTCCTGTCGGAAAATGCCGAGTTCGCCGAGCGCGTGATCGACGCAGGGCTCGTCTGGGTCGGTGCGCCGCCCGCCGCGATCCGCGCGATGGGGCTGAAGGATGCCGCCAAGCAACGGATGATCGCCGCGGGCGTGCCGGTGACGCCGGGCTATCTGGGTGCGGACCAGTCGCCCGAGCGGCTGCAGGCGGAGGCCGATGCGATCGGCTATCCGGTGCTGATCAAGGCGGTGGCGGGCGGCGGCGGCAAGGGCATGCGCAAGGTCGACGCGGAGGCCGACTTCGCCGAGATGCTCGAAAGCTGCAAGCGCGAGGCCGCGGCATCGTTCGGCAACACGCAGGTGCTGATCGAGAAATACATCCTCTCGCCGCGGCATATCGAGGTGCAGGTGTTCGGCGACAGCCATGGCGGCGCGGTCCATCTGTTCGAGCGCGACTGTTCGCTGCAACGCCGCCATCAGAAGGTGATCGAGGAAGCGCCCGCGCCCGGCATGGACGCGGCGACTCGCGCCGCGGTCTGCGAGGCGGCGGTCAAGGCGGCGCGCGCGGTCGACTATGTCGGCGCGGGGACGATCGAGTTCATCGCCGACGGATCGGAGGGCCTGCGCGCCGACCGCATCTGGTTCATGGAGATGAACACCCGGCTGCAGGTCGAGCATCCGGTGACCGAGGCGATCACGGGGCAGGACCTGGTCGAATGGCAGCTGCGCGTCGCGTCGGGCGAGCGGCTGCCGTGCGCGCAGGAGGCGCTGTCGATCACCGGCTGGGCGATGGAGGCGCGGCTCTATGCCGAGAACCCGAGCACGGGGTTCCTGCCGTCGACCGGGCCGCTCGACCGGCTGCGCTTTCCCGCCGGGGTCCGCATCGACAGCGGCGTCGAGGAAGGTGGCGAAGTAACGCCTTATTATGATCCGATGATCGCCAAGCTGATCGTCCATGGCGCGACGCGGGGCGAGGCTGCGGCAAAGCTGGCGGCGGCGGCACGCGGGACGCAGGTCTGGCCGGTCAGGACCAACGCGGCGTTCCTCGCGCGTGCCGCCGCGCATCCGGACTTCGTCGCGGGGCGCGTGGATACCGGGTTCATCGAACGCCATGCCGAGACGCTGATCCCGCCGGCCGAGCCTTCGCCGGCGGTGCTCGCGGCGGCGGCGGCGGCGATCCTGCCCGAGGCGGCGGGCGATCCGTGGACCAGCCTGCGCGGGTTCCGCGCCAACGCCGAGGCGTCGCGCCGGATCGAGGTCGAGGTTGCGGGCAAGCCGTATCTCGTCACCGAGCAGCCGGGGTCGGCAGCTGTCGTCGCGGACGGTGTGCTGTTCCTGGACGGCGAGGCCTGGCCGTTCGGTCCACGCCGCGCCGACCATATCGCCGGCGCGGGCGAGGGCGACGGCGCGATCCTGGCGCCGATGCCGGGTCGCGTGATCGCGGTGCTGGTCGAATCCGGGCAGGCGGTCACCAAGGGCCAGCGGATGCTGGTGCTGGAGGCGATGAAGATGGAGCAGGCGTTGGTGGCGCCGTTCGACGGCGTCGTCGCCGCGCTCAAGGTCAGCGAGGGCGCGCAGGTGCCCGAGGGCACGATGCTCGCGCGGATCGAGAAGCCCGCGGCGATCGACGCCCCGGCGACGACCGACAAGGAGAGCGAATGATGGCCGGGCGTTTCTATGACGACTGGACGGTCGGCGACATGATCGTCCACGAGATCCGGCGTACCGTGACCGAGACGGACAATCTGCTGTTCACCGTCATGACGCACAACCCGCAGCCGCTGCATCTCGACGCCGAGGCGGCGCGCGCGAGCGAGTTCGGGCAGATCCTGGTCAACGGCACCTTCACCTTCGCGCTGATGGTCGGGCTGTCGGTCGGCGACACCACGCTTGGCACGCTGGTCGCCAATTTGGGCTATGACAAACTCGTGATGCCCAAGCCCGTGTTCATCGGCGACACGTTGCGCGCCGAGACCGAGGTCCATGCGCTCAAGGAGAGCCGGTCGAGACCCGATGCGGGGATCGTCACCTTCGCGCACCGCCTGCACAACCAGCGCGACGAGATCGTCTGCCAGTGCCTGCGCAGCGCGCTGATCAAGCGATCCGCGGCATGAGGCTGCGATCGCTGCTGTTCGTGCCGGGCGACCGACCCGAACGGTTCGACAAGGCCGCCGCCAGCGGTGCGGATGCGCTGATCCTAGACCTGGAGGATTCGGTGGCGGCGTCCGCCAAGGATAGCGCTCGGGCGGCGGTCGCGGCTCGCCTGCGGGCCGTGCGCGGCGACGTCGCGGTGTTCGTGCGGATCAACCCGCTCGATACCGATCTGAGCGTGGCGGACCTTGGTGCGCTGCACGGCCTAGCGCCCGACGCGATCGTGCTGCCAAAGGCGGAAGGCGCGGCCAGCGTCCGCCTGCTCGCCGATCGGCTGGCGGCGGCGGGGATCGTCTCGCCGATCCTGCCGATCGCGACCGAGACGCCGGCCGCGATCTTCCAGCTCGGCAGCTATGCCGGGGCGGGCGTCCGGCTGGCCGGATTGACCTGGGGGGCGGAGGATCTGCCCGCTGCGATCGGCGCGGCGACGTCGCGCGACGATGATGGCCGCTACACCCCGCCCTATGAGATGGTGCGTTCGCTGGCGCTGTTCGGTGCGCATGCGGCCGGGGTGCCGGCGATCGAGACGGTGTATCCGGCGTTTCGCGACGATGTCGGGCTGGCGGCCTATGCACGGCGCGCGGCGCGCGACGGCTTTACGGGGATGATGGCGATCCACCCGGCGCAGGTGGCGACGATCAACGCCGCGTTCACGCCCGACGCCGCGCAGGTCGCGCAGGCGCGCGCGATGGTCGCAGCCTTCGCCGCACAGCCGGATGCGGGTGCGTTGCAGGTCGATGGCCGGATGGTGGACGCCCCGCATCTGAAACAGGCGCGCGCGATACTGGACCGGGCCGGCGAGGCGCCGTGATTACGGCCGTCGCTTGCTGATAGCAGAACGCTACGACGTCTGAAGGCTGGTCGCACACGCTTTTCAGATGAGAAAGAAAATCAATGCCCCAGGGGGGGAAGGCAGACTATGCACCATCATGATAACCAGCTGGTTTCGATGATGGTGACCCCTACGGGAATCGAACCCGTGCTTCAGCCGTGAAGCGCTAAAATTGTTCGTTATCAACATCGGTTGCCCGATCACGGCTCGATTTCGGTGTAAGCGATATCAATGACTTGTGCCGTGGGGGGCATTGCCTACGGCATTCGGGGGTGGCGACATAGGTCAGTTCTGGGCAGTACGTGATGGCCTCGGTTGTCGCGGCGTGCTTCTAAGGGAGAGTCCGGTGAATTGGGACGTGTTGGTGCAAAACGATGAGGTGGAAGCAGCACTTCGCGATGCAGGAAAGCGCCGCATGATCGATGCTCCTTCCCGGACGAGAATGGCAGTTTCCGGTGCTTTCAAACGGCGGCCAGAGATCACTGTTGAGGTCGGTACGACATATGCCACCCTCGTCTTGCATGATCGAGAAAGTGGCCGTGGCCTTGATCAAGCCAAACAGCGCTGCGGAAGTATCACTCCTGGCTTGTTCGAAGTTAACCTTGCGCCAGATGTGCCAAGCGATGGCGGTGAGTCATCCCATCTGAAGGGAAGGTTCGTTACGATACAATCAGATGATCCCAACAGGATTGCTGACCTCACAAAATTAACCTCGACCCCCAACTCATCCCCTCTTTACACACTTCATCCGAACACGAGCTTATGTCTAGCTAACGTACTAGTCGGTAGACGTTCTACGGTCCCGGTAACCTATAGGTTGCCTCTTGCACTCATCATTGTATTTGGCAATGAACTTCCCCGAAGCGACGCTGGCTTAGAGGCAGACTTGATCCTTTCGAATATCGTCGAGCGTGCCGTCCAAAAGTCTGGCATGATGTTCGGAGCGCTTCACCAATGAAAGCTGATGAACTTGAGGTTCTTGTAAACGCTACCGACGGCCATAAAGAGAAGCAGTGTCAGCCATTCCTCGATATGGCAGTTCCTTTCTTACTCCCGCGAACTCCAGAAAAAGTCCTGACGTTTGGGCGGGAAGAGCCGAACAGAGCCGGGTCGTGCGATTTCATCGTATCAGCATTGTACGGTTCCGGGGCAAACGAAGAACGCCATGCCTATATCTGGGAAGTAAAATCGCCTCAGACAATGATCTTTGAGGAGGATGACTCAAAGGAACGACTTCGTCCGACGAAGGGCTTGGTTAAGGCCGAAACTCAGCTGGGTTACTACGTAGAGGAGCTGCGGCACTCGCCGAGTTTTCGTCTTAAATACGGCCTTGGAGTATATTCGGAGGTTATAGCTGCCGGCATTGTTATTGGGCGATCAGACCGTGCTTGTGCACCAATAAATGGGCTAACACCGGATGATCAAAAGGCACGTGAACAAACCGCATTGCAGATCAGGCGAAAGCTTTTTTATCAGGCAGCTGGAATTACACTTCTGACATGGAATGATCTAGTCAGGTGGATCCGCTTTCGCGAAAAGTAACGATACAGGCATAAGAAACAAGGCGGAAAGCGATCGACGCGCTCACTAAGGCGCGTCGTACGCTTCTGATTGAGAACAAAACGGAACGATGTGGAACAATGCTCTGATGGATTGGAGCCGTATTGCCGCTCCAATTTTATCATGTAATCGCGCTTGGTGAGGGTTCGATCTCGATACCGATGCGCTTCACCCGAAGCACATTGCGGTCCCAACTCAGTACCACGCGCGACGTTCGATGAGGACCGTTGAAGTCTATTACCGTTGGGCGATGGCGCTCTTTCATAGCAGCAAGAAAACCTGCGGCGGGGGCAACGATCACAACGTCAAACTGTAGGCTGCCAAATTGGAGTCGAGCGCCTACCGCTTGCCCGTCATCTGCGACTAACGGGGCGAAATTAACAGAAGCAGCGTGCACATCGCCGGGATTCTGGGTGACGAATAAGCCACCATCACTCTGTACGCGCTGCCCGCTCAACAACTCCGCCACGCGTTCATAATCTATATAGCCAAAATCTTTGACCTTTTTTGACTCATGCGCAGCAATGCCCGCCTCATAGACGCCTGCAAACACTTTAACCGCCCAAATCTCAAGACCATCTCCTGAAACGAAATAGTGCCTTACCCTTCCTCTGTGGCGACCGTTGCTAGAATAGTTCGCTGCTTGGCTTATCTTTTCGAAGGCCTTGCTCGCTAAATCGTCCAACGGCGAAAGAGCGCTATTATGTCTCTCGCAAAGCACCTTGGCCGTAAGTGCGTCGGCGCTCAGGAGCGCTTGCTGCCCTGGAGCTTGCCACGGCATACCTCGGACGGTCAGCCCGCCAAGTTGTTTAAGAACGCCATGAGAGATGTAGTGTTCTCTCGATACTTTTTCCGAGCAATCGGCGGATGCCCTCATATAGCATTTCGGATGGGCGTATCCGGTGAGCGCTCCCGGCGGACGCAAGATGGGTAACTGCATAACAGGTGGGCGATGCTTCTCGCGCTGGCAGCACCTTGAGAAGGCCTCCCCACTGTCGCATGGACAAGGTTCCGCATCGCCCCAGCCCGAAACGTAACGATCAATCCTCAGCTTCGACATAGCGTAGTCACACCGCCTCTAATGGGACGCTCCTAGCTTTTGGGAGGGGTCGGGGGAAACATAACATCTATAATAATGGCGGTCTTCTGCGGGTTTGAGGCATAACAAATACCATAATATTTATATAACCTGATTATACTTCCTAACCCTAATTGTTCCGGCCCGAAAAACCGTGGAAAATCAAGGGCATTAGGTTTTTAGGGCGAAAATGTTATTGAATATTAGGGTTCGGGTATAACCTCATTTTCTGCAGTTTTCCGCGGGTTTCAGGCTCCGATTTGGAGCGGGTTAGCGATGTTATAGTTTCCCCGACCCGCCCCCATATTGTAGGCTGACGAGTGTGCAGCGGAGCAATCCTCGTGCGGGTTACCGCGAGGCCGTGATCCACCAATAAGCGCCGCCCGAACGATAAGAATGGAGCTGCACGTTTTAACCCCTCTGGGGTGCATCAATCTGCATGAGCGCTTGGCGCATCAAACCCGGTGGCGAGCCGTACTTTTCCCTCGGGCTGCATCAGATCCTGATATTGCATCAAATTCGACTCAGAAAGCTGGCGGGCGAGGCGGGGGGAATAGCGCGTTGTTTGGGGTCGCAACGCCGGACGGATCGACGGTCTGAAAAATTTCTGAAAAAATCGATCTCGTCGTTTTTGAAATTTTCTTACGCGCAACAAAGTTATGTCGGGACGCGGGTCATCGGCGACGGGTCGGCGGGGAGAAGTAGTGGCGCCGTTCGACCAGGCGCTTAGTCTCGCGATCGTTCACCGCCCCGGCCATCGCCTCGGCTACCAAGCGGCGCGACTCATCCTCGGGTGTCGGGTAGCGACCGGCTGATCGCAGGTCGGCGATGATCGATTGCAGGACGGCGTCACAGCTATCGGATCGGTTGGCGTTGTGCAGCTGGCCAGCATAGGCCCAGAATTCGACTAACAGCTGCCGATCATCGGCATGCGGTAACAGGCAGCGGAGGGCGAGCCTGACGTCAGCTGCGTCGATTCGCTCATCCCTAGCGCGCTCCACCGCGGCACGCAGCACGCGCACCGCCAGCTCGATCAGTGTCGGTCGCACCGCTGGCCTCTTGCGTGACTTGCCATAGCGCTCAATAACGCACGTTCCGGTCTTGTTCTACAGGTTGCGTGCAGTGGAAGAGTTCAGCCTTGCCGTCGTCGGCATCAATTACCCGAACGCGGATAAGACAAACCGGCGGTTCGAACTGGCACTATGCGCGCCGGGCGAGCCGGTGCGCCTCGTACTCGAACCCAACAACAAGCACGATCCGGCTGCGGTCGCGGTGTTCAGCTGCCGGACATGCAGATTGGATACCTGTCCCGCGAGCGGTGCCTATGGGTCGGCTCGCGAATGCGCGCCGGTGAGGATCATCAGGTGATCTTTCAGGACGTGGATGAATACATTGCCTCCGTCCGTGTCCGGTTCGGTGGAGGTACGCCGACCTTGCCAGTGTTGCGTCCGAAGGTATCGGCACAGGATGATAACGATTGGCTGTGTACCGATCCCGAAGGACCGGAGTGGGGCGCCTAGACGTCGCTGCCGTGTCAAGTCTAACACCGCGACTTTATAGCCAACGGGGACAGAAAATGGCAACACGCCCGCCGCCTACGGACGATCAGGTCAATAACGCTAAATTGCAAGTGCTCCTCAGTTTCCTAAACCGTCAGGTAGAAGCAGGAAAATGGCTGTTAGCATCACTGCTGGTAATAAACGGGGGCGCGATAGCTGGGCTATTAAGCACCGATAAAATTCCACCCGAAGCGCTAGCGGCCAGTGGTCGTCACTTTATAACCGGCGTTGGACTGGCCTTTGCAGCAGGCGTCATGAGCTGGGCCGTTGCAGACGGTTATATCTACCTGCTTCGAGCCGATCTTGAAGTAAACATTATGGCAGGCGAGGTTCCTGATCCATCACACGGTCAAAGATTGGTGACGTTTGCAGGAGTCCTCGCTTTTGCATGCACGATCGGCTCCTTGGCTTTTTTTGGACTTGGAGCTCTATCGGTGACCGATGCGATGGTCGCTAAGGCGCAAACCACAATCGACGCAAAGGAAAGTCCAGCAAAACATACCGGGTAGTACGTCTAGGCGAGGCGTATTAGATCCGCGCGTCCACAGCGAAGGAATACGCATGCTCAAATTGCTCAAACAGGCGATCGCCGAAGCCCCGACGGGCTGCACGGTCACCGTTACCTTTCACGACAACGAGCAGATCGAGGACGCGAAGTGCATCGATGCCGACGAGTTCGGCATTGTGATCGACACCACCTCGGGGAAGTATCTCCGATTGATACCTTGGACCGCGATCGGCGTGCTAGACCTTCAAAACTAATACGGATAAATCCCGCACCTTTAACAGCGCGGCGGGATTTTGATGTCCCACAGCCATGCACAGCGGCCCTTCTCAGCGCCCGTGTCCCGCCCGGCTATGCCGGACCGGAACTATGCAGCAGCGGTTGCCCGCTCCAGAAACTTGACGGCCTGCATGCCGAGCCGGTCGTTTATCTCGAGGAACGCGGTCTGCAGCGGGTAGATCTCCAGCTCGAAGAACATCGCCGTCGCGTCCTTCGGGTTGCCGAACGCCGACCCTTGCGCTGGCACGATGCCAAGCAGCTGGGGCGGCACGCGATGCGCCGCCATCACGTCGGCCTGCGTCGCGTTCTTGATCCCGAGGAACTCGTCTTTCGCACCGGCCTCGGCGATCGGCATGATCTTGATGCTGCCCTCTTTGCCGTTGGGGGCATGGACGAACAGGTTCTTGAAGTTGCCCGGCCCCTTCGACTGGCGCAGCGCCTCCTTCAGCGCGTCCGTATCGTTGCTGTCGATCTCACCAGTCGCGTAGAGAATGTAGCCGGCGTGGCTGCCGTTGAGGTAATATCGACGACGAAAAAGCGTAGCCGCCTCGTTGAGCAGCGCCGATTGCAGCGCGCTCAGATATTCGGGAACGCCGTAGATCTCTTGGTTCACGTCGGGCTGCATAACCTGCACGACGCTGGAGGGCGGGAACGGCACAGCATCCTTTAGTCCCGGCACCCACCAGAACTGGCCTTCGATGACTCCGCGTCGGGTATAGCGCGCCATCGAATGCACGAGGCGAAGCGGGTCGAAGAACGTGTTGCGCTTCACCTCGACATAGGCGTTTCCGAACACGAGATAGTCCTGCACCATTTTGCCGAACTCGGCGCGGGTGATCAGCGACGTCGGGTCTAGTGACGCGACGAGCAGGTTGCGCTTCAGCATGATCGCCGAGCTGTGATGCGGCGAAACGCGGAACGCCTTCGCCAATCCGTCAAGCGGCAGAGGCGGCTCATACCATTGGCCGTTGTGCCAGCATTCCAGCATGTCGAGCAGCTGGCGCCCGCCGATCGCCGGCTCGGGATCGCCGAAGGTGAATGCCTGCACCGCGTCGCCGGCGCCCGCACGCGTCGCCGACGCACCAAAGGTTGGCAGCTGGTTCATGTCAGAAGATCTCCATCGAGCCCTTGGGCTTTTCTTGGCCGTCGAGCGGCTCGTTGATCATGATGTGCATCGTCGCCCAGGCGAGATCGGCGTGACCGGTCTCTTCGGTGCGGCTGGCCTTAAAGGTGACGGCGCGGCCGGACGTGGTGAGCGCTTTCTTGATCGACAGGAAAGCCGAGGCGAGATCCATCCACCCGCCGTCGAACTCGATCCGGCCGCGCTGAAAACTGTGCTGCGCCTTCATGACCATCGACGTCTTCGCTTCGAGCGAATAGTCGATCTTGGTCAGCCCGCGGACCTTGCCGACCAGCAGCTGATAGACGGCATCCCCGATGCCATTCGCGTCGATCCCGAAATAGGTGCAGTTGTATCGCGACAGCCGGGCGATGATGAACTCGGCCTGCTCCTGATAATCGCCGCGCAGCTGATGCCGTTCGAGGATCCTGAACTTGCCGCCCGGCCCGCTTGGGGGCAGCGCGATAACCAGCGCCGCATTGTCGCCATCGACGCTACCCTGTGGATCGTATCCAGCCCACACCGCCTGATTGCCGACCGGGCGCGCGGCGAGGGCGTTGAACCACTTCCACTCGATCTGGGTATCGACGGTGCAGGCAAGGATGTCGTTGAACTTGAAAGCCGAAAGACTGTCATCAACGAATTGGCAGCCATAGAGGTTGGCATATTCATCGGGCGCGTTCTCGTCGCGGACCTCGTCGAGGTTGAATAGGTCGCAACCCCGCTTTGCCGCATCCTCCAGCGTCAGCATGTGACGCCAGATGTTGTCCGCGCCGAGCATGCCGCCCTTGAGCGCGTCATAGGTTATGTCGACGCTGACCTGATCGGCCTTCTTGCGTCGCTTATTGTAGGAAGATCCGGTCCACAGCCCGTAGGCCTGATGTGCAACGGTCGACGGCGTGGACAGGTACGTCTTGCGCCAGTGCTTATGGCTGGCCATCGCCTTCGCGACCTTGTTCAGCTCGTCGAAGCCGAACGTCCAGAAGAACTCGTCGAAATAGAAGTTGCCGGTATAGCCCTGCGCGGTGCGCGCGTTAGTACCGAGAAAGATTAGTTCGGCGGTAGGCTTGTCATCGGGCAGCAGCTCCGACGACACGACGATCGGATCGCCCTTGAGCTTGACACCGACCCGCGCGGCAAATGCCACGATATATTTCTTGAAGACGTGCGCCTGATTTTTCGACGCCGACAGGAATATCTGATTGCCGCCACCCTCAAGCGCGTCGAGTAGCGCCTCGCGGGCAAAGTAGAACGTCGCACCGATCTGGCGCGACTTGAGCAGCCTGCGTGTGCGCTGATGCCGGTTCTCATACCAAAGCTCGTTGTATTCGAAATTTTCCCGGTGGAAGATTTCTTTCAGCTGGTCGATCTGCTCGGCGGTGAAATGGTTTTGCGGCGCCTTGTCCTTCTTCGGACCGCTGTTCCGGTTGGCGACCTTATCGTTGATGTCGCCCTCGTGACCGCCGGGCGCCTCGTAACGCCGGATTTTTGCGGTCGCGACGACGCCGCGCAGCAGTGCGTCCAGCTCCTTGAACTCGGCGCCGCTCTTCTTGTCCTTCCAGATCAGGGTATTCAGCCGCCCCTCGATCGAGTCCTCGATCTTGTCGAGGCAGGAGGCGTCATCCCACTGGCCGCGCTGTTTCCAGCTCTCGACCGTCGCCCGCGCATAGGCCTTGCCGTTTTCGTCGTTGCCATAGCCGAGCTGCCCGAGCTCGTCGGTGATTTGGGTGATGCCCCAGCCGCGCCAATACAGGCTGCGCGCCATCCGTTGCGCCGTCACCGGGATCGGGAACGTCGCGTGTGGCAGCGGCATATCAATATCGGGCGCGAGCTTGCTCATGGAGGCAAGACCTAGCCACGGCTCCGCGTCCGCCGCCCCCCGGTCCTCGTGTAGAAAGGCTTTCTACACGAGCGGCGCCTTGAGAAGATGCCGCGCTTCGGTCCCTGTTCAGGCCTTCAACGCGGCATCGCGCCGCTCGCCAGATTTCGAACCGAGGACCGCAGCGCCATGGCCAAGACCCGCTTCTTCCGCACCGCCGTCGAGGGTGCGACAGCAACCGATGGTCGGACGATCACCCGTGAGATGATCGACCAGTCGGCCGAGGCGTACAACACCGTCACCTACACCGCGCGCATCAACTGCGAGCACTTGCGCGGGTTCGCGCTCGAAACCCCGGTCGCGCAGCCGGACGCCAGCGCCGGTGCGCTCGGCGCCATGAAGGCGTTCTTCGAGAAGTTCACGGCATCGCCGACGCCGCCTGCGCCGGTCGCTCCCGTCGTACCGACGCCGCCCGTGCAGCCGGTGACGCCGGCGAACGATAACAATTTCGCCCAGATCGTCGAGGGCCTCGGCCTGATCGGTGCGAGCCTGTCGGCGCTCAGCGCCAAGGTCGACTCTGACGTTGGTGCCATCCGCGGCGAGTTCGGCACGCTCAAGACCCGCCTCGAAACGACGGAAGCGCCGAACGGCTTCTCCCGCCAGCCGCATGGCGGCGGCAACGTCGATGCGAAGTTCGCCACCGACTGCTGATCGCGGCCCGCCAATCCCTCTCGTCCCTCGCCCAGGAACACCACCATGCAGATCGCAACCCGTCTATTGTTCAACGGCTTTGTTGGGCAGCTCGCCCAGCTGAACGGCCTCGACCCCTCCCTGACCGTCATCCCCGGCGAGCTGAAGCAGTTCGCTGTCGCGCCGGTGATCGAGCAGCGCCTGCAGGCCAAGCTGCAGCTGACCAGCGACTTCATGAGCCGCATTAACGTCATTCCGGTTGCCGCCCAGCAGGGCGCGCGGGTCACCGTTCCTCGACACCTTCGAACATCAGATGCACGAGGCGCGCGAACGGTTGGATGCCTGCCGCCGTCAGCTTGCCGATGCGATTGCGGATGCGTCCTCGGAGAGCGGCGAC
>Ga0308163_10003582_pt1 | contig 12900 bp, 10 predicted proteins | sample PhyTR1_FD_201037 | JGI IMG/M metagenome (GOLD analysis project Ga0308163, IMG submission 201037) | Phyllosphere microbial communities from UC Gill Tract Community Farm, Albany, California, United States - DLSLT.R1 | ecosystem: Host-associated > Plants > Phyllosphere > Unclassified | place: USA... | reverse complement strand
CTCGGCAGGGCCAGCGGCAGTTGCACGCCGAACAGTTGCTGCCAGCGGTTGGCGCCGAACGCGTTGATCGCTTCCATCACTTCGCCGTCGACCTGGCGAATGCCCAGATCAGTCAGGCGAATCAGCGGCGGTGCGGCGTAGATCACCGTGGCGAAAATCGCCGGGACCTTGCCCAGACCGAACAGCATCAGCACCGGGATCAGGTACACGAAGCTGGGCATGGTCTGCATGATGTCGAGCAGCGGCATCAGCACCGAACGCAGGCGATTGCTGCGCGCCGAGAGGATCCCCAGCGGGATGCCGATCAGCACCGAAATGATCGTCGCGACCATCATCAGCGCCAGGGTCTGCATGAGCTTGTCCCACAGGCCGACCGCACCCACCAGAAACAGCAAGCCGACAATCACGGCGGTGGTCACGACCTTGCGCGTGGCGTGCCAGGCGATGACACCGACGATTGCCAGCATCAACCACCACGGCGCCGCACGCAGCAAACCTTCGAGGCTGACAATGGCCCACAGCAGCGTGTCGGAGATATGCCGGAACACGTCGCCGTAGTTGGTCACCAGCGAATCGACCCAACCGTTGACCCAGTCGGCGATGGAAAAGGTAAAGCTTTCGGGAAACATAAGGGACTCTCAATCAAGGGGTTGCGATCAAGCGTCCGGCTGCCGTGCTGGCAGCCGGGAAACCTGACCTACAAGGCCGCGTCGATTTTCTTGGCTGCGTCGTCGCTCACCCATGCGTGCCAGACTTCAGGATGTTCCTTGAGGAAGATTTTCGCCAGTTTTGCCGACTCGATGCGTTCCTTGGCCATGCGCCCGAGGTTCTGATTGAGCAGGTCGATAGGCAGGTTGACTTTCTCCAGCACGGCGACCAGTTCCGGGGCTTCGTCGTGGAAGTTTTTCGACAGGCCGACCTTGATGCTGACGGTCTTGTCGACGCCGGGTTTCTCTTCCAGTTTGACTGCATCGATCTGGCCCATCAGCGGGGTCGGCGACCAGTAGTAGAAGAGGATCGGCTCGCCGCGCTTGTAGCTCGACAGCACCGCCGCATCCAGCGCAGGTCCGGTGCCTGGACGGAAGTTGGTGTAGCTGTTTTCCAGACCGTAGCTCTTGAGCATTTCACTGTTATCGAGCTCGCAGGTCCAGCCGGCCGGGCAGTTGTAGAAGCGGCCCTTGGATGGCTCTTCGGCGTCCTTGAACACGGCGGAATACTTGCCCAGGTCAGCGATGTTTTTCAGGTCCGGGGCTTTCGCCTCAAGCTTGCGCTTGGCGTCGCCTTCGATCACGTAACGCGGCACGTACCAGCCTTCGACCGCGCCCACTACCGGCGCGCCGACACCGACGACCTTGCCGGCCTTCTCGGCCTTGTTCCAGACCTCGCTGCGGCCGACCCACTCTTCGGCAAACACTTGAATATCGTTACTGCTCAGGGCGTTTTCCATGGTGATGGAATTGCCCGGCAGGCTGTCGGTCTTGCAGCCGTAACCTTTCTCCAGCACCACTTGCATAACGTCGGTCAGGAGCATGCCGCTTTCCCAGTTCAGCCCGGCGAATTTCACCGGTTTGCCCGATTCGCACCAGCCGGCGGCTTGCGTCGCACCGGCACTGGCCAACAGGCCCATGGACAGCAATGTGGTCAGCAGGGTCTTGTTCGATTTCATTGTCGTGACGCTCCTAATCATGAATGGGCTTACGGCAGTTCAAGAGGCATCCAGCCTGGTCCACGTCCAGATCAGGCCTGCGCCGCAGCGCGACCGGTCCCGCTCGTTTTTGCTTGTTGGGTGCTGTTCTGCTCGATCGGCAGAATCAGGCGATCGGGCACTGCGCTGTGCCATTTCTTTGCGCAGAAGTAATAGACGGCGGCCGGGAGAACCAGGCCGATGATCCAAGAGATATCCACATCCCCCAGCGCTGCCACCAGCGGCCCGGTGTAGAACTTGGTCGAGATGAACGGCAGCTGCACCAGTACACCGAACACATAGACGCTGATGCCGAGCAGGTTCCAGCGTCCGTAGCGACCGTTCGGATCGGCCAGCGCCGGCACGTCGTAGCGCTCGCGGGTTATGCAGTAGTAGTCGACCAGATTGATCGCGCTCCACGGGGTGAAGAAGGCGAGCAGAAACAGGATGAACGACTTGAACGCACCGAGGAACGAGTGCTGCCCGAGCAGGGCAATCAGGGTTGCCGCGCCGACGATGAACAGCACGAAGATCAGCCGCTGCATGCGAGTAACCGTCAGGTGCCCTTTGAAACCACTGATGATGGTGGCGATGCACATGAAGCTGCCGTAGGAGTTCAGCGTCGAAATGGTCACCTTGCCGAACGCGATGCTGAAATACAGCAGCGCGGCAGTGGCGCCGGTACCGCCGAGCCCGACGATGTAGGCGACTTCATGGCCAGCGAATTGACCGTTGGCTGAAGCGGCGGCAAACACACCGAGGATCATCGCCACCTGCGCGCCGATCACCGAGCCGGCACCGGCGGCGAAAAAAGTTTTCACCGATGAAGTGGCGCTCGGCAGGTAACGCGAGTAGTCCGCTACATACGGGCCGAAAGCGATCTGCCAGGACGCCGCCAGCGACACCGCCAGCAGAAAGCTGCTCCAGCTGAAGTGGCGGATTTGCAGGAGCGCACCGACGTCGGTCTGGCTCATCAGCCGCCAGAACAGGAACACAAAAGCGATCACGCCAATCACGCTGGCGACGCGGCCGATCCAGTGGATCACCCGATAGCCGAGCACTGTGACCAGCACGATGACACTGGCGAAAATCAGGATGCCAACACTGTCGCTGACACTGAACAACTGCCCCAGCGCCTGCCCGGACAGCACTGTCCCGGTGGCGGTGAAACCCAGGTACATCAGACACACCAGCACGATCGGAATCGCTGCGCCATAAACGCCGAATTGCACACGGCTGGAGATCATCTGCGGCAAGCCCAGTTTCGGTCCCTGCGCGGCATGCAGCGCCATCACACCACCGCCGAGCAGTTGGCCGATCAAAAGACCGATCAACGACCAGAACACATCACCGCCAAGCACCACGGCCAGGGCCCCGGTGACGATCGCGGTGATCTGCAGGTTGGCGCCCATCCACAGGGTGAACTGGCTGAACAGACGACCGTGTCTTTCCGCTTCCGGGATGTAGTCGATCGAACGCCTTTCGATCAACGGTGTACTGCCTGCACGTTCGTTGTTAACCGCCATGATTCAACCTCTGTGGATTGCTATTCGGGTTCACTGAAATTCCTCTGTGGGAGCGAGCCTGCTCGCGAATCGGGTGTATCAGGCACAGCAGTAGCGACTGACACGACGCCTTCGCGAGCAGGCTCGCTCCCACATAAACCAGAGCGTGTTACCCGCCAGTGATCATCGGCAGATTCAGCCCCTGCTCTTTCGCGCAGTCGATGGCGATCTGGTAACCGGCATCGGCATGGCGCATGACGCCAGTCGCCGGGTCGTTATGCAGCACGCGAGCGATGCGCTCGGCAGCCTCATCGGTACCGTCGCAGACGATCACCATCCCCGAATGCTGCGAGAAGCCCATGCCGACGCCGCCGCCGTGGTGCAAGGAGACCCAGGTCGCGCCGCTGGCGGTGTTCAGCAGTGCGTTGAGCAGCGGCCAGTCGGAGACGGCGTCGGAACCGTCCTGCATCGATTCGGTTTCGCGGTTCGGGCTGGCGACCGAGCCGGAGTCGAGGTGGTCGCGGCCGATCACCACGGGTGCCGACAGCTCACCGCTACGGACCATTTCATTGAACGCCAGACCGAGCTTGGCGCGCTGGCCCAGACCGACCCAGCAGATACGCGCCGGCAGACCCTGGAAGCTGATGCGCTCACGGGCCATGTCCAGCCAGTTGTGCAGGTGCGCGTCGTCCGGGATCAGCTCTTTGACTTTGGCATCGGTTTTGTAGATGTCCTGCGGATCACCCGACAATGCCGCCCAACGGAACGGGCCGATGCCACGGCAAAACAGCGGACGGATGTAGGCCGGCACGAAGCCCGGGAAATCGAAAGCGTTTTCGACGCCTTCTTCCTGAGCCATCTGACGGATGTTGTTGCCGTAGTCGAAGGTCGGAATGCCTTGCTTCTGGAACTCCAGCATGGCTTTGACGTGCACGGCCATCGACTGCTTGGCGGCTTTGATCACGGCTGCAGGTTCGGTCTTGGCGCGGGCGCGGTACTCGTCCCAGCTCCAGCCGGCCGGCAGGTAGCCGTTGAGCGGGTCGTGGGCGCTGGTCTGGTCGGTGACCATGTCCGGGCGCACGCCGCGCTTGACCAGTTCCGGCAGGATTTCCGCCGCGTTGCCGAGCAGGGCGATGGAAATCGCTTTGCCTTCTTTGGTGTATTTGTCGATGCGCGCCAGTGCGTCGTCGAGGTCTTTGGCTTGCTCATCGACGTAACGGCTTTTCAGGCGGAAATCGATGCTGACCTGTTGGCACTCGATGTTCAGCGAGCAGGCGCCGGCCAGAGTGGCGGCCAGCGGTTGTGCGCCGCCCATGCCACCGAGGCCGGCCGTCAACACCCAGCGACCCTTGAGGTCAGCGTTGTAATGCTGGCGTCCGGCTTCGACGAAGGTTTCGTAGGTGCCCTGAACGATGCCCTGGCTGCCGATGTAGATCCAGCTGCCGGCGGTCATCTGGCCGTACATGGCCAGGCCTTTGGCGTCGAGTTCGTTGAAGTGCTCCCAGCTCGCCCAGTGCGGCACCAGGTTGGAGTTGGCGATCAGCACGCGCGGCGCGTTGCTATGGGTCTTGAATACGCCGACCGGCTTGCCCGACTGCACCAGCAGGGTTTCGTCGTCATTCAGGTTGGTCAGGCTCTCGACGATCTTGTCGTAGCACTCCCAGTTGCGCGCGGCGCGACCGATGCCACCGTAAACCACCAGTTCTTTCGGGTTCTCGGCGACTTCCGGGTCGAGGTTGTTCATCAACATGCGCAGCGGTGCTTCGGTCAGCCAGCTCTTGGCGGTCAGCGTGTTACCGCGTGCGGCGCGGATCTGCACGTCACGAAACTTGTTGCTGTTCTGGGTATTGTCAGTCACGAAAAAGACTCCTCAGCGATCAATTCAAACCAACCCTGGCAGTGGGCAGCAGCCTGCGCGCTGTGCTGCGCGACAAGCGAATCAGTGGACGCTGCGGAGAGTCTCGACCGACTCATACGCATACGTCTTTACTTGTACATACAAGCATATGCAATCAAGCGGCCAACTTGTTGGTGGAGTGTTCAGGAAAAATCACGGGCATGGCTGGAGAGCGCCTGAATCGAGGGTTCTGGCGTGGATGAAATTTTCCGGGAGGAGATTCTGAGGAGATGCGGCTGGGCCAAGTGAGCGTGGTTTTGCGCCACGCTGGGGCGTTCGGTAACAAGTTGGTGCGTGGAGGGAAACAAGAGTGGGGATGGATTTTGTGGCGAGGGGATTTATCCCCGCTGGGTCGCGAAGCGGCCCCGTTCTTGATTAAAAAGGCGGTCTGCTGCGCAGCCCAGCGGGGATAAATCCCCTCGCCACAGGGTGTGTTCAGTTCTGGAGGAGTTCGATCACGCAGCATGCCGCGTTGGTGGAGACTTCGACCAGCCCACTGTTGCCGTCCAGTTGCAGACAATCATGCCGACCGAGCTGCGAAACGCCGTCGCCAACACGCACGTCCATCCACTCACTGACACTGAACACCAGCACCGTCGATGCCGAGCTGAAGAACCGCTGCTCGCCGTCCAGCCACTGCAACCGCGCGCTGTAACGTTGCGGCGCATAGATCAGATTGAAATCGCGAATCGCACCGCCGAGCAAGGTGCAGGACACTTGGCTTTCGCCGCTGAAAGCAAACGGGTCCAGGGGTAACAATGGCCGGGTATCGTCACCGTCGACGCACAAGGTCATGCCGTCGCCCTGCAACACGGTGATGACTCGCTGGTAACCCGCGAATGTCGAGAAACCGCCCGATTCGGTGATGTCGGCAATCGACAGACGCCAGCCGAAACCGTCCAGGCCAGCGCCGGCATCACGGGTGATTTCCTCGGTACTGCCGCCGCCGTTTTTCCACGGCATGCGCGGGTAGCCTTCGGCGCGTAGAACCTTCACTTGATAATTCATTTATGAAAGCGCCCTTCCAGACGATGACGCGAGCCCGGGTGGATCAAACGCGCCGCCGTCACCGGTTGACGCCCAGACCAGGTTCGCCGGCGGATCAGCAAGCACGGCTCGCCCTTTTCAATCTGCAGCAATTTGCACTCCGACGGCTCGGCAAGAATCGCTTCGACCACGTGCTCGCCCTCGGTCAGCGGCGCGACCTGATTGAGATAGGCATAGGGCGTTTGCAGGGTGAAATCCTGCTTGAGGTATTCCGGCGCGACCAGGGCGTTGACGAAACGGTCTTCGATTTGCACCGGAATGTCGTTTTCGTAATGCACGATCAGCGAGTGGAAGACTTTCTGGCCTTCGCGCATGTCCAGCGCCAGCGCGCGTTCGGAACCGGCGGCCTCTTCTTCGAGGGTGATGACCTGGCAGGTGTGGCGATGGCCGCGCGAGGCGATTTCGTCGGCGATGTTGTGCACTTCGAACAGCGCAGACTGGCTCTTCGGTTCGGCGACAAACGTGCCCACGCCTTGCATGCGCACCAACAGGCCGTCGGCGGTCATCTCGCGCAGGGCGCGGTTGATGGTCATGCGGCTGAAGCCGAGCTGGCTGACCAGTTCGCTTTCGGACGGCACGCGGTAGTGCGGCGGCCAGTTACCGCTGTCGATCTGCTGGGTGATCATCTGTTTGACGCGGGCGTACAAAGGCGCCGGACTGTCGCCCATGTTCGCGGCCAACGGAGAAACTGGAGGCGGAGTCGGCACGGTTGATCCCTGTTCATTGGATGAAAGTGACTAGCTTGCCGGAGTTTACCGGGCAGGCAAACGTCTGTATATGTATATACAAATTACACACGATGGGGTGCCGAACGATGTCCGCCTTCTTTGCCGAACGCGCACTGCTGCCTGAGGGATGGGCTAACAATGTACGTCTCGAGGTCAGCGCCGATGGCCTGTTGACCCGAATCCAGGCCGATTCCAGCGCAGACGGCGCCGAGCGACTGCGGGGCCCGTTGCTGCCGGGGATGCCCAACCTGCACTCCCATGCCTTCCAGCGCGCCATGGCTGGATTGGCCGAAGTGGCCGGCAACCCCAACGACAGTTTCTGGACCTGGCGCGATCTGATGTATCGCCTCGTCGGAAAAATCAGCCCGGATCAGCTCGGCATCATCGCCCGTCAGCTGTACATCGAAATGCTCAAGGCCGGTTACACCTCGGTCGCCGAATTTCACTACGTGCACCACGACAGCAACGGCCAACCGTACGCCGATCCGGCCGAGCTGGCCTTGCGCATCAGTCAGGCCGCCAGCGAAAGCGGAATCGGTCTGACCCTGCTGCCAGTGCTCTACAGTCATTCCGGTTTCGGTGGCCAGACGCCCAACGATGGCCAGCGTCGCTTTATCAACAGCATTGAAAACTATCTGAATCTGCAAGCGCGTTTGCAGCCGTTATTGGCGCAGCAAAAGGCGCAATCGCTGGGCCTGTGTTTCCACTCGTTGCGTGCGGTGACGCCGCAGCAGATCAGCGAAGTGTTGGCGGCCAGTGACAAACAATGCCCGGTGCACATACACATCGCCGAACAGCAAAAGGAAGTCGACGACTGCCTGAGCTGGAGCGGTCGTCGTCCGCTGCAATGGCTGTATGAAAATACTGAAGTCGATCAGCGCTGGTGTCTGGTCCACGCCACCCACGCCAACCCGGAAGAAGTCACGCTGATGGCCAACAGTCGCGCGATCGCCGGGCTGTGTCTGACCACTGAAGCGAATCTGGGTGACGGGATTTTCCCGGCGGTGGACTTTCTTGCCCAGGGCGGGCGCATGGGCATTGGCTCCGACAGCCATGTGTCGCTGAGCGTGGTGGAAGAATTGCGCTGGCTGGAATATGGCCAGCGCCTGCGTGATCAGCGGCGCAATCGCTTGTATGGCGCGCAGCAGCCGATGGTCGGTCGCACCCTGTATGACGCGGCGCTGGACGGCGGTGCACAGGCACTGGGGCAGCCGATTGGCGCGCTGGAAGTGGGCAAGCGCGCGGACTGGATTGTGCTGGATGGCAGCGATCCGTATCTGGCGACGGCCAATGGCGACGGGATTCTGAATCGCTGGTTGTTCGCCGGCGGCGATCGCCAAGTGCGCGATGTGCTGGTCAATGGTCAGTGGGTGGTGCGCGATGGACGGCATGCCGGCGAAGAGGAAAGCGCCCGAGCCTTCACCCAGGTCCTGCGCGATCTCTTGGGCTGACCCAAAACCAAATTGTGGGAGCGAGCCTGCTCGCGAAAGCGGTGTATCAGTCAATATTCATGTCGACTGATAAACACTCTTCGCGAGCAGGCTCGCTCCCACAGTTGATTTGTATCGAGGCTTAATTGGATGTCTTGGCCATCTGCCGATCCGACGCGCGCCAGATCAGGCGTGTGGTGTCGTAACCCTGCTGACGCGCCTTGCTCAGCAATTCTTCACGCACTACACCGTTGACGGTCGGTGTGCGTGACAGCAGCCACAAGTACTTGCGACTCGGATCGCCGACGATGGCGGTCTTGTAATCGTCGCTGACGTACAACACCCAGTACTCGCCCTTTGCCACACCCGGCACCAGGCGCGAGAACCAGTTATCGAATTCGACCCAGAGCTTGTCGGTCTTGCCCGGCACTTGTGGATAAGCCGTGCCCTTGGCTTCTTCCCATTGCCATTCCGGGGTCAGGCAACGGTTGAGCACGCCGACATTACCGTCAGGCTTGAGGGTGTAGTGGGCTTCGGATTGCGCGCAGTGGCGCTGAAAGAACATCGGCAAGCGTGCCAGTTCATACCAGGTGCCCTGATAACGCTTGAGATTGACGCTGTTGACGGTCTTGGGCGCCAACGGGTCGACGCCGGAAGTGGCGCAGCCAGCCAGTACCAGGCCAGCAAAAAGGATCAGCAATAACCGCTTCATTTTTTTCTCCGTGGGCGCAAAGCCCCGGTTTACTTCAGGCCTTGGCCGGAAAACATCAGCACTTTGTCACCGGCGTATTGCACGCTGATAAAGCTGTTCTTGTCGCCCCAGGTGCAGCTGGACATACCGAGCGCGCCCGAGCAATCGGTGGGCTTGCCGAGGAGTGTTTCCACTTCGGACTTGGCCATGCCGGCCGAGAGCTTGGAGTAGTTTTCCTGATTGACCTTGCTGCATGCGGCCAACAGCACGCAAAACGACAGCAGGGCGATAGATCGCAGCGACATGGTGAAACTCCTGGAACGAGGGGGGATGGCATGGTGCCAACCAGAAGCTTAGAAGAGAAAAGTGTCATCTGGTTCCGTGACCGAACGCCTATTTATCAGCCCGCCCGTCCGGCTTTTGTCGGTAAATCAAAAACTTTGTGAAGCCGTCGAGCATTTCGTCGACTTTCCCTGCAAGCGCCTAATCTTTGGCGCGGCGCGGTCGAAATAAGAGCAGCGCAACGCTGCCGAATATGGCAAATTGCCGCCCTTTCCTGACCAGCCCCTTCGCGGTAGTTCATTCGATGACCAGAAACATGAAATTCAGCCACAAGATTCTGCTGGCTGCTGCCCTTGTGGTGGCCGTTGCGTTCGCCTGTTTCATCTTCTTCAACGACTATCGCCAGCGTCAGGCCTTGAGCAGCAGCACCGAAGCGACCATGCAGGAGCTGGGAAGCCTGACCACCAGCAACATTCAGACGTGGCTGGAAAGCCGCATTCAGCTGCTGCAATCGCTGTCGCAGCAAGTCGCCGTTGACGGCAACGCGCCCGCCAGCCTCAAACGCATCATTGACCTGCCCGCCTACACCGGCAATTTCCAGCTCAGCTATTTTGGCGGTGCCGACGGCGTGATGTTCTCGGTGCCGGCCGGCAACCGTGCGCCGGACTACGATCCACGGGCGCGCGGCTGGTACAAAGCCGCCAACAGCGCGCAGCAGACCATCGTCACCGAACCGTACATTGCCGCTTCGTCGGGCAAACTTGTGATCACCGTCGCCACGCCGGTGCAGCGTCAGGGCCAGATGCTCGGCGTGGCCGGGGCCGACATCGATCTGACCAGCGTCAGCGCGATCATCAACTCGCTGAACTTCGGCGGCCACGGTCACGCATTCATCGTCAGCGCCGAAGGCAAGATTTTGATTCACCCGGACAGCAAACTGGTGCTCAAGACCCTCGCCGAGGCCTATCCGAACGGCGCGCCTCAAGTCAGCCCGGGCCTTAAAGAAGTCGAGTTCGACGGCAAGACCCAGTTGATTTCGTTCACTCGCGTCAACGGAGTGCCATCGGCTGACTGGTACGTGGCGCTGGTGCTCGATAAAGACACCGCGTTCTCGATGCTCAGCGAATTCCGCACCTCGGCGCTGATCGCCATGGTCATCGCCGTGCTGATCATCATCGGCCTGCTTGGCATGCTGATTCGCGTGCTGATGCAGCCACTGCTGACCATGGGCCGCGCGATGCATGACATCGCTGAAGGCGAAGGCGACCTGACCAAGCGTCTGGTGATTCACGGCAACGATGAATTCGGCGCACTGGGTACGTCGTTCAACCGCTTCGTCGAACGCATTCATACGTCGATCCGCGAAGTGTCCTCAGCGACCGGCCAGGTCAACGAAGTCGCCCTGCGTGTGGTCGCTGCCTCGAACTCGTCGATGTACAACTCAGACCAGCAGGCCAGCCGCACCAACAGCGTCGCCGCCGCGATCAATCAGCTCGGCGCCGCCGCTCAGGAAATCGCCCAGAACGCCGCCCTCGCCTCGCAGCATTCCAGCGATGCGCGCAGCCTCGCGGTCGACGGCCAGCAGGTGGTGGATAAAACCATCCACGCCATGCAACAGCTGTCGGCAAAGATCAGCGATTCCTGCGGCAACATCGAAACCCTTAACAGCAACACGGTGAACATCGGTCAGATTCTCGAAGTAATCACCAGCATCTCCCAGCAGACCAACCTGCTCGCACTCAACGCCGCCATCGAAGCCGCGCGCGCCGGTGAAGCCGGACGCGGTTTCGCCGTGGTCGCCGACGAGGTGCGCAACCTCGCGCACCGCACCCAGGATTCGGCGCAGCAAGTACAGAAGATGATCGAAGAGCTGCAGGTCGGCGCACGTCAGGCAGTAACCATCATGACCGAGAGTCAGCGCGAGAGCGAAAGCAGCGTCGGCATCGCCAACCAGGCCGGCGAGCGCCTGGGCAGCGTGACCCAGCGCATCGGCGAAATCGACGGCATGAACCAGTCGGTGGCCACCGCGACCGAAGAACAGACCGCCGTGGTCGAGTCGATCAACGTTGATATCAACGAGATCAACACGCTGAATCAGGAAGGCGTGGAGAACTTGCAGGCGACGTTGCGCGCCTGTTCGGATCTTGAGCAGCAGGCGGCGCGGTTGAAGCATCTGGTCGGCAGCTTCAGGATTTAAGCTGCGGCCTCATGCCTCTTCGCGAGCAAGCTCGCTTCCACAGTGGAATGCATTTCAATTGTGGGGGCGAGCCTGCTCGCGAAAGCGGCATGAGCCGCACTGAAGATTCAAAATCTTGAACCGGGCCTGGACAGAAACTCCAACTCCTCAGTCGTAGACTTCCGCCCCAACACCGAATTGCGGTGCGGAAATCTTCCAAACTGCGCAATCACTTTCTGATGCCGCTCGGCATAGTCCAGGTTATCGGCAAACACCGCCCGCTCCGACTCTGGCTGTTCAGCCACCAATTCAATAAATCTGGAAACGGCTTCGTTCTGCACTGCGAGGTTTTCGCAGTGTTCGAATACCAGATAAATGAATACCCGCTGAATCGGTTTCAACTGCCGATCGAAATCCGCTGCAATGCCTTGGGCGACGAGCTTCTGTGCGAGCAGATCACCGGAAAATGCTTTGGGGGTGTCGCGATAGATCATGCGTGGCAGTTGATCAAGCAACAGCACCACCGCCAGCCAACCTTCGGGACATTGCGTCCACTCGGTCAATTCACCGGCCAGGGCCTGATCGACAAAGACCCCGAAACGCGTCTGCGCTTCGAGGTCCTGGCTGTTTCGCTTGCCGAACCACAACTTGCCCTTTTCGGCCGCTACTTCGCTGGCTGATTCGGCGTGTCCGAACCACCAGTCGAGCAACGGCTGCCAGGGCGCGTGCATGGTTTATTCCTTGTGGTAAGCCGTGGCGCGGGCGACTTCTTCTTTCGAACCGAGGAACACTGCAACGCGCTGGTGCAGGCCTTCCGGCTGGATGTCGAGAATACGCTGGTGACCGTCGGTGGACGCGCCACCGGCTTGTTCGACGAGGAACGACATCGGGTTGGCTTCGTACATCAGGCGCAGCTTGCCCGGTTTCGACGGCTCGCGGCTGTCGCGCGGGTACATGAACAGACCACCACGGGTCAGGATGCGGTGGACGTCGGCAACCATCGCCGCGACCCAACGCATGTTGTAGTTCTTCTTCAACGGGCCTTCTTCACCGGCCAGCAGCTCACCGACATAGCGCTGCACCGGGGCTTCCCAGTGACGCTGGTTGGACATGTTGATGGCGAATTCCTGGGTGGTTTCCGGGATGGTGATGTCTTCGTGAGTCAGGACGAAGCTGCCCATTTCGCGATCGAGGGTGAAGCCTTTGACGCCGTCGCCCAGGGTCAGCACCAGCATGGTCTGCGGGCCGTAGATGGCGTAGCCGGCGGCCACTTGCTGGGTGCCTGGCTGCAGGAAGGCTTTTTCGTTCAGCGGCTCGTTCTGGCTCAGGTATTCGTTCGGGCAACGCAGTACCGAGAAGATCGTGCCGACCGGGGCATTGATGTCGATGTTCGACGAGCCGTCCAGTGGGTCGAACACCAGCAGGTACGCGCCTTTCGGGTATTTGCCCGGGATCTGGTA
>Ga0308163_10003581_pt1 | contig 12910 bp, 16 predicted proteins | sample PhyTR1_FD_201037 | JGI IMG/M metagenome (GOLD analysis project Ga0308163, IMG submission 201037) | Phyllosphere microbial communities from UC Gill Tract Community Farm, Albany, California, United States - DLSLT.R1 | ecosystem: Host-associated > Plants > Phyllosphere > Unclassified | place: USA... | reverse complement strand
CAGCAGCCAGATGAATACGGCGTGGTTCGTATGGGAGCAGAACGAAGATGGCTCCTATGGCGATGGCTATCCTCGAATCATCCGCATTGACTGGCGGAAGTTCGAAGGCGTGGCCGCGCTGCCGCCTGGCGCTGGCGGCCATGTGGGGCCGGTTGGCATTCCGAGTGAACCGGACGAGCCGAAGCGCACCACCCCCGTCAAGACCATAGACCAGCGTGTTGAGGAAGAATTCGAGCGGGCGATGCTCTGGATCAAGCACATGGAGCCGTTCGATCTTCGTCGGTTCCGTGGAAATGTGGCCGTGCGTGAGGATGTCGCCAAGGCGCTTATCGACGCCATGGCATTCAATGGCCTGATAGAGCCGCACGGCGATGGGCAATGGATCATTTCCGGCAAGGGTATCGCTTCCGCGATCGATGTGGCCGCCGTTGTTGCCACACGCGAGTGGCGGGCGCTGGCGGCGCAAAAGGCGACGGATGGGATATCGGGCAAGAGCGGGCACGTCATCGTCATTGACGAGATTTGCAGCCCGACTGATGCCGACTGCGCACCCTCAGACATCGATCCTCTCTATGCCGCCGCCTTGGATCTCGTGGCGCGCACGGGTCGGGCCTCGGTCGATTATTTCAAGCGGGAGTTGAAACTCGGCCACGCCAAGGCGGCGGCCATCATGGCGCGGTTGATTGCCGAGGGGATGGTTTCCGAACCGGACGCGGCAGGCCGGCGCACGATTTTTACCGATAAACTTAAGGGGGCAGGCCGTGGTTGACGATCTTGCTTATCTGACGCGGCTGGAGCTGTGCAACACCAAGGCAGACAGGGCCTTATGGCTGCTGACAACGCCGCATGCGGTGCTGTCGAGGCTGGAAACGGTTGTTCGTCACAGGCTCGCGGCAACGGGGTTTGGCGATGGCCTTCCTGCGCTTTCGGCGCACGTAGCGGCTTTCAATGCGCCTCGCCTGGCTGACGGCGATTTGCCCGCAACGGTTGTTGCGGCGCTGGAGTTTCAGAAATCGCGCATGCGGGAAATTGTGCGGATTGGGGGACGGTCGTGAATGTGGCTCTACATCCCCCAGCCGGACGGCAGTCCATCAACATCATCAGCCTCTGCACCGGAGGCGGCGGCCTTGATCTCGCGGTCGAGCTGGCAGTTCCAGACGCTCGAACGGTCTGCATGGTCGAGAGGGAAGGCTTTGCCTGCGGCGCGCTGGTATCAGCAATGGAAGCGGGCCTTATGGCTCCAGCGCCTGTGTGGAGCGATGCCAGAACCTTCAACGGCAGACCATGGCGCGGCCTTGTGGATGGCCTCATTGGCGGCATCCCGTGCCAGCCTCACAGCCTTGCCGGAAAGCGGCGTGGGCAGGAAGACGAGCGCGACCTCTGGTCCGTCGCGCGGCGCATTATCGTCCAGTCGGGCGCGTGGTTCGTCCTTATCGAAAACGTCCGTGGGATGTTGTCTTCGGGCGGTGCGGAACGTGTCTGGCGAGACTTTCAGAGATTGGGCTTTGCGGTTGAGGGAGGATTGTTCACAGCGGCGGAAGTTGGCGCGCCACACGAGCGCGAACGGCTCTTCATCCTCGCAGTGGCCGACCGTCATGGCGAACGAGGCGCGGCTCGGGTTTCAGGATCGAAGCGACCAAACGAAGCGAGGGACGCAGGAAAGTCTATCAACAGCGGTCGCTTTGTGGGCAACGCCACAGGCGCGGGACGGGAAGGGTGCCAACCAGTCGGGCCTGTGCGATCGAGGAACGAAGGCGGCGCCGCTGAACGAAGTGGCAGTACTGTGGATGACGCCTCGTTCGCACGAGGTGGGCAACTATCAGTACAGTCGCGGCGACAAATCCAAGCCCGTGGCCACGCTGACGGGCCAAGCCATCAAATGGAAGGAAATGGGAGTTACCTATTTCCGCCTGGTCCCCAAGACTTCGACGGGTGGCGAGCCGCACTCGCCTCTGCGCCGGAGCTTGAACCCGCTTTTCGTCGAGTGGCTGATGGGTTGGCCACCCGGCTGGACATTGCTCGCGTGGACCGACTTAGGCTGCTCGGCAACGGCGTTGTGCCTCTGGAAGGCGCGTATGCGTTCAGCACTCTTAGCGCTCGGCTTGCCGCAAGAGGCTCCGCCTGCGCAGCTCGGCTTCGTGCTATGAGCGGGGTGGCGGCATGAGCCAGGAAGCCACAATCCGGCGCGGGGTTCGCAATGCCCGCTACACGACGGTGCCAAACCACGTCTTTGAAGATGTCAGGCTTTCCATGGAAGCGCGGTGGCTGCTTGGCTACCTGCTGTCCAAGCCGGACAACTGGACCGTGGTGATTGGCGATATCATCAACCGGGGCGGATGCGGGCGCGACAAGGCCCGCAAGATGATCGCGGAACTGGTTGAGACCGGTTATGCCGAACGCGAACAGACGCGGGCCGATGGCAAGTTCGGTGCGTCCGTATTGGTGATCTATGACGAACCTCGGGAAGTAATTCCTACAGGCAATCAAGAGGTTGGTAAAAGTGTTGCATTTCTACCGCAGACGGATTTACCGGCGACGGCAAAACCGTCGCCGGATTCGCCGTCGCCGGTAAAATCGGCACTTAGTAAAGACTTACAGATAGCAAATACTGATAACTACCAATTGAGAGAGAGCGTGCGCGAAAGCGCGGAAGGGGAAAACCCCAAAGCTGTCGAGCAGGCGTTCAAGCGTTGGTATGCGACTTGGCCAACCTTCGTGACCGACAGCGAGCCTGCGGCCCGGAAGGCCTGGGGCATGCTTTCGGCAGATGAGCGCGTCAAGGCGGCGGAGCTGAGTGCCGCCTATGTCGAGGCCGCCAAGGCGTCGGGACGCAAGTTCGTCTGCTCGGCTGGTGCCTATCTCTCGGAAAAGCGCTGGGAAAAGCTGGAGGCGATTGCCAAGCCTGCGGATGCAACTCCGGCTGCACCTGGGGGGAAGATTGCCGTTCCCGTGTTTGGGCCTGTTTGGGCTGCCGCACGGCAGATGGCCTTGCTTGCCGGTCCTCGGCCTGTGGATCTGCCTGACGACATCCGGGACAAGGTGCGGATTGCCTATGACGTTTGCGCCCGGCGCGGGCCATCGGCTGCGCAGAGCTACGCAGAGCGGCGTGGCCTAATGGTCGATGACGATAGCGAGCTGATCTTCCCGGCTGATTTCGAGCGCATGGAGCGGCAGCGCCTGACCATGGCTGAAGGCTACCCCGAGGCGAACCGCCTGCACAGCGCTGTAGGTAGCCAGCGCGTGACTGTGAAGCAGGACTTTGAGGCGCTTAAGCCGCTCTGCGAGGCAGTGCCTGTTGGCTCGACCATGTGGGTCGCGTGGCGTGACTGGCATGCTCAGAACCATCTGCCCTTCGTGCCAGACCCTGGCTCGATGAAGGTGGTCTATTTCCCAAAAGGTGGGCCTGAGGGCCTGGAAGAATTCGAACGCGCGGCGCGCGCACTGTTGGAGCGAGGGACAAATGATGATGCAGCATAAGGAAGTGGTCGGTGTTCCCGTTGGTGTGATGGCGCGCGGCGATAACGACAGAGCCGACCGTAAAGCGCGAATCGCACTGTTGCTGCGCAGCGCCGTGGTGGCGCACCAGCGCTGGTTCGCGGCACGGGTGATGACGGGCCGCGAAAAGGCTGTGGAAAACCAGTTGAGCGAACTCGGTGTGCAGGCGCTTGTGCCGATGCGCAAGGGGCCGGATCTGAGGCGTAGGCATAGGGTAATCCCTGGGCAGATGATGCCGGTTATTCACGGTTATGTGCTGGTGAAGTTGCCGTTGGATGGGCAGGTCTTGGCCGGACTTCGGGTGGTTGAGCACTTCATTTCACTGGTCGGCGGCTTTGACAATCCACTCCCCCTTACTGAGGCAGAAGTCATGCGTTTCAAGGCTTTAGCTGATGATGGCACCTATGATTGGGAGCGCAACACTGGCAAGAGCTTCTGGCGCGGAGAGCGTGTGCAACTGTTCGATGGACCGTTCGTCGGCATGAAGGGTGAGGTTGTCTCTTGCCGATCTGATGGCAAGGGCGATGTCGTCGTCTCGCTCGAAATGTTCGGTGGTCTCGTGCCTGTCACAGTGCCTATTGCCTTCTGCGAAAAGGTGTGAGAGTCATTCGGTCATTGGATGCGTTGATGATCCTGAAGTGAGCCTCTGAAAACGCCGTAACAGGCGAGGTCGAATGACCTGAGGTCGGTACGCCGGTCAGCCCCAGCCCTGAACCAAAGCCAATAGGCAAAGCGGTTCAGGGTCAGAGCGTGAGCTATGTCAGCAATTCAGAAGCAGCTTTCACAAGATCGGCAACACCGGCTGGCATGATGTTGCCATCCTGCTTCTGCACTGCAAGTTTGATTGAAGCGTATATGGCGGCGCTGACGTGGATGGGGCGATACTTGGCTTTGCCCGAGGCTATGTCCTCGTACGTTCTAAGCGGAATTCCCATCGCTTCTGCCATGACCGACTGTGAAACGTTCGCCTTCTCTCGGTACTGCTCTAGGGTGAGTGCTGTCATTGAAGTGATGTTCCTGGTTTGCTATATTGGGAACCGGAAGGGTTGCAGCCCTTCCGGCCCCCAGTTTAACGGCCGATGGAGAGTGTCAGTCTCCACTTGCCGAACCGGACTTGGACGGTGAGCTTGATGCTCATGGTATCCTCCAGTCCTACCGAAGCTTGATTGCTTCGGTGAAACTGTTATCCCACGGTTTCCGTGGAATTGCAAGTGAAAACCACGAAAACCGTGGAATTATTTGAAAGCCGCTCGGTCTTAGGATCGGGCGGCTTTTGTCGTTAAAGGATATGGCAAAGCTCACATCTATGAGGCCGCGACTGGATAGCCTTCCAAGTCGCCTGACACCTCCACCTAAAAAAGCTGAAGGCTTCTATCAGTCGAAGGAATGGCGGTCGCTCGTTGCGCAGGTCAAGCGTGAGCGTGGTTGCCAATGCGAGCGGTGCGGCTCTGCCGACAGGGTCATTGCCGATCACATAGTCGAGCGCAAGGACGGCGGAGCCGAACTCGACAAGTCCAACATCGAACTGCTTTGCCAGAAGCATCACAATGCCAAGACGGCAGAGGCGCGGGCACGGCGCGCCAAGGGCATCGCCTGACATCGGGCGAGGCAGGCCAGGGGGCGGGTCGAAGTCCAAAACGGCCTCCGCCGCAGGACCGCTGTCCCTCTCATGCGGAGATTTTTTCTCGTGGATCAAGAATTTGACCTGTTCGGTATGCCATTTGAGGCGCGCGGCGGAAAGCGCGGTCGCCCAGAGCATGTGGCCTCGCCTGAAAATATAAACAAAATCAAGATGTTGCTTTCGCTCGGTTGGAATAACGAGCGTATCGCTAACGCGCTGGGCATCTCGCAGCCGACTTTGCGCAAGAATTATTTTCAGGTGCTGAAATTGGAGCGCGCCATTGCCCGTGACCAGATGGTCATGGCGCAAATGATGAAGGCCTGGGAATTGATATCGTCCGGTAACGTTGGCGCCTTCAAAGTGTTTGACCGCCTCGTTGAACGTAACGACGCAATGGTTGCGGATCGCGCGTTTCGTGGAGATGAGCCTGCCGCTGCGCCGAGCGAACGGCTCGGCAAAAAGGAGCTAGCGCAGCGTGCTGCCGAGGACGCCGAGAACAACGATACCTGGGGCGGCGACCTTGCCTTTCGCGGTAGGCCAAACTGATGGGCGCCCAGGCTGAGTGGAACACATCCTGTCCTGACTGGAAGGAAAGGATTGTAAATCGCTTGTCTTTGGTGCCCCGACTGCCGCTGTTCGATGCGGAAGCGGAGCGGGCGCTTCGCATCTTCAAGCGCTTACGGGTTCCTGACATCATCGGGACGCCAACCTATGGCGAGGCCTGCGACCAATGGGTTTTCGATCTGGTTCGCGTCATTTTTGGCTCGTTCAATGTCGAGACCAAGCGCCGGATGATCCGGGAATACTTCCTGCTGGTTCCCAAGAAGAATGGCAAAAGCTCCATTGCCGCCGCCATCATCGTGACGGCAGCAATCTTGAACATGCGGCCGGAAGCGGAATTGCTGCTGATCGCACCGACGAAAAAGATCGCGGAAATCGCGTTCAAACAGGCCCTTGGGATCATCAAGCTCGATCCGAAACTGACGGATCTGTTTCACCCGCAGACCCACCAGAAGACGATCACGCACCGAAACTCCGGTGCGGTTATCGTCATCAAGGCCGCCGAGGCAGACGTTATCACCGGCAGCAAGGCAACGTTCATCCTGATTGACGAGCTGCATGTCCTGTCACTCAAGCCCAAGGCGGCCGACCTGATGACCGAAATCAGAGGTTCGCTAGCGGCTCGCCCTGATGGCTTCCTGCTGATCATCACCACGCAATCCAAGGCACCGCCATCGGGCGTGTTCAAGGAAGAACTGGACATTGCAAGGCAGGTACGAGACGGCACGTTGAAGCGTTCGCTACTGCCAGTTCTGTACGAGCTGCCGTTTGAGGTCGCCAACGACAACGGTTGGCGAGACCCGAAAACCTGGGGGATGGTCAACCCGAACCTCAATCGCTCGGTTGATGAGGCGTTCTTGATTGATGAGCTGACGGCAGCTCAGGAAAAGGGACTTGCGGCGCTTCTGCTTTTCGCCTCGCAGCATCTCAATCTTGAGGTTGGCCAGTCCATCGGTGGATGGCGCGGGTCTCATTACTGGAAGCCCCAAGCCATGCCCGCCCTGGCTGATCTGGACCGGCTGCTTGAGCTTTCCGAGGTCGTCACCATCGGCATCGACGGCGGCGGGCTAGACGATCTCTTGGGGCTTGCTGTCCTCGGGAGGCACAAGGTCACTCAGGACTGGCTTTGCTGGACACATGCATGGTGTCAGCGCGATGTGCTGGAGCTGCGCAAGGATATTTCGTCCAGCCTGCTCGATGCCGAAAAAGAAGGGTCGTTGACCTTCTGCGACGATGCGACAGCCGACATCGTCGGCGTGGTCGACATCTGTAAGCGGGCTTTCGATGCAGGTTTGCTGCCCGAAGCATACGGCATCGGCCTCGATCCTCAAGGTGTCGGCGTCATGGTCGATGAATTGGCGAAATATGGTATCGGCCGCCCCTTGGTTACGTCCATTCCTCAGGGCTTCCGGCTGTCGTCGGCAGTCTGGGGGTTGGAGCGAAAGCTGAAAGACGGCACGTTCTGGCATGCTGGCCAAGGTCTCATGACCTTCTGTGTCGGTAATGCGAAGGCCGAACAGCGTGGCAATGCCGTGCTGATCACCAAGGAAACGGCCGGGAAAGCCAAAATCGACCCGCTTTGCGCACTGTTCAACGCCATCAAGCTGATGGAAGTCGGGCCGCAGGCCGGAGATATCGGCATGGATGATTACTTCAGGGATCTGGCGGAGGCATCGTGAAACTCTTGCAGAAAATGGCCGGGGCGGTTGGCCGTGTCCTGAATATCCGCAACCTGTCGGGATGGTATCCGTCCGGCTCCATGGGCGATGCTGGCGAATATGTCACTGACACTTCCGTGTTGTCCCTGTCGGCCGCATGGGCCTGCGTCAACCTGATCGCCGGCACCACTTCGACGCTCCCGTTGACCGTTTACCGACGTAACAAGACCGGGGAAAGGGAGATTGCGCGGGATCACCCGCTTTATCGCCTCCTGCATGACAGCCCTAATTTCGATCAGACCGCCGTGGATTTTATCGAATTCCTTTGTGCCTCGATTGAACTGAGGGGCAATGCTTATGCCCGAAAAGAACGGATCGGTGGGAAAATCGTTGGCCTTCATCCCATCGAACCCTCAAGCGTTTCGGTGCGCCGGTTGTCGAATGGAACGCTTGAATACCGTTGGAGCGAAGACGGTGAAACCTGGATTGAGACTGACGCCAATGTCCTGCACATTCGTGGCTTTGGCGGGACGCCGCTTGGCGGCGTCTCGACGCTCCAAGCTGGGCGTAATGTTTTCAGTTTAGCCCAGGCTATCGACAGGTCGGCCGGAACGACCTTTAAAAACGGTCTTCGCCCCTCAGGGGTTCTGACCTTTGATAAATGGCTGTCTAAGGAACAGCGAGACATCACGGAAAAGAAGCTGACGGAAAAATTCGTTGGCGCGCTGAACGCCGGCCGCCCGCTCATTCTGGAGGGCGGTACGAAATGGGAGCAGCTGACGTTTTCGCCTGAAGATGCCCAAATGCTCCAGTCTCGCGGCTTCTCCGTTGAGGAAGTCTGCCGGTTCTTCGGGGTGCCGCCGTTTTTGGTCGGGCATAATGAGAAGGCGAGCGGTTACCCAGCCAGCCTTGAACAGCAAGTGTTGATGTTTCAGAAATTTACTCTGCGCCGCCGCCTGAAGCGCATGGAACAGGCGTTCGAGCAGCAGCTCCTGACGCCAGTGGATCGCGCTAGGGGGGTCAGTATTGAATTCAATATCGAGGGGCTGTTGCGCGCCGACAGCGCCGGCCGGGCTCGGTTCTACCAGCAGATGACGCAGATCGGCGCCATGACCATCAACGAGGTCAGAGCACTTGAAAATCTGCCGGCAGTTGATGGTGGCGACGTGCCGCGCATGCAGATGCAGAATGTGCCGATTTCCGAAATCGACCGCGAGGCGGTCCGGCAGATTATTGCGCAAGAAGGAGGGCAATCGGAATGACCGGGCCATTGTTATTGAAATCCGGCTTCGATCCTATGGTGAAGAACGGGCCAGCCATGCAAATCAAGGCGGCAAAGGATACCGGAGAAATCGAGGGCTATGGCTCCACGTTCGGCGGCAAGCCGGACAGCTACGGTGACATCATTGCGCCCGGCGCCTTCGCTGAAACCATTGCATCGGGCGTCAAGCCCAAGATGTTTTGGGCACATGACCCCAGCAAACCAATCGGCAGTTGGACCGAGGCCATTGAGGATGAGAAAGGCCTTTTCCTCAGGGGCAGGTTGAATATGGAAGTTCAGCAGGCGCGGGAAGCGTACGCGCTGGTGAAAAATGGCGACATAGACGGTCTGTCCATCGGCTATCGGATTAAAGAATATTCGGTTGATGTCGACACTGGCGTGTGGACGCTGGAAAAGCTGGACCTGAAAGAGGTCTCGATTGTTTCCATCGGCGCGAACGACAATGCGACGATTTCCAGCGTGAAGGCTGCCAAACAGATTCACGAATTGACGGACAAGCTCAAGGCCGGGGACCGGCTGACAGAGCGGGAATTCGAGCTGTGGCTCAAGGGATTGGGCTTCTCGAATTCGCAGGCGGAGCGTGCCGCGCGCGTCCACCTGAAAGGGCAGAGGGACTCTGCTGAAGCGGATGAAATGCAGGCCTTTCTTGAGGCCCTGAAGGGCTGAAGCCCACCCCAAAAACCCCAAAAACAGGAGTCTCCGATGTTGAGGCACAAATATGCTGCGTTTGCGGCAGCGACCACCTTTGCCCTGATGGGCCGGATGTCCCCCGCAGAGCGTCAGGCTGGCCGCTATCTGCGTGCGCCCGACGACCATAATAACGTTCAGGCGCTGGCCACCCAGATCAAGGCCGATCAGCAGAAGGCCGTGGATGCCGTCAAGGCCATTGCCGAGGATGCGCTCGGCCGGGCCAAGTCCGGCGAAGCGCTCACTGCATCCATCAAGGAAAAGGCTGACGAAGCCTTGATCAAGATGAATGAGCTGACGGAGCAGGTCAGTCAGATGGAGCAGAAGCTTGCGCGCGCCGATCATGGTAATCGTGGAGACGACCGCAAGTCCCTCGGTCAAAAGTTCATCGAGACCGAGGAGCTGAAATCGCTCTCGGGATCTCCTCGTAGCGGCGCATCTGCCAGTATGGCCGTGAAAGCCGATATCACGTCGGCAACGGCAGACGCGGCCGGCTCTGCTGGTGCTGCGATTGCGCCAAATCGACAGGCTGGCGTCATGGAACTTCCTCAGCGCCGTCTTACTGTGCGAAATCTGCTGACGCCTGGGCAGACCGACAGCCCTATCATTCAGTACATCCAGGAAACTGGGTTCTCCAACAATGCTGCGATGGTTGCCGAGGGTGCGGCAAAGCCTCAGTCCGATTTGAAGCTCGTAGATAAGGATGTCTCGACCAAGGTAATCGCGCACTGGTTTCGAGCGTCCAAGCAAATCCTTTCGGACTTTGCTCAGATTCGTTCGATGATCGACGGTCGGCTGCTCTACGGCTTGGCGTTGCGTGAAGAGGCGCAGTTGCTCTACGGCGACGGAACCGGTGAGAATCTTCATGGCATTGTTCCTCAGGCATCCGCGTTCGCTCTGCCTGCTGGGTATGTCGCACCGGCGCCTCTAACGCCCATCGACAATCTACGCATTGCCATGCTTCAGGCGGCACTTGCCGAATATCCGGCCACTGGCCACGTTCTCAACGAGATCGATTGGACAAATATCGAGACGCTGAAGGATGGCGAAGGCCGTTACATCATCGGCAATCCGCAGGGGACGCTGAGCCCGACACTTTGGAGCCTGCCAGTGGTTACCACCCAGTCCATGGCTGTCGGCAAGTTCCTGACGGGCGCTTTCCGCATGGGCGCGCAGATCTTCGACCAGTGGGCAAGCCGCATCGAAGTCGGTTTCCAGAACGACGACTTCACCCGCAACAAGGTAACGATCCTCGGCGAAGAGCGCCTTGCCTTAGCCGTGTACCGGCCAGAAGCCTTTGTTTACGGCAACATCAACCCGGCTGCTGGCGGCTGACGTCTTTGCAACAATAGGCGGGGCGAGCGCCGCCCCGTCCCTTTTTGTTGATCAAGCCGAAAGAGTTTTGAATGAAACATCTCACAGCAATAGACGCAGACATAGGATCGGTTGTTGTTATCGGTCTTCTGGATGGCGGATTGAAGAAACGATCCTTGTCACGAAAACGCTTGACGTTTCTTTCACGTGCTTTTCGAATTCCGGTGGCAGGTCTGAAAAAATTACTCTGTCGTTGATACTTTTTACAGCTGCAGCTTCGAACTTTTTTCTCGTTTGGTGAAAGACTTCCGGATCGCTGTCGTAGCAAATCTCACCTATGGCGATCCTCACCAGCTCCACTAAGCCGATCGTCTCGGCGACTTTATTAAAGTGGTTAATCTCGTCTTCGGTCATGCGACTTCTCCCATTTTACCGAATGGAAAAGAGCATGACGGCAACCATGAGTCGACCCCCAGTAGGTGTGTATCAACTAAGATTACTAGCTTCTTAGGTTCCAGTCGCCCGTAGGGCACAAACATGAGGATATCCCTATGCAGTACAAAGTCATGCGCGATCACATCGGTGATCAGGAATACCGGCCTGGCGACACGCGCGAAGCCAAGGCGGCCGATGTGCAGCATCTTGTGCGCTCCGGCGTGTTGGTGGCGATGGAAGACGACAAGTCCGAACCGGAGCTTGAAACCCCTGAAGGGGGCAAGGAGCCGCCCAAAACCAAAAGCAAATCCGCCGCCGACGCCAAGGACGCTTGATTTTTCAAGCCAGTGAAGACCCTGAAAGGCACCAACATGTTGCGCGCCCAACGAACGCAGCCACCCGCTACGCGTATTCTTACCCTTGAGGAGATCAAGGTGCATTGCCGGGTGGATGCCGACAACGTGTCCGAAGACGACCTCTTGAAATCCATGATCCTCGCGGCTGAGGCTCGGATTGACGGCTATTCGGGTCTAATCGGTCGGTGCCTCATCAGCCAGAAATGGACAGTCGGTCTTTGCGACTGGCCGTCTAGCCGGCTCGATTTGCCGTTGCACGATGTCACGGCAGTATCTGTCTCATATTTCGATGATGAGAACCAAATCCAGCCGCTTCCAGAAAGTGGATACCTTTTACAGCAGGGGCTTTGCGGCCCCTTCCTGGAATGGATGAACAGCTTTTCGTGCCCATCTGTTTATCAGCGCTCCGATGCCATTCGCGTGGAAATGACATGCGGTTTTGGGCCTGACGTAGCCAATGTCCCAGATGATTTGCGGATGGCGGTCAAGTTGCTCGTCTCAAATTGGTATCAGAACCGGGAAAGCCTGATCGTGGGGAGTTCGGTGGCAGATTTGCCGGTTCCGAATGATGTCCTTTGGCTGCTTTTCCCCTATCGACGGAGTTTCATCTAATGCGCGTCAAGTTCGTAGCGGACTTCGACTACAAACCCTCCGGCCTCGGTAACCGCGTGACGATTGCCTACAAGGCCGGGATGGATCTTGTCGTGAAAAAAGAGTGCGGCCTTGCCGCTGTTGCTGCCGGCAAGGCGGTTTCCGAGGGATCGACCGCCGCCGCAAATGGCGATCAGAGCTTAGGCGAGGGCGGTCGCGATGGCGAATAATGGTGCGGGTCAGCTCAAAGAGCGCGTCGCCTTCGACCAGCAGGGGAAGGCTCCTGACGGTTACGGCGGAACGACAACTGGCTTTTTCGAAAAATTTGCGCGCTGGGCAAGTTATCAGCATTTACGCGGAGGCGAAGCTGTTCAAGCGGCGCGGTTGCAGGGACAGCACACGATCATCGTTCGTGTTCGGGCTTGCCCCTCGACAAGAGCTGTCACCACCGAATGGCGGGTGCGGGATCTGCGAAGTGGCACGGTATATGCGATCAAGGATGTCGAGGTGGAAACCAACCGCGCCTTCATCAGCTTCACCTGCCAGAGCGGTGTAGCAGGATGAAAATCCGCAACCTCGACCGGCTAAAGCGCCGAATAAGGGCGATGCCATCAGCGACCAAGACCGAGATCCGGGCCGCATTGGATGATGGTTCCTCGGAAATGGTAGATCTCGCTAAATCGTTTGTCCCAGAGAAAACCGGTGCTCTTGCCCGTAGCATCGATAAGACCTGGGGCGAATACCGCCCGCAGAACGCCAATGTTCGTGGCGTTTCCTCGGGCGGAAGCGGCCATGAGCTTTCGGTGGTTATTCATGCGGGTGACGCCAAGGCTTATTACGCATCGTGGGTAGAGTTCGGTACGGCGCCCCACAAGAACGGCGGCAAATTCAAGGGGACGCAAAACCCTGG
>Ga0308163_10003580_pt1 | contig 12910 bp, 9 predicted proteins | sample PhyTR1_FD_201037 | JGI IMG/M metagenome (GOLD analysis project Ga0308163, IMG submission 201037) | Phyllosphere microbial communities from UC Gill Tract Community Farm, Albany, California, United States - DLSLT.R1 | ecosystem: Host-associated > Plants > Phyllosphere > Unclassified | place: USA... | reverse complement strand
GGTTGCTGGCACAGGCGTCGACATCGGCGTCACCGACCCGCGCGTGACGTCGAACCTGACGCCCACGGCGCCGGATGCGCGCTTTTCACTACCCGCGATCCGCGACTGGGGCCGGCCGCAAGACCGCTTTGCCGTGGACGGGATGCGCGTCGAAAGCACCGGTGATTACCGGATCCAGGTGCGCTATCACAATGGCGCGAACCAGGTGAATCTGGGGATCAGCGGCGGCGTGAAGTGGCTGGCATTGAAGAATGGCGCGGGCAAGGTCGTGGCCCAGGGCGTGATCCAGCTGCCGCATGCGCCGCTGTTCAAGGGCGCGACGCCGACCGTGTATTCGACGCCGCTGGCCGCGCGCCTGCAGGCCGGCAGCTACCGCCTGGAGATGACGGACTTCTACAATATGAGCTACCTGGAGAGCAACCGCACCTTCACGGGTGCCGGTGGCGCCGAACCGGCAAACCGGTTCGACATCCATGGCGTGCGCTTGCTGCGGGTGAAGTAGGCCGGCTGGCTCAGGCAGCGTCGCCAGGTGTGGCGGCGGCTGCCTGTGGCGGCGCCAGCAGCAGCTTGAGCCGCCCTTCCAGCACCCGGAACTCGAACGGCGTCGCCATCTTGCTGACCTCGCCATCGACGGCAACCTTCAGGCGCTTGCGCCCATACAGCGACGGCGTGCGCACGGTCATGCGCTTGAACGAAAACGCCACCACGTCGTCGGCGTTGCCCAGTTTGCCGAGCGCACCGCGCACGAGTAAGCCCAGCAGTCCCAACTTGCCCATCGGCTTGGGCGCCAGCGCCGCCAGTTGGCCATCCTCGACTGCATCGGTCAACTGTTCCATGCCGACCTGTTCCATCTGCAGCCGGTTATTGCCTACGAACAACGTCGTCGTACGCAAACGCTGCTCCTTGCCGTCGAGCTCGAGGCGGATCTGCAGGTGGCGGTGCGCGCGCAGCGTCATCTTGATGGCTGACAGAAACGCGACCACGCGGCTGCGCCCGAACTCGCGCTTGTCGTGCTCGCGCTCTTCGAGCAGCGCCGGGTACAGGCCAACACTCGCATTGACCAGGAAAATCTTGTCATTGAGCATGCCTACCTGCACCGGCTTGATCTTGCCGCGCAGCAGCGCATGAACAGCCTCGGCCAGGTCTTCCGGAATCCCATGGGTGCGCCCGAAGTAGTTGAAGGTGCCCTGCGGCAGCACGCCAAACGCGCACCCGGCCAGCACCGCCTGATGCGCGACCGTGTTAATGGTGCCATCGCCGCCAGCGGCCACCAGCACGCCACCGCTGGCGACGGCCTTGGCCGCCATATCCTTGGCAATCTGTTCGATGCGCTCGGGCTCGTCCACCACTTCCAGATGGCACACGCGGCCACCGGCGTCCATGACCTCGTTGATCGTGGAGATGCGCATCTCGGTTTCGGAATGACCCGACCCCGCGTTCAGAACAATGAAGAAAGGAGCGTCAGGTAGCAACTCGGTGGCTGGCATCGCAGGGTCGATTCGGTAAGAGTGGTTGATCGAGAATGCAGCCATCGTATCACCGGCATTGACGCCGCTGGGTGCGTTACACAACGCTTGCGTGCAGGGGCCAGGGGCTTGAGCGCAGGCTATGAACCATGAGCGAATTTCATCGTTGAATGAGTTAACATCACTTTTATTCAATCGACAGGCTGGTCATAATCGACGGACCGGGCACACACAGGTGTGCTCTCAATTCCGGAGCAGCTGGCTATGATGAATGAAAATTTTACGTTTGCGATCAAGACCGTTCGGTTCGATGAACATTACCGCCCGGCCGATGGCACGCGGATCACGACCAATTTCGCGAACCTGGCCCGGGGAGAACATCGGCAAGACAATCTGCGCAAGGCCTTGAACATGATGGATGCGCGTTTCAATGCGCTGGCCCAGGCGGACAATCCCAGGGGTGATCGTTACGCCCTCGAACTCGACATCGTGTCGGTCGAAATGGCGTTGTCGGCCGAAGGGGGTGGTGATGCGTTCCCGCTGATCGAAATCCTGAAAACCACGATCGTCGATCGCGAGACCAACCAGCGCATCGAAGGCATTGCGGGTAATAATTTTTCCTCGTACGTGCGCGACTATGACTTCAGCGTCCTGCTGTCGGATCACAACAAGGACCGGCAGGAATTTGGCGTTCCGGATAACTTTGGCGACCTGCACGGAAAGCTGTTCCAGTGCTTCATCGCGTCGGCGGCCTATAAAGAACATTTCGGCAAGCTGCCGGTGATCTGCCTGAGTATTTCAACCAACAAGACGTACCACCGCGCCGACCATCAACATCCTGTATTGGGAGTGGAATACGTCCAGGATGAACCCTCGCTGACCGACCAATACTTCAGCAAGATGGGATTGAAGGTGCGCTACTTCATGCCGCCCAATAGCGTTGCGCCACTGGCCTTCTATTTTGTCGGCGATCTGCTGGGTGACTACACCGATCTGGAACTGACAGGCACGGTCAGCACGATGGAGGCGTTCCAGAAGATTTACCGGCCCGAGATCTATAACGCCAATGCTTCGGCAGCGAAACACTTTCAGCCGAAATTGAAACACCAGGATTATTCACTGACGCAGATCGTGTACGACCGGGAAGAGCGCAGCCAGCTCGCCGTCAAGCAGGGGAAATTTGCTGAAGAACATTTCATCAAGCCATACCAGCCGATCCTCGAGCGCTGGGCAGCCAGCTATACCTTCTAAAGACCAAACACGCAAAGCGATCTGACATGAAAAAATTATTGCCCACTTCAACCGCCGGCAGCCTGCCGAAACCCGCCTGGCTCGCAGAACCAGAGACCCTCTGGTCGCCCTGGAAATTACAGAACGAGGAACTGGTCGAGGGCAAACAGGATGCATTGCGCCTGTCACTCGAAGACCAGCAACAGACAGGCATCGATATCGTCAGCGATGGCGAGCAGACGCGCCAGCATTTCGTTACGACCTTCATCGAACACCTGAGCGGTGTCGATTTCGAAAAGCGCGAGACGGTCAGGATCCGCAATCGTTACGATGCCAGCGTACCGACCGTGGTTGGCGCCGTGAGCCGCCCGAAGCCGGTATTCGTTGACGATGCCAAATTTTTGCGCCAGCAAACGAACAAGCCGATCAAATGGGCCCTGCCCGGCCCGATGACCATGATCGACACGCTCTACGACAGCCACTATAAAAGCCGTGAAAAGCTGGCCTGGGAATTCGCAAAAATCCTGAACCAGGAAGCGCGCGAGCTGGAAGCAGCCGGTGTCGACATCATCCAGTTCGACGAACCGGCGTTCAATGTGTTTTTCGATGAGGTCAATGACTGGGGCATTGCCACGCTGGAACGGGCAATTGAAGGTCTCAAATGCGAAACGGCGGTCCACATCTGCTACGGCTACGGCATCAAAGCCAATACGGACTGGAAAAAGACGCTGGGATCGGAATGGCGCCAGTACGAATCCATCTTCCCGCAGCTGCAAAAATCGAACATCGATATCGTCTCGCTGGAATGCCACAACTCGCATGTTCCGATGGATTTGCTGGAACTCATTCGCGGCAAGAAGGTGATGGTCGGTGCGATTGACGTGGCGAGCAATATCATCGAAACGCCGGAAGAAGTGGCCAATACCTTGCGCAAGGCGTTGAAGTTCGTCGACGCCGACAAGCTGTGCCCTTGCACCAATTGCGGAATGGCGCCGTTGTCGCGGCACGTCGCGAAAGCCAAGCTGGCTGCGCTGAACGCGGGCGCAGAGATCATTCGGCGGGAACTGTCTGCCTGATCCAGATGACGTTGCAGGGCCATGCAGGCCGAATGTAGACAGTGCAATCCTACATTCATGCCAGCCACGGGACTATTCGTGTGCTGAAGATACCTGACTATCATGAGGCCATATTTCATGACGAGGAGATCAGCATGGCCATGCAAAATGAAGACAATGACGTCAAGTCACATCGTGATCAGCAGCGTATGGGTGACGGCACAGGCAACGACGACACCGCAGGCGAGCCGGCCACAACTGAAGACGACCAGCAGGCCGCGATGCCGCCGAGTGAGACTGACGACGACCAGTATGACCAGGGGACTGTGAAGCGCGAAAGCTGAGCGTCGTTATTCAGATGGTGGCAGCCAGATGGCCGCTACCAGATGCCTGTAACAGCATCCGCAGCACCTCTCACCCACCCGGCGCGTCGTCAGCTGTCGGCAGGTGATCCGAATCCAGGCTCCAATCGGGGTCAGGGCTCCAATCGGGGTCAGGTCTGACATTCAGACACGAGCTCAACAATAGGTCTATCTGTGACAGCCCTCGTAAAGTGGCCATGGAAGAGTTCGGGTCCAAATGTGAGACGTGACCCTCACATCTAGAAAACTCACAGTCTGCTTGTGGCCAAACCCGGCCGTTCAGCTGAGCATATCAGGTCACCGAGATGGAAAAGTCGCGAACTCTCACGAAGGGCAGGAATCGGCCCATTGCAGACGTTTGTCTTTACTTGGCAAGAGGCTCAGTTAGGGCGCTGATCCTGCCATCAAGTTCCGCCAACTTTTCACCTAGGCTCCTTTCTGCCCGCATCAGACCTCAACAAACAAAAATCGATGGGCTGCGGAGGAGGTACAAGCGATAGCGCCCGGCTAATTTTGCTAACCTCAAAACCGGCGAGGTGGGCCGAATAGGTATAAAATTCTTTGGAAAACTCCCCAAAAATAAAATTTTCCGCGACCCGGTAAAAAAAACATGGCTTCCGTCGGCTACGAATTTCTGCGCGACTCGCTCGAACTCCATGCTTTTGGGCCATCTCGGCCAGCCAGAATTGGTCCTGTGACACGGCTGCAGGTCGCTGGGAATACACTCGCGGTCCCTCGTCACGTAGCGCCAGAGGACGATAGTCCTCTGGCTCATGTTTTGTTCGCACTGAAGCACGAAGGCACGAATTTGCAAATCCTGGCGGAAGCCATGCCGCGGATTCCTGCAGAGGCCATGCTGGCCGAGCTCAACAGAGCGCCCAATGGTGGCTACATTCGGATGGCCTGTTTCCTGTGGGAAGAGTTCACCGGGCAGGAGCTATCCCCTATCCCTCAGATCGGCGGCGCAACTCATCTGCTTTTTGCCCCGGAAAGATACATCACTGGCTCGTCGGTGCGAAACGCCAAGTGGCGAGTCGGCTTCAACGGGATCGGATCGATGAAATATTGCCCGACCGTCGAACGCACGCCGGCGACCGTCGCAGCCATCGAGTCCGGAATCCTCGACCGCACAAAAAAGTTCATCGATTCTCTCGGCGCAGAGATGATGGATCGTGCCTTGTCTTGGGCGTACCTCCACGAGACAGACTCGTCGTTTGCCATCGAAAAGGAGGCACCGTCTGAAGACAAGGCTCGTCAATTTGTCGAACTTCTCAAGCAGGCGCACGAGCCGCGCGAACTGAGCGAGGACTACCTAGTCGAGCTACAGAACGTCACGATTACGAATCCGTTCGACAAGGCAGCATCGTTTCGCTACGAGCAGAACTGGCTTTCGGGTCCCGGCCGAGGCGCACCCTCGGTGACCTACCTGCCCCCACCTCACGAGCTCGCGCGGGAACTGATGACCGAGCTGATGGCGCTCGCTGGCAGCGCGCCGAAAGTGATCGATCCAGTGGTTGCGGCATCGATCATCTCGTTCGGCTTCGTATTCATTCACCCATTCATGGACGGGAACGGTCGCTTGTCACGGTTCCTGTTTCACTACGCACTTTGCCAGTCGGGGATGCTCGAAAAGGGGCTGGTGCTGCCGGTCTCCATCGTAATGAAGCGACACGAAGCCGACTACCTCACCGCGTTGCGCGCCTTCTCCCGGCCGGCACGCGCCAAGTGGGACGTCCGCTGGATTGAGGAAGACCAGTTTGATTTCACCTTCCGGGGGTCGGACGCAATGTATCGCTACTGGGACGCGACGCCCTGCGTCGAGTTCGGTTACCGGATGGCAGAAGAGGCGTTAGAAATCGAATTGAGGCAGGAGACTCTGTACTTGGCAGCATACGACCGCATTACGCGAGCTGTGAACGACAAGTACGACGTTCGTGGGAGCGACCTTTCTGCCCTGGTACGTTCGTGCCTTGAGAACGGAAACAAACTCTCGAACAACCGCCGAAAGCAGTACGGCACCCGTGTGCGCCTTGAGGTTTTCGACCTGATCGAGAGGGAGGCTGAGGCAGCGCAGGCTGCGAACATGGACGATGCCCTTCCTGAAGAGGACGGGGAGGTAGACAACCCACCCGACACGGCTCGCCCGTAAAAAAAATTCGCGCGCAGCAGGAAAAAATTAAAAAACTGAGTCACGATAAAAAAACTTTGGTCGATCAACCCAGTTCGAGCTGCAGTCAAATTTAAGCAAGTCTGCACGCCGTGGGCAAGCGCCGGCGCTGCCGCAGTAGCGCATCGAGCGTACCAGCATCGCAGCCCGGCGCAATAGTTCACAAGCAGCCGATGAGCATGCTAAGGCCATTGCATCAGTTCGTATGGGAACACGGCCGCCGTCTTAGCTGCCGAACTACGGCCGTGTAACCCGCGATCTAACCAAAGCAGCTGGTTGCATATCGCTCATCTCTTGCTTAACGGTCCACTGTGACTGGTTGCCGAACAGGAAATTCCGCCTCCGCAGCATCCCTTATCCGCCCGGCCCGTCATCAGCCGTCGGCCAGTGATCCGGATCCTCCAGCAACTGGTACATCACGTAAGCATCGATATAACCCAGGCGCTTGTGACGAAACGCCTTGGGCAGCGTGCCGACAATCGAAAACCCGAGCTTCTTCCACAGCCTGATGGCCGGTCCATTGGTGCTGACCACATGGTTGAATTGCATCGCCAGGTAGCCGCGGCTGCGCGCTTCGGCCAAGCTGTGCTGCCCCATCGCGCGGCCCACGCCCGCCCCCTGCGCCGCCGGGTTGACCATGTAGGAGGCATTGGCCACGTGATGACCGCGCCCGGCCTGGTTCGGCACCAGGCGGTACATGCCCAATACCCGCCCGCCCGGGCTCACCGCGACAAAACTGCCCACGCCCTCGCCCAGCCAGTAGTGATAACCGGCTTCGCGGGACGTCGCCGTGCTGAAAACATAGGTTTCACCCGCCTCGATTTGGGCGCAAAAAATAGTCCAGATCGACTCGAAGTCGGCGTCGAGCGCAGGACGGATAACAAGGTCTTTCACAACAATCTACGGGAGTGCCAGGACAGGGCGGTCCGCTATTTTGCCTGAAAATACACGAATTATCACGCGCTATATTGACAGTTTAACTACGGCCGAGGCGGAAGTCGGCGCTGTCGGGCCGGCCAGGCAGATGCAGGCGGCTGGCGGCCGCTGGTGCTTCGGCCACGACCTGGCCGCGCCGCAAGACGAAGCGGCGCGGGGCGCGCAGGCGGATCGCTTCCACCGTCGAGCCGGCGTCAAGGATCACCAGGTCGGCGTGGCAGCCCGGCGCCAGGCCGTAGCCTTCCAGGCCGAGGATGCGCGCGGGCGTCTCGGTAATGGCGGTAAAGCACGACTGCATCGCTTCCAGTCCCGTCATCTGCGCCACGTGCAGGCCCATGTGCGCCACCTCGAGCATGTCGCCCGAGCCCATGCCGTACCACGGGTCGAGCACGCAATCGTGGCCGAAGGCAACGTCAACGCCGGCCGCCATCAGCTCGGGCACGCGCGTCATGCCGCGCCGCTTCGGGTAGGTGTCGTTGCGGCCCTGCAGCGTGATGTTGATGAGCGGATTGGCAATCGCCGCCACGCCGCTCTCGGCGATCAGCGGAATCAGCTTGCTCACATAGTAATTGTCCATCGAATGCATCGAGGTCAGGTGCGAGCCGGCCACCCTGCCCTGCAGCCCCAGGCGCTGCGTTTCATATGCCAGGGTTTCGATATGGCGCGACATCGGGTCGTCGCTCTCGTCGCAGTGCATGTCCACGCGCAGGCCCCGCTCGGCCGCGAATTCGCACAGCAGCCGGACGGATTCGGCGCCCTGCGCCATCGTGCGCTCGAAATGAGGAATGCCACCCACGACATCGACGCCCATATCGATCGAGCGCTTCAGATTCTCGAACGCGTTGGCGCTGCGCAGGAGGCCGTCCTGCGGGAACGCGACCAGTTGCAGATCCAGATACGGCGCGACGCGGCGCTTGACTTCCAGCAGCGCCTCGACCGCCAGCAGCCGGTCGTCGCACACGTCCACATGGGTGCGGATCGCCAGCAGACCACGCGCCACCGCCCAGTCGCAATAACGCAACGCGCGCTCGATCAGCGCATCCTGGCTCAGCTGCGGTTTCAGCTCGCCCCACAGCGCGATTCCTTCCAGCAAGGTACCGCTCTGGTTGACGCGCGGCAGCCCGTAACTCAGCGTGGCATCCATATGGAAGTGCGCATCGACGAACGGCGGGCTGACCAGGTCGCCGGCAGCGTCGATCTCGCGCACGCCCCGTGCTGCCAGCTGCGGCGCCAGCGCCGCGATGCGGCCGTCCAGAATGCCGATGTCGATGCCGGTGCGGCCGTCGGGCAGCGTGGTGTTGCGGATCACGAGGTCCATGGTGACTCCATTGAATGGTTGTCCGATTGTAGCAACTGTGGCGCAACCGTATGGCAATGCTGCAACGCAATATCATCCGCGCAGAATAAGCGACCAACGTTCATTGCACCGGCCAACAATCGTGGGTACACTGACTTTATTGCAGCGCGCCATACTTGATAGATAGGAAACTTCATGACCTCACTCTCCGAGCAGTTGTCCGCAGCACCCAACAATTACTTGACTGCACCGATGAACGCTCAGCTCACGGTGCTCAATGCACTGGCCACCCACGCAATCGACAGCGCCAGCCGCATCACGGCGCTGAATCTGACCACATCCCAGGAAGTCCTCGAGCGCTCGGCCCAGACCGCCCGTCAGCTGATCGGCGCGCGCGACGCGCGTGACCTCGCCGTGCTGCGCAGCCATGCCGAAGAACAGGTGCACAGCCTGTTTGCGTATAGCCGCGAATTGCTCGGTATCGCCGTCGGCGCCCAGCCATTCCTGCTGCGCAGCGCGACGCCGGCACCAGCGCCGGTCGCCGAGATCGTGCCGGTCGCCGAGATGGCGCCGGTCGCCGACATGGCGCAGGCTGTCGTCGATGCCGGCAAGGCAACCGCCGACACCATGCAGGCAGCAGCCGAGCGCACGATCGATGCAGTTGCAGCGGCGCCAACGCCAGAACCCGTCGCCGTCGCGCCGGCGCCGGTTGCCGAAGCGCCCGAGCCGGAAGTCGACGCAGCGCCACAGGCAGAGGCGGCGCCCCAGCCTGCCCCGACCATCGACGCCGTGGCCAGCGTGCTGCAGGAACCAGCACCCGATGACGCGGCGCTCAATGTGCTGTCCAGCCCTGCAGCGGCCAAGCCCACGCCGATCGCCCAGGCTGCCGGCAACGGCGCCGTCATGGCGGCAACGCCACCGGCGCCAGCCGCCGCGCCAATCGAGCGGCGCGACCCGGATGCCCCTGCCACGGCGGCCACGCCACGCCGGCGCCGCAAGTAGTAACAGGGCTGGCGCTATCGCCAGAGCGCAGCAGACGACGGCCCCAACCACGGTGCCGCGCTGCGCCAACTAGGCAAAACGACTACACTAGCGGGCTCTGGCCCGCTTTTTTTTCGGGCGCAACCGCAAGGAATTCGAATGAGTTTGTCCAGGCTGATCGGCGGCTTCGTGCGCCGTCATTGGCAATCCTATGCCTCGTCGGCCGTGATGCTCGTCGGCGTCGCGATCTGTACGGTTCTCATCCCCCGCAAGGTCGGCGCACTGGTAGACGCGCTCGCCAACAACCGCCTCGGCGAGCAGGACCTCCTGCTCGGCATCGCTCAGGTTCTCGGCCTGGGCGTGGCCATTTACGTGCTGCGCGTGTGCTGGCGTATCCGCCTGTATTCGGCCGCCTACCAGCTCGGCGTCGAGCTGCGCACGCGGCTGTATGCGCGGCTGGCTGCGCAAGGCCCCGCCTTCTACCAGCGCCAGCGCACCGGCGACCTGATGGCGCTGGCCACCAACGACATCGACGCCATCGAGATGGCTGCGGGCGAAGCCCTGCTGGCCGCGTTCGACGGCACGCTCACGCTGGTGATGGTCCTCGGGATCATGACGCTGGGCGTGGACTGGCGCCTGGCGCTGGTCGCGCTGCTGCCGTTCCCACTGATGGGACTCGCGTTCTGGTACATCTCGACCCACATCCAGAAGGCCGAGGGGGATGCGCTCAAGGGTTTCTCGAAGCTGAACGACCATGTGCAAGAGTCGCTGTCGGGCGTACGCACGCTGCGCGCACTGGGCCTCGAAGCGCGCAGCAGCACCCAGTTCGGCGTGCTGACGGCCAATGCGGCCGAGGCCAGCCTCACCGCGCAGAAATGGGAAGCGGCCTACGAGCCGGCCGTTGGCCTGGCGCTGACTGCCGCCACCGGCCTGACGCTGGGCCTGGGCGGCTACCTGGTCTGGCAGAACGAGCTGACGGTCGGCGCGCTGACCAGCTTCACGATGTACCTGGGCCAGCTGATCTGGCCCATGTTCGCCGCCGGCTGGGTGGTCACGCTGATCGAACGGGGCCGCGCCGGCATGGCGCGCCTGCAGCCGCTGCTCGAGGCGCCGCTGTCGGTCGAAGACGCCGGCACGATCGACCAGGTGGGCCAGGGCCCGCTGGTGCTCGAAGGCGTCACGTTCACGTATGGCGTGAACGGCGCCCGCCAAGACGGCGCGGCCGCTGACGACACGGCGCAGGCGCCCGCCCTCTCCGGCGTGTCCGTCACGCTCGAACCCGGCCAGACGCTGGGCCTCGTCGGCCCGACCGGCTCGGGCAAATCGACGCTGCTGCGCGTGCTGCTGCGCCAGGCGACGCCGCAACAGGGCCAGGTGCGCTGGGCCGGGCAGCCGCTCGACGCCTATCGCCTGAGCGCCCTGCGTAGCGCCACCAGCTGGGTGCCGCAAGAGTCGTTTTTGTTCTCGTCCACGATTGCCGAGAATATCGCGCTGGCCCGGCCCGATGCCACGCGCGCCGAGATCGAAGACGCGGCGCGCATGGCCGCGATCCACGACGACATCCTGCGCTTCCCGTATGGCTACGACACACCGGTCGGCGAAAAAGGCATCACGCTCTCGGGCGGCCAGCGCCAGCGCGTCGCGATTGCCCGTGCGCTGCTGGCCGACAATCCGCTGCTGCTGCTCGACGACGCGCTGTCGGCAGTGGACACCGGCACCGAAACGCGCATTCTCGAACACCTGGCCGAACTGCGCCGTGCGCGGCCCGAGCGCGCCGCCATCATCGCCAGCCACCGCCTGTCGGCCGTGGTCGGGGCCGACCACATCGTGGTGCTGCGCGCCGGACGCGTGATCGAAGCCAGCACCCACGACGAACTCTTGCTGCTGGATGGCTGGTACGCCAGCCAGTGGCGCTATCAACAACTGGAGGCCAGCCTTGACGCAACCTGAAGCAACGCTGGACACAGCCGACGCATCCACCACCACCACGCCGCCGCCCAAGACCGATAACAGCCTGGAACGCGGCGTCATGCGCGACCAGGCCAAACTGGCCACGCGCCTGCTGCGCCGCGCCGCCGCGCCCGAACAGCGCCACCTGATCATCGCCACGCTGTGGCTGATCCTGGCGGCGGCCTTCGAAGTGGTCGGCCCGCTGCTGGGCAAGGCGCTGATCGACGACCACCTGCTGCCGCGCCATCTCGACTGGCCGCAGATGGCCCTGCTGCTGGGCGGCCTGGTGGTCACCGGCTGGGTGTCGAGCTGGGTGCGCTACCTGCAGCTGATCCGCCTGTCCGGCGTGGCGATGCGCTCGGTGCAGCGCCTGCGCGAATGGGTCTATGGCCACGTGCTGCGCCTGCCGATGGCATTCTTCGACCGCGCCATCACCGGTCAGCTGGTCAGCCGCGTGACGAACGACACCGAAGCCGTCAAGACGCTCTACATCCAGGTCCTGTACGTCTTGCTCGACAACTCGATCGTCCTGATCGGCACGATGGTCGCGATGGCCTGGCTCGACTGGCGCCTGATGCTGATCGTGCTGTTGCTGGTGCCGGCGGTGGTCGGCATCGTCTGGCTGTATCAGCGCTTGTCGGCGCCGGCCGTCACGCGTGCGCGCGCCCTGCGCAGCGACATCAATGCGCAGATGGCCGAGTCGATCGGCGGCATGACCGTGCTCCAGGCCAGCAATGCCGAGCTGCGCTTCGGCGAACGCTTCCTCGTCACCAACCGCACCCACTACACGGCGCGCCTGGCCGAACTGCGCGCCAATGCCTTCCTGTTGCGCCCTGCGCTCGACCTGCTCAACGTGGCGCTGCTGGCACTGGTGATCTTCGCGTTCGGCCAGCGCGAGATCGGCGCGGTCGAAGTGGGCGTGCTGTACGCGTTCGTCAGCTACATCGCGCGCGTCGTCGAGCCGCTTATCCAGATCACGATGCAGTTCAGCGGCCTGCAGCAGGCGGTGGTCGCCGCCGCGCGCGTCAACACGCTGCTCGACGAAGCCGGCGCGCCCGAACACGACGTGGACCGCATCCACGGTCAGAATGCGTTCTCGCCCGACGCACCGGCCGTCAGTGTGCGCAATGTCGAATTTGCGTATGTTCCGGGCCAGCCGGTGCTGCATGACCTGTCGCTGGACGTTCCGCAAGGTGCGTTCTTCGGCATCGTCGGCCACACGGGCAGCGGCAAGTCGACGCTGCTATCGCTGCTGCTGCGCTACTACGTCGTCGAACAGGGCAGCATCGACATCGGCGGCGTGCCGCTGGCGAAGATCGGCAACGAGCGCTTCCGCAATGAAGTGGGCCTGGTGCCGCAAGACCCGTTCATCCTGGCCGCCAGCGCGCGCGAAAACATCGACATGGGCCGCGGCCTGCCGCTCGAACGCCTGATGGATGCGGCGCGCGCGGCGCATGCGCACGATT